>Ga0075115_10000669_pt1 | contig 17061 bp, 23 predicted proteins | sample AntAceMetag02UKH_FD_69785 | JGI IMG/M metagenome (GOLD analysis project Ga0075115, IMG submission 69785) | Saline lake microbial communities from Ace Lake, Antarctica - Antarctic Ace Lake Metagenome 02UKH | ecosystem: Environmental > Aquatic > Non-marine Saline and Alkaline > Saline | place... | reverse complement strand
ATTACTTCCCGTAATATCTCCGAGGCGTGTTTTACTTCCAGCCCGGCATCCATTGTTTTAACGACGTTCTCAAGCATGGTGCGGCAGAAGGGGCAGGCAACAGCGATAACCCCGGCACCGGCGTCAACCGCCTGTCTGACCCGTACCCAGGAGAGGCGCGGCCTGGCTTGAATATCAAGGAAGTCGCCACCGCCCCCGCCGCCGCAGCACGGGCTGTTGTCCCGGTTATCCTTCATCTCCGTTTTAGCCCGGGAATGGCTTTCAGAATAAAGCGTGGCTGTTCATATATGCCGTGATAGCGGCCAAGGTAGCAGGAATCGTGGTAGGTGACAGTATAGCCAAAGTACATACCTTCCCTGATGCTGGAGATAAACCGGTTCTGGTAGTAGTGATGCGATCGATTCCTCCGGCAGGCGGATTTCCTCGGAAAATTCAGGGTAGGGGGCAATATTACCGTCTGCATCCCTGTCCCACAGGTGCCCGAACTCTTCCAGCTCAATAACCCGCTCCGGCGCTTCATCTACCAGTATTTTGGCGAGCTCCTGGTCGCATAGAAAGTGCCGGCCGCTTACGACAATGCCCCCAAAATGCAGGTCTTTACTATCCTGTGGCGTTGTCCAGGGGCCGACCGCGGCGCATACCACCGGCCCCACGCTGGGGCCGGAAGCATAAAGCCCCTCGGTTATCAGGGGTAACGTCGGCACCGGTGCCGGCGGACTCGATAGCCGCCCTGCCGCCGATGATAAGGATGTCAGTATTGATTATCTCTTCTCTAAACACAGCTACCTTCGGGTATTACCTGCCGGCTATTGAACTGGCGAAGCTTACCAGCCCCTTTCTATTAACCTGTTACCGGAACGGAGTAAAAGTAGCTAAAAGTGCCAGATAGATAAACTCAAAAATCCAAAACCATTTACTTTAATTAAATTTAACAGTTTTACATTTTAGTCCAGCGGGTACTGGTATTTTATCCTACACTGCTCCACTAAATACGGTATACATAAATTATTTACTGGCCGGGACAGCCTGTTATAGCCCTATTGAGCTCAGACCCAGACTGATGGCTACCGCAGCCATCACCGTAGCCATTACGATTACCATGATAATAAATATGGTTTCCCATGACGAAAAGGGACTCTTAAATGACTTTGCGGCGAGGGCTTCGGTTTTCCTCAGAACTTCCTCCGACCTGGCTACAGCAGACTCGGACGCCGCTCTGGCCGCTTCGGTCAGTTGCCTGGCTATGGCTATCGCTTCCTCGGCTTTCCTATGAGCCGCCGCCACGGTATTGCTAGCCGCGAGAGATGCCTGTTTGGCGGAAACACTCAATTCGGCAGCTTGCCTTACTGCCTGCCCAGCGGCTTCCTTGGCACTTACCGCTGCCTCCTCCGCTTTCCTGACCGCTTGTGCCGCTGCCTCCTCCGCTTTCCTGACCGCTTGTGCCGCTGCCTCTCTAGCGCTGACAGCTGTGGCCTCGGCTTGCTGAATAGCCCGGTCTGAGGCCTCTCTAGCGCTGACAGCTGTGGCCTCGGCTTGCTGAATAGCCCGGTCTGAGGCCTCTCTGGCGCTGACAGCTGTGGCCTCGGCTTGCTGAATAGCCCGGTCTGAGGCCTCTCTAGCACTGGTTGCCGTTTCCTCGGCCTTTAAGGCGGCTTCATCTGCTCTCCTTGCTGATTCTTCAGCCGACTTGCTGGCCGCTTCTGCGGCGACTCTGGCTGCCTCCTCCGCTTTTTTAATTGCCTCGGCGGCTGCCTCCTCTGACGCTTTCCGGGCTGTGGCAGCGGCGTTAATGGCGGACAGACTGGTAATCTCGGCTTTCCTGGCGGCTTCGGTGGCTACTCTGGAAGCGTTTTCAGCGGCGTTCTCTCCGGCTTCACGTGCTTCCTCGGCTCTCTTCTCGGCTTCTCCGGAAGCCTCTGTAGCCGATCTGGCGGCACCACTCGCCGTGTCAGCCGCTTCCTCTGCTCTCCTGGCGGCTTCGGTGGCGTATTTGATACTGGATTCCATCTCTTCCAGAATCTGGGGCAGTGGCTTGGTTAAGAACTTGGAGGGTTCCTGGGCTCTTACTTCTGATGACGCAGCATCTTCGTTAACCATTTCTTGCTCCTTTCGTTAAAAAGAATAAACAACCCTTCAGGGCCGGTTTCACTATTAACTCACCACCATCCAAGTGACCATATACAGATAGTAGATCGATGTCTCCCTATCGGTGCAAAGCAACAAATAGAATGGTTATATTTTCTCCATGCCTGCCCTGCCTTTTAAGAACAATGCTGTACGGTGTCACAGACATGACATTTACTATACATAAGAATATTGTTGAAGTCAACAGATTTTACTTCGGTTTTTCATGAGAGGAGATGGTGATAGGCCGCGTAATAGCCGAAAATATATCGGGCGACTATGCACAATAATGGTCGTAGATGGGGTAACCGGTAAGCCTGTCTCACCGGGTTTAAGCCCGTTACGGTTAACTGGATGCAGGGGCAAACCATAATCAAGTGCCGGTATGGCTCTACAGGTCCTGGACGAGCTTAATGCCGTGCTGGACTGCTGTCTCCAGGAGTTCTTTCTGGGTGCGTACCACAGCCCGGTCAAAGCAACCTTTGGCCAGGAACTCCTCTATTACATCGTAGCCCAGTGCTTCGAGAGGCATTTTCATTGCCTGGAGTGCGAACCCCGTTTCGTGGATGTCTTCCTGCTCGCAAACAGTGAAGACGATGGCTTTGCGCCCCTGTCCGGAGAAGCGGCTGGAATAGTCACGCGGGCGGCTATCATCAAAGATGTAGTACGGATAGAGACGGTCAATGAAGGATTTGACCCCGGACGTGACGTTGTAGTTATAGGTGGGAGAACCCAGTATCAGTCCCCTGGCTGCCTCTATCCTGGGGTAGAGCGACTGCATACCGTCAAGGAGTTTGGTACATGTCTTGTGCTTGCGGCACTGCTCACAGCCGACGCAGGGCTGGATCACGTAGTCGCGGAGGCAGATTTTCTCAGTCCGGGCGCCGGCTATCTTCGCTCCCTTCAAGAAATTATCCAGTAGAATGTCCGTATTACCGCCTGGCCGTGGACTTCCGCTAAAACCGATGACATCAACCATCTTAATTTTTCTCCCTTTATGAGAAGATATACTCCCCGCTATCTGGCTGGTGAACCAGTGTCACGCACGCTAGAAAGGCATGACGGCTAAATTATCCAGTACAAGCGGAACTCTATATGGTCTCGCCTCCATCTACGCTGAGCGTGGTACCTGTTACGAATGAGGAGGCATCGGAGGCCAGGTATATCATGGCACCTACCATTTCTTCGGGCTCGGCCACTCGCTTCATGGCAATTCTGTCATACAGGTGGTTCAGGATTTCCTCATTATTCCAGAGAGCCTCGCTGAACTGAGTCTTCACGAGACCCGGGGCGACAGCGTTTACCCTGATGCCGTACTTTGCCCATTCCAGTGCCGTTACCTTGGTGGCCATCATTATCGCTGATTTGCTTATGGAGTAGATGGGTACCACATGAGGTCTGATGCCGGCCGCCGAGGTGACGTTAATGATACTGCCCCCGCCCTGCTCTTTCATTACCCTGGCTACCGCCTGGCTGAGAAAGAAAAGACCCTTGAGGTTTATGTTCATTATAGCATCCCAGATACGCGCGTCTGCTTCCAGCGCTGTGGCCATACTGGGATTTACACCGGCGTTATTAACCAGGATATCAATTCTGCCGAACTCTTCTTTAACCCTGGCCACCAGGTTGTTTATTTCCTCAATTCTGCCAACATGGGCCGATACGGCGAGACTTCTCCTCCCCAGTTCTTTTATTTTACCGGCGACCTCTTCCAGGGCAGGGAGTTTCCGGCTGGCTATGGCCACATCGGCTCCAGCCCTGGCAAAGCTCAGAGCGGTAGCTTCTCCTATGCCACGGCTGCCACCGGTTATCAGCGCTACTTTACCTTCGAGAGAAAAATCCATGCCTCCTCCTTATATTCATGATAGGCCAGTTATGTACCGCCATTTTATTATGCTGTATGCGAATTAAATATGTCTACCCGTTAGCCCTGTCCTGTTATTATGATTTTAATAATGTCAGGCGCTATCGCTGAGAAGAATGGTATCATCGGTGAACTCTTCTCCGGCAGCCCGTTCAAAGGCCCGTACCAGGTCACTTACCTTAAGGTTATTCTTTTCTCTTTCGCCCACGTCTACTATGTTTCTACCTTCGTGCATCATGATCAGTCTGTTGCCGTATTGTAGTGCTACCTCCATATTGTGAGTCACCATTATGGTGGTCATCTCTTCCCGGTGGACTATTTTATTGGTAAGTTCAAGCACGGTTCTAGCTGTCTTCGGGTCCAGGGTGGCAGTGTGCTCGTCAAGCAGCAGTATGGTGGGCTGGCTTATGGTAGCCATGACCAGAGACAGCGCCTGTCTCTGTCCGCCGGACAGGGTGTTTACCGGTGCGTTGAGCCTGTCTTCCAGCCCCAGCTCCAGCAGATTTAACTCTTCGCGGAATTGCTGCCTTCGTTTCGTATTGAGCGCCCCTCTTAGACCTCTGGTCTGGCCCCTTAGTATGGCCAGTGACAAATTCTCTTCAATTGTCAGTTTACCGGCGGTGCCCATATCGGGCTGTTGCCAGACACGGCCGGCATACATGGCTCTTCTGTAACCCAGAATATTGGTGACGTCGTGGTTGTTTATAACAACTTGGCCACCCTTTTCCGGCGGGAAAACACCGGCGATGATATTGAGCATGGTGGATTTACCGGCCCCGTTACTGCCGATGACGGTGATGAAATCCTGCTCATAGACGTCAATATTTATACCGTTCAGGGCAGTAACCTCATCTACGGTGCCCCTGGCAAATACTTTCCTGATATTCTGTAAACTCAGTGCCGTTTGCTTTTCTGTTATAGTCATCCAGATACTCTAATACTAAAATATTACATTCGCTGTGCCGGTGGTAGCCACTCGCGGCGTATCCTCTTGCGTATGTAAGGGATGGCCAGTGCTATAATCACGAGTAGCGCTGTTACCAGCTTCAGGTCCCCGGGGGCCATACCCAGCCTGAGCGCAATGGTGATAAATAACCTGTATACAAAGGTGCCCCCCAGGCAGGCGAGCAGAATGGAGGCGATGCCTCGGGGATGAAAGAGCCCCTCGCCGATTATTACCGCGGCTAGCCCCAGGACAATCATACCGATGCCCATGCCCACGTCGCTGAATCCCTGGTTTTGAGCTACCAGCGCCCCGGCAAGAGCCACCAGGCCGTTGGAGATGGCACAGCCCAGCAACACTGTCTTGTCCGTGTCGGCACCGAGCGTGCGCACCATTTGCTCGTTATCGCCGGTAGCCCGCAATGCCAGCCCTATCTCGGTACGCAGGAACCAGTTCAGGATTAAGGCAACAATAATAACCGCAAAAGCGGCCAGGATGATGGACAGTACTATCCCGCTTCTCAGTCCAAACAGACCGGCCACGATATCAAAGCTGGTTGTCTCCCGGATTAATGGAACGTTGGCCCCGGCCATAATTCTCAGGTTTACCGAGTATAGTGCCACCATCATGAGGATGCCGGAGAGCAGGGCGCTTATCCTCAACTTGGTGTTGAGCAGCCCGGTAATGGCGCCGGCACACAGCCCGCTGCCGAGAGCAACCAGCGTGGCTACGAAAGGGTTGACACCATTAACTATTAGTACAGCCGCTACAGCGCCGCCTAGAGGGAAAGTGCCGTCTATGCTCAGGTCAGGGAAGGACAGGACACGGAAAGTCAGATATACGCCTATAGTAACCAGACCAAAGACGAGCCCCTCGTAGCAGGCGACGCCCAAAACACTACCTACAACATCCAATATCATCTCCAGTATAAGGATGGCATGTTATATTTTATCCGGCAATATGGTCAACGGCTGGCCGGTATGTTATAAACCTATTCCCCTACTATTTGCGTGGCTTGATCCAATACCGAGGCTGGGATGGTTACGCCCATCCTCTCTGCCGCTGACGGATTCAGATACAGGTCGGTCATATCTACTTTCTTAACCGGGATATCAGCCGGGCTTTCACCATTAAGGATATGGGCGGCTACCTGTCCGCATTCCCTGCCCAGCTGGTAGTAGTCAATACCGGGGGTGCCGATAGCCCCTCTCTCCACGGTAGCGACATCGGCGGCAAAGAGCGGTATGGAATTATCTTCGCAGACCTTTACCATGGCCTCGAATGCGGAGACAACGGTATTATCCGTAGGGATCCATATAGCATCTACCCTGCCCACCAGTGATTGAGCGGCGGCGAGCACATCGGCTGTGGTGGCGACGGTGGCTTCAACAATCTCCTCTATGCCGAGGTCCGGGGCCACTTTCTTCAGCTCCACAACCTGGACCCTTGAATTTACTTCACCGGCGTTATAGATTGTCCCCAGCTTCTTGATATCGGGCAGAATATCCATAACCAGTTGCACCTGGGCACCCACGTCAGCCCAATCACTGATGCCGGTAACATTACCGCCAGGCTCATCCCAGCTGGCAACCAGCGCTGCTTCTACCGGATCGGTTACAGAACCAAACACCACTTTTATCTCGGTACCTTTCACCGCCTGAACACAGGCCTGAGCGGTAGGCGTAGCTATGGCAAGGATTAAATCTACCTTCTCGGAAACGAACTTCTGGGCGATGGATGCGGCTATAGTCATGTCGCCCTCAGGGTTATTGAAGTCGTACTCTATATTCTCTCCTTCAATAAAGCCCTCTTCGGCTAGCTGGTCAATAAAACCCTGGCGGTTGGCATCCAGAGCGGGGTGCGTAACTATTTGGGTAATACCAACCTTATAAGTCATTCCGGGCTGGGTAGCTCCGCATCCGGTAATGACCGGCAGGGACATGGCCAGTAAAGCAATTAAGCAGATGATGGTTGTGATTGACGCTAATCCTCTTTTTTTCAATTGGAACCTCCCGTAATATATGGCTTTATCAGAAAAGCGGACGGAGACTGCTTTTTCACATAATTTACTACCTCCTTGAACTGCAAGTACCAAATTACCGAAGACTGCTATCCAGTATTTCCGGCATGTTGTGCATATTAATGTGTTATTGCCGAACCGGCAGGAGGCATATATATTAAAGTAAATATATCACAATTATTCATGAGTGGTAAAATGCCCGTGCGTGTGTAAATATGTATTCCCTGGATTGATTGACTGTGTCGGTAATTAAGTACGCGTATACGTTATAGTAGCTCTATGGAGTCTAAAATAATGGGTGTAGAATACGGTGTTGCCCCATAGTCTCGCCGGCACAAGGGGGTGAATAAATCCGGCTTGCTTACCTGCACAGCAGGCCGGCCGGTATAGCGGACAGTTATTTTCCATATAGTCCACCAGATACCATATAATTTGTTGACAGGTCGCCACTGACTATGATAAACTTTGAAATTGTGTCTGGGCTATTGCGGCTATAGATAGCGGGGTGAAGCTAAACTTCAATCTTCTGTTATAGCTTGGGATGGATGAGCTAAGGCTCATCCATTAACATTGTGTAGACTAGGAGGGCGATAATTGCCTACTGTTAATCAGCTTGTCAGAAAAGGGCGTAAAAGGGTGCTTAAGAAGACCAAAGCGCCGGCATTAAGGGTGATTTACAATACCTTGAAGAACAAGGTTACGCAGGGTGATGGTTCGCCGCAGAAGCGAGGCGTATGTATTCAGGTTAAAACCACCACTCCCAAGAAACCTAACTCGGCGCTGCGTAAAATAGCCCGTGTAAGATTGACCAATAGAATGGAAGTAACGGCCTACATTCCGGGTGAGGGACATGAACTTCAGGAACACTCGGTAGTCCTGATACGCGGCGGGCGCGTTAAAGATTTACCCGGTGTCCGGTATCATATTATCAGAGGAGCGCTGGATGCAAGCGGTGTAGCAAATAGACGTCAGGCGCGAAGTAAGTACGGTGCCAAGAGGGTAAAAGCGGCGGCTAAGACTAAATAAAAAGCCGGTTTATTACAACAGCGCTTACCGCTGTTAATGGCAGGGAGAGGAAATGCCGAGAAGGAATAGACCTTTAACCAGAGAAATACATACTGATGCCAAACATAATAACCTGGTGGTAGCCAGGATGATTAATAGAATAATGATGGACGGTAAAAAAGCTACCGCCGAGAGAATTGTGTACGATGCTATGGATATTATGGAGCAGCAGGAGCATAAGTCTCCGGTGGCTCTGCTTGAACAGGCGGTAAGAAACGCTACGCCACTGGTAGAGGTCAAGCCCCGCCGTGTCGGTGGTGCTACCTATCAGGTGCCGGTTGAGGTAACACCCAGGCGTGGTCTATCACTGGGCCTGCGCTGGTTGACTAAGACGAGCCGGTCCAGGTCAGGTAGATCAATGGCCGAGAAGCTCGCGGTTGAATTGCTAGATGCGGCTAAAGGCCAGGGGCCGACCATTAAGAAGAAAGAAGATACCCATAAAATGGCCGAGGCGAACCGGGCCTTTGCCCATTACCGGTGGTAGGGGATTATATAATATAAATTCGGGTCTAATTTGATGCCATGTTGAAGAGTAAAGCGACAATAGAATTAGAACGTAAGGATGGGGTAGTGTCCAGAAGTTTCCCATTAGACAAGATACGAAATATAGCCATTATCGCTCATATTGATGCCGGTAAGACTACCGTCACCGAGCGTATGCTGTACTATACCGGGCGTACATATAAGATGGGCGAGGTAGACGAAGGCACTGCGGTGATGGATTGGATGGAGCAGGAGAAGCAGCGCGGCATCACCATTACTGCCGCTGCTACCAGTTGCCACTGGCAGGGCTACCGCATCAATATTATAGATACTCCCGGGCATATAGATTTTACCGCCGAAGTGGAGCGCTCCCTCCGGGTGCTGGATGGTGGCGTGGTTGTTTTTGACGCCGTAGCCGGTGTGGAAGCCCAATCGGAGGTGGTGTGGAGGCAGGCTGACAGATACAACGTGCCCCGGATATGCTTCATTAACAAGATGGACCGCATAGGTGCCGATTTTAAGCGGAGCCTGTCCACGATTGAAGAAAGGCTGGGAGCCAACCCGTTAGCGGTACAGGTTCCCCTGGGTGTTGAGACTGCCTACCGGGGCGTTATCGATCTGGTAACCAGAAAAGCACTGATATTTGATGGGGTGGGGGATTCGGAACCTGCCGAGGTGCCGCTATCGGAGGCAGACCGGACAAAATGTGAAGATGCGCGCCGGTTACTGATTGAAAAGCTGGCCGAGTCGGATGACCAGATAATGCTTGCCTACCTCGGCGGCGAGGATATTACCGCTTCCGAACTGAGAGCGGCTCTGAGGCGTGTCACCCTGGCTAACGCCGGAGTCCCTGTCCTTTGCGGTAGTGCGTTGAGAAATAAAGGCGTTCAGCTATTACTGAATGCTATTATAGATTATCTGCCGACACCGATGGATGTTCCGCCGGTGCGGGCTATTGATGCTAATTCCGGGGTTGAAGTTAGCCTGCTGGCCAAAGACGATGCCCCGTTTGTAGCGCTGGCTTTTAAAGTAGTCACCGACCCGTTTGTCGGCAGGCTGGTATACCTGAGGGTGTACTCAGGCAAGGTGAAGGCTGGAGCCGAGGTATATAATTCTACACACAGGAAGCGGGAACGAGTGGGGCGGCTGCTTTTGATGCACGCTAATCGCCGTGAAGAAATACCCGAGGCTGATACCGGGGCTATTATCGCCAGCCTGGGTCTTAAAAATACCCTGACGGGCGATACCCTGTGTACTGCCACCGTGCCAATACTGCTTGAACCCATCAGCTTTCCGGAACCGGTAATTGCTATTGCCATAGAGCCGAAGACCAGAGTTGACCAGGACAGAATAGGGGATGCGCTGCAGAAACTGACCGAAGAGGACCCCACTTTTAAGGTAGAATATAACCAGGATACGGGTCAGACCGTAATTTCGGGCATGGGCGAGCTTCACCTGGAAGTTATCATTAGCCGGTTGGTAAGTGAGTTTGGGGTGCAGGCCAAGATAGGCAAACCCAGGGTAGCTTACAAGGAAACGATAACGCTGTCGGTAAAGTCAGAAGGTAGATTTGTTCAACAGACCGGCGGACGGGGGCAATACGGTCATGTTTGGCTGGAGCTGGAGCCTGCGGAAAGAGGCGTCGGTTTTGAGTTTGCCAGTCGCTTGAAGGGTGGCACTTTACCCAGGGAGTATATTCCCGCTGTGGAAGCGGGCATTAGAGAGGCCCTGCAGAACGGAGTGTTGGCGGGGTATCCGGTGGTGGATATCAAGGCTACGCTCTATGACGGCAGCTACCATGAAGTTGACTCATCCGAGTTGGCATTCAGGATAGCCGGCTCAATAGCGCTAAAGAACGGTATGGCCAAAGCCAAGTCGGTGCTTTTAGAGCCCATAATGAAACTATCAGCCATAGCGCCGCAGCAGTTCCTGGGTGACATAATATCCGATATCAATTCAAGGCGGGGTCAAATCGAGGCTATAGAGACCTACGGTGATACGTCCGCGGTGCATGTAATGGTGCCTCTGGCCGAGGTATTTGGCTATGCAACCAATCTCAGGTCACTGACTCAAGGCAGGGCCACCTATTCAATGCAGTTTGAATGTTACCGGGCGATGCCGTCCGAATTAGCTGAACAAATTATAGTTGTAGGAAAAGGGTATGCCTAAACAGAAAATACGTATAAGACTCAAGGGCTATGACCATAAAATACTCGACCAGGCTGCTCTGCAGATAGTGGAGACAGTGGAGGCTACAGGGGCCGTGGTTTCGGGGCCGGTACCGCTGCCTACCCGGATACAGAAGTTCAGCGTTATTCGTTCCCCTTTTATTGACAAGGATTCACAGGAGCAATTTGAAATAAGGACTCATAAGAGACTGATTGATATTATTGAAACAACTTCTAAAACGATAGACTCGCTGACCAAGCTAAATTTACCCTCCGGGGTTGAAATAGATATTAAGCTGTAAATAGGATTTACCGGATATGATACAAGGAATTGTTGGTAAGAAACTGGGTATGACCCAGGTCTTCAGGGAGAACGGCAAAGTAGAGGCAGTAACCGCTGTTCAGGCTGGCCCGTGCACGGTAACGCAGGTAAAAACCGTGGCCAAGGAGAAATATAACGCGGCACAGCTTGGCTTCGGTGAAGCTAAGAGGTCAAAGTCTTCCAAGCGGGGACAACCCAAGGGACTTAAGAAATACCGATATCTTAGAGAGTTCACGGTAAAAGATACCGAGGGTCTGGAAGCAGGCCAGCAGTTAGATGTCAGCCTGTTTCAGTCGGGTGACCTGGTTGATGTTACCGGCATATCAAAGGGCAAAGGCTTTGCCGGCGTGGTAAAGCGACATGGTTTTGCCGGCGGTCCCAAGACTCACGGACAGTCTGACCGGCACCGTGCCCCGGGCTCTATAGGGGCTACCAGTTCTCCGGGCAGGGTATTTAAAGGAATGCGCATGGCAGGTCACATGGGTAATGAGCGGGTAACGGTACGCAATCTGGAAGTATTTAAAGCTGACCTTGACCGCAACCTATTGCTGGTAAGGGGGGCTGTTCCCGGAGCGCGCAACGGGCTGCTACTAATAAAGAAATCTCGTACAGGGAAGTAAGACGTTGGAAGTATCAGTATATAATCTTGCGGGTGAAAAAGTTAAAGATATAGAGATAAGTGATTATGTCTTCGGTGTGCCCTTTAACCAGGACGTTGTCCACCAGGCGCTGGTAAGGCAGCGGGCAAATGCCCGTCAGGGCACGGCGGATACCAAAACTCGTGGTGAGGTGAGGGGCAGCACCAAGAAGCTCTTCCGGCAGAAGCATACCGGTATGGCCCGCGCCGGCTCCAGAAAGTCACCTATTAGGCGTGGCGGCGGTATTGCATTCGGTCCGCACCCCAGGAGTTACCGGCAGGCGATGCCCAGGAAGATGCGGCGGCTCGCTATCCGGTGTGCGCTGTCAACCAAGGTAAGGGATGGCGAGTTCAAGGTGGTGGAAAAGCTCAGTCTGGAGCAGCCCAAAACCAAAGAGATGATTAGCGTTTTACAGATGCTGGGGGTAACATCATCGGCCCTGCTGGCGACGGCCGAGATGGGAGAGAACTTAATAAAATCAACCCGTAACCTGGCCGGGATAAGCCTGATACCGGCCAACATTCTTAACGTGGTTGACATACTTTCCTATAAAATGTTATTCATGACTGAAGATGCAGTTCGCAAAGCTGAGCAGCTGTGGGGCGAGAAGCCAGGCGGAGGAGGAGAAGAGAGTGCATCTGTATGAGGTATTAAGGCGTCCGCTATTAACCGAGAAGACTACCAGCCTTCAGGCTGAGAATAAATATGCTTTTGAAGTGGCCGGTGCTGCGAACAAGCACCAGGTGCAGCAGGCGGTAGAGAAAGCGTTCAAGGTCAGAGTGACCGGGGTCAATGTTATGACGGTGCCGGGCAAAAAACGGCGGGTAGGCAGGCGGCAGGTATTGACTCAATCATGGAAAAAAGCGATAGTAACACTGAGACCAGGGGACAAGATAGGTTTCTTCGAAGGGGTCTAGGTAGTTAAATGAAAATGGAGGAGCTCAGGTGGCTTTAAAGATATATCGTCCGACCTCTCCCGGCAGACGGGGGATGAGCGGTTCTACATTCGAAGAGATAACCAAGAGTAAGCCCGAGAAATCGCTGCTGGTACCTCTGAAGAAGAAGGCCGGGCGTAATAACCAGGGTAAAATGACAGTACGTCACCGTGGCGGCGGTTCAAAGAGGCAGTTGCGTATTATTGATTTCAAGCGCGATAAGCCGGGTGTGCCGGGCAGGGTAGCAGCTATTGAGTATGACCCCAATCGCTCAGCGCGCATCGCTCTTATTTACTATGCCGACGGGGAAAAGCGCTACATCCTGGCTCCAGTGGGGCTCGGAGTTGGTGATATAATAAAGTCGGGTAATGACGCCGAGATAAAAACGGGTAACACGTTACCCTTGAAGCTGATACCCACGGGTACGCAGATACATAACATAGAGATGCAAAAGGGGAAAGGCGGGCAGATGGTACGGAGCGCTGGTGCCTCAGCGCAGCTAATGGCAAAAGAGGGTGATTATGCGCTGATTCGCTTACCCTCCGGTGAAGTGCGCCGTGTTCGTATTGAGTGTCTGGCTACTATCGGGCAGATTGGGAATATTGACCATCAAAATATCAGCCTGGGTAAGGCCGGGCGTAGCCGTTGGATGGGCAGGAGGCCGACGGTTAGAGGTTCAGCTATGAACCCGAATGATCATCCGCACGGCGGTGGCGAAGGCAGGTCTCCCATAGGTATGCCAGGGCCCAAGACGCCTTGGGGTAAACCGGCCCTGGGTTATAGAACCCGGAAACGTAAACCTTCAGATAGAATGATTGTCAGGCGCAGAGGGAAGTAAATGTCAAGGTCAATTAAAAAGGGTCCAGCTGTAGATGTAAAACTGTTGAAGAAGGTGGAGGTACTGAACCGTACCGGGCAGAAAGCGGTAATAAAGACCTGGTCACGCGCCTGTACTATTATGCCGGAGATGGTAGGTCATACCATTGGCGTACACGACGGGCGGCGTCACGTGCCTATTTTCGTTACCGAGAATATGGTCGGTCATAAGCTCGGTGAGTTTGCCCTGACGCGGATGTTCAGAGGACATGTCGGCAGAGGTGAAAAAGCTTCTAAAATATGGAAAAAGAAGTAGACTTAGGACAGGCTTAAATGGATGTAAAAGCAGTAGCTAAAGACACCGGTATACCGCCGCGCAAGGTGCGTCTGATAGTGGATATGGTACGGGGCAGAAGGGTTGAAGATGCGCTGAATATTCTTAAGTTTGTACCCAGTCCGACAGGCAGAGTGGTAGCCAAGGTGGTTAAGTCCGCAGCGGCAAACGCTGAGAATAATCACGAGATGTTACCATCGAATTTGAAGATTGTCAGGATATTTGCTGACGAAGCGCGGACTTTAAAACGGTATCGTCCTCGCGCGCGGGGGCGGATTAACACCATACTTAAACGTTCTAGTCATATTACAGTTATTGTTGACGAAGTGGAGACATAAATTGGGACGAAAAGTTCATCCTATAGGCTTCAGAACCGGTATCATACGGGATTGGCAGGCAAAATGGTATGCCGATAAGAACTATGCTGTATTTTTGGAGGAGGATTTTAAACTCCGGAAAGCCATTCAATCTAAATATACCGAAGCCGGTATTTCTATGGTAGAAATAGAACGGCAGGCGAATGAGGTGTCTATAACCATCTACACCGCGCGCCCCGGTATCGTTATCGGTCGGGGAGGACAGCGGGTTGACGAAGTAAGGCTTTACCTGGAGAAGCTGGTCGGCAAGAGAATCCGGCTGAATATCCGTGAAATCCATCAGCCTGAACTGGATGCCTTTCTGGTGGCGAGAACGGTGGCTGATCAGATGGAACACCGTATTGCTTACCGCCGGGCGATGAAGCAGGCAATATTCCGTACCATGCAGGCCGGTGCCAAGGGGATAAGGATCAGATGTTCCGGGCGGTTGGGCGGTGGTGAAATAGCCAGGCGAGAGACATCACACCAGGGCCGGGTGCCCTTGCAGACGCTGCGGGCTGATATAGATTACGGTTTTACCGAGGGACACATTGCGTTAGGTCGGATCGGTGTAAAGGTATGGATATACAAGGGTGATATCTTACCCGAAGCTAAGGGTATGGAAATAGAGGAAATTACACCTGAAGTAGAGGGTGGAAATGAAGAGAAAGCCCCCGTAGCGGAGGCTGCGGCTTCTACTTTGGTTGAAGAAGGAGAGGGTGATGTTACAGCCGAAAAGGGTGAAACATCGCAAGATGCACCGGGGACACCGGCGGGGTAAAGCGCAATCAGGGAACACGCTGGTATTCGGTGACTATGGTTTGCAGGCAGTAGGCGTTGGTACGTGGATTAGCAGCCGTCAAATAGAAGCGGCCAGACGTGCGATGACGCGTTACATCAACCGTGGCGGTAAAATATGGATACGTATATTCCCGGATAAGCCGGTAACCAAGAAGCCGGCAGAAACGCGTATGGGTGGCGGGAAGGGTTCTCCAGACCACTGGGTAGCCGTAGTCAAGCCGGGAAGAATCATGTTTGAGATGGCCGGCGTAAGCGAAACACTGGCTAAAGAGGCGATGCGTCTTGCCGCTTACAAGCTACCGGTAGCTACCAGGTTTCTGGTACGAGAAGATCAGAGTAACGGTAAATCTGCGGTTGAGGAGCTAGCTGAAGTTGAAAGTTGAAGAGATACGTGCTTTAAGCGATGGGGAACTGTCCAAGCAACTGGAGGAGGCTCACCAGGAACTGTTTAATCTTCGCTTTCGTCTGGTTACCAGACAGCTGGTTAACCATCGTGAGTTGCCACGGGCGAAGAAGAAGATTGCCCGGATAGAGACTATTATTAGGGAGCGAAAGCTTGGTGTCAGGTAACACTGAACTGCTATCTGTTTATAGAGGGTCTTAAATATGGAAAAGAAACATAAAGTTAGGGTTGGTCGGGTGGTTAGTGATAGTATGGATAAGACGGTGGTTATTGCCGTGGAAACGCCGAAGCGGCACCCGTTATATAAGAAGACGATTAAGCGGGCTATAAAATATAAAGCCCATGATGAAAAAAACGAGTGTCATGTTGGGGACAAGGTAAGGATTACCGAGACCCGGCCTATCTCCAGGCAGAAGAGATGGCGGGTGGTAGAGATGATAACCAGAGGTCGCCAGGTTGAGGTTCCGCTGGAGCAGACTGTCTGAGATTAGCTTGAGGAAGAGACCAGATGATACAATCAAATACCAGACTGAAAGTGGCCGATAATACCGGTGCCCGCCAGGTTATGTGCATTAACATACTAGGCGGTACGAGAAGGAGATACGGGCGGGTAGGCGATATTATCGTAGTTACCGTGAAGAAATCGATTCCCGGGGCACTGGTCAAGAAGGGGGACGTGGTCAAGGCGGTCATTGTCCGCTGCTCAAAGCCATACCGGCGTCCCGATGGCTCTTACATCAGGTTCGACGAAAACGCGGCGGTAATTTTAACTGATAAGAATAATCCCAAGGGCACCCGTATATTCGGGCCGGTAGCGCGGGAGCTGAGAGAGAAGAATTTTACCAAGATTATTTCGCTGGCGCCCGAGGTTATTTAACAGTGTTTGAGTGGTAGATAATCGGGTGAGTCTGTAAGCCCGTCAGGAAAATGGAGTAAAAACGGTGATGAATATCAGAAAGAACGACAGTGTGCTGGTTATTGCCGGTAAAGATAGGGGTAAGAGCGGCAAGGTACGCTTCGCTTATCCCAAGAAACAAGCGGTGCTGGTTGAGGGTATCAATTTCATCAAAAAACATACCCGGGCGACACGGGGTGTCAGGCAGGCGGGCATAATAGAGAGAGAAGCGCCAGTCCCGGTATCCAATGTCATGTTACTTTGCAGCAAGTGCAATCATCCGACTCGACTTGGTGTTCGATTTCTGAACGACGGCAGGAAAGTCCGGTTTTGCCGGGCCTGTGGCGAGGTAGTTGATTAGATGTCACGACTGAAGGAAAAATATACAAAAGAGGTGGTACCTGCTTTAGTTGAGCAGCTTGGTTTTAAGAACGTGATGCAGGTACCGCGCCTGGAGAAAATTGTAATTAATATTGGGCTGGGAGAGGCGGTGCAGAATGCCAAGGTCTTGGAATCTGCCGAGAAAGACCTGACAGCCATTTCCGGGCAGCATCCGGTTATTACCAGAGCCAGGAAGTCTATCGCTGCCTTTAGATTGCGGACCGGGATGCCGATTGGTATGAAGGTTACGCTACGGGGCAGGCGGATGTACGAGTTTTTTGATAAAATAGTAAATATCGTCTTTCCCCGCATGCGGGAATTTCAGGGAGTATCGAGGGATGCCTTTGACGGCCATGGTAACTATACCTTGGGCTTTAAAGAGCAAATCGCCTTTCCTGAATTGAATTACGATGAGGTAGACAAGGCAAGGGGCCTGGAAGTCGTAATTGTTACCACGGCGAAGAAAGACGATGAGGCAAGGCACCTGTTAGAATTACTGGGTATGCCCTTTAC
>Ga0075115_10000663_pt1 | contig 17102 bp, 16 predicted proteins | sample AntAceMetag02UKH_FD_69785 | JGI IMG/M metagenome (GOLD analysis project Ga0075115, IMG submission 69785) | Saline lake microbial communities from Ace Lake, Antarctica - Antarctic Ace Lake Metagenome 02UKH | ecosystem: Environmental > Aquatic > Non-marine Saline and Alkaline > Saline | place... | reverse complement strand
CCTTGCGAAGTTTTCCATCAGTACTTCGTGTTCCCTCCGGTGCTATAAAGAGAATTTTGTTCTCTTTAAGAACTTTCTCAGCACTTCTCATGGTAGTAATTGCGGGGTTGCTCCGGTTTATGGGAATACCTCCCCAATTATCAGCCAGTATGCGAAAGAACGGATTGTTCCAGGTCTCCTGCTTTGTGAGTCCGTAGAATTCACGAGGCAGCAGCCTGGTGCTGATTATGGGGACTTCCAGAAAATTAATATGATTAACTATTATCAATAGGGGGCCGTTCTCTGGAATGTTATTGAGTTCATTTCCATCGACTTTGCAGATTATTCTCAGAATGCCGCGTACAACTGCAGTTAGGAATCGTGCTGATAAAGTCATACAGCAGCTTTTTTACAAATAAAGTGTAGTGCATGCTTGTTACATGAAATAGAGAGTTCTTTCCCGGCTATACAGATAATTTCTCCATCCGCATGTACTGCCAGCTCCCCCTCAACAGCTAATAGATGATAGGATTCTGCGGTATCGGTTATTGTATCATCCCGGGTTGCCTGCGTGCCTTTTGTATAATGAATCATTGCTTTCAGGAGTTTCCTTCTGCTTTCCTGTTTTGTCATGCAGATATTCAACAGGCCGTCATGATTTATTCCTTCGGGAGCCATGAAAAAAGCTCCACCCATGCGTTTTCCATTCATAATCGAAACGAGAGCGGGTTCTTCAGTTATGGTCTTATTATTATAGGTAATTTTGAGAACCGGAGCTTTGGGATAAATGATAAGTGTTTTAATTGCCCCAAGAACATATCCGAGGGCACCATGTATATGTTTCATCTTTCCAGCTTCAAGCCCTACTTTTGTATCAAATCCAACACCAATTCCGTTTACGAAAAAACGCCCGTCAGGATAATCTCCACCCTTAATCAATCCAATGTCAATCGGACTTATGTGAGGTTCTGTAAGTAACGCCAGATTTTCCTCGAGCGTATCCGGTAATCCGGCACCATAAGCAAAATCGTTACCTCTTCCAATGGGGAGAACCCCGAATGTAGGAATTGTATTCATTGCTGATTTTCCTGTCGCATCACGATAAGCCATAAGTCCATTAATAACCTCATTACTGGTTCCATCGCCGCCGGCGGCAATAACGGCTGTATTTGGCTCGGAAAGGCTCTCAGCAGCTAATGTTATGGCATGTCCGGGTTTTTCGGTAATAATAAGCCGATAGTTTAAAGCATGAGATTCCATAAAGGTTTTAATAGTTGGAATAGATTTTTCTGCATAGCCTTTTCCGGCAGTCGGGTTAAGAATGATGATAAAATTTTTAATCATAGTAGTAGTCCCATAAAGTGTTATTTTAAACTCATATTAACACGGGGTGTGATTTAAATAAAGAAATATGAACCGATTTCATAATGGTGGCTGTATCCATGGCAGTATTTTTCCAGTAAATAAATATTTATTTATCAATATATCATACAGTTAACACTTACTGTAACGTTGTACTGTATGTATACTCAACTTAAGAGAGTGTTATTCTATATATAGCATATGCTAAAAAGGAAATTTGACGAGAACGCCATTTAAATGCCATAAGGTTACAAATGCTGTGAACATTAAAAGATAAAAAATTATTTATTTTACACTAAATACATTGATAAATAGCTCATATTTATATATTATTTTATCGAATCAAGGCGATGCTGTCTGCTTCGTTCTGATTTGATGTTGTTACATACTTTATAAATTCAAGGAGGGTGAGACTCTATGAGTGATATACCAACCAGCGGATCTGGAATACAGAGAAGTTCGTCATCACGTACCCGAAAAAGAAAACCTAAAAAAAATCAATTACCTTATGCAGTAGCGGTTTTTATAACATTGGCAGCGATAGGAATTATTCTTTCATTTGTCTCTACTAGTCTGGGTCTTTTCTGGTTTACAGGAACTATCTTTGGTTTTATTCTTCAGCGGTCAAGATTTTGTTTTACGGCATCACTACGTGATCCGTCTTTAACCGGTTCTACAACGGTAACCCGGGCAGTGCTTGTTGCATTTGCCATAACAACTCTTGGTTTCTGGGCGATAAAATATGGAGCTTTTCAAAGAGGTTTGCCAATACCCGGACAGGGTTATATTGTACCGGTAAGCTTAGGTACGGTAACAGGTGCTTTTCTCTTTGGAATAGGTATGGTTATAGCCGGCGGATGTGCTTCCGGCACATTAATGCGAGTCGGGGAAGGCTTTACCATGCAAGCAATTTCACTAATCTTTTTTATCATCGGTTCCCTTTGGGGCGCCCATGATTTTGGATGGTGGAAGTTAAATGTTATATCAGAAGGTAAGGCAGTATTCTTACCGGATGTTTTCGGGTGGGGCGGTGCTATAGTAGTACAGCTTCTTCTCATAGGCTGTCTCTTTGTAATTGCTGATAAATGGGAAAATAGAAAAAAAGAATCAAAATAAGGAGCATCAAATGGCTGAATATGAATTGGATTGTATGGGTGAGGCTTGTCCAATACCTCTGGTAAAAGCAGAGAAGAAAATAGAAAAACTGAATGTAGGCGATATTCTGGTCATTCTGATTGACCATAGTTGTGCAATGAAGAATTTACCTGAGTGGGCTCGAAAACAGGGCCACAATGTTGAACTGGATGAAATTGATGACGGCGAATGGGAAGTTGTCATTGAGAAAATGAAATAGATTAGGGGAGAGGTCCGAATGGATATCAAAAAAAATAAATTTTATAAAGCATGGTTTAAAGATGCCTGGCCATATATAACCGGTGCAGTGCTTCTCTCTGTTTTTCAAATTGTCACCTTGGCCTCAACCGGTAGCCCCTGGGGTGTATCAGGTGTTCTTGCAAACTGGGGAGCTTGGGTTGTGGAGCTTTTTGGCGGCAGTGTTGATAAATGGTACTATTTTTCAAGTGAAGGTGCACAGGCAACGCTGGCAAATGGATTTTTTAAAGATCCTGGTACTATGAGAAATTTGGGAATAATAATAGGTGCGCTGTTTGCAACCTTATTAGCTTCCCAGTTTAAGTTTAAAAAGATAAAAAGCAAAAAACAAATTATTGCAGCCGTTCTTGGCGGTTTGTTGATGGGATACGGTGCACGTATTGGATTCGGTTGTAATATTGGTGCTTTTTTTAGTGGAATAGCTTCCATGTCGCTCTCAGGATGGGTGTATGGGATCTTTTTGTTTGTCGGTGCTTATGTCGGCAGTAAATTACTGGTTAAATTTTTCATGTAGCTTGAAGGAGTTAAAAATATAATGCCCAGAGAGAAGAAGATAGAAGAGTACGATGTAGTGATTATCGGTGGTGGAGCTGCCGGACTTACTACAGGAATTTACAGCGGAAGAGCAAGACTGAAGACTCTTATTATAGAGAAAGCACTTGTCGGTGGACTCGCGACTTATACAAATGAAATTGAGAACTATCCTGGCTTTCCTGAAGGCTCAACAGGTTTAGGTCTGATGAATTTGTTTCAGAAACAAGCAAAGAAATTTGGTGTTAAATTCAAGGGAACTGACGTGAAGTCAGTACAGCTTGAAGGTGATGTCAAAATTGTTGAAACATTTAGAACTACTTATAAAGCAAAAGTAGTTATTATTGCTTCAGGCGGCCGTCCAAGGATTACCAACGCGGAAAATGAAGAAGAGTTCCTTTTTGATAAAGGCATCTCATTTTGTGCTACCTGTGATGCAGCTGCAAACACCGGTAAGGATGTACTTATTATAGGAAGTGGTGATGCAGCAGTGGAAGAAGGAATGTTTCTGACTAAATTTGCAAACAAGGTCTATATTTCTGTTATGCACGATCATGGGAAAATGGATTGTAATGAGATTGCAAAATCAGAAGCTCTTGAAAATCCCAAGATGGAATTTGTCTGGAATACTGTTGTGAAACGGTTTGAGGGAGAGGGTCATCTGAATACTGTTGTCCTTGAAGATCTGAGAACCAGCAAAGAAGTACCCTTTAAAGTTGATACCTGTTTTGAATTCATTGGATATCTTCCCAATACCGAAATTTTCAAAGATCAGATAACTATGAACGAGCGTGGATATATTCTCGTGAATGATAAGATGGAGACTAATATTGAAGGTGTTTTCTCAGCTGGTGATGTGAATGAAAAATTCCTGAAACAGGTTGCTACAGCTGTAGGTGATGGTGCTGTTGCAGGTTATGCAGCTGAACGTTATATTGCCGAAACTGCACAGTATAACAGCCAGATCCTGGCACGTGATCATTTTAGCTATGTATATGATGCCTCATGTCCTGACTGCCAGAACAGATTGAAAGAGATTGAGGCTCTGGAAGTTGAAACAGACGGTAAAATCAGTTTTTGTAAAGTAGATGTATACAAATCAAAAGGGTTATCAAGCCGAATGGGTATAACATTTTTTCCCAGTATAGCTGTTGTTCGCTCAGGAGAAATTATTGATGTGCTTACAGATGATTTTTCACGTACGAAACTGGAAAGCTATCTGTAGGTTGATTGGAGGATATATGAAATCGATGAAGTCCGTTGTCAGCATGATGTGCATCATTTTACTGATTCTGATCAGTGCAGGATGTGGACACAATTATGCAGAAACAGGAACAGTAATAATCAGTGGGAAAGATGCAGTAAAACTTATCGGAATCTCAGGGACAGTATTAGTTGATGCGCAGAAAGCGACTTCCTACGCAAAGGAACATGCTGCCGGAGCGGTTAATATAAGCCGCGGTGATATCGTAGTAAAAAAACAAGTAAGTAATATGCTTGCTCCTGCAGATGTAATTGAGACAGTTATGGGCAGCCGGGGTATCAGTAACGATACACCGGTGATAATCTATGATGACAACAATAATATGGATGCAGCTAGACTTTGGTGGACATTGCTGGTCTATGGGCATACAAATACGAAAGTGGTAAGCGGTGGTCTTCAGGAACTAACCCGGCAGGGTGTTGAGATAACTACAGTGACGGTATCAGCAAAAGCGGCGACTTTTAAGGCATCTTCGGCAAATAGTTCATTAATTGCAGATTTGGCTGATGTTGTTGCACAGGTTGATAATCCTGATGATAATACAGTGCTTATTGATACCCGATCTCTTGATGAGTTTAATGCAGGAACAATTCCCGGATCTGTTTTTTTGAATTATGAGGGAAATAATTACCAGGACGGAACCATACGGTCTGTTCAGAATATTAAACTTCGGTATAAAGAGGAAGACATTATGCCGAATAATACCATTATTACCTACTGTAAATCATCTATCCGAGGTGCCCAGACAATCATGGCTCTCTATAATGCCGGATATAGAAATCTGAAATTATATGATGGTGCATGGCTGGAGTGGTCTCTGGATGCAAACCGCCCTGTGCAGATGCCCGAAACAGTAAAAATTCAATCAAATTTTCAGGATAATTCCTGATCAAATAACAATGGAGATTTAAATGATTAAGAAAAATGTGATTTTTATTCTTATGGCAGTTTTACTAGTATTTTCAACTGCATCGTGTGCAAAAGGCGGTGAAGAAACTGCTGCTGAACCAACAGTAAGTCCGGTAACTGAACCAACAGTAAGCCCGGTAACAGAAGCTGCAATGGCTTATTTTGCTGATAAAGCTGCAGACAACAATATGATTGCACAGGATGCTTTTGTAGAGAAAGTAGTAAATGGCGAAGATATTTTCGTTCTGGACATCAGACAAGCTGATGCGTATGCAGCTGGACACGTTGCTGGCGCTTATAACGCACCTTGGGGCTCTGCTATAGCTGACAGCCTTGATTTTCTTCCAGATGATCAGCCTGTATACGTTTACTGTTACTCCGGTCAGACAGCAGGTCAGACAGTAGCTGCACTGCAGGTTGCCGGTATTGATGCAAAATCAGTAAGATACGGTTTCAGTCTTGGAATTTCCAAAGTTGAAGGATATGAAGCAATTATTAACACAACACCGGTACTGTTCGGTGCTTCTGAAGGCGTTAAGTTCGATGCAGAAGTTAAAGCTGCAGTTGCAGACTATTTCAATGCAATTGGATCAGATGAACTTGCTCCAAGCAACATTGTATCTTCTTCAGCAGCAAAAGAGCTGATTGATGAATCTGAGGGAGATGTAGTGGTACTCTCAATCAGGAAGGCTGACGCTTTTGCTGCCGGACACATTGCTGGTGCTGTAAATATTCCCTGGGCAGCAGGTATGCAGGAACAATTCGCAACACTTCCCATGGATAAGAAAATCCTAACTTACTGCTATAGTGGACAAACCGCTGGACAAACAGTAGCAATCCTAAGACTGCTTGGATACGATGCTGTATCTATTAAGAGCGGTATGGGAACCGGTGGAACCAATGGTACTGGCTGGGGTAATGAAGGTTTTCCTGTAGTAGCTGGAAACTAAGGCAATTTAGAAAATAGTTATTTGAGGTCTTTTCAAAATTTCCAAGCTGAAATATTTGTTTTAGCCTTTAAACGGAATGATCTCTTTATACCGAATAAAATTTATCGTTAATTGAACACCCTGGCTGTGAATCCGGGGTGTTTTTGTCTATACTGATACTGCATGAATCAAATGAAGAGTATGAAAATAAAGAAATCGATCAACAAGCACCTCAATATCATCATACCAATTGGCGTATGCCTCCTTTTTTTTACTCTCAATTTCTTTTATATTTCAGATTTTCCCTTTGTACACTCTGATGAGACCTGGTTAAGCGGATTGTCCCGTACCATGATGGAAACAGGAAATATGTCATCTACAGAGTACTTCTTCGATCTGTATGACAGAAGCCCACATGCAGTGAAAATCCTGTTTCATACCGTTGAAAGTGGCTGGATTGCTCTGTTTGGTTATTCAATTCAGACAATCAGGATGCTTTCACTCCTTTGCGGTACAGCTGCACTTTTTCTGCTTTATCAAGTTATATATAAAGTTACAAAAAATCGTTGGGTAGCTATTTTGGGTATGTTTCTCATGTCAGTTGATGTTCAATATATCTATGTTTCACATACTGCACGGCAGGAGATCTGGCTGGTTTTAATACTTCTTATTGCACTTAATTTAGTGATAAAAAGTTTCTTTGCGCCTACTTATATGCATAATGCAAAATGGAGATATTCCTCAGATGCTGCAGTGGGTCTGGTTTTGGGGTTCTCTTTTGGATTTCATCCAAATGGTTTGGTAATCCTGTTTCCCATCCTCGGATATTATATCTATTATCTGTTTCTTGAGCGGAAACCTATATTGAAAAAACATCTGATTTTTATCGGTGTATTTGGGCTGACCGCTTCAGTTTTTCTGATACTGAGTTTCATATTCAATTCTCATTTTATTTCCGATTATGCTGCATACGGGGAGAGTTTAGGTGTTCTTGAATCCCCAGGTTCAAAACTTTCCGGATGGTTGGTTTTTTACAAGAAAATATTTTACCAAGTGAGCGGAACCTATTATACCCCAAATATCAGACCACAGTTTTTCTTTTATGGTCTAACACTTTTAGTCTCTTTGCTCACTGCCGTTTTTAAACCGGACAGTCGGAAACGGTTGATTCCCCTGCTGATTGGACTTGCCGGAATGCAGATGGCATTTATTTTGATTGGAAGATACGGACAGCCGTCTGTTGTTTTGAATTTGCCCGTTCTGGTGATAATTGCTGTTGCTACTATTACAGAATTACTTGGTAAAAACAGAAATAACCGGATAAAATATGCTGGTATAGTCTGTTGTGTTTTGGTTGTTTTAGGATATGGACTGTTTACCATATTTCAAATTAGAGAGGAAGTGGTACAAAATTCAAGCTATGACGAGTATCTGAATGAAATTGCTGTTCGGATTCCCTCTGATTCGAAAATTGTATGTAATATAAATGCAGAACCGCTTTTTACCTATGGTAGTTTATATGACTGGAGAAATATCGGCAAACTTTCTGAATCTGATATAAGTTTCTCTCAATATGTTATTGATAGAGATATTGAGTATATTATCTACCCGGAAGAGATGGATTTTATATATCAGCACCGTCCGTTATGGAATGGAATATATGGAAATATTGCTCCTATATATAACGGAATGCAGGATTTTCTGAACACTCATTGTGAAGAGATTGGTACCTTTTCAAGTAGAACGTATGCTATGAGGATTGTGAGATATCAACAGGAACGTGACTGGAAAATTACACTCTATCGGGTTCTCAATTAGGCGGGTATAAAAATTTATTTTCCGGCAGTGGAATAACCATCTGCTTACCTTTGGAGTCAGTAATATCAATATGGTTATATACCGTAGTTACGCAATCCTGAAGAGCAATTGCTGTTTTGGCACTGATTATTACATATCCAGCCCTTTGAACCGCATTTTTCTGAATTGTAATTACATCCCCAGGTGAAATCTGATAAGCACCGCCTGACACCCCTGGGAGATCCATTAGCGTGCTGAATGATCCCACATGAGCTATCTCTCCAGGTTTGGTAAAAAAAAGAAGAACGGCACAAAACCCCTGTTTTTCAGCATTTACCTGCACAGGAAGTGAGCCGTTAATTTCCGAGAAATCAGATAACACTCTTCCAGTGGTGCCTTCAATAAGCAGATCCGTAAGATTAATACCCGTAAGCAGCGGAATAGCTTCATCCTCATACGCACCGCCTATCCGGCAGGCAATTTCATTCACCCGAACTCCATCAGCTCCTATCAGCATCTGGGTATAAACTGGTCCATTCATAATTCCGAATGTAGCTATAATCCTGGCGGAAATTTCACGTATCTCCTGTAAATGTTTATCCTGATGAACTGAGGGGTATCTATGAGCGTAGCAGACTCCAATATAGGGTAGATTTTCAGATGTTATTCTATCAGTTATGGATATAAGTATCATTTCACCATCATGAATCCAGCTGGTAATGGTAACTTCATCTGATGGATAGTAGGGTTCTGCCAATAATTCTGTTTCCCGTGAAAATTTCAGAGAGTAGGGGATGCAGCTTTGCAGCTCTTCCATTGAATCAATTTTGAGAACTCCCCTCTGACCCTGACTATCAACAGGTTTAATAACGATGGGAAAGCATATTCCGGCCTTTTCAAAATCTTTGGCAGTAATATCCGCGTTTATCAGGATAAAGGGGTTTGTGGGGATACCTCCGGAAATCATCATAGGCTTCATAACTCTTTTATTCGTAACAGCCAGTGCTGTTTCAACTGATACAAAAGAGGGAAGTCCAAGCTCAGCGGCAGTTTCAGCGGCAGTGAGAACCGGCTGATCAGTTCCGGCCGTTACTATTCCATCGATATTATACTGTTTGGAGATATCCAGAATGCCGCTTCGATCAAAAGTGCTGATATTTGTGGTGTAATCAGCATACTTTTTTCCGGGGGCTTCAGGATAAAAGTCAGAAACAAGTACTTCATATCCCAACTCTTTAATACGTTTTATGGTCTTTATCTGCCCATTACCGGCTCCCAGCATGTGCAGCAGCACTATTTTACTGCTCCCTTACCCACGGTTTTTCTAATTTTGTATTGTTCATTTTTTTTTCGGAATTGTTTTAATATCGGGATATAGTAGAGTGCCAGATTTCCGAATACTTTAAGCAGCCGTTCCAGAGAATATCGTGTTTCCGGCCCTTTTTTTGATTTCATTTGAATAACAGATGCATTTTCGGATGCCAGAAATGAGGTGGCTGATATGTATATTTTATGTCTGATGTCCAGAGCAATCTCATCTACCAATTTTTTTCTCATAATTCTGAAACTGCTTACCGCTATCTCTTTGGGTTTCATGCAGATTAGTTGGAGAAGTATTTTTACCAGGAAAGTTCCCGTATTTCTCCATGATGATTCAGAACGTTTTTCTGGTATTCCATACACAAAATCGTAACCTTCATTGATTTTATGGATAAGTTCAGGAATATATTCCGGAGGATACTGAAGATCATCATCAATGGTTACCGCAAAATCAGCCTGAGAATAGCGAAGTCCGCAGAGAAGGGCATTCTGCTGGCCGCTGTTTGTCTCCAGCGTAATTCCGGTAATCAAACTATCATTCTCTGTCAATTGGGAAATTATGTTAAATGAGTCGTCTGTACTGCTGTCATCGACAAAAATTATATGTACCTCATCAGCTTCGCTGGCGGCTGCATCCCGAATTCTTCGGTGCAGCTCCTTTAATGTGCCGGATGCATTATAAACAGGAACTACAACTGATAATGTATGTATCATCTATATTTCCTTTTCGGAAGACCAAAATATTCGACAATTTCCCTGCAGATATATTCAGCTGATTCCAGCGTCAGATCAGGATAGAGCGGTAGTCTCAGTAATGTTTCCGATGCTTCAACAGCGTGAACTACTGGTTCAGCTACGGTAATATTTCTACAGTTTTTACCATAGGGGGTCTCCGGCAGCACTTTATAATGGGTGGCTGCTTCAATCCCTTTTTGTTTTAGATATTCTCTCAGTTTTGTTTGTTGGGTTGTCCTTATATAGTATGTATGTGCATTGTGTTCAGAGAAAACCGGATTTACCGTACGTTTGATGAATCCTGATTTTTCTAAATCCGCAAGATTTTCATGGTATAGATCCCAGAGTACTGTTCGCTTTTTCATTGCTTCAGCTGTTGTATCCAATTGTGCTGACAAAAATGCGGCTGATAATTCACTCATTAAAAAGGAGGATCCGATACCCTGCCAGGTGTATTCAGGTATTGAATTTCTGAAAAAATCTGCTCTGTCAGTTCCCATTTCCTGAAGAATCTCTGCTTTTTTGCGCAAACCTTTTCTGTTCAGAAGTATTGCCCCGCCTTCACCGCCGGAAGTGAGTACTTTTGCTGAGTGAAAACTGAGGCATCCAACTGATCCAAGGGTGCCCAGTTTTTTCCCATTATACGAGGATCCGTAGGAGAGTGCTGCATCTTCGATGATGGCTATTGCATGAGTATTCGCTATAGCCTGAAGTTTTCCCATATCGGCAGAGGTGCCGCCGTAATGAATCGGTATTATTGCCCGCGTTTGTGGTGTTACTGCTGCTGCAGCTTTTTCCGGATCAATATTCAGGGTATCCGGATCAATATCAACACAGACAACTTTTGCTCCACGAAGAAGGAAGGCATTTGCGGTGGAATAGTGGGTGTAAGCCGGGATAATTACTTCATCACCCTCACCAATATTCAGCAGCAGGGCAGCCATTTCAAGGGCGTGCGTTCCAGAGGAGGTGAGAAGACAATCTTCAGCGCCTGTTTGTACGGCTATTTTCTCCTCACACTGTTTTGTGAAAATTCCCTTCGATCTATACGAATTTTCTTGTATCAGTGCTGTAATGTTTTCCAGTTCTTTTCCCGATGTATAGGGAATATGGAACGGTATGGTACTTTTTATCATCAATTTTCCTGAATTATGGATCTGTAAAAAGAGTAGGTGCTCTGGCTGATTGATTCTATCATAACGGGAGAAAAATTCAACAGATAACAGAGAGAAATTCAGAGTTCATTCCACTTACTGTTTTGCTTTGACAGGTTACTTGTGCCTAATACCCATTACAACTTAAATTTACAGGTTCACATGCAGTACCGGCAGAGGCCTATAGTGTACAAGGTACTAGTTAGTATTAACCCCTAAGCTGATTATTATTAATGATTGTTGATTATGACACCATAAGGTTATAGTATGGATATGGAAACACAAATAATGAAAAATATGAAAATTATGAAAAAAGAAGATTCGCACTCTATTGAGGAGCGTTTGAATTCAATGACTCATGCAATTGGCGCAGGAATGAGTATCGCAGGAATAATTTTTCTACTCGTCCTCGCAAATATTAATGATGCCAGTCCTCTGGCAATAGTGAGTTTTACTCTTTACGGAGCTTTTCAGATACTTCTCTATCTATCATCAGCATCCATGCACCTTTTTACCGACAAACCTACTTTTCATAAACGAATGCATATACTTGATCAGTCCGCCATATACCTGCTTATAGCCGGAACGTACACACCAGTTGCATTGCTTGCTCTTGGCGGTACTTGGGGATGGATTATATTCGGATTGATCTGGGGAATGGCTGCAGCAGGTATTATAATGAAGTCCTTTATCTTTACCGGTAGGCATATTGCTTCAGATTTACTATACCTTCCGATGGGTTGGCTGATTATAATAGCTATAAAACCCCTCATCGCAGCCATGCCGAATGGATTCTTTATTTGGATGGGTATTGGTGCGGCTTCTTACTGCATAGGAATCCTGTTTTATATCTTCAATAAATTCCCCTTGAGCCATGTGATCTGGCATCTGTTTGTAATCTCCGGGGGAGTGAGCTTCTACATAGGGTTTGCAAAATATCTGGTGTGACGAGCTAATCATTTAAAGTCGACTAAAAGAAAAACCAAAAGAAAGCAGAAGAAAACTGACGGTAGTTGACTCTCAAACGAGCGAGAGAAGTGGAACCAACATGATGGTTCCATGTTCCTGTGCTGTTTTTAACATGGCTGGGCTGGGTTGATGTTGATCCTGTTTCCGCTAAATTAGTTCAGCTGTTCATACCGGATTGAGACACGGGAACTCAGTGTTCTCTTGTCTACTTTTTGACCCCGTTCGGTAAATTTAGTGAAAATCGGTATAAGTGCTGCTGTTTCTATAGTAGTCTCAAATTGAATGTGCCCATAGTAAAAGGTTTTTTCTGCAATATTAAAATAGTATACCCCGTAGCCACTAACATTTAGTGAAAATCCATTTTTGAACTCTCCATCCAATGCTGAATTATCTATGGATATTTCTGATAATAATTTTACGTACCGTTTCCCTTTTATCTCAACAAATCCCGTATGGGTAATCAGCATTTCCCCTTCAGCGGCAATCTCTTTGTTGAGAGCAATAACCGGCATACTGATCGGTGCAGAAATACTTGTTCCTGCTTTTATTTCAGCATTGGTTATTGGAAATTGCAGGTTGTAGGTAAATTCCAGGGTAGTGTCGTATGGATATATTCCCTTATGGTTATATCCTGCATGAGTTACCGTTGTCGGGTCTGAAATTGTTTTCGAGTTCAATACAGCAGCTCCTGCTGTGTCTGCAATACTTTTTGACATAGTTGATATCATGTTTTTGTAGATAATATCAGCAAAACCCAATCCGGTCTGGTTAAATACCATTTCAGCCTCAACTTCCTGCGATATAGTCTTCTTTGCCATTCCTGCAGTATCATTCTCAATGGTATGAATAGTCTCTTTGTATTGATATTGTGTCACTTTTTGTTTGGTAAAATCAAATGAAAGATCCAGTGGAGTATCCTGAAAACTCAGTCCGGCAGAATAGGGCAGGTCCAGGTGTTTGTATGGATCGGTGAATTGCAGTTCGCGGGCTTCTACTTCATTTGTTCCTGCACTGTAGATGCCTGAAATACCGAGAATAGCAAGAAACATCACCAATAATATTTTTCTTATTAATTTATTATACATATCGGTCACCTCTCTTTTTCTAGTATAACAATAAAAGGATCAAATAGTGTCATATTTTTTTTAAACACTTTCTTGTGTTATTGATTTTATTGAGATACCCTATAAGAGATGGTGGTTTTTTCATTTATGAAATTGGATCAATTTCTAATTATTTTCAGTTGTTAGTAAACATTTGATATGAATAAGGAGCTTTGTATGAAAAAGATAGTATTATATTTAGTAATTATAATTATTCCTGGTTTTTTATTTATGTCCTGTTTCACCACCCAGGAAGCTGGTTTCCTCGAAGGAAATGAAATATCATCAGAAGCTGCTGAAGAACCAGTTGCTGAGTTTACATCGGCAAATGAATTGGCACCAATTGATGGACAAGCATCTAAAGAGAAGCTGGCACCAGAAGAGAAGCAGATATCTGAAGAGTTTATAGCTCCAGCAGAAGATATCGATATTGAAGAAGATGTCTTAACCGAAGAGCAGATACTTGCCAAAGAGGCAAAAGCATTGGCAGAGGAGCAGGCGCTAGCTGAGGCAAAAGCATTGGCAGAGGAGCAGGCGCTAGCTGAGGCAAAAGCATTGGCAGAGGAGCAGGCGCTAGCTGAAGCAAAAGCATTGGCAGAGGAGCAGGCGCTAGCTGAAGCTCAGGCACAAGCGTTAGCTGAACAACAAGCACTGGCTGAAAAACAGGCGTTGGAAGAGGCTCAGGCGCAGGCAGAAGCACAGGCGTTGGCAGAGGAGCAGGCGCTAGAAGAGGCAAAAGCGTTGGCTGAAAAACAGGCACTGGAAGAGGCTCAGGCGCAGGCAGAAGCACAGAAATTAGCTAAGGTGCAAGCCAATACCCGAGATGAAAATGGCTGGACTCCGCTTATGATAACTATAACGAATAACGAAAGTCTGGAAGTGCTGTCTGCACTGATATCAGATGGTGCAGAATTGAATGCTCGTGATGAAGTAGATGGTTTAACTCCGCTCATGTGGGCAGCTTGGGGAAATGAAGATCCTGAAGTGATTACATTACTTATTGCAGCGGGGGCTGATGTGAACGAAAAGGATACTAAAGGGCGAACTCCACTTATGCATGCTGCTCAGAATAACGAAAATTATGAGATTATTAATACACTCATTGACGCAGGTGCAGAGGTAAGTGACCGGGATGAGAAAGGGAGAACTTCACTAAGCATTGCTGCATATTTCTCATCAATCCCTGAAGTTCTGACTGCTCTTATAGCAGCTGGTGCAGATGTAGATACACAGGATAATAATAACTGGACCCCTCTTATATATGCAGCATACATGATAACCAAAAATCCGGAAGTTATAACAGTTTTACTTGATGCTGATGCAGATATCACCTTGAAGAGTTCAGGAGGGAAGACCGCTTTCGACTATGCAAAAAATAACGAATTACTGAAAGAAACCGAGCAGTATTGGCTTCTTAATGTGACACAGTAGTATTTTATTGCAGGAGTTCCCGTATCAACAATTATTGCAGATAAGCTGACATCATACCTTTAAACCTACTATATAACAGGCGGTATGCCGGCAGTATGGTGCATTACTCAATATCCCGCTCTATATGCTGTGGAATATTGATATACTGATCAGGGAATCCTGAAGGGTCTTTTCGATTAAATTCCTTTGCTATAATCAAAAAACAGGTATAAGATTACAGAAAGATGAGATTGAGTACCTAATTCCTCACAAAAACGATTCCAGAGCGGGAAGAGAATTATCGATAAGTTTTATTTCTATTTCGATTGTTGCTGTCTTCCGGGTAGGTTTTATGAACACAGCCATCTCCAGAGCAGAAAGATTGCTGCACATTGAGACTCTTATTAAGGGGCACCCAGGAATTAGATGTTCAGAGCTCTCAAAACGACTTGGGGTGCATCGATCGACAATTGGCAGGGATATTGATGATATTTCGGTTCTTTATCCCTTAACTGAGGATGATAAAGGTGGACTCTCTTTTATTGATTGCAGTTCGTTGGATTCGATAACCTTCTCGACTTACGAAGCAGTGTATGTCTATCTTGCTTGTAAACTAATAACTGATACTCTGGATAGACACAGTCCTTATGCAGCTTCGGCTATCCGCAAACTGGGAACTTCCCTACAAAAAGTATCCCCCTCATTACACGACGTTATGGTTCATGATGCTGATAAGCTGGATGGAAACAGGCAAATAATTGATAAAACCTTCCTTTCAGCTTTAGAAGGGTTAACCCGGGCATGGATAAAACATAAACTTGTAAGGTTGAAATACAACTCCCAAAACCATAAAGAGATCAGGGTCAATGATGTGGGAATCATAAGAATTCTTCCTAACCGCTTAGGCGGCACCTTTGTTGTTCTTACCTATCAAAAACAAGAAAAAAAACTACGTCTTTTCCGAATTGACAGAATTGAGAGTATTTCTCCTCTTAATCAGGAATTTGAGGTTCCTGATGATCTTGAAGTAGAAAAGAAATTAAGCGAGGCGTGGAGTATCTGGTTTAAAGAGGGGAATCCAGTACCGGTTAAACTGAAGTTTTCTTCGCGGGCCGCCGGGCGGGTTAAAGAGTCCCAATGGCATGCTTCCCAGAAGATAACAGATTGTAGTGATGGTGGGCTTATTGTAGATTTTGAGATATCCGAGCCCGAAGAGATGTATCCCTGGATACGGGGTTGGGGTATTGATGTAGAAATCCTGGAACCGGAATATCTGAGGCAGCGGTTTATTGAGGAAATAAAAAAGATGACAGAAAAATATGGAATTTAAGTTTTGTGTTGCAGTAGGTGCAACAGGGGTGTGGTAGGATAAAACAGTTTTACTTATATACCTCGATAAAAAGGAACAGAAAGTGACTAAAAAAATTCATGTTCAGGAAATAGAATTAACCATTATAACTGTACATAATGAAGATTACATCTCGCTTACTGATATGATAAAAGCGAAGGATGGTGATTTCTTCATTTCGGATTGGTTGAGAAATAGAAATACCGTTGAGTTTTTAGGGATATGGGAAAAAATTTATAATCCGGATTTTAATTATGGCGAATATGCCACAATTAAAAGTCAGGCTGGCCTGAATAGATATAAAATAAGTGTGAAAGACTGGGCTGCTAAAACAAATGCTATTGGGTTGGTGGCAAAAGCGGGTAGATATGGGGGAACGTATGCACATAAAGATATTGCATTTGAATTTGGAATGTGGATTAGTCCAGAATTCAAAATATATCTTATAAAAGAGTTTCAGCGGCTAAAACAAGAAGAAATTGACCGGAAAAAACTGGAATGGTCGGTTTTGCGTACCCTTGCAAAAGTCAATTATGTAATTCATACAGATGCCATAAAAGAACACTTGGTACCGGAAGATATTTCCAAACAGAAGAAAAAGTATATTTATGCAGATGAAGCAGACCTTCTGAATATTGCTCTTTTTGGGGAAACAGCACAGGAGTGGCGAAATGAGAATGCCAACCTTAAAGGAAATATTAGAGACTATGCAATTTTGGAACAGCTCGTGGTTCTCTCGAATTTGGAAAGTTATAATTCTGAATTGATCAAACAGAAGATAACGGCGGAAAATCGACTAAAGCAATTAAACAGAATTGCAATTGATCAGATGCGTGTTTTGATTGAGAACAAATCGATAAAGAAAATTGGACAGACTAAATGATGATGGTAAGAAAATAT
>Ga0075115_10000661_pt1 | contig 17116 bp, 18 predicted proteins | sample AntAceMetag02UKH_FD_69785 | JGI IMG/M metagenome (GOLD analysis project Ga0075115, IMG submission 69785) | Saline lake microbial communities from Ace Lake, Antarctica - Antarctic Ace Lake Metagenome 02UKH | ecosystem: Environmental > Aquatic > Non-marine Saline and Alkaline > Saline | place... | reverse complement strand
GCGAACTTACCGAGGCATTCCAAATAGGTTTTATTTTGTTCCTGCCGTTTTTGATCATCGATTTGGTGATCGCGAACGTCCTGTTGTCGTTGGGTATGTTCCAAATATCACCGATCACACTTTCTTTGCCATTTAAGCTTTTGCTCTTTGTGCTCGTCGATGGCTGGTCTGTCATAACCAAGGGGCTGATCCTGGGTTATGTGTAAGTAGTGTTTTAGCTGAAGGCTGATAGCTGACTGCTGAAAGCTGATTTTATTATGCCTGAATATTTTATAGCCATAGCAAAGCAAACGCTCTTTCTGGCGCTCATACTGACGGGTCCACCCGTGCTGACCGCCTTGGTGGTAGGTCTTACAATCAGCATACTTCAGGCCACTACACAGGTGCAGGAACAGACGCTCACGTTCGTACCCAAACTCGTTTCGATCATCACAGTGCTTGCGCTCATGGGTCCCTGGATGCTGTCACAGCTCGTGGCGTTTGCCTCAACGATCTATGGTTCGTTTCCCACGTATATACGCTAAGCTATGGAACAGCTCCTCAGCCGCCTTGGTGTAGATATCAACGTGAACTTCTCGTTCATCTTTCTTTCGCTCATCTGGGTGCGTGTGCTTGCCATGTCCGCAATGATACCGTTTCTGTTCGGCAAACCCGTGCCGAACCATGTGAAGGTGGGCCTGAGTATTGTGCTGGCGCTGTATGTCTATCCGCATATCGTGCCATCCCCGCCGCCTGAGTTGTCGACCAATATGCTCTTCATCATCATGCTCTATCTCAAGGAGGCGTTTTACGGATTCATCATCGGTTTTACGGTGAGCATCGTGTTCTACGCGTTTCAGAGCGTGGGCCAGATGATCGACAATCAGCGCGGTGCATCGATCGCGCGCATACTCATCCCCCAGCTGGCTCAACAGGGATCCATATCCGGCCTCTTCCTGTTTCAGCTGTCGTTGGTTTTATACCTCTCCATGGGCGGCCACCTGGTATTTTTGGATACGTTCTTTATGAGTTTTCAGCAGCTGCCCGTTTTGGCCTTTCCGTCGGCTGGACCGGGAATGTTCTCGCTTATCGAATTGCTGGCGCATATGAGCGGCATGATCTTCGCTATCGCGCTGCAGCTGGCTGGGCCGGTGATTATCGCCATCCTTATGGCTGACATCATCCTGGGCCTTGCCAACCGCATCTCCCCCCAGATCAACGTGTGGGAGCTGGGCTTCAATGTGAAGGGATATACGGGTATTTTGCTGTTGGCCCTCTCCGTTACGATGATTGCCGGCCAGATTGTCCGATTCACCGATATGGGCAATGAGGCTGGCGCTAAGGCGATCTGGTATTTAGAAGGACATGCTGATCCCGCCCTCCAAGAAGAGGGTGCCCCCGAGGAAGGCCTCCGCAAGCCAGAAGGTGACTTGCCTGACGTAATCACAAAATAACCGGTGACGTTCACCGCCGGTGAACGTCACCGAAGTTGGGTCTCGAAACCCGATATGGGGTCCAAAACCCCCGATTTCGGCTTTTTGGTGGATCGTTCAATTTTTGAACAGTTTACGATCTGTGCGTAAGCTCTTGTTTTTATTGCTTTTCCTTTAACCATTTACCTTTCACCTTTTACCCCGATTTGGCATCACCATTGCATTGTATATGAGCGAACGAGGTGACATGTGGTCACCAACATATAAGCTGAAACATAACCAGGAGAGTTATTATGGTAGTCACACTTGATTCTACAAAATTTAAACCAAAAGTTGGAAACCAGGATCTCCATATCGAATCCAAGGAGTGGGATAATTGGGTAAAGAAGATGGAGGATGCTAAGACGGGCCCCAATGACTTGGTTACGTACTACGGCCAGCAATATAAATGGTCAGATCTTAAAAAGATGAAGGGGATGATTGTTGATTCCGCGACACCGCAGGCCGCAACTGGAGAGGGCAAGGCAGCCATTGCTGCCCAGGTAAAGGTGATTGCTCACGCACACGCTGTACTTGAGAAGATTGATCAGCAACTTGCGAAGTTGAATGGCGAGCTGACCAAAAAAGGTGCCAAGCTGTCCGATGCCCAAAAAGCGGAAAACAACAAGAAGATAGAATCTTTGAAGGGCAAGAAAGCTGCGCTGGTTGCAAAGCAGAAGGGCAACCTCAATGCATATAAAAGAATGCACGGTGCTAAACCGCTGAAGGGCAAAGCATTATGGTGGACGAAGGCAGGTATGACAGCGCCCAAGTCTGTGCAGGGCAAAGATGGCAAGGGTGGTGGAGTTTCCGCCTCCATGACGAGCGGCAAAGCTGCTACCGCGAATGCACCTCAGCAGCAGAAGGCTGCCGGCAATGCTAAGCAATCGGATGGCAAGGCGGCTACGACTTCCAAGGGTGGCGGTTTTGGCCCGGCGTCGAGCTGGGGTGGTAAAGCGATGAGCGGTCCGTCATTCTCGGCCGGCGCATATGCCAAGAGCCTCTTCATGGAAGACAATATCATGCAATCCTGGGATGGCATCAATGAGAGCCAGAATCGCGGCGAGGAACTCATGCAGCTTCTGTTCTACTACATGCGCATGGCGATGTCGGGTGATCTCACCGCTATGTACAACATGATGAAGGCTGTGCTCTATATCATCTCCAAGGACAAGGCTTTGCAACAGGTTCACATGGCCAGTAAGTTGATCGAGCTGCAGGATCAGTCGCGCCGCCAGACAGATAAACTTCTCAACTTCAATGCTGATCAAAAGGATCCCAACAGCCAGATGGCGTTTACGAAGCTGTTGCAGCAGGTGAAGAGTGAGTCAGATTCAACCGCCACATCGCAGAAGCTCATTGCGCAGATGATGGAAGAGATGGCGCAGATCGTGGAAACCCTGACCAACGTGACCAAGGGTGCGCTCGATGCATCCGGCAGGGTCTTAAGAACGGTCTCGAGATTCACGTAAGCTGAACCGGGGGGTGCAGCAGTGACGTGATGTCGGGCACCACCAGAATAAGGAAAAACAGTGGTCGTGCCCAATTGGCGCGGCCATTTTTACCTCATTAATATAGAGCCGGGCGTAGCCCGGCGATTGGAATGAGTAATCCGCCGAAGCCTTGGCGTAGGCGGATGCCGAAAAGGGATGGAGTTAACCGCTTGAGCATTATGGGATATAATGGTATTCTTAAATGAAATTGATGTGTTATGCCCTTGCACGCCTGAGAGGTGTGAAATGACGACAAAAGATAAGGGAAAGAAGAGACCTGCGCTTCTTCCCGATGAGCCGATCAGCCAGGAAGAGGCCAATCGGCAGATGGATCAGTTTTTCAAGGAGCTCGAGGAGCACCTCAAGGACGTCCCCAAAGACGAGATCAAGAAGGGCGCCGAGAAGGTGATGGATTTTATCAAGGGCAAGCTCAGTTGGGCTGAGCTCTTCGATTTCACTCCCGAGATGCTCTTTCAGATGGCCGAGCATGGGCTCACGCAGTTTAAGGTGGGTCGCTACGGCGATGCTGAGCGCGTCTTCAAGGTGCTCACTATTCTCGACTGGGAGAATGCCTACTATCATTCGGTGATGGGCTCCATACTCCAGAGGCAGAAGCGCTACGGCGAGGCTATTGCGGAATACGATCAGGCGCTGGAGCTTATGCCCGACGACATCACCAGCCTCGCCAACCGTGGCGAGGTTTATATGCAGCACGGCCTCGTCGATGAGGCGCGCGCCGATTTTGAACAGGCAGTTAAGCTTGATCCCGGTGGTGAGGACCGCTGGGCCAACCGCGCGCGCATTCTGCTTGCGGAGCTCGAGCATCATAAGGGCGCGGGTGAAAAGGTTGAGAAAGAGGAAGAAGAAAAAGGTTTCGCCAAAGAGCTGGCGGACAAGAAGGGCAAAAAGGGGCATTGATGAGGAGAGGTCATGGTTGACCGTATTCGCCAGCAAAAAATTGAACGATTTGATGGTCGTATCGATGAGGGCATGCGGAAGTTCATCGAGTCGATTAAGCACGGTGATATTTCCAAAGCGCTACTTCAGACCGATATTCCCAAGAGCGAAGTTCAGAAGTTCTTCAAGAATCAGTGGCTGCAGTGGAATGCGCAGATCCTTCAGGAGAGCGAAGCATACGCTTCGCGCGGAACGCAGCCTGAGCCTCTGATTAAGCAGTTTCCGCCATCCAATCCCAACAACAGTATGACCAAGGACCAGGGCCAGTCGCTGCTCGCGGGTCTTATGGATGCCAAGGCTGCGACGCTGAAGCCGGCAGAGGCCGGGGTCGGAGCCGAAACAGATGCAGAAGCGGGAGAGGCCGGTATGGAGCTGCCCGAGGGTACGGAACCGATGGCGCTTTCAGAGATAGAGCAGATGGCCGAGGGTACGTTGGATGAATACGAAGCATTCATGGGCGATGTATGGTCGCAGGTCCTCGATGCACAGACGTTGAGTGACTATCGCGCCAAGATGGCTGAAATTCAGGGCGAGGTTCGTCGGCTCGTGGCGATGGTCAAGGAAGGCAAGATCGGCGCGGAATATGTGCTGCTGGCGCTTGCCAAAGTGAACGTTACCAAGAACGGTGTCATCTTTGCGTGGTTGGGCAAGAAGGCAGCTGGTATCAACGAACAGATGTCTCGTGCATCCGAAGATCTCATGGGTATGAACTCAAGCGATCCCAATTATGTTGGTGAGCTCACGCGCGTGCAGACCCAGACGCGTGAGGGGGGCTTTCAGCTGAACCAGGTTACGCAGGATATGCAGAAAGTCATGCAGAACGTGCAGTCGACGATGGAGAGCGTGCACGGTATGATAGACATGATCAACCGTTCGCGCCGTGAAATCATCAGACACTATAGGTTGTCATAAAAGCAGTGAAGAGTGAAAAGTGAAGGGTGAAGAGTAAAAACGAAAAAGACGAAAAGCGAGAAACGATCATGGAAGAAGAGGCCAGAACAGATCAGAAGCGGACGCAGATCATCGATCCCAACCCGGAACGACGCAAGCATCTCATCGATCTGCTGTACGGTTTTCTAGAAGACCGTATCAGCCTTGCCGAGCTTCAGGGGATTTCGCGTGAGCAGCTCTTTCAGCTTTCCGAGGCGGGCCATATACGTTTCAAGCACGGTCGCCTTGAAGAAGCCGAGAAGATCTTTCAAGGGCTCATCATCCTGGATCAGCGCAACGCTTACTTTCATGCCATGATGGGGGCGGTTCACCAACGCCGTCAGCGTACTGTTGAGGCGATCGTGGAGTATTCTCAGGCGTTGAGGCTTAACCGTCGCGACACGGCGTCATACGTCAACCGTGGAGAAGTCTACCTGCGCCACAAGAACTACCGCAAAGCGGCCGAGGATTTTCGTACGGCGATCCTTTTGGATCCGCACGGCGGAAACCTCTGGGCCAATCGCGCGCGGTCGTTGGTCATCGCAATCAAGCGTTCCATGGATGCCGACCGACGTGGACCCGTCCGCACGCGCGCCGTTCCACGCCGTACCCGCCGCCCTAGAAGGAAGTAAAAACCCTCTATTCTTTCGTTGGTATCTCGTATTTCTTACAGAGGTTGCGCAGGTGTTTGCGGTCGATCTTTGCCTCGCGCGAAGCCTTGGAAAGATTGTGACCGTGCTGCTGTAGTAGGTCCATGAGGTATTTCTTCTCAAACTCTTCGATGATGATCTGCTTGGCGTCCTTGAAGGGCACGCTGGAGTCCACGTGCATGCGCTCGGTCATCTCGTCGCCGTGATGCATCTCGGCAAAGATGAAGTCGAGGTGTGAACGCGAGATCGTGTCGCCCTCGACGAAGGATACCGCGCGTTCCAAGACGTTGGCGAGCTCGCGCACATTGCCTGGCCAGGCGTAGCGGGTGAGGATCTTGATCGCCTCGTCGTCGACGCGCGTGACCTTGAGAGTGTCGTCGGGGAGCCGGTTGTATGGCCCGCGCTCAAGCAACGCCGAAACGATTGGTTCGATGTCCTCGTTGCGTTCGCGCAGGGACGGCAGGTTGATCTTTACGACACCGAGTCGGTAGTACAGATCCTCGCGGAAACGGCCTTCCTCGATTTCCAGTCGTAGGTTGCGGTTCGAAGCGCAGACGACGCGCACGTCGATCTTGCTGGACACGTTGCTGCCAACGCGCTTGATCTCGCGCTGCTCTAGTGCGCGCAAGAGCTTTGGCTGTAGGTCGAGGCCCAGCTCGCCGATTTCGTCCAGAAAAATGGTGCCTCCGTTGGCCGCTTCAAACGCGCCGCGCCGCGCTTTTACTGCACCGGTAAATGCACCGCGTTCATGGCCGAAGAGTTCTGACTCGATCAAGTTGGGTGCAACCCCGGAGCAGTCAAAGACGACGAACGGCTTGCCGTTGCGCGGGCTGTTTTCATGTATGGCTTGTGCAACGAGGTCTTTGCCGGTCCCCGTCTCGCCGCCGATGATGACCGTTGCAAATGAGGGCGAGATTTTTTCAAGGATGGCAAAGATCTGACGCATCTTCTGACTCTTGCCCACCATTTTTCCGAACTCGGTCCTCGCGGAGGGCTCGATCTTGACCTTTTCGTCGTAGGCCATGAACTCCATTGTCGTGCTGCCGATCTTGATGAGATCGCCGGGTGCGAGATATGCTTCCTTCACGCGTGAGCCGTTCAAGTAGGTGCCGTTGGTGGATCCTAAGTCGCGCAGTATATAGCTGTCGTCGGCGTATTCGATTTCAAAATGCAGCCTTGAGACCGTTTTGTCCGATAGGATGAGGTCGTTGGTGTCGCGCTTGCCAACTTTGACGACATCTTTGTCGAGGGGAGACTTCTTGCCTCGGTCGCTTCCTTCAACGACGATCAGCTGACATTTACGAAGCGAGACGACGTCGGGCGTTTCCTCGATTTTTAGTAATTCGGTTTTCGACTCGATTCCTTTTTCAGCCATTGTCTACTCCCTACTTTTGATCTTCTTAGTTCTTACCGATAATTGATTACCGGTAACTAATTACCGTTTTACTGGGGTTTCAGATTTGCGTGAAAGGATTGGTTTCCCGTCAGTGTGAACGAACGCGACCAGCTCTTGTATCCCGGCATTGAAATGGTTACGGAATGCCGGCGTCCTGTGCTCACACGTCTTACGGTCACCGGCGTTTTGGCCGGAATAACCTGTCCGTCGAACGTTACGGTCGCTCGCGGTGGTGAGCTGGAGAGGGACACCTGCGCATACGCGCCTGTGGGTTGTGTTGGGGTCGGCGTCGGCTCTGGTCGAGCGGCTCTAGGCCGCAATGCGCCACCTACGTTTAGCGTCTTGCCGGCGCGTGCCGTTATGCGCGTCGAGAAATCCTCGTAGCCCGATCTTTTGAGAGTAACCCTGACGCGGCCCGGCTGGACAGTGATGGTTAAAGGCGTGCGTCCCTTGCGTGCCCCATCGATGTATGCATCGGCGCCTGACGGCGTGGAAGTTATGCGCAGCTTAGCAGCGCCCGTTGGTTGGGGAGTGGGTTTCGGAGGAGTCGGTGTCGGTGGAGTCGGTGTTGTAGGCGCTTCAGGTTTTGCCTTGGGCGCGAGTGATGCCGTTACGGAATAGCGCTTTGCCTCGCTGATTTTGACAGTCCTCGAGAAGCCCTGATAGCCGTCGAGCGAAACGCTTACGCGATAACTCTTGTCGAGAGCAAGATCGGTGAGCGTTGCCGGCGTGTGCTTGCCGGTCGCCTTTCTGTCCAGAGAGATGCGTCCCTTCTCGGGCGTCGAGGTGACGTAGATGGATGCGGTTTCCGGAGCGGGTGGTTTGAGCTCGCCCTTGATCTCGAGCGGCATCTTATCTTTAAGCGTAAAAGTTTTCTCGAACGGATTGAGATCTTTCATTGTGAGTTTGAGCTTATGTTCTTTGCCTAGCTCCAGGTTGACGATTTTGGTCGGAGTCACGCGCTCAACGTCCTTGCCGTCGATCTCTATCTTGGCACCTGCTGGTTCGGATGACAGGATGACGCTGCCTGTATTGGGCAGTATCTCGTTGAGTGCGAACGCTAAGTTCTGCGGACGTTTGCTAGTGAGCTTTACGACCTGTTCGACATCCTCAAATCCTTCCTTCATGAGCGTGACGCGCTGGTCAACGCCGAGCGGAATTTTGTTGATCGTAGCTGGCGTGACCTTGTTGGTGTCCTCGCCGTTGAGGTAGATCTTTGCGCCGGGTGGGGCAGACGAGATGTTCAGCCCGCCAGCTTCTTTCGCCATAGGTATGGTTACGGTGAGCGGCAAGGCCGATGAGATAGTGAGCATCTGGTCGACAGGAATGAACTGATCTTTCTCGAGTCGGATGCGGTACGATTTGCCGACATCGAGCGAGGGTATGACTGCGGGAGTTTTTAGACCAGTCCTCTTGCCATTTACGGAGACATTAGCGCCTTGAGGATCGGAGTTGATCGTCGCCGTGGTGACGTCCGAGGTGGGAGCGGCAGCTTTTTCCCAGAAACGAAGTTGGGGAATGAATTGTGTTGCCGCACCTATACCCGCGCCGAGGATGATTAGTGCCGTGATGGCCCATGGCCAGCGACGTTTTTTCTTGCCCGGCGGAGGCGTAGTCGGAGGAGCTGGAATTGCGGCTGCTGCGGGTGTCGGTGTTTTAGCCGTGGGCTCCGCGGCGGCGGTATCCAGCGCAGCGGTGCCTTCAGGCGACTCCTGGCCCTGTACGAGCTCTACTTGCCTCGCGCCTTCCTGGACGTTCATGCTGGTCGTCTGTGCTTCGTGAGCAGCCTCGCGTGCCTTGGCTTCCTGCTCTTGCGCGATCTCCTCTTTGAAAAGATCCTGCACGAGTACGGCGATCTTGCGCGGTGAGAAGTCGGCATAGGAGGAATAGAGATAGCGCGTGAGGTCGATCTGAAGATCGCCGGCTGTCTGATAGCGATCCTCAACATTCGATGCGAGCGCCTTGGCCATGATCTCGCGCAATTTTTCAGGAATGGTATCGGGGAGGGTGTCGGCCTTGATATCCGAGGTGCGGATCTTTTTCAGGACCTCAAACTGTGACTCTCCCGTAAAGAGTTTTTGCCCCGTGAGCATCTCGTAGAGCAGGATGCCGGTGGCAAAAATATCCGTGCGCGTGTCGATCGCTTTGCCCATGGCCTGCTCGGGCGACATGTATGCGATCTTGCCCTTGAGGATGCCCGCCATGGTGTGCGAGATGTTCATCGCAGCTTTGGCGATACCGAAATCCACGATCTTAACTTCGCCCTCGTATGAAACTTGAATATTCTGCGGGCTGACGTCGCGGTGGACTATGTTCAGCGGTTTGTTGTCGGCATCTGTCTTGCGATGCGCGTAATCGAGGCCCTTGCAGATTTCACTCGTGATGAAACAGGATATCTCTGGAGGTATGGAGCGCTGTGCCTCGCGACACGAGTACATGATGTCGCGCAGGTTGACGCCGTGGATGAACTCCATGGCGATGAAATAGTCGTCGCCGACCTTGCCCAGGTCATACACCTGCACGATGTTTGCGTGTGATAGGAGGACCGAAAGCTTTGCCTCGTCGATGAGCATGGTGACGAAGTCTTTATCGGCAGCGGCGTGCGGAAGGATGCGCTTGATGCAGAGCACTTTTTCAAATCCGTCAACACCGTACGTCTTGGCCTTGTAGATCTCGGCCATCCCGCCCACGGCGAGTTTGTCGGTGAGGAAATATTTACCAAATTGTTTAGGTTCAAAGTCTGTCATTTACATCCTCGTCATTGTGAATAGCGCGTGGAGCCCGAGCGTGATCCCTGTGGCGATGATTATGTACAGAAAAAATACAGCCCACTGGAACTTGCCGGTAACCTTGCTCTTCAAGCCAATTAGTTCAAGAAACGAACGGCTGGGCTGCGTGACTTCTTTTCGCTGTGTGGCTGCGGCTGCGCGTTCGATCTCCTCGGTGTTGAATGATCCGCTGGATGAGCTCTCTACCGGAACACCTATCTCCAGCGGATCGGCAAGCGCCCATATCTCGCGCGGAACCTCGTCGCCGATCTTAAGGCGCTTGACCTTCATGTATGCGTCAAGACCGGCAAGGCGCACAACCACGCCGTCGGAGGTGCGGCCGTTTTGCCACTCCATGTTGCACTCCAGAGTGACCACGCCGCTGTGCATCGTGACGTTGCGGTAGCGCATTGTCTTGATGTCTCGCAGAGGAACGCGCATCTGTTTGATGACCATCGTGCGCCCGCCCAGTTTTTTCCAAGTATCGCCTTCAGCGTGCTTCTCGAATTTTTTCTTTTTCTGCTCTTTGGGTTCTTCCTGCTGCTGCGAATGGCGGTCGTCCTTCGTGCGCCCGGTTTCTTTGATCTTCCAGGGTTGTGGAGCATCGGGTCTGTCGATTCTATCAACCATAATTAAGCTTTCAGCTTTCAGCGCTCAGCTTTCAGCAAAAAGTCTGCGGAGCTCTTTAGGAGTCCTTTTTCGTGTCTTTCTTTTTGGTCTTGGGTTTTTTCTCTTCTCCTGAAGACGATGTATATCCGTCCTTGTACCATCCGCCGCCTTTGAGCGAGAAACTGGTGGCAGACACCAGGCGCTCGATCTTGCCGCCGCAATCCGGGCATTTGGATGCGGGCTCATCGGTTATCTTCTGAATTAACTCAAATTCCTTGCTGCATTTGTTGCAGCGATATTCATAGATCGGCATGATGAACATGTACCTCAATTTAGACTGGGAACTGAAGTCACCGATTTTAGCGCATCCCATTATGAAGTAAAGGGATTTCGACCTTGGCGGGGTAGGGAATAGTTGATTTATACGACGACATGGTTGGGCAGTGCGGAACGAATCTCCTCCTCGGTCGCATCGTGCACGATCAGCGTTTTTCTTCTCCCCGTTTCGCCGCGTGCGATGGTGATCCGCGATTTGGCTACACCCAATATCTTCGCGAGAAAGGCGATCAGTGCTGCGTTGGCCTTGCCGTCTACGGGAGGCGCGGTGAGCTTGATCTTGAGGCGGTCGCCGTGCATTCCGGCGATCTCATCGCGCGATGACTTGGGCTGCACGACGATGTCGATCATCACTCCGTCTTTGGTCTGTGTGATTGCGGTCATATGAATTCTCCTCCCCTTTGTAAGGGGAGGTTGGGAGGGGTAGAAACTGGTCTCTACCTCCCCTAGCCCCTCCTTACAAAGGAGGGGAATTATGAGTCCACGACCATGCTTCGGGCCAGATCATAGAGAAAGCCGACTGCGACCGTTTCGATCAGCATGAGAACGATGAGGACGATGAGCGGCGATATGTCTATTCGTGAGTAACGCAGGGCGCGCGGAAGTATTCGTTTTACTAACATGAACACGGGTTGTGTGAGCTGGCGTAAGATTTTTACGATGGGATTATAGGGATCCGCGTTCACCCATGAGATTAACACCGCAGCTATAATAACAAAGGTGTAAATGCTGATGATGAGGTTTAAGACTTTTGCGAATGCTATGATGATGTAGCCGAGTGCACTCATAAAACCTCGCTTTCAGCCGTCAGCTTATAAGGATGTTTATTATAAAAGTCATTATTAGCTGATAGTTGAGCGCTGACAGCTGTTTTATTTTTTCGCTGTTCTTAACTCATGCGACCGTTTGGCTGCGGCGCGGACTGCGTCGTTCATCGTTTTCCAGAAACCCTTTTTCTGGAAAACGTTCATCGCCGCCCACGTCGTTCCCTTTTCGGAGGTAACTGCGGCGCGGAGCTCTTCCGGTGGGCGGCCTGTCTGGTCGACGATCGTTGCGGCACCAACGACGGTTTGCCTCATGAGCGCTTCGGCGAGTTTTTCCGGCAAGCCGAGTTTGATGCCCGCGTCGCGCAAACCCTCCATCATGGCGAAGAAATAGGCTGGGCCCGTGCCAGAAACCGCGGTGATTACATCCATGAGTTTTTCGTCGCGCAGATCGACCGTCTCTCCGACTGCCTGAAAGATCTGATGTGCGAAGCGGCGGTAGCGTTCGGGCAACCTGCTTTTGGTATAAATCGCGGTGATGCCCTCATCCGCGAGTGCGGGGAGGTTGGGCATCGTGCGGATGAGCTTCGGTTTTTGCCCCAGCCCTCTTCTCAGGCGCGCCATATCTATACCTGCGGCGATCGAGATCATGAGGTGGCGAGGTTGCATGTGCGGTTTGATCTGCTGAAATACGTCATCCATGTTCTGTGGTTTGACCGCGAGGATAACGGTGTCGGTGGAATTGACTACCTGGAGATTATCGAGCGTGGTGTGAACGCCGTAGATCTTCTCCAGTCGGTTCAGCTTTTTCTTGGTGCGCCCCGAGGCGATGACCTCATAGGGGCGGACGAGCTGCGCGCGCAAAAGGCCGCGTATCAAGGCTTCGCCCATATTGCCTGCACCGATGACGCCGATTATGTAGTTATCTTTCACAAGTTCGCTCTCCAAATATTGCCGTTCCTACGCGTATGATCGTTGCACCTTCTTCAATAGCTGCTTCAAAGTCGTGGCTCATTCCCATCGAGAGTTCCGTAAGCGGTGATCCTACTATATTTTGCTCATTCAGTCTCGTCATAATCTCGCGCAGCCTTATGAAATGTGGGCGCGAGGCTTCCGGGTCGGGGATATAGGGCGGTATGACCATGAGTCCACGGGCGGTGAGCTTTTCTAAAGGGTCGATACCGGTGAGCAGCGTTGGGATCCCGTCGGCGCCGATGCCCGACTTGCTCTCCTCTGCGCCAATATTTACCTCGATGAGGACGTCGATCGGTGTGGTCGCCCGAGCGTTGAGTGCCTCGGCGAGTTTTAAGGAATCCACCGTTTCAACGTAGCTTGCGACAGGCGCCACGAGCTTTGCCTTGTTGCGCTGCAGATGACCTATGAAGTGCCAGCTGATGTCGAGATCGGCGAGCTCCCCGGCCTTCGCCGCCAGTTCCTGCGCATAGTTTTCACCAAAGACGCGGTGGCCTGCCTTGTGTGCCTCACGGATCATAGAGGCGGATTTTGTCTTGGAGACAGCTACGAGCGTGATTTCCGCCGGATCCCGTCCTGACTTGGTGGCTGCGCGTTCGATGCGCTCTCGGATGCTTTTAAGATTTTCAGCGATGTTCCCCATGATTGGGGGATAGTACAGGCTGGGCGACTATATATCAATATGAACCAGCGCTTGTCGGTTTTACTCTTCACGCTTCACTCTTCACGCTTCACTCTTCACGGTCTTTGTAACTGCTTGTCATCAATAAAGAATCCCGTTATACTCACATCATGCGGATACGTGTGCTCTCGTTTATATTGCTTGCCGTGTGTTGTGTTGCATTTTTGCTCGAAGGTGCCTGCATCTTTGGGCCCAACCGCTACTATGCGGTCATAGGGACTCGCGGCAACTATGTCTTCATACGCCACAATCGTTGGTATGAAGTGGGCAAACTCCCGGAAGGATGGAGGACGCTCAAGACGCGCGTGAAGGCAGCTTCATGGTATAATCCGGATTTTCGCTCGACCATTTCCACCGAAGTGCTGTGTGAAGGATCCGTCGGAGATCGCCCGGTAGAGGTTGTCGCCAGTTCGGTTGCTGGTGCAATGGAGGATCGCATTACGAGCGATCATCAAGAATTCATGCTGGATGGCCGAGGAGCGGTACGCGAGACGGTCACCGGTTCGGTCGACGGAGTGAAACTCGTCATGGATGTTGTTGCGGTAAAAAAGGACAACTGTGCATTTGATTTTATAGCCGTAACTCCTCCGGAGGAGATGGCAAACGTGCAACCCATATTTGAAGAGTTTTTTAACGGATTTCATTTTGAATAAACCCGGATACTGGATGTTGGATAAGGTAAGTGTTTTTGCGATTTTGTTTTTACCAGGATCAAGTATCTAGCATCTGTCATTAATTATGGAATATAAGCAAATCGCCCCATCCCTGCTGACGCCCGTTGCTTTCTTAGGGTCGCTCGGTATTCAGTTTATACAGTTTATCGAGATGCTTGGCAGTCTCATGAGGTTGTGTGCCAAGAGTATGTTATGCCTGGTTCGGTATAAACCGCCAATTCAGGAGATCATTCGTCAGTTTGCCATTATCGGCAACCGCTCATTTACCATCGTGTTTCTGATCGCAATCTTTACCGGTATGGTGATCGCGCTGCAGCTGTCCGTCGGCATGGGGCGTTTTGGCATGAAGATCTATGTTGGCCAGATCGTTGGTCTGGCGATCTTTCGCGAACTCGGTCCGGTGCTCACCTGTCTTATGATTGCCGCGCGCGTGGGATCGGGTATCGCTGCTGAGATGGGGTCCATGGTGGTGACAGAGCAGGTCTTGGCCATTGAAGCGATGGGCGCTGACCCCGTGCACAAGCTTGTGGTGCCGCGTCTCGTTGCGACGGTTATCGCAGCGCCGTTGCTCACCACCATTGCCGATGTGGTGGGCACTGCTGGTGGCATGATAATTACGGTGGTGGAAGCGGGTGTGACGCCCGATTTCTATATCAACCAAATTACCGATACCGTGCTGTTACGCGACTATGCCAGTGGTATATTCAAGACAGTCTTTTTCGGCTATTTCATCGCAATGATCGCATGTCATCAGGGGCTTATGACGAGTGGCGGCACCGAAGGCGTGGGCAAATCAACGACGAAGGCAGTGGTTTATTCGTCGATAATGATCGTTATATCGGATTTCTTTTTAACGAAGATATTCTTGTATTTCTAAACTGGTAACTGGTTTTTATGCTTCCAATCGTTGAATTTAAAAACATCAATAAATCCTTCGGTGACAATCACGTCCTCGTCGATGCGAACCTGTCCATCACCAAGGGTGAGACGATTACGATCCTCGGCGGTAGCGGCACGGGTAAAACGGTGTATCTCAAGTTGTTGCTGGGCGTCATGCGTCCCGACAGCGGTTCGGTCATGTTTAGGGGACAAAATTTGGGCGATATGGAGGAAAAGCAGATTATCTCGATGCGCAAGCATATCGGCATGCTCTTTCAGGGTGCGGCGCTGTTTGATTCGCTTACCGTTGCCGAGAATGTTGCGTATCCGCTCAGAGAACATTTCAACTACGATGAGGAGAGGATCGCGCATATCGTAGCGGATCGACTCGACATGGTGGGGCTGGAGGGGATCGAGGAGATGATGCCCGCCGACCTCTCTGGCGGCATGAAGAAGCGCGTTGGCCTGGCGCGTGCCATTGCGACTGATCCCGATGTCATACTCTATGATGAGCCGACTACGGGTCTTGATCCGGCAAACACCAAGCGCATCTGCCGGCTTATTATGGAGATGCAGCAAAAACTAAAAGTAACGTCAATCGTGGTGACGCATGACATGGAAGCTGCGTTCACGGTGACCGATCGCATGGCGCTGTTGCATGGCAAACGGTTTCACTTCATCGGCACCAAGGATGAAGCGCGTGTATCGCATGATCCAATTGTGCAGGGATTTATTCGTGGCGAGATGGATACGGGAGACGGCTAGGAGGTACGATGAAAAGAGAATTTCTTACAGAAGTTAGGGTGGGTCTGTTCGTGCTGCTTGGTATGGCGGTCGTGATGACTGTCATTTTCATGCTGGGCAGCGAGGGTAGGCTCTTTGAACGTCGCTACACGCTTTATACCAAGTTCAAGGACATAAGCGGCTTGCGCGTCGGTGCGCCGGTGCAGCTCGCTGGGCTCAACGTTGGCATGGTCGATGAAATTCAGTTTTCCCAGAGCCTCGAGGAAAAAGAGATTATCATCGAGATGGGTGTGAATCGTAATTTTCAGGATCGTATTCGTGCTGATTCCGTTGCAACCATCAACACGCAGGGCTTGCTGGGTGATAAATTTGTGTTCGTGAGCGTGGGTACTGAAAATCAGCCTGTGCTCGAGGACGACGAATTTATCCAGAGCGAAGAGACGACGCCGATCTTTGCCCTTGCCGAGAAGGCGGGCAAGATACTCGACGATATCGGGGCGGCGTCCAAGTCCATTCGCGGGATGCTGACTTCGGTGAAGGGCGAGAAGGGCGGCGACCTCAAGGGCATTCTCCAGTCGCTGCGTGCGACGCTCGATCGAGTCAAGACTGGACCGGGCCTCGCGCATGCGCTTATCTACGATCCTAAGGGTAAGCAGGTGATTGCGAGTCTCAACAATGCTCTGAATGCATTCAGCGATGTTGCGGAGGGTCCAGAGGGTAAACAGGCGAAGGGCATGATCGCGAATTTGCGTCAGGCTTCAGCCGATCTCAAAGAAATTCTCGGTGGCATTCGTCGTGGCGAGGGCACGATAGGTAAGCTGATACGCGATCCAGAGATTTACAACGATTTGCGTACGCTTCTTGGCAAGGCGGACCGAAGCAAGTTGATCAAGTCGGTTATCCGCACTACGATAGAGGAAAACGATAAGCAGATTTTGAAGTAGTGACCGCTCGCATCATGTTGTAATGTCGATGTTTGCGTGGTATTATAAACTAGATAAAAAAGGATGCTAGATGCTGGATACTAGATTCTGGTAGGAGCAAAAACAAAACGGTTTTACTAGTATCCAGTATCTAGTATCCAGTATCCGGAATTTAGGAGGAGTTATGGCAACAAAGCAGCATGGGTTGATGGATCTTATAAACAGTTTGCACGACGTGAAGGGTTATCAGGAGCTTAATTGGGAGGGTTCCCTCTCCGACTACCTTCACCTCGTGGAAAACAATCCGAAGGTTGCGCGCACGGCATTCCAGCGCTTGTATGAAATGATTCTTCAGTATGGTTTTGAGGAGTACAACGAATATAAAAAGAAGATCGTTCACTATAAGTTCTTCGAGGATCCGCTCGATGACGGCAAGGATGCTCTGTACGGTCTCGACTTACCTCTCATGAAGCTCGTGAATGTTTTTCAGTCGGCTGCCCACCGTTACGGCACAGAAAAACGTATTTTACTTCTGCACGGTCCCGTTGGTGGTGCCAAGTCGACCATCGTTCGTTTGTTAAAGAAAGGTTTGGAGCACTATTCGCGCACACCCGAGGGCGCGCTCTACACCTTCTCGTGGGTGAAGGGTTCGCTCAAGGATGAGTCGGGGATTTTTGGCAGTTCCGATGTTATCCCGTGCCCCATGCATGAGGATCCGCTTCACCTGGCGCCGTTGGAGCTGCGCGAAAAGGTTGAAGAAGAACTCAACAAGAATATTCAACAGGACGATCATATTCACATCGAAGGCGAGTTGTGCCCCAACTGCCGCTACATCTATCGCGAGCTTTCCAACCTCTACAACGGCGACTGGGCTAAGGTGATGGACCA
>Ga0075115_10000656_pt1 | contig 17157 bp, 19 predicted proteins | sample AntAceMetag02UKH_FD_69785 | JGI IMG/M metagenome (GOLD analysis project Ga0075115, IMG submission 69785) | Saline lake microbial communities from Ace Lake, Antarctica - Antarctic Ace Lake Metagenome 02UKH | ecosystem: Environmental > Aquatic > Non-marine Saline and Alkaline > Saline | place... | reverse complement strand
TCAAATATAATAAAACTTAGGGATTATCCTTTTCTGGTTGTTTTTGGTTATTCGGGTTGGTTAAAAAGGTCGTAAACCTGTTTAAATTTAGATTTGGTAGAATTGCTTCTTTGTGCTTTAGCTTCTTTAAGTTTTTCCTCAAGTTCTACAATTTCTTCATACTCCTTATTATTAGTGAGTAGTAGTTTTTTTCTTGTATCAATTTCTTTTTTCAATATAACAGTTCTGGTAATAGAGTCTTCCTGTGTTTTTGCATAATTGTATAAAATTTCATCAATTTGGAGATAAACCCACAATTCAAATTCAGGATTTAACCATGCCGCAAATTTATAAGCTAAAATACGATGCATCCAAGTACCGGATTTTTGTTTTCCAGTCACTAAATCTTCACGGTTTTTTATACCTAAAAACTCGGAATTCCGAGTTTTTAAACATACATTTATAAATTTTTCAGTACCATCATTTTGTATAAAATGGGTTACTTCTTTCTCAAATACTTTAGCCATCTGGGTAGCATTAACCATAACATTTTTTTGGTCTTTTTCAAAAGAGATAATTTTATCGTTAAATTTTAATTCAACAGTTTCCATATATATAAGTTTAAAAAAGTTAATAATTCTTCAAATATAATAAAACTTTTAAATCTCAAAAAAAATAATTTAAAATACAATCTCTTAATAATTTAACTTTATAAAAAAGCTAATTATTAAGAGTTGTCTTTAAAGGATACACGCCATGCCCTATTGTTAAAACGCAATTGCATTTCAATTTTGAAATATGGATATATGAAAAGGGGTGAGGGTGAGCCCTTAGTGCGCATTGCAATTGAAGTTTTGCAATTGCTTAGTGGCACTTAGTAAATGCCTGTTTCATCAAAGTTATCAGCTGTATTGTTCCACTGGCTCTCGAACTTACCATAGAACCATGTTGACCATGCTTCCTGTGCATGTGTGGCATGTTCGGGTAGTATGTTAGGATCTTTTTCAGATCGTTTGTCTATTTCATAACCAGATGGACCCTGGCGTGTCATTGTATTCTCCATTGAGATAAGCAATGATTCGCAATTGTTGCTATTGAATGTAGGCATGGGTAAATCGGGACAGCCTCTGAGTGCATTGTTAAACATCTCATATCGACTTTCATATCCGGGACCTTGACCAAGATATATTTCATTTACATACCAATCATTGTCTCTTAATATATCTACCACCTGATTAGCAAATGAATAATCGCCAAGCATTGCATTACTTCCTATTGCAGTATGATCATAATAATAGTTAACTTCTTTGGTTGGGTGATCATCATAGTATTTACAGAACTTCTTAACAACATCCTTAAGCATCAATGGGGATTTGACGAACAGGAAGTTAATTGTTTTGGTTTCCTGGGCAACTACAAGGCTATTGATAACAGCATTGTAATCGAGGGAGATGTCAAGAGCTTCTTCCAGATCTACATCTGCATCTTGATGATAGTCATGTTTCTTGAGTTTAGTAAAATCAAATCCAACTTTATCAATCTTTTGGTATTTGAATTTTGTGTAATAATGTAGATCTTCATCTAACATTGGATAAAACATTCCTTCTTCTTTCTTCACACGTTCGTTAAGAATTGAAGCCCTGTATTTAAGAGGTGGTAGATTCCGTTTTTGTTCACGTATGTATGGCTCACCTACAACTTCAAGATTCTCAAGAGTTGAAAACTCTGAGAAATGTACCAGGTCGGTACGTATTTCGTTAAGTTCTTTTTTGTAGTAATTGAGTAATGTTTTGATTTTCTTTGCTCTTGTCTTTTTGGCTGTTGTTAATTCACTTATAAGTGAAATTACTTCCTTTTGTATTGCAAGAATAAGTTCGACAGCTTCTTCATCAATATCATCTTCATATTGCAAAACCCATTGTTGTTTTGGAGTAGTTGGCATATCTGTACAAAAAAGCAATGCATGATGTACTGATAAATGACCAAAGTATTGTCGATTTCCTCGATTAGTTTGAAATATCTCCTGAAGTTTCTCAAAGTTTAAATGTTTTGCTTCATCGCCAACAATATAATCAACTGAAGGACCGGCAGAATTACTAATTCTATCCTGACTAACTAATACCTGACATGACCCGTTAAACCAATAAATAGTATGTTTATGGCTTAAAGGTGCGTTATATGGTTCTGTCCAGTTCCATGACTTAGGAGGTTTTTTTCCAATAACATAATGAACGTCCCTGTGATAGCCCATCCGCTTCCACATTTCAATAACAGGAGGTAAAGTATTGACAAGCAAATGTTGATATGTTGGACCAATTATAATACCTTTTGACCTGGGCATTGAAAAAAGTTTGTCAATAATCCATGGAGCAATAACGCCTTCACTTTTTCCGGTACCACGTCCCCAGATGCAAATAGTTATAAGTGCCCTGACAAGCCAAACAAGTATCTGAGGTTTATTCAGGTATAATTCCTTTTCGATAGATTGATTTAAGATTGTCATACTTCTTCAGCTTCTTCAAATTCTTGTTTTTTCTTAGCCTTTTGTTTGTATTTCTTGATTTTAGATTCAAGATTTGCAATTTTTGGCAAGCCAAGAGCTGAAACATCAGAAGTAATAATAAGGATATTTTGCTGCAACATATCAGGAGTGATTCTGTTATCATCAGACCTTGGGAAGCCAAGAACCATGGCAAGATTTCTTTCAGCTGCAGCTTTTGCTTTTAAATCAAGTTTTTTGGAAGACATTCTAATTGTTTCAATTATTGAATCAATTAGAAATTTCTCATAATAATTTTCATCAATTGAGAGTGATGAGCCGATGACATATTGCATGTGATAAATATCGCGATAAGCCTGAGCCCTGGAAATATTATATTTTACCTGCATTTTTCGGGATACTTCGTGCCGGCTACGTTTTTGGGAAATAAGGTCATGGCAAAAGAAATATCTTTTCATTCTTTCTTTTTCAGAATCGGAAAGTTTTACCGTTTCATCACCATTTAAAAGATACTCGACTAATTTTTCGTTTTCATCAAGTTCTTTTGATAAATATGTAGTTTTAATTGATTTTGTGAGATGGCTTTTCATTAATCTTTCTTAACAAGAGGAATTTTATATTGTCGCATCTTATATTTACTAATTTTAAGGATTGTATTCAATTTTTTAGCAATTTCGTTGCTTTCAGTAATTAACTCTTTAAGTTTTTCCTGATTCCTTTCAGGATTTTTCTTTGCTTTCGAAATATATGTTCCTAAAGTTCTCCAACGTTTGTCAAGCTCGATGGGATTAGTGTCATCAGCTTTTATTTCGGGTTTTTGTTCTAATATTTCAGGTTCGGGAAGTTTTTTGTTTATAGCAAAAAAATCAATTTGTTTCCAGCATTTATTTACCTGGTCGAAAAGAGAAATGATTTGTTTTGCCATTTCTTTACGTTCAGCAGCAAGTTTTTTATAATCTTTGCTTTCTTCATCAAATTTATCCATCTCATCGCCCTTAGCAACCAACATCGAATGAAGATTTTTTGCTTCAACATAAAGCTTGTTTTTTTCTTCATAAATAGGAATTAAAACTTCCGGACGTGAACTGAGTTTAGTAAACGGATCGGATTTTTCTCTTTCTTTTGGTTGGATAGATTTGGCAAGTGCTTTGTCAATATTTTTCTTGCGAGTATCAATCTGTTTTATTTTAGGTTTAATACCAATCTGTTTTTTTATCGGTTTAATATCAATTTGCTCCGGGAGAACCGAAATACCCAAAAGAATTTTAAACTGAGTATCAAGAATACTGATGATTTTTCTTGTATCATTAATACGATTCAACATTCTAATGATGTTTATGTTAACACCAAATTGTAAATAAAGTAATTTACCTTCAGAAGCTGTTCGATTAGGGGAACTAAGCCAATCATTGATTTTTAATTTGTCAGATAATTTCATAACATGATTTTTTTGGAAATTTGTTTAATATAAATTCTTGAAGCTCCTTTGTTAATCCTCTATTGTTATAGCCGACAAAAAGGCGGTTATGACAAGATGTTTTTATTTGTGATAATTCTGTTACCGGCTTTTCAAACGTGGCTTTTAAAATACCGATATGATTATGTTTTCGAAGCCCTGCCTGATTAAAATAAAGAGTGTTAATACAATATCTTTTATTTTCTTCGAGTTTAATATCATTGAATAATTCACAAAATTTGGCAGCATTAATAGGCTGAGGAATGTGAGCATCATAATGATAAGTACTTTTATTTTTGGAAATAAGAAGATCCATTGTGCGTTTCATTCCAGTTTTCCAGGTGCCGGACCACCAATAAGATTGCTCATTGTGTAAATCAGAAATAAAAAAAGGATTAAGTTCAGAATTTTTTGGTTTACGAAAAATCAAATGGTCATCGCACGACCAATAAAATGTAGGAGTAATATCTTTGAGCTGTGCAGCAATAAGGATTTTACGAATAAGATTTGCATCCTTATTATGTTTAAAAGGATCGTTTGTTTCAATCCAAACTATTTTATCTCGGTCAAGCCATTCAGGCAAACTGTCTGATAAAATAATTATCCTGTTTACAGGGAAATTTTCTTCAACAGAACGAAGTAATAATTTTAGCTCACCGCAATCGTTCCAAGCGCTTTCGTTTCTTTTAAGCGGAATTACAAAGTCAAATTTTTTCATTTAAGATGTTCTTTATAACCTACTCCACCTTCCATAAGTCTGTAATAATGGAAAATGTATAAGTTTTTTATTAATAAAATTTGTTTACCTGATTTTAATATTCTTCTAGAAAATTCAAGGTCTATACTCAGCAAACCTGCTTCTTTGAAACCTCCTATTTCTTTCCATGTCTTTTTTTGAAGTATCATTAAAAAGCCTGAAATTGGATTGAGGATTTTTTTAAAACTGACAGGATCTCTTTTGTTGTTTAAAGCAATTTTGCGGTGATTTATAATATTTGGGTCATTTGATATTGACTGATTGTATTTTTGTTCGCCACGACCGGTTCGTGAAGCGTAACAAGTAAATAAACCTGTTTCAGGTTTCATTTCAATTGCTGATTTAATAATTTGAGGAGCTTTGTTATCTAAAAAAAGAGTATCGATATCACGTAGAACTGCCCAATCGTTATCAGATGGCAATAGATTCATTACTTGATTATAGGCTTTGCCTATATTTTTATCAAAATCAAAAGGAGTAGTAATTAAAATCATAAATACTTTTTATAAATAGATTTATCAATAAGGTTGAGCCATTTTTTTCGATGTATATCAAAATTTTCAAATGTCAATTTTTTAGGAATAGTTATTAAATATTGATTTCCTTCACGGATAATTCCCACACCATAATCGGTGTCAATAACAAACATATTAAGGTTCTTATATTTTGAACGGAATAAAACAAATGCTTTCCATACATCACCGGTCCATAATTTTGTACCGCGGGGAACAATTTGCATTTCTTCATTTGTAGGATTACAATCGTGTATTACAATTGTTCCATATTTGTTTAAGCATTTAAGAGAATTATTAATGTCTTTTATCGCTTGATTTTTAATATGCAAGCCATCAATAAATATTAAATCAAATTTCTTTTTATTGATTTTAAAGAAATCATCAGAGGTCATTACATAATTAGTATTTGAAGCAGGATCTACACCGATTTTAATTTTGACATCAATTTTATTAAAATTACGATTTGGATTACAAACCCCTATTTCAAGGTAAGATTTGTAATTAAATTTTTCAATAATTTCATTTATAATATCCGTACGTTTCATAATTGCAATTTTAAATTTTTGCAATTGCATAAAAAAGGACATAAAAAAACCCTGTCCGGTTTTGTCGTTGGACAGGGTTTTTATTAAATATTGAAAAATAAATTTGTTTATGATGAGCTACTTGATGAGCTACCTGCCGGTGTTAATGGAATTTCAGCAGTATAAATAGGAGCAGGTCCGTTTTGAATGCTTTTAAATTGCATTGTAGCGCCCTTTTCACCTGTCGATTGAGTGCCGGAAGTGGCTGCTACACTTGCCAGTATTGCCGGCACACCGGGTTTAATACCCATTAGCCGATTGTTTCCATCAGCCTCAGGTACAATTATAAGAAACTTAGTAGTTCCTGCGAGCCGTTGAAATCCGAGAGAGGCAGCATCATTCTTCGGAAAGAAGAAATCATATACTGATTCAAAACTATTGGAGTCTTTTCCTTCTATTTTAGTATCATCAATCTTCCCACTATCTGGCGAAGCATATAATTTTAAGAAGTTTTTTCCGGATTTACAGACAATAGCTGTATCAATAGTTGCATAATCGCCTAATAATGTAGGTGTCGCCATATAGCCCGGCAATGTTTCTACATCATCAATAGGAATGTAGTATGCAATTAATTGAGTGCCTGCCATATTATCAGCGCCATCAGTAAAATCGAGGTCACCAAATGACACCGGTGGCACCATCGCAAATGTAATTCCCATTAAAGGATCAGCCCCAAGAGTAAAAGCGAACATCGCTAAAATTATCATGCTTATAAGCATTAATGATATTTGTCCTAATTTTTTCATTGTATTTTAATTTTGTTTATTGTTAAGATTAAAAATGAAGGCGCTTAGCGCCCTCATTAAATTATAATTAAGCAGCAGAACTTGATGAGCTACTTGAAGAGCTACTTGAAGAGCTGCTTGATGATGATCCATCAACACCAGGTTCGTTAGTGAAAAACACATCGTTTAAAGTCCAAAATTGAACACCGTACGCAGCAGCAAGATAAAATCCAATTACTTTAGGATTAATGCCTTTGGTGATAGAAACATTTTCCTGATCACTTACAAGGTCGGTACCAACACTCATATTCCAATCAACTGTGAGGATGATTCTTTTAGTAGTGCCCATTCCAGTCAACGGTTCGAGAATACAGTTTTTACCACTTCCTTCAAGAAATGTTTTTTCAAACTCCTTGTTATATGGAAGAGATCCGTTGATGTTTTGATAATTATCATTGTATGCATCCAATATTTCATGACTCATACGAAGTTTGATTTTTTTACCACGTAATGCCGGATTGATTGCACAGGCAGCACGATAAAATGCTTTCAACTTAGCAACGCCATTAGTTGAATCAATATCACCTGTATTTATCATATTCTTTTTGGCAACTGAAATTGTTCCTAAAAGGATTTCAGCATCAATTATGGTGAAAAAGCCATCATTTACATCAAGAGGACCGGTACCTGATGCATTACGAACACCCCAAAATGCTGTAAGATCGTTAAAATCAGCAGCAGCCTGACGAGATATTCCTTCAAGAAAATCTTTTTCAAAGGGATGATCTTTTGGATTAACACCTTTTTTCATGATATGGCCAAGATAAGTTTTACGGTAAGCCATTGGCTCTTCCTCGAGCATAATCTCACCGATTTCAACCCTTAAAGTTCGAGGTATCAGGTTGGCTTTATCGGTAGCCGGATCCCAATCTCTTTTGTAAGGTCTTAGTAAACGCTGAAACCTTAAGGTTGTCATGGTAAATTTGTCTTTAATACCGGCAACTACATCAAGTTTAGCAAAAACTTCATTGGCGGTAACAGCAATCTTTAAAAGTCCTTTAGCGAACTTTTCCGCATATTGTTGCAAAGCGGTAATGTCTGTTGCATTATTTCCCATTGGAGAATATTTTTAAGTGAATAATTTATTTATTTTATTTGGCTGAGATTAAAAAAATGTTCAGCTTCAGCATCAACAACAACAGCATCACTACCATCATTATCGGCACCGGCACCTGTTGGGGTTACGGTTTTTTTGCTGAGTTTATCGTTTTCGGTTTTCAGCGTTGCATTATCATTTGATAATGTTTCCTTTTCGGATGTTAATGTTTCCTTTTCGGAAGTAAGTGCAGTTATCTGATCACGTAGACCTTTGATACTTTCACTATCTTTGAGCCCTGAGTAGGCTTCGATTGTGTTTGCGTTAGTTCCCAATAATGTTTCAACAGATGTTGCCTGTTCGGTGCTAAGGAATATTCCACCATCGTTAACCTCAAGAGGTTTTTCTGAGTTAACAGCTTTTGTTAACAGATTAAATTTTGGTTTGCTCATTGTATTTGAATTTGAGATTTGATTTGAATTAGAGTTTTTATTTTTATTGGCAAGCTCAACCGCGCGAGAAATGGCGAAGTCTAAATCGCCAATTGAATCAACCAATGTGCCTACAAGATTTTCAACTTGAAAAAAGCCTCCTTCAAGCTGTTCGTCTGTAATATTTGGACGATTGGCTTTAACGGCATCCATGAATAATTTATCGTGAGGATCGAGTAAGTTTTTCTGAACAGGGGCATCATTACCTTTAAGAGCTTCTTCATATTCAAGATTTTTCTTTCCTGAAGTAGTCGCATAAATTCTACGGTAAACTTTACCATCCTTGTCAGTATGATTTTGTGGAATACCTTCGATTTCAATAAAAGTTCCAATGCTGCCCATAAATGAACCGGGACGAGCTACGATTTCGTCTGCAGACACTCCTGCAAAAACACCAGCACTATGCATGTGACCATCAATAAAAGAAACAATAGGTTTAGTTGCTTTTTGGAAAGCTTCCTGTAAAGGAGCAACAGAATTGCTCTGTCCACCACCTGTGTCAAATATTACAACATGAGCTATAATATCAGGATTTTTATCAATATTAAGAATGCTTTGACCTATGGTTCTTGTACCAACTTTCCCACTTGAAGTGTCGTATTTAAGCATTATTCCTTCCACAGAATGAACTGCTATTAAACCTTTGTTAGATGATGATTTGCCATCAGAATTAATATAATTTGATGATTGAATATCAAATAATTGAAAAAATGGTTCAATCGAATCTTTTTCCATTTCAAAATGAATTCCTGAAAGGATAGCATTAGCAATTCTATTATACTGCAGATAATACTGGAGAGAAACTGACCAAGTATCGTTTAAAACTGCTTTTACAAGTGAATAATTCATATACCTATTAATTATAGGTACAAGATTATCGCAATAAGAATAAAAATAAAAGGACTTAATTTATGTGTATTTCGATGTAGCGTTTTTTTAATTGAAAAAAATCATTCCATTCCTGATGCCATGTGAATAGTTTTATTCCGAAAAGGTAATAATCAATAGTATTTGGTAAGCCAACAGAGTTATATTCAGAAACTTTCATTTCGTCATAAAGCATAGGATAAAGAGATAGATCATTAATATCACGATCGAGGTTAAATTTTCCTTGATAAATTGGTGCTGCACCATTTTGAAACGAGCGGATTTTAAATGTTGCACCCTTATCACCCGATTTTAATGTGCCGGAGCTTGCAGAGATATTATGAATTGTTGCCGGAGATCCTTTCTGTATTCCTAATATTCGCAGGTTTCCATCCGATTCCTGAACTATAACAACCCATTTGGCTGCGCTAAGTCGCATAAAGCCAAGTGCATTTTTGTCATTTTTTGGGAAGTAAAATTCATAAAACGATTCAAAACTACCGGTTTCTTTTCCGGTTATTTTATTGTCATCAATCTTACCGGTGTCGCTTGAAGCATATATTTTGTAAAATGTTTTATAAGGACGTGGAATTACATCATCATAAATTATTGATTTATCATTGAATGTTAAAGGGTTGGGTTTATAATCAGGAATAAGGTAAATATCATCAAAAGGAATTGCCCAGGCTACGATTGGAGTACCTGGCATATTATCATTGTCCGAAAAATTGAGGTCTGAATATTGCATAACTATTGTGTTAGAAATTGTTTATATTGAGCTGCTTTCTTGGGGGTTGTCATCTGGCATTGTTGTTGGATCTGCAGCAGTATAAATAGGAGCTCGTTTAGTAAGTAGCCCTTTAAAATGATATTTATACCCTTTGTTTCCGGAAACTGTTTGAGTTTCAAAATTGCATAAAAACGTTAGTGGTTGCTCTATTGTGCCTGCAATTTTTTTGAGATTATCATTATCTGTAAGATGTAAAATAAATCTACGACCGTCCATTTTTGTGAATAATTGCAGTATTTCGGGCGATTCTGGAACAAAGCCTTTTAATTCTGCTTCAATAATATTTCCGTGATTAGACTGTTTAATTGGTTCAGAATATTCGAGCGAATCAATTGAACTGTATCCTTTAAACCAAAGGTAGCCATCTTTAAGTACAATTGAAGATGTAATTTTATTATTGATAACAAACGGAATTGAATTAACTTTTTCTACTTCTACAAAATTAAAAGAAGCAATACCTGCGATATTATCTAAAGGTGGATTTGGAAAATTATTCATAATACAAAGTTTGATTATTTTTTAAAAAAATAAAAGGACACATCTATAATATTATTAACTGAAAAATTTGATATAAAATAAAGGACACATCTAACAATATTTTGACTTAAAAAAATGATTATCAATAACTTAATTTTCTAACAACGCAGGACACATCTAACAAACATTTTTTACACTCTGATAATCTTATAGTTACGAACATTTCGCCAACGTTGATATGCTTTTAACATACTTTCCATGCTTCGATCGGCTTCAGTTATGCCATAATAGTTACAAGAATGTAAAATTTCCTGTTCAATTGTAGTTTTAATTCCTCGTCCAATATTCATAGTTGTGAGGTCGTAAATATGATCATCGAACTCAGATTTTATTATCTGGTTGAAGAAAATAATATTTTGTTTTGAGATGTAAAATCCTTCCCGGGTATAAAAAAATTCTGATAATTGAAAATTTAACTGATCTTTAAAATCTTTTATACTTTCTTTTGGTTCCCACTGGGCGGTTTTCTGAAGAACTTTTAAAAGATAAATACCATAACTGTTAAGCGTAGATACAGTAACAAATCCATCTAAGCTATTAGCCCGATGAAGTATAAACTTTTTTAAAAACGCGTGCGTAGGCACTGAAATTGTGATCATTCTTTCATAAAATTATGAAAGCGGCCACCCTGCGAACACAAAAATAAGAAATATTTCTAATAATGTGAATAATTCCCAAATAAAAAATAATTATTTTATTTGGGAATTATGGGAGAGAGAGAAAATTATATTAATAACAGTTACTAAAAGGAATTGAAATAACTCCTTTTAGCTTTGTGTTATAAATAATTAAAAATTTATAATTATTTGCTGTTTATCTATTCGTTTTTTTCTACGTGTTTCAGCGTGGTGCTTTGCATCATATTTTAAATGACACCGTTGACAAAGTGCTTTTAAATTAAAAAAACTGTTATTATTAATATCATGGTCTAAATGTGCTACTGTTAATATAACTTTACTTCCTGTTATTGGATGTGGTTTATAATTTTTAGCACCACAAAATTCACATTTATTTTTAGCCCGATAAAACCGAATAAACTTACTACGTAACTTCCAGTCACTACTATATTTTTTATAATCTATTGGCATATCCTATTCAAAAACAAAAACCCTTCCTCTTTCCAAAAAAACCATAAAATCATTATGCTCTCTAAAATTTCGTTTTACACGAAATGCCCAATATATTCCCGGATTTGCTTCACTATGTATTAAATATGGTTTTTCAATTAATAATTCTTCATCATAATAAAAATCTATTAATTCTGCAACCCTTGTATTTTCAGGCTTTTCTTTGTAAAACCAATTACCATTTTCATCTTTCTGTAGATTTTTCATTTTTTTTGTTTTTTAAAAAGCACACACTAAAAGGGGACTTCCCCGGACTACCCGAACTACCTGTCACATTATCAGGTTATTATAGAGGTTTTTGTGTAAATATCAAAAACTACCTGAACAACACCAACTCCCTCGGACTACCTTGGACTACCTCGAACTACTAATATTATACACCTAACTACCTTAAAATTAAAAAAGTAGTTCAGGTAGTTCAAGGTAGTCCTATATTTTATGTTCAGAATATTCATTTTAATATTTTTTAAAAAGGTAAATCATCTGGTTTCTTTTTAACAAGTCCGGGTTCAATGTGTGAATCAGGATTTGTTGTTTCATTATCATAAAATTCAATAGCTTCACGTTCGAGATTAATATTTAACATTTCATAATCAAAACAAAAAGCTGTTGTAGTTTGTTTTTGTTCAATTACTTTTCCTTCGGCTTTATTAAAATCTTTACGTGTAAACTTACAAGCTCTCTCAATCCCAATAAAATATTTGTTAGTTTTTAAATAATGCATCAGGCTGTCCTGGGGCAATGCTTTTTCGTTTCTCCTGCGTAATTGTTCAGCGTATAGTTTTGCAATAGAATTAAATTTAAAACGCAAAATTCTTTTTCCTTCAGGAAAGCTTTTTTCTCCTTGCTTTGTTTTTAATGTTTCCATCATTTTAACATTAAAATGCCACTTATCTATCAAAATATTATCATCAAACATTGCTTCTAATAAATTCCAGAATACACCGATTTCATCAGATTGTTTTATTTGTTTGTTATGAATGCGTGTAACTGAAAGCCCTTTTGCAAAAATCTGGTCGTAATTAAATTGAAAATCAAATTTAGATTCAAGTGTTTTAAAAGCCGAAATAACGGTGCAAATATTTCTAAGCAATCTGTCGTTTATTTCTTCATCGGTTGTAGCTTCAACGAGCTTTTTCATTGCCGTATCGTAATTTTCTTTGTAATATTCAACAAAATGTTTACGATGTTTTAAAATCAAAAAAGTAAAGTGAGGCAGCCCATCACGTTCCATTTCTTGTAATTTTTCAAAATTTTTCTTTGCTTCTTTTGATAAACCTTCTTTTGAAAGAAACTGTAAAAATAACGTCCGGCTACTCAGGGCAGCATCTATTGTGGGCATTTCCTGACCTGCAACAATTACAGACTGGTTTACTTCTGTGGTTTCCTTTTTCCCGCCTTTATCCATGTTCAAGCGGCTTCTTCCGATTGCATTGTAGATTGATTTTAATGTTTCAATTTTATCAAAATCAAGATTGTTTTTGTATTCATCTACAAAAGCAATAGAATTACGAAACATCTCAAGATGTTTTGCAAGTCCGGGTTTGGTTCCGTTGTGTATGTTGAATTCTGTTTGTTTTTTTCCGAAAAGGCTAAGAAGCGAATAAGCAAGTGTGTTCTTTCCCGATCCTTTTTGTCCAAATAAATTCAACAAAGGAAAATTATCGTTTAAATAAAATATATGATCACGAAACAAAGCAGCGATGTACCAAGCAAAACCAATCATTGCATTGTCGCCGTGTACCTTCAAAAATAATTTCATCCATTCCTCAAAATTTACTTTCGATTTTTTATATTGAAATTTTCTTTCATCCAGAAAAATAGTTTTGTCTTTAATAAAAATTTTTGAAAATGCAGGGATAAAATAATCCTGTTCGTTGTGATTAACTATTCCGTACTCATCAATTTCAATAAAATTTCCTTCATTATTTATCATGCCGTTTGCCCAGGCCCAAAATCCTTCTTTTTGCCAGCCGAGATTTTTTATTTCCTGACATGTTCGTGTTTCTTCATAAAGCTTAAGTTTTAATTTTTGAAATTGAGCCATCTGCCCCCAGAACATAAAATTTCCTTTGCTTTCTATATTACGTTGAAATCCTTGCAGGCTTGTCATCTCTTGCATATCGAGGTCAACGACCACACGGTAACCGTGTACATTAATAAGTTCGTAAATTCGTTTGCTGTCGTACACGCTGTTGATATGAAAAACAGCTTTCATAGTAAAATTTGAAAGTTTTTCGATACCAAATTTTGTTCTGAAATAATATTCATTATAATAAGTGTAAAATCCCCATTTTTCAAAAGATTTAGGATCGACACCTTCCGGCAGCCGATCATCTCTTTCTACTTTTACATTTTCGTGATTAAGATCAGAAATTTTATCATAAAATAATTTAGATTTTACCTTTGTTTGCTTACATATTTGCTCGATGTACACATCCATTTTTGTTTTATCGAGATTAAAAAGCAGCTTGGTTATAAAATTAATAGAGTCGTGTCGAAGCAAAGGATCTCCACCGGCATTTTTAAAATATTTTTCAGAAATAGATAAAATATAATCCTTACGATTGTTTTTTATCCACAATTTAAAATCCTTATTTGATTTAAAAAAACTGTCAGGATCTTCGCCTGGTGGAAGCTCGGCAATATATACATTCATTCCATTTTCGATAGCGAGCTTGGCGTTGCGATTAGAAGCATTGCGACCTGCAGCATCACCATCGAGAAGCAATGTTATAGTGTTTGTATATTTCTTAATTAATCGAAGCTGATTTATTGTTAAGGAAGTGCCGCAAGGTGCAACCGTATCAATAATATCAATTGAGTGCAGGCTGATAACGTCAGTATATCCTTCAACAATAAAGCAATGATCGTTTTTTGAAATAGACCGGTATGCAAAATTTAATCCGTAAAGGGTATTAGATTTATTGTATAAAATAGTATCTGAAGAATTAAGATACTTTGCATTTTTATCATTTTTTATATTAGGAATTAAACGCCCTCCAAAAGCTATCGGTCTGTTGGCTCTATTAAAAATCGGAAATATTACACGGTTGCGGAAACAATCAAAACGTTTTCCCTTACTCTCTTTTATTAACGAGCTTTTCAGATAAAAGCTTTCTTTAACATTTTTAGATTTAAAATGATTAAGTAGATTGTCCCAGCTATCAGGAGCAAAACCAATTTTCCACTGTATAATTTCTTCCCTGCTAAAGCGATTCTGTATGTATTCGAGAGCCAATGTATTTTTATCTTCCCAAATTTTATCGAATGATTTAAAAAAATTGATGGCGATATCATTGATAAGATAAAGCTGTTCCGATTGTTTAATAATTTTTTCCCTTTCGGGAGATGGTTTTTCCTCTTTAATTTCGATACTGTATTTTTTTGCAAGAAGTTTAAGAGCTTCAGGGTATGTAATCTTTTGATGTTCCATTACAAAATTAATAGCGCCACCGGATGCATCACAGCCAAAGCATTTGTAAATTCCTTTACTGGGAGATACAACAAAAGAGGGAGTTTTTTCATCGTGAAAAGGACAGCAGGCTGTATAATTAACACCTGCTTTTTTTAGCGGCACGAAATCACTTACTACATCTTTAATATCAGCTGCATCAAAAATCTTTGAAATTGTATCTTGTGGAATCATTTAGTTATTTTAGAATTTTAGTTTGTCCGAAAATGTATGACATTTTATTTCCTTTAAAATCAGGGTTACAATGTGCAATAACATACCGATTTTCTAATTGTAGTTTTTGATTTTTTAATAGTAATTCAATATGATCAGAAGAATGTTGATGAATAACATCTAGCTCCAAATAATTTGCTATTGACAACTCAATAGTTGCACCTTTGCTGTCTCGCCAATTGTTTAGCATAAATATTGCATCGCAACCGCAAAGAGCTTTCACATCCTCTTTGATGAAGCTTCGCCAGTTCTTATCGTGATTGTGCGAAATAATCATCGGATTAACTGGCTCAAAGCCTTTTGCTTTGAGTTCGTTTTCAGCTTCTGCAAACAACTTTCGAGCTTGTTTTTCTATGCCGCTTATTTTTCCGGAGATGTAGATTTTTTTCATTGTTTTAATATTGATAATCATTAACATAATCTATTTGAGAAAAATTAGATTTGGGACATCTGATTTTAATATTATTTTCAAGCATAATTTGAAACTCAACATTTCCATCGCGGCGAGTAACTCTCAGCATTTGTAACGACTTGTTTCCTTTAATTTAAAAGATATTCTTCAAAAAGATGTTGTAACAATGACCTGTTAAGTATTTTCCGTTCCTCAAGTGTTAACCTTTTTTTTTCTTCAAAAAGAACCAGGTCGGGAATTTGTTCCTTGATAGGTTCAAATTTACGTGGTACGTTTTTCAGGTAGAAATTAGTTTCTGTAATTATTTTCATGATTCTTAAATTAAGAAAGCCGACACAGTCGGGCAGGGTGGCCGGCTTTCGGGTTAATAATTAATCGTTATTTTTTTTTAATTGAAAAACTCCGGATTGTTTAAGGATATCTTCAGTAATAAGATTATCGCTATTGGCCATTATCTTAATTGCATCAACTTTGACCTTAGCAATATTTATTATTTCCTTGGCAGAATCGTTAATTGCTTTTGCTCTGTCGATAGATATTGAATCTTTAGGATCTGCATCTGGATCGTTTCCTTCTTTTAATCTTTCGATAACATCAAAAAGATGCGATTGTAAATCATTTAAATTTGTTGTAGTCATTTATTTTCCTCCTGTCTTTTATTTATTTGCCTGGTTAATTGACCCCTTGTATGAATCAGCTGCTGTATTTCTTCAGGATAATTATAAAGCGAATTACGTTTCATACTTTCTGCCCGGGTAATTAGCTCAAGATTTTCCTTATCACAATTCATTGTGTCCGTAGTTTTAAAAGCAACAATAAAACCTTCCGGGACCGGTCCGTTTTCTTTTTCCCAGCTGTGTACATGAAGATGTTTAAAATTACCTTCAGAAACCCTGATTAATTTGTAAGTTATCCCGGTCCTTTTGTCTTTTCTTAGGCTTATGTAGCCGTTAAATTTTGTATTGGCAGGTTTATTTCCTTTTTGGAAAAATGTATGTTTTACTTTTTCTCTTAACTCAGCAGACATTTTTTTCCCTTTATTGGCAGGTACATGACCTTTAGGATATCGAGTTGATTTACCTTTATTGTGTCCAGGATACAATCTCCCACATTCGGGAGAAGCAAGAAATTCAGGACTTTTTTTAAGATTCAAAATATTAGCTCTATTATAAATTGAATATATAGAGCGTTTGAGTTTTTCTGCAATAGCTTTAGTTTTGGTATTTGAGTATAATTCTTTAATAATTTTATCTTCATCTTTTGAGAAACGTCCGTTCGGATTTCTGAGAATATTATATCGTAGTCGAGCTGATTTAATAGCAGAATCTGAAACAGAGAAATGAGAAGCAAGGTCTGCATCGCTAAGATGTAGATTTTTTTTGATGAAATCAATTTTATCAGATGTCCAAAGCTTTGCCGGCATAATTAAATATATTTAAATTCAATTCTATTAATTACTGAATCGGGGCTGCAACCGGTGTGAGTGTCGCAAAACATTTTAACGAAATCTCCGGGAGTCATGTTTGGAAAACCTTCTTTAATAACTTCCTCTTGTGTAATGTTGCGTAAGGTTTCTTTCTTAACGCTTACAACTTTTAATTGACAAATTTTGTCAATTTTTTCTCCTTTTTTT
>Ga0075115_10000653_pt1 | contig 17232 bp, 14 predicted proteins | sample AntAceMetag02UKH_FD_69785 | JGI IMG/M metagenome (GOLD analysis project Ga0075115, IMG submission 69785) | Saline lake microbial communities from Ace Lake, Antarctica - Antarctic Ace Lake Metagenome 02UKH | ecosystem: Environmental > Aquatic > Non-marine Saline and Alkaline > Saline | place... | reverse complement strand
TCTTAATTGTCAGAGATAACGGGAAAGGGTTTCAACCTGATAGTATCGATGAATCAGAACACTTTGGGCTTCGCGGTATCAGGGAACGTGTCCAGGCAGCAGGAGGTTCCTGTAAGATAAAAAGCGACCTTGAGAAAGGTACAGAAATTCGTTGCCAATTCTCTTACTCTGCTGCGGACCAGCCCGGTAGCCCGTCATACCTGCATAGACAGTCTCTGACCAGTACTAAATGAGGATATATAAAATGATTAAAGTAATAGTTTGTGATGACCAGGATATTGTTCGTGAAGGGTTATGCACAATTCTGAATAGTGATAAGGGTATTCAGGTAACAGATACAGCATCAAACGGACAAGAACTTATAGAACTTCTTGAAGGGAGTTCAGATACCAAAGTAGAAGAATCAATGCCGGACATTATCCTTATGGACTTAAAAATGCCGATTATGAACGGTATTCAGGCAACACGCCGGATACGTTCATCTTTTTCTGAAATAAAAGTGCTCGTTCTTACTACCTATGATGATGATGAATGGATTATGGATGCACTACGGGCCGGTGCATCCGGATACCTGCTTAAGGATACCCCCAAATCAGGACTTACAGATGCTGTTAAGGGGACAGTTTTAGGAAATACCTATGTAGACCCCTCTATCGCCGGCAGACTTCTGGCATTTATTACAGATGCTGCTCAGCTGCCGAAAAACAGTGCTGCAAATGATTATACTGAACGGGAACGATCAATTCTCCTGCTTATTGCTAAGGGATATTCCAATGCAGAGATCGGAAGTGAACTTCTCCTTTCCACAGGGACTGTGAGAAATTATTCCAGTACAATTTTCCTGAAACTGGGGGTTTCTGATCGGACTCAGGCAGCCATTGCGGCACTAAGGCTTGGCGTTATCAGAATTGAGGAAGTGTAAGCTCCTGTAGGGATCAGTCACATATTCCTCTGATGCTTCCCGTGCTTTTTCTGTTACCTCTGAGCTGATTAATTGATATTCACTAAAATTCACCAAATCTGTATTCAATCCATAAACTTTTAAAATACGATCAACCGTAAGAGCTCTTATTTTCTCTCTGCTTAATCCAGCATACACCAGTTCCCGGATTAGCAGCAGATACCCGGCAATTCCCGGAATTCCTGATGCTCCGTTCTTTTTATCTTCAGCTGTATGCGGAGCATGATCAGATTCTATCCAGTCGATCCTTCCATCCACTAAGGCCTGAAACATTCTCTTCCGTGACAAAGCGTCTCTTAAGGGTGGATTGACCTTTAACAAATTTTCTTTGGGGGGTGTTGAAGTATCCAGCAGTGCATGATGCGGGGTAATCCCGCAGGTTATCGGGAATGGAGAATTTTTCCGTGCAGATTCTATGCATGACAGACTCTGAGGTGTACTGATATGGCAGATATGCAGTGTCCCGGAAAATCCAAACTCAACCGCAGTTTCTATTATTTCCTGGATAGATGCCGTCTCTGCCGCTGCAGGGCGTGCATCACTGTGTGTATGCGGTTTGTCTGGATCCCATAATTCAGGTTTTAACAGCTCGTTCTTTTCACAATGAACAGCCAATACTCCTATATACCCTTCCGCCGATAATACTGAAAATAAATTCTTCCTTTGTGACGGGGAAAGAATCCCCATATTCCCGGTTGAGTGTACGGAAAACAGCTTTAAACCTACTACAGAAGGAAAGAGTTCCCGGTATGATTCAACCATCTCTCTTATCTGTTCTTCATCTGCAGTCAAACCGCCGTATAACCCGTAGAATATTTTCTTTCCTGTTTCAATCTCCACTTTTTTCTGTGCGGAAGCTGCGTCAGCAAGCCGGGCTTTAATCATCTCCCTGCTTATAAGCGGAGGCTCAGTGTTCGGCATATCAAAAACACCGGTAATCCCTGCCTGGACAGCAGTGCGCAGTCCATGATACAGGGTCTCTTTACTGCATTGTTCCCAATCCCTTAAATGAACATGCGGATCAATCATGTAAGCAGCTCCGGTGCATTTTTTTCAAGAAAATCATAAGAAACGAAAGTTCCGTATTGGCAGGTAAGTCTATCCCCGCAGGCACACTCTCCACACATGCCAATTCCGCAAAGTGACGGCCGTTCCATAGAGAGCATAACCGCACTCTTATCCGCACCCCTATCTACAGCTATTTTTGCAGCCTTACTCATGAATAGCTCCGGCCCTACAAAGAAACAGGCTGCATCAGAGAGATCCATCTCACTTTTTGCTAAAACATCAAGAACTCTTCCGGGAGTTCCTGCATCGGGAATTGCAGAAAAGGAACCATACTCACTAAGTTTCTCTTTCAGAAGCGGCTGCCTTTCATCATCCGATGAAGTTCCGTAATAGATATCCATCCCGATATTCTTTTGGCTCAGCTTCTCTGCAAGAGAGGGAAGTACCGCTATGCCGGTTCCGCCGGCAGCAAGAACAGCCCTGCATTTTTCAGGAATTTTCACTTCAGCCCCATATACTCCACGTACATACAGTACGTCACCCGCAGAACGGGAAAGAAGTTCATGGGTAAAATGTCCGCGTCGTTTTACAATAAAAGTTAATGGATTCTGCTCAGCAATCGAAAAGGGTTTCTCTCCCACCCCGGGAATCCAGATAAATGCATATTCACCGGGTCCGCATTTCATACTCCCATCGAGATAGAATATCGAAATATCTTCTGTATGTTCTATTTTCTTTGTGATGGTAAATGGCTGATACTTCATTGAAGGAGTGTTGATAAGGTAGTTAATTTTATCGTCTTCAGAATCATTACCCATCAGTATATTTTGGGCACTATTTTTAACTGAATCTACATATACAGACCAATCTTTCTGGCGAACTCTTCCAAAGGCGCTGCCAATTCCCACGACATTTGCACCTGCATGTTTCATAGCAGCTGCATCGTGCCCGGTTGAAATACCACCTATTCCTATAATGGGGAGCTCAGAACCAACTGCATTCCGAATGCTTTTTATACACTCAAGAGCCCGCTCTCTAATCCAATTACCGCTCTGACCACCCTTGCCTCCTAGAAAATTATTCAGGATAATTTCTCCACTATGGGGTTCCCTGTAGACTTCCGGCCCGGTGGTATTTATGGCGGAAATTCCATCAGCACCAGCCGCTGCAACTGCTGCGGCAACTACTCCTATATCAGCTACATTGGGTGTGAGTTTAGGGAATATCAACGCACCGCAGGTATCACCCACAGCCTGTCTCACAGCTTTCATATACTCAGCAGCAATATTAGGATCACACCCTATACTTGCTCCATATCCTGTTGAAGCATGAGGGCAGGAAAAATTCAATTCAATAATATCTGCATACGGTTCAAAAGCCTTAACCAAAGTAATAAAATCCTCCGGCGTTGATGCTGAAACAGATATATTAAGTATTTTGTTTATACCTTGATCGCCCAATTTTTTCATATCACGGACTGCCTGCACCATACCCGGGTTTTTCAAACCAACCGAATTACCAAAGGAGCCAATCTCCGGTTCAGTAATAATTGGTTCCCGGTTCCCGGCATTGGGGATAATTTGAAAACTCTTTGTGGTGATCAAATCTATTGCAGGAACCTTTTTGTCGAAAAAATTAACCAGAGCGGGTTTTGTTGAAGCTATCCCGGAGACTGTTGCAAGCAGTAATTTCCCGGGTTTTCGGGCATTTTTCAATATCTGCAGAGTCTGTTTTTTTCGTGCTGCTGCAGTCAAAAGGCACCTCCAGTCTCGTTATTCAGGCTCTCAAGATTATTCACAACGGCTTTTGCCCATTGGGTCGGTGGTGGTGACTTTTTCCAGGGATGAGTGATTCCGCTTGAACTGTTAATTCTTGCAAGCAGAGGATCATATCCAGCCTTCCTCAACCTTGCTACTGTTTCAATTCCATTTCCGCCCTGCGATCCTACCCCAGGAATCAGTAAAGGAATCTCTTTGCCGGCAAATACTCCTGCAAGACTTTCTAGTTCATCAGGACTGGTAGCACCGACCACAGCTCCTGTTCCAGGATGTTTTTGAGCCCATTGTATAATCTGCTCTGCAACCCTGCGAAACAGCAATTCTCCAGAGACTGTAAGATCCTGAAAATCTGCTGCACCTGGATTTGAAGTTCGATCTAAAATATAGACACCTTTTCCATGCGCTAAAAAAGGGAGTACTGAATCTGTTCCCATATAGGGAGAGATCGTAACCGCATCGGTGCCCCAACAGGTAAAAGCTTCCTGTGCATAGTTACTGCTGGATGTTGCTATATCTCCGCGTTTTGCATCAAGAATCACCGGAATTCCAGGAAATAGCTGCTCTAATGTATCAAGCAGGTCTGCAAGAGCTGCACTGCCGGAAAAATCTCCTGTCCGAGGTCTGTCCAGTGCATGATAATAGCCAATATTGGGTTTAAACGCTCCAGGAAGTACTCCACGATCCAGCATCTCTGAAAATACAGTCTTAAAAAAGAGAGAAAGGTCCTCTCTTGTATTCCCGGTCTTTATCGGTAAATACTCAAGTATCGGATCGAGTCCCATACTGACAATGCTTTTTGACTGAACGGCACTTGTCTTAAGTTTTTCACAATAGTTATTATTCATCGATAGCTCGTTTTCCACCCCAGGTCATTGGCGATTCTCTCCACAATTTCAAATCATCAGCATCTTTCCCCTGTATATATCCGGAAGCCAATGCTTCTTCAATCATAATGTCATATGAGAGAAGAGAGACATATCGACACTCCGGCTTAAGTGAGGAAAATGCTGCATCTGCTGCCGAAAGTCCGTAGGAGAAAATTGAAAAGCACCAGGGAACCTGAAACCCTGTTTGGGTAAGCACCTCAACGGCACGGATCGAGCTGCCTCCGGTTGATATCAGATCCTCTATCAGCAGAATTTCCTCCCCATCCGGAACACTTCCGGATTCAAGACCTTCTACTGTATTCTGCATACCATGTTTTTTCTGTGCTCCGCGAACATATAAGAGCGGCAGATCCATCATATCTGCCAGTGTGGTAGCATGCGGGATCCCTGCAGTTGCAGTTCCCGCTATTCGTGAAGGAGATATTTCCAGACCTAAAATCAGTTCTCTAAAAGCCTGTGCAATTAATTTTCTGGCATCATGGCTTCGCAGGAATTGTCTGTTATCATTATATATCGGCATCCGGTAACCGGAGGCCCACTGGAAAGGATTTTCTGTCTGTAATTTTATTGCAGAGAGCTCAAAAGCAGCTCTCGCAATAATTCTTCCATGAGTATTCTGAATTTCTTCAATCAATTTCGTAATTTCCATATAGTGAACTCCTATTTCCAAATCTCTTTAAATGTATGGGATTTACCACAATACTCACATGACAGAACTCCTTCAGCTGTCTTATTGAAGCGTGCCGGTACTAACTCATGATGATCCGGATGTGAAATACAAGCAGGATTACTGCAAGACAGCCCTTGAAGATTATAAATTTTTGGAGGCAGATGCAGTCGGTATTTTTCCTGTATTGCCCCTTTTTTAATAATGTTGATGGTGCATCCCGGAGATATTGCAGCCAATCGTTTCATATCACTGGTATTCAATCCCTCATGGCCAGGTCTGAAAATTATTCCTTTAAAGAGGTTCTCATTCTTTTTTGATGTGGATACCCATTCTCCACCCTTTCCATGAAGGGCCAAAAGAGAAACAATCTGCGTCATATGCTGTCTGATTTCACTAGAGCTGTCACCCTTGCAGATGTGGTCAATCACAATTCCATCAGATATAGGACGAACTCCCTCAGAATAGTGTTTCTCTTTACTATCCACAGACGTATCTGATGACTTAACTCTGACTTGCTCTACAAAGTGTGTTTGTGCTGCTACAGCTGCTCCGGATGGTTTTGCCACATCATCGCCGAGATGTCCGCTAAACATGCCAAGCAGAATAATTCTAACTATCATTCCATTAGCAGATTGCCGTTCCCAGCCATTTAACGGAGTATTATCGAGATAGGTCGGTATTACCGGATGAAGCTTATTTCTGGGAAGCGGATGGTAAAAGTTAGTACCGGGATTCAATTGGTCGAGGAACTCTTCAGAAAATGTGATCGCTTTTCTGAGTTCATGTTGTTTCTGTAATACACGATCCCCCATTCTCTCAAGCTGAGGACGAGTAAAGTACCATTTATCTGCTATATTTTTCTGTGCAAGATATTCAGCTATGGAAGAAAATTCCCTTACAGTAAAGCCGTTTGCTTCCATTCTTCTTACATAATCTGCCGGCAGTGCAAGTTCCTCAGGGGCAATCAGATCAACAGCAACTGATTTAAAGGTGGTTAACCCATCAGCTTTGGAATGAACTGTTCTTCCATGAAACAGGTCTCCGACGAGAGCAATATGTATTGAATCTGTCGCCCAATTATTGTCTTCCAGGAAGGTAAATTCATCTAGAAGTTCCTGGGTAGGATGTTCATGTTTACCATCACCTGCATTAATGAAGGATGGGGGGAATGGGAGATTATTACGATCTGCATATTCGGCTGCGGAAATCTCAAGCCACCGGCAAACTCCTTCGAGTTTACTTCTTATAATAAACAGATTGTTATCATAACCGGTCAGTGTATTGAAGGTATCTGAATAACTTTCTCCTTTATTAAATGATGAGCTGTCTGTATTCAAAGATGAGACTTTCACATTATGGAACTTCGCTGCATTTTTGAAAGATTCTCTCGTACGGGTACTATCTTCCAAGAATACTTCATACAGACCCACATTCTTATTATTGATTCTAAATGAATCAATTACCGGCAAATCTCCTCTTGTCATAGCCTCTTTCAATTCTCTGGCTTTCCGGAAAAGATACAGCCGTTCTTCATTTGACAGATCATTGATAACGGCCAAACTTTTCCCTCTGAAAATTTCTCCCATCTATTCCTCCTGATTCTATTTTATTTTCAGGCGTAAAAAAAACCGGTATAAAAAATACCGGTTTCAATAGACAATAATAGGAACCAATAATGCTGCATCCGCGTTTTCAGCGATTGCTTTAGTCCTGTAGTATCTTTGTTTAGTAGATAAAAACATACTGCTTCCTTTTTTTGGTTTGATGGAATATATCAGGAAATGAGGGGATTATTCAAGCCCTTGAAAAGCTGTTTAATAAATATACTGTTTACTATATGTATGTAATACTTCGATTCGTTAAAAGTCAATTTCTTTAAAATCGGCTCGTTATCGTAAAAAAAACCGCCCCAAAAGAGGGACGGCTTATTTCTTAACTAATTGTTAAATAAATTACAGAAGTGCAAACAGTACTGAGATACCTAATGTAGCCATCGTTGTGTCAAATTCAACATCACCAGGAACAAATTCAGGATCCATGATAGCACCAATTGATAAACCCGGGTCTATCATTACAAATCCGCCAACTGAGATTCCACCAAGGTTTACATCAACAGTTGCACGAATTTCTAAAGGTAAATACTCAAAATTGCTTTCATCAATTTCAATAAACCAACTATTCAATGGGTCTTGACGATTACTCAGCACGCCTACCACAGAATAATCATCATCCATAGATGTAATAACATCAAGTGTTGGCCCTATTGTTACACCCAGATCAACAAGCCCTAGCAATTCTAGAGAAACGCCAACTCCAAGATGCCCTGATAGAATTAAATATTCAGTGAAACCAGTATCAACCATCTGTCCTTGTACAAGTGCAGCCAGTTCAAATACAGAAACATTAAATCTGATATCAGCACCAAATCCCATGTCTTCCAGACCTAAAGATGTAAAATAATCAGGATCCATCTCTTCTAGATTAATTGGCTCATTCAAAATTGCAGCAGCTCCCACTTTCAGTCCAAGAAAACTCCCTGCAAAAACCGTTGCCGGTAATACAAACATCACTACCAGACATAAAACTAATAATTTCTTCTTCATACTATTGTCCCCCAATACTCATTAAAAAATATTTATAATATAAGACTCTGAAGTTTTCACAAGAAAACCTCCAAGATAAAAGTCAATTCAGACTCTATCCATTTAATGTCTATTATAAGCACACTATGCTTTAAAAAGAAAGTAAAAAAAGCAATGCAAAGGCATTCCTTATACAAAAGGAATATTTACACTAGCCCATTCAGAGCACTAAAACAACTCAAACAATACCGACACACCAGCTTTTCCCATCACATTGTCCAGCATGGAAGGATCAAATCCGTCTTTAACTATATTATTCAGATTTGTATTTGTGTCTACTATATAGGTAGCACCAACTGAAATATCGCCGAGCATAACATCTACTGCTGCTCTAAGAAAAAGATTTGAGGAAAACAGCTCATCCTCGGTCATAGGGACATCAAGAGGGAAAACACCGCCATCGTATACCACAAAAGAGATAGACGGACCGGCAAACAACCCAAGACGTACCATATCTAATAGTGGAAGTGAAACCCCGGCTCCTACATTTGCCTGAACATACGCCCCAACCAATTCACCAGATTCAGTCCACGGGGAAATCAATGCAAGCACATTCATCTCAAAGACTGCCAGATTAAATCGGGCATCAACACCAAAACTAAAATCCTCTATTGAAAGATCTTCAAAAAAATCTTCCGGAATATTTTCAGGATTTATTGGTGCATTCAGCATTGCTGTAGGTCCAACACGAAGTCCAATTAAATCAACAGCAAAAACTGAAGCTGGAAGAATCATTAATACTGCCAGAATCAGAAATAAAATTCTCTTTTTCATTATCATTCACCTCAAAGGATGTATTATCGTTTTGTATCTCTGTAGATATAATACTACCAGTTAGAAGAAAGTTACATTATACTTACATTAGTAATATAATTAGTTAACCCTAGTGGTTTTGTAATTAACAGTACTCAATATATAGTGGGTATGCAGATTTATGGTTATATTGCGAATTCAAATTCTGAAAAAGTAAGATCCAGGGGGTTCACCATAGCACAAAGGAAGTTCACCATAACAGCTCAATATATACTTTTCCCGGTTGTGTTGGTACTTAGTACTCTGCAAACAGGATGTTATATGCTCAAACAGGGCACACACCTATTATCAGATCGACTCCAGGCGGTACCAGTTGAAAAAATTTTACAATCAGATAATCTTACCTTGGAAGAAGAGATCTTTTTCAGCAGAATAGCATCAGTTAATAATTTTGCAACTGACTCTCTGGGTTTGCAAAAAAGTAAAAACTATTCCAAATACATAAGAACTGACAGCTCATACCTTGCAGCAGTTGTATCCGGCGCAGGAACCTTTTCAACAAATCCCTATCTCTGGAAATTTCCGTTTATAGATGAAGTTCCTTACAAAGGGTTTTTCAAGCATGAAGATGCAGTGCTGGAGGCTGAGAAACTCAGTAATAAAGGATTCGATACCTGGATTCGCGGCGTTGATGCTTTTAGTACCTTGGGTATAACCAGTGATCCTCTCTACTCTTTTATGACAGACTATTCTATACACCGAATAGCTGAATTGATTATCCATGAACAAACACATGCTACAATCTGGGTTCCAAAACAGACACAGTTCAATGAAGAGATGGCTGCATTTATTGGGGAAGCTGGTGCAGAACGGTACATTGCTGATACCTATGGAGAAAATTCTCAGGAAATGTTTACACTTCTTGCAGAAAAGCGCGATCGAATCCATTGGGTTGATGATATATCCGAACTTCGTATTGGCCTTGAAACCTTATACAGTAAAAATATTCCGGATACTGAGAAAGAAATTCTTAAACAGAAAACTATTGTAGATTTTAAAGATTCGTTCAAAGAAGGATATGAAGGCAGATATGAAACCGATCTCTACAAAAAAATCCCTGATTTGGAAATAAATAATGCTTTTATTGCACTTTATGCTGTTTACTATGAACATAACAGTTTACTGATGAAACTCTACCGCTATTGCGGGGAATCAGTATCAGCTCTTATTGAACTATTGAAACCATTAGCAGAGAATAGGGAAAATCCCTATGACTATATCAACACTATTTTGAAGAAGCCAAAACCTCTTTAAAAATTATCATATATAGACATCTAAATCCAAAAATTCAAAAGAAATTTTTATTATTCTCTGATTAAAACAGCTCCCGTCTCTAAATGGGAAGTGTGCGGATAAAGATCATAAGCTTCCAACCTGTTTAGACTGTAACCACCTTTCGCGGCCAGTAACTTCACATCTCTGCTGAATGTAACAGAATCACAAGAGATATAGAGGATCTTTTTAGGCTGCAGTTTGATAATAGTTAAGACGGCATCCGTCGATAGACCTGTTCTGGGAGGATCAACCGAAAGGAGATCTATTTTCATATCAGAAATACCCGACACCCACGACTCGACTGACTGAGAAACCAGATGAACTGAAGCTGACAGATTTTTCTTTGCATATTTCAGACACAATGGATTGCGCTCTACAGCGGTAACCCTGCTGAATCTATCTTCCAGAAATGATGCAATAGTACCTACTCCGGAGTAGAGATCAACCGCATTCTCTCCGGATAAATCTGATATCATATTTTCAACAAGGGTACTGAAGACCTCTCTGTTTGACTGAAAAAACACTTCAGGTTCGGTTTTAAACTGTTTTCCGCTAATCTGAATAGAAATTTCCTGATGTTCAATTGCATACATTGTCTCATTAGCCGCAGCAAACACGCCGCTTTGTATTCTGCGCCTGCCCTTCGCAGCCCTGGCAGCTGCATTAATCAATTTTCCAGGTTTCTGAAGAAGTTCGTTCAGTTTCGGGACGAGCACCGGACAAAAATCAATGGGAACAACAGCTCCTGAACGACGTCCATAAAATCCTGCTGCTTCCTGCATTGCATCACCCTGAAATCTTGCACGATTTCGGTATCCAATTGTTGCTCCCCTATACACAGGTATTTTTGTAGTATGGGATATTCCACCAATTCTGCCCAAATTTTCCTGAAGAATTTGACTCTTTAAAAAAGACTGTTCCTCCACAGCCAGATGTTGAAGATCACATCCGCCGCATACTCCATAATAGGGACATATTGGATCTGATCGGTATTCAGATAGTTTAAGAACCTCTACGACAACCGCATTACTATAATCCTTTTTTTTCTCAATATACCTGCAGAGAACCTCTTCCCCGGGCAGCGCGCCCTCTATAAAGACTACCCCGTCAGGAGTTCTTGCAAATCCTTTCCCGCCCTGTACGAGTTTTTCAGCAACAATCCTGAATATGTCTGATTCCATAGCCATACTCCAATGTTAGAAAAGGTGCCGCAGCAAAAAACCGAAACCAATCCCTAAGTAGTTTCCGATCACCCACCCAGCTATACCGGCAATCATACCAGACATAATTACTTCTTTGTTTTTTAAAGCTGCTGCAACTATCGGAACAAATGGCGGAGAATATATCAATGCTGCTGAAACTATAAGATGTGTATCTGCATCAACTTTTAATACTTTTGATATGAGTGTATGAATAATCAGAGTCATAAAAAGGAGAACAGATATATAGAGCATCATAATCGGCGCTGAACCTACGAGATTACTGATATCCGCCATTGAACTTACTACTAAAGAGAATATTAATAAGAGGTAATGGCCCAATTGGAACGTCATGGGGATTTTCCGGATGGATTTAATACTTGATGCAGCCACTCCGAGAGTTGTAATTACGAGGATAGCGGTAACTGTAGAGAATTCTGCAGGAACAATAAAACTCAATCCGCCGCCAATCCCGAAAATCAAGACAGAAAGCCCTGCCGCCTTAAGTAACGGTAGAAAATTACTGCGGGAAAATTCGGAAAAATAGACACTAAACCCACCATTTTTCGGTACGTTTTCATCAGTATTAACAATTTTTGCTGCAAATCCAGGTAGGATTTTCCGAAAAAGAGCCGGAAAAACTGAAATGAGCAGAAGCAAAAAGATCCCTCCGACAACAACATCTGAAGCATGAACGGAAAGATATTGCGTAGAACTTATATCAAGTGCTGTCCCGATGGCTGCCAGATTTGGGGTTCCGCCAGTGTATACTCCAATTAGCATACCTCCTACTTTCCATGCCTCATCACCAATCTGAAGTTGAAAAATCAGAAACGTCACCGTAGAGGCAATCAATACCGCGATAAGAGCACCAAAAAAAGCTTTAACGATTACACCGGTTTTCCTGCCCCAACCTCGAATATTCATGGAGAAAAAAATCAGCGGAAGTGCCAGGGGTATAACCAGGGTAGTGAGCAAATCCTGTATTTCAAAAATATTTTCCGGAAAGATCCCGATATTCCCAATGGCAATTCCCAGTATATAGCAAACAACAACTGGTCCTAAAATATCCAAAAAATTAACTTTTGAGCATAGCCATAATATTGCTGCCGGTGCAGCAAGAAAGAAAAGAACCCACAATATCGTTAGAAACATAGTAATGAATCCCTGAACTGATCAACAAAACGCGAGATCACCTGAATTCCCTGTCGCCAAAAATCGGGGCTCTCAATATCAAAACCAGCAGACTTTGTTACATCGACTGCAGAATTTCTGCTTGTACGATAGAGAATTGAATCATATGTTTCCTTGAAATCCTCACCTCTTTTTTCATAGAGAGCATACAAACCGAGTCCAAACAGCTGTCCAAATGCATACGGGAAATTGTAATAAGAGAGCTCTGTTCGGTAGTAGTGTCCTTTTACTGCCCACATATAAGGATGAAGCTGATCTTGATCCAATCCATCACCATAGGTCTTTTTCTGAGCGTTTAGCATCATAGTATTAAGTTCATCAGGCATCAAATCACCTGACTCCCTTCTGGAAAACAGTTCTCTTTCAAAATAGAATCTGCTGAGAATATCTACAATTACCTGAGTTGACTCCTGCAGAAAAGTCTCCAGAACCACTTGTTTCTCTGCTTCATCAGCATGCTCAATTGCACCATTAAATACAATTGTTTCTGCAAAAATTGATGCTGTCTCAGCAAGTGTCATGGGATAGTCGGATAATAGTGCTGGTTCATCACGAAGAACATGCCCATGATAGGCATGTCCCAGTTCATGGGCTACCGTTGAGACAGAGGAGAGACTTCCATCAAAATTACAAAGAACTCTGCTTTCTCCCTTTAGCGGAAAACCGATACAATAAGCTCCGCCTACCTTGCCATCCCGAGGTTTTGCATCTACCCAGGATTCTGCAAAGGCTTTTTTGGCAAATTCGCCCATACCGGGATGAAATGACGAAAATCGATCAATAATAAATTGCTTGGCTTCATCGAATGTCCATACATGAGCAGAGCTGCTAATTGGGGCAAAGATGTCATAAAACGCAGCTTTTTCAATACCCAAAGCCTTTGCCTTTAATTTTAGATATTCCCGAAATATGGGAAGAGATTCCTCCATTACACTAATCAGTGAATCCAGAGTTTTTTTGGTTATCCTTGATTGCAGGATTGAATTTTCCAGTACGTTAGCATAGTTTCTTCGTTGATTCAGAGTAATGGTTGACCCCTTTACTCCATTTATTGAAAAAGCAAGGGGTATCTCATATTGTTTCCATATTTCCAGCTCTTTGTCATAAGCCCGTTTCCTGATTTCCCGGTTTCCCTCGAATGCCATTGCACGAAGCTCAATAACTGTTTTTCTTTCACCGGTCTCTTCATTCCAAACGGTAGAAGCTGTTGAGGATATAGATTCCTGAAGCCGGCTCCAGGCATCTCCGCCTGACCGACCAAGATCAGCAGCTAAAGCCTCTTCTATCGGCTGCATCTGGTGCTGTTGTTCATCCAGCATCTCTTTTATAATAAATAAATACTCAGCCAAAACCGGATCTGCTTTTAGCTCTGCATCAAGTTCATTTCCAATGACTGCAGCAAGTCTGTTTTTAAGGGTAACTGAAATCGCTTTTACCGGAAGGGCGGCTTCTTCAATAATACTTATACCCTTAACCGCTGCCTCATCTCTCGTATTAGTTGAGTAACGCGCATAGGCATAGGCATGTAAGGTATCTTGAGTTTCCAACACCCGGTTATATGCATTAATAACTTTCATCAGCCAGGATATTTTTTCAGATAGAGAAACCGGTTCCTGCCTAAGTAAAACAGCCAGGGTATCTACCCCGGTTTTCAGAAAATTCATGTCTGAAACATGCTGAGTTGAATTAAAATCATCGTAAATGTTCGAAAGGGACCAAAGAGGAAGTTGTGCCATAAAGTTTTCGATTCTCCATCTATTGAGATTCTTCCAAAAGTATGTATTGCATACTTCAAAAGTCAATTCCCAGTCTCTGGGAATTGTCTCATTAGTATGTATTGCATACTTCAAAAGTCAATTCCCAGTCTCTGGGAATTGACTCATTATCCTGTGAGAAAAGAGCACCGTCAACCCTTTTGGGGATTTTCAAGGTAATTGAGCCAATTTTTTTTATATGTTTAAACTATATTCTGCTATCTTGTTTATTAAAGTTCGTCGGGAAATCCCTAACTCACTAGCGGATTTCGTTCGATTTCCCTCCCAGCGGTGCAGTGCCTGGATTATAGCCTCTTCCTCAATCTTCTTCAGTGTTTTCGGCTGTGCCTCACCCTTCTTTAGGTCTTGTATATGCTGAGATGGTTGTTCCTGCTCGTGAAAGGCCACTCCCCGAAGCTCAAAATCAATCTTTCGAAGCATTGGCTGTTCAGCAAAAATAACTGCCCGTTCAAGTACATTCTCCAGTTCGCGAACATTCCCCGGAAAACTATACTCTTTCAGAAACTGCAGGCCGTCAGGTGCAATACCCTCAATGCGGCTGCCCATTTGGCGGTTCAATTTTGCTATGATACTTCCTGCTAGAAGCGGAATATCTTCCTTTCTCTCTTTTAGAGTCGGAATCTCTATTCTTACAACATTTAACCGATAAAAAAGATCTTCCCGAAAGGATCCTTCACGCACCATAGTATCTAATGATTTATTGGTTGCGGTTATAATTCTTGCATTAATCGGGATGGTAGTGGTTCCTCCCAATCGTGTTATCTTTTTCTCTTGTAAAATCCTAAGCAATTTAACCTGCAGGCTTAACGGCATATCACCAATTTCATCAAGAAAAAGTGTTCCTCCGGAGGCAATTTCAAACATGCCGATTTTTCTGGAATCTGCACCGGTGAAGGCTCCTTTTTCATAACCAAATAGTTCACTCTCAATCAAATTTTCAGGAACTCCGCCAATATTTATAGGTACAAACGGACCTTCAGATAGAAGAGATACCGCATGAATCTGCCTGGCAGCAACCTCTTTTCCTGTTCCGCTGTCTCCGGTTATCAATACAGTTGCAGGTGTTTTAGATATCCTGTTAATAACATCCTTAACCCTCTGCATAGGCTGGGATTCACCGATAAGTTTCCCTTTCCCGGTCTGGGTTCTTTGATCTGACTCAACCAGATTCAGGAGATTCTGTGACTCAATCAGTTTAATCAATCTAATGCTCAACTCTTCCGGATCAAAAGGTTTAACAATATAATCCTGTGCACCGCTCGTAAGAGCCGCTACAGCATCATGTATCTCTCCATGAGCTGATACCATAATAACGGGCATGCGAAAACCCTCACTCCTAATCCACTTAATGAGAGAAAGCCCATCCATTCCCGGCATTTTTAGGTCTAACAGACATGCATCATAATGATTTTCCCGCAGCAATCGCTGGGCGGACAATCCGTTTTCCGCTCCCTCACTATCAATGTTATCGAGTTTAAGATAGGTTCCCATTAACTCCCGGATGTTTTTTTCATCATCAACTATTAATACTTTCATGTTCTGCTCCCAGGCAGTACTACTTCTGCAATTGTTCCTTTGCTGCTGTGCAGAACTCCATCTTCCAACTCTCTTCTCCTCAATTTCAACGTACCGCCAGCGCTTTCAATAAAACGGCGGGATATTGCAAGCCCAATTCCTGAGCCGTGTGTTTTTGTAGTAAAAAAAGGATCAAATATCATTTTTTCCTGCCCGTCGGGGAGCCCGTCTCCAGAGTCAACTATACTGACAGATATTGATCCTGCGCTGGATTTACAAAGTACAAATACATCCGGGTTTGAATCAAATCCACTTTCCAAAGCATTCTTAATAAGATTTCCAAGTGCAGATCTGGCACGTTCCCTATCAATTTCTAAAAACTTTGCATCCATCTTCTCTATTTTGATAGAAATGTTCTTATCAAAAGTTTCAGATATTTCGGTTATAAGATCAACTATATTGATATGTTCAGGATTACCCTGCCCATTTCTGATAAATTCACGCACACGATCTGCCAGGTTATTCAACCTGATAACCTGCTCTTCAATTGTTTGCAGCCCTGAACCAGCCTCATCAGGCATAGTCTTCTTGAGCACAGCAGTCTGCAGTGCAATTGCACTCAGAGGATTCTTTATTTCATGTGCAAGGGTTCTTGCTGCTTCACCAAGACTTACTAAACTCTCCTGTTTGGAAAGGGTTTCACGATAGGCCTTATTGCGTGCATACATTCTCCAGACAAACAGCTCAAATACTATGATTATGAGGCAAAACAATCCATAGAAACCGAAGAGAACCAATTTTGTACGTCTGTAAGCTTTTCCATCAAGTGCTATATACATAAGATCCGGAACAGCAAGTATTTCAGAACCAATTGAAACTGCTCCCATTGCACGCCTGGTATACTCTATAAATCCGGTATCTTTATTATATTCAGCCTTTCCTTTTCTGGATATGAGATCTTCAAATTTCTGCGATGGGATATATACTTCCGGAACCTGTCCCAATCCGATGATCAGGACACCTTCTTTATCATACGTTCCCAAACCCAGAACTCTGGATTCACCAAACATTTCATCTGTATAACCCTGATTTTTACTTGCCTGATAAAAAAAAGTTAATAGTGACTGTTCTGCAATATACTGCATGGAGAGCTCATTACGCTTATCCATCATCCTCACAAACATAAAAGCGACGGCAATAATCAGGATACAAAAAACGGATAAAGCCATCATAACGAGAATACTTTCTTTGTCCATCTTTTGTGTCTTTTTACTCATAATTCAACGCTTCTATGGGGTCAAGTTTAGATGCTTTCATAGCAGGATACCACCCGAAGAATATTCCTACAAGCATAGAAAACCCTACAGCCAGCAGATAGGATAGATATTGCGGGAACAGGCCCCACCCAAGCATATTTGTTACCAGAAGACTGACTCCAGTCCCAAAAATAACACCAATTATTCCGCCAATCAGCGTCAAGGTTACTGCCTCAGTTATAAATTGACCACGGATAAC
>Ga0075115_10000649_pt1 | contig 17259 bp, 15 predicted proteins | sample AntAceMetag02UKH_FD_69785 | JGI IMG/M metagenome (GOLD analysis project Ga0075115, IMG submission 69785) | Saline lake microbial communities from Ace Lake, Antarctica - Antarctic Ace Lake Metagenome 02UKH | ecosystem: Environmental > Aquatic > Non-marine Saline and Alkaline > Saline | place... | reverse complement strand
GGAACCCGACCAGATTGAGAATAACCAGTGCCCCGATTAACAGAACCAGGATGTGCAGACCCGTAACGGAATACGCTGCCTTCCGTTCGGGCATTCCGTATTTTATGAGGAGCATTGCCACAAACCGCCCCAGATATTTGACCAAAAATAGGAGAATTAGCAGGAGGATCATGGCCTTGACAACCATGGGACCGAATTGACTACCGATGTTGCTAATTTGGTCCACATAAGCGTTTACGCCGGAAGATAGAGTATTCATAGACACCGCCTTTCAAAATTATTAACCCAAGGTCAATTATCTAACATGTTCTCCAATACAAAGCTCAGCTTCTGACTACCCTCCTAATGACATTTTCAATTTCTCCATTGCGCCTTGAACGCTAAATTCTGCCGGCTTCTGGCTTGGAGGAAACTCTTTTAATGTCTTTAGGAAGTTACCCACTAAATGCTGCGCAGGTACAAGAATAAACGCATGACGGATCCACCAGTGGTAATAGTTATTTGAATCGGTATCGGCTCTCTCATATGGGTCCCGGCGAAGGTTGAAAACCTTTGGCACTCTTAATGTTACAAACGGTTCCGCCCAGACCTGAAATTTGTGGGCGCGCTGTTCTGCAAACACAACCTTCCAGGGTTTATACCGCAGGCCAATGAGGTCGGTGTCATCATTGAAATAGAAGAAATCAATGCGGGGACCTTCCTTTTCTTTGTCAGTCAGATAAGGAAGGAGGTTGTATCCGTCGAGATGCACTTTATAGGTGTTGTTGTCGGTCTTGTACCCTTTCTTGAGTTCTTCTTTGATTTCGCTGTCACCGGCAGCAGCAACCAGTGTTGGAAACCAGTCCATACCGGAAACGATTTCATTGGAGACTGAACCTGCTGGAATCTGGTTTGGCCAGCGAACCATAGCAGGCACTCGGAAAGCGCCTTCCCAATTGGTAACCTTTTCACTCCGAAATGGTGAGATAGCGCCATCGGGCCATTCGTTATAGTGTGGTCCATTATCGGTAGTGTAGACAACAATCGTATTATCGGCGATTTTCAATTGGTCAAGATAATCGAGCATATTGCCGACGTGCCGATCATGTTCCACCATCCCATCATTGTAGAATCCCTGACCGGAAATCCCTTTGACCTCATCTTTGATGTGCGTGTAGAAATGCATGCGTGTGGGACAGAACCATACAAACCATGGCTTACCTTCTTTGGTGGCATCATTGATAAATCTTTTTGCCTCTTTCAATGTTGCGTCATCAATGCTTTTCATACGTTCTATTGTCAATGGGCCGGTATCCACGATTTTCTGTTTGCCGATTTTGCCCCATCTCGGATCGACCATGGGATCATCTTTTTCCGTGGCCCAGCTATGGATCACGCCCCGTGGGCCAAACATCTCGCGAAACTTGGGATCTTTGGGGTAATCGGGATTCTCCGGCTCCTCCTCGGCATTGAGGTGGTATAAGTTACCGAAGAACTCATCGAACCCATGGTTGGTCGGCAGGAATTTATTCAAGTCACCCAAATGGTTTTTTCCGAATTGTCCGGTTGTGTATCCCCGTGATTTGAGGATCTGGGCTAAGGTAACATCACTGTCCTGCAAACCCACATCGCTTGCCGGAAGTCCTACCTTGGAGAGCCCGGTTCGGATCGTACTCTGCCCTGTAATAAAGGTAGAGCGGCCTGCAGTGCAGCTCTGCTCCGCATAGTAGTCAGTGAAAATCATACCGTCATTGGCAACCCGGTCAATGTTGGGGGTACCATAACCCATTAGCCCCTTGCTGTACGCGCTGATATTGGTAATACCGATGTCATCGGCCATGATCACCAAAATGTTTGGTTTTTCCTGATTGGCTGCGAACACCTGGAGCGGCAAGAACACAACCGCGAGCGCCAGTATCGCCGCAAAAACAGTACCATGTCCCTTTTTCATTGCGTTGTCTCCTTTCTCTTGATTGTTAATATTGATGGTCTCGTAAAAAGTCTCCAAGGCCGTCAGGTTGAGTTTCCTCGATTCCCGCTTTCGCGGGAATGACGAAAACGGGTGTTTTCTGACTTTTTACGAGTTTGTCAATATTGATGCTCCCGTAAGAACCACGGCGGCAGACCTCAGTTTATGTGGCAGGCGGGCCTGTTATTTGAGTTCAAACGGGTAGATAACTTTCCATTCTCTTTTCATGTCCACTACGGTCCATCCCCGCCTCTGAGCTTCATCCAGGGCCTTGTCTAAGTGCCCGATTTTGGACTTGCGGTCATAGGCCCACTCGCGTTTATCATCAGTATGGTGCACCAGGAGCATGAAGCGTTTACCATCTCCTGCCGCGGTCCACTGGAGCATCTGCAGGTCACCGTCTGAGTTGCCGAAAGCCGCAATGGGACGTCGTCCGATGTGCTGGTTGATGCCAACAGGTTTGCCGTCTTTGTCGTCGATAAAGTTGATTTCAGGGAGCCGGACCACTACAGGCCGGCCATTACGCATTTCGAACTTCGTCTTTATGCTCGATCCAACCACCTGTTCCGGAGGGATATTATAAATACGCTCTGTCCACGGCCGCATGAATTCTATACCGCCACCGGAAATGATATAGTTCTTAAAACCTTTTTCGCGAAGATACGCAAGAAGTTCCAGCATTGGCTGAAACACAAGGTCCGTGTATGGGCGGTTGAACCGGGGGTGCCTCGCAGTCTTAATCCACTCTTTTACAATACTTTCAAACTCAGCGACCGTCATGCCGGAGTGGGTTGCCATGACAAGCTCGATCAGACCTTTTTCTCCTGAAGCCGCAAGGGTCTTCATGTCATTGTCTAACACGGCCTTGAACGGCTGTTTGGTTTTCCATTCGGGATGTTTCGGCGCAAGCGCTCTAACCCGGTCAATGGCAAACAACAGTTGGAAGTAAACAGGCCTCTCTGACCAGAGGGTACCGTCATTGTCAAAGGCTGCAATACGATCGGCAGGGGGCACGTAATCGGGGCTTGACTTATCTGTTACCTCCTGAACAAAGTGAAGAATAGCCTGTTTACCCGGGCCATCTTTCCAGGAGGGAAGGGGGTCGAGCGCACCGCTCGCCGAGACTGTCCGAACAAAAGTTGAACTGGCGCTCGTAAGAGACAGCGCCATAAACACTATCAACACTGCGAATTGAATTCTTCGTAGATTCTGTTTCATGGAACTCCTTTTTTTAAACAGGGGTAACAAAATAATTTAGCATACATTAATCGTTTCCCCGTTGCTCCCGTTTGATAATATCAAGCGTCCGATGGCCTGTCAAATTTGAGGGGTGTCTGGCAATCATCTGCTCGGCCATCTTCTTGGCCTCCTCGTATCTCTTCCTTTTGAGATAGAATTTGGCCATCCCCTTCAGATAGTCCATGTTGTCCGGTTCAAGTTCCAGCGCCCTCATCAGTGCGGCTTCAGCGGCCATATCCCTCCTCAGATAGTCCAGGATCAGACCTGAATTGTAATGAATCCGTGAGCGTTTTGGCAGGCCGCGTGCCGCAGAGGAAAGGTAGGAAGAGGCCTCATGATATTTCTTTTGTTCCGCAAGGAGCAACCCCAGAGAGTATTTCAGTTCGTACATTTGGGGATGTGCTTGAACAACCTCACGGAGCAATCGTTCGGCCTCGTTGTTTTTTCCGAGCCGATTATAAAGCATGGCCAGATTAACCTTGGCCGGATAGAAAAGGTCGTCGATCTTTATGGCGGCCTGAAAGTTTCGGATGGCATCCTCAGGTCGTTTCAGTTCAACGTAGAGATTACCTAAGTTGTACCGGCCAAAGGCAAAGTCTCCGGAATATTCCATTGAACCGACAAATTCATTTAGATCGCCCTGAAACACCTCTTGCTCGCTGGAGTCCAAATGCTTTGAGGACCCTCCGGCCAACTTGGAGGCGGCTTCGATGCGTACGGCCTTGACCGGATCGTAGAGGAGCGGAGAAATGAGTGCTGTCTGCTGTTTCATATGGGGGACATTTAAGCCTTCTACCGCAGTCCGACGGATCAGGGCCTCATCATCCATCAATGAGAGCTCATAGGCCCGGGTGGTCTCCTCTCCGGGAAAGGCCTTTAATAGGGATAGTGCGGTGGCCCGCACGATGACCGGGTACAGGGGATCAACGGCCACTCGTATGAGATCCTTATGCGCCCCGGGCATTCCATTGCGACCGGCCTGGATGGTGGCTCCGTAATGCCGTCTTCGCCCCGGGCCGTACCATTTCGTGATATATTCATCGGCCCACTGGGCGGTTTCATTCACGTGACATCGGTTGCAGGCATTGGGGGTGCCCATCTTGACGCTGAGGTCCGGCCGGGGAATTCGAATACTGTGATCCGGGCGGTAGTCGATTCCCATATAGTAACGACCCGGCATATGGCATTGCACGCACTCGGCCCCTGTACCCACATCGAAAAGCGCTTCTCCCGTTTCAGATCTGATGGGCTCGCCTTTTTCTCCCTTTTTTTTGTGAAAATGATGCTCCTTAGTGTCATATTCATCCGCCCTGTGGCACTGCAGACAGAGATCGTTCCCATCCCTGATCAGCTTGACACTGTGCACATCGTGACAGTCGCTGCAGCGCACATCCCGATCATACATCTTACTCTGTGTAAAGGACCCGTATACATACACTTCATCTAAGATCTGTCCATCAGGAAAATAGAGTTCAGGAGTGAGCAGGCTGGGCAGTAGGCTGTCTAAGAGGTCTGGCTCTGCGTGGGTATAATCACCGAGGATAGCACGTCGGGCGTGACACGGTGCGCACAGCTCCACAAGCTTTCGCGAGCCGAGTCCGGATGTCTTCACCAGAAGATCATAGTTTTCCAGTTGCGGCCGGGCCATGTCCGGGAGTTCGGCCCATTCCACGTGCAGCGATCCTGGGCCATGGCATGCCTCACAGCCGACATCTATGTCCGACCAGGTGGTCTGATAGGAATCGGTCTTGATATCGTAGTTTTTTTTCAGATTAGTGGAATGACATTCTGCGCACATTCCATTCCAGTTCTGGCCCACATTGGTCCAGTACAGCCAGTCCTTCGGGTCCATGGGCCCCTTTGGATAGAGGTGGTACCACTTTTTTTCTCTCACATCCCAGGCAATAGGAAGGCACTGCAGGCGCCCTCCCGGGAATGGCACTAAGTATTGTTGTAATGGGTACCAACCGAAGGTATGGGTGATCTCAAATTCGCCCATCTTGCCGTCCGGCCCCCGGGTATAGGCAAAAAATTTTCCGTCCTTTCGATAAAACCGCGACGTGACTCCATGGATTTCAAACACGGTCTTGTTGAAATCTCCCAGCACGGTCTTGTCATTGGCCACGGCCATGGCATGATCGTGGTGAGAACCTTCCCATTTGTCGTATTCTTTTTTGTGGCAGTCCATGCATTTTGTGCTGCCGACAAAAACGGCTACCGGTTTCGGTTGAATGCCACCTGCTTGCGGAGTGATAGATGCCTCTTTGAGGAGATAGAGAGGGATCGAAAGAATAATAACGATGGTTGCAATAAGACCGCTAATTTTCCAGCGTTTCATGTTTGAACCTTCTTGGCATACACTACCTGCTCTGCACGAAACCGGCTCCGTTTGATTCGCTTGCCGGTTTCCACCTTCACGATGTTATTCTCGATGAATAGACGGTAGAGATCCAAAGGGCGGGGGGCTGGCGGGTTGATCACCTCTCCCTTAATATCAAAAGCCGAAGCATGACAGGGACAGGCGAACCTTTTCTCCTTATCCAACCAGGGAACGGTACATCCAAGGTGAGTGCACTTACGGGAAACAGCCAAAAAACCACCGTCTTCCAACCGGCAGAGGTAAAACTTACCTCTGATGAAGGCAGTTACTGAATTGAGGGGGAATTTCGCCACCGGACCTGCTTCAATGATCGTTTCATTATCCCCTGATTTCACACCAGTCTTGCTCGGACGAAGATACGCTATAACAAGGAGGGCAAATTCAAGCAGTGCGAGAATCCCCAGACCGATCCAGAGTTTGTTTAAAAACGATCTTCTGGAAGGTTCCTGGGGGAACTGCTCTTCCTTAATCTTCTTTTTTTTCTTCTCAGACACAGATTTACCCGCTTAAAAACCTCGTAACCGTTCACGGAACGTTGAAATTAGAAATTAGAAATTGGAAATTTGATGGTCTCGTAAAAAGTTTCCAAGGCCGTCACTCCCGCGGAAGCGGGAGTCCAGAACTGGTTGATCTTACTGGATTCCCGCGTTCGCGGGAATGACGACAACGGGTTCTTTCCGACTTTTTACGAAGTCATCAAATTTGGACTTTGATTATCTCTGATTCATTTTAATTATCTGCGCTTATCTGCGGAAATCTGCGTCCCCAATGCAAAAACAAACTACGGCCAGGCCAGTCTCATTCCCGCACCCCTGAACCATATCCCGGTTATTGTCAAGATAATGAATACCGTCAGAAAAAAACAGAAAACCACCTGAACAGTCTCATTTTTGTTCGCATGATACCTGCGTTTCAATAACAGGTAGAATCCATAAAATCCAGCCAACACAATGCCGAGCGGGATTAGACCTTGGCTTATTACGGGTGATAAACTCGGCATCCAGACGGCAAAGTCGACCACATACTCGTCTACAAGAATTCCAATCGGTGTGGCAATCAAGGCAGCAACAGTTGCGTCAATTGCCATACGACGCCCCTTAGAAGAGGCAAACCACACGCCTGCCGTGCTGGAAGGATAGCTGATATAGGGGATAGATATCAGGGCGATAATCATAAGAACAGGTATAAAGAAGAGTGCAATAAGCGGGCTAAAATGGAGAAGTATCTCCTGAAACCCCAAAAAGTACCATGGCGCCTTTGTCGGGTTTGGGCTCAATCCAGGATTAGCCTTGCCCTCGAGAGGTGCGTTGAAGAAAGCAGAAACAACCAGTATAAACGCGATCAAAATTAGGGCCATGGCAATTTCCCGCACGATCAAATTCGGAATGCTCGGGACCATCTCACCCCGGGTTTCATTAGCTTCCTCTGGCGTGCGTGGAATGACGAGACCACCCGCCTTTCGCACACGCCAGAAGTGAAAGGGCATGAAAATGATGATAACGGCCGGAAGGATGACCGTATGGATCGCGTAAAAATTAGTTAGCGTATACGGGCCTACCTCGGGTCCACCCCGTATCATTTCTTGCAGCCACAACCCCGCTCCGGGGATGTAATTGAACATTGCGGTACAGATGGTAATTGCCCAGAAAGAGAGCTGATCCCATGGCAGCAAATACCCGGTAAAATTGGAGAGCAGTACAGTAAAAAAAAGGGAAAGACCGATAATCCAGTTGAACTGACGCGGCGGGTGGAAGGCGCCGGTGAAGAATACCCGAAGGAAATGTAGAAAAACCACCACCAAGAGGATGTTGGCGCTCCAGTGATGGATATTGCGTATGAGTTGTCCGAACTGGATGTTATGCTGGAGATGAAGAATAGACTCGTAGGCCTTATCCGGGAACGGGTGATAGGCAAATTTCAACAGCACACCCGTCCCGAACAGCATTAGAATCAACACGAGGGCCATACCGCCGAGACCCCAGGTCAGGGTGAATCGCAGGGTCCGGTCCGGAACGGTGCGGGGCCGGAAGTGCAGGATAAACGTATTTAAATAACGACGATAACGATCTTGGTCCTTAACTCCCGGTAATATCCCGTTCCGGCCCCTGCCCATACCATTTTCCCAAGTGATATCTCAAATATCGAGAAGATCTTCATCTCCCATATGCGCCTCCATGTGCCTATTTGCCCTTTGCGGCCTTGGCTAAGGCTTTTCGCAGGTTGGCTGAGCCCGGGTTACTCACATCCTTTTTCACCAGGATGTCCACCGGTCTCACGGATTTCCCGTAATAATCCTTATTAAACTCATCGGTCACCTTGACCATGGAGCCATCTAATGAGAGACCTGCATAGGCCCCCTGTGCGCGGGAAAAAGAGACCAGATCTGCTGTTACCCCTTTTCCGGCAGCCCCGACTCCCACCGGCCCCAAGGCTACAGAGGTGTCTCCACCGAGTTTAAAGGATGTGCCATAAAGGGATTCGAGCCCTCGCTGGGTCCGTATCTGCATAATCACCTCAGAGGACTCGGCACCGATCTGCAGACCAAAGCTCACAGAGCCGATGCTGTAAAAGGCAGGCTGACTCCACTGCCCTGTTTTGGCGTTACGAAGCAGCACTACACCCCTGCCGCCGGACCCCCCGAAGATAAACCCGGCCTTGAGTAGCTGGGGCACAATAAAGACCCCTTTGGAGTTCTTGAGATGCGCTTGAAACCACTCCATGTCCGCTGCTTTCACAAAATTATTCAATGTTAAAAGGGCCTGGTCCACCAGGATCTGCGGCTTGAGGTCTTCCCCTGCTCCTGCCGGTATGGCAGAGAGAAAAAAGACCGCGGCCACGGACAGGATAACCACAAAACGAAACGCCAACTTTGATTTTTTCCTTCCAGTCATGATTGTATTCTCCTTTTTCAAATAAGTTTAAATAATTATCCGCCCTGAATGCAAGCTTTTATTATACCCAGAACGGTATCGTTAAGCACATTTTATGCTGATTTGGATCAGGTCAACGGGTGGAGAAACAGCTCAAAAAAAGTCCATTGGAATCTAAACACCACCTCCTTTGTCTTATCGTATTGGCTTTGCATGTCAAAATAGTGTCTTTAGGATAAATTACAAGGCTGGCTGAGAGCTTTTTCACCGCAGATTTTAGTCCCCTGGAGCGCAAAACATGGAGATTGTTACGGTCAGAATTTGGGATTAGCACCCGGATGCGGATTTATTGGGAACTGCCCTTTGTTGCTTTCAGCAACGCCTCGGTTCCCGCACCCCAGTTCAGAATGGCGCCGAGGGCGTCCTTCATGGGAACTTCCAGCTTTTGAACTTTTTCGCGGCTGACGATCTTAAGGGTACCCACTCCAGGCATGGGTGCAAGGGGCACTAAGACGGTGAACTTGCCACCGGCGTGCTCTTCGACAATGAAGCCCAAGAGTTCTGTCCCGGGATCTGTCCTGATGAGTGCTGGCTGAAGTTGATTCGGCACGTCTCGGCCCGACAACCTTCTGGCCAGATTTCGAAGAATTACATAGGGCGGAATGCGGTTCAAAAATGTCTCCTCGATCCATTTTCCAAAACGCTTGGCCGCATCCGTTCTCATGGCCAGACCCACCAGAAAACAGCCTATAACCAACAATCCTGCGGCTTCCAATCGGAGTGCCCATTCAGACGTGGCGGCTCCTTTGGGGAGCAGATCCGCAATCGGTGTGGCTAAGGCCAGCATGGCGTCAAACAACTGCCCCATCATCAGATAGGTCAGTAGAAATGGCAGGAGGACCAGAAAACCGTCCACGATCCTCGAAAATGTAAATTTTGGGATATTCTGCATTGATATTATCTCCTTCTGAATTTCTTCACAGACCATTAATAAATCTCAAACGCCCATGAATGGTGAGCTATAATTGGGGCGTAGCCCCGGTCAACTGGATTTTGGCTTTGTGTATGAACAATCCCCTCAACTTATCCCAGAAATCTCCTCCAAGCACAAAAAGGCTTGAAATCAAAAGCCCATCGCCGATGAGATTCGCAATCAAACGGTAGTTTTCATATCCCGGAATCCTCTGTACCCAATAGGCTCCGATCCAGCCGAAAAGGATCGGCAGCAAGAACATGACAAGCCCGACCCGGTAGCGCGCCCGGCTCACCTCGTCAGAGGGCGCCATCTTCTTGAAAAACCCCCAGAATTTTCCTTTGATATGGTTGAATCCTGCCTTTCCCATGATGGCCGCCGCCGCTACCCACAGTAGTTCGGGTATGCCCAACATCAGGAGTCCTGAAAGGGCAGTCTTCCACCCGGTCGGCAGGGCCGTGGCCGTAACCAAGGGAATGAACAGGGGACTCAACAACCCCAGAATAAACAATATGACGCCGCCATAAAAACGCCATCCCGGTTTCATATTCTCATCCTTTGCATTTACCTGTGACATCACTTCCCTTTCACATCGCGCCTCATAAGAGACCGCTCGTAGGCCGACTTGTAGGCCATGGTGTAGTTGAGGATGTTCCGCACATACATCACGGTCTCCAGATTGCCTGATCGAAGGGCGACCTTTTCCACGTTTCCAAACCACCTGTTGGCATCGTATCCTAACTTTACTGCGCGCTTTCGGTACTTCCCCACACGACCCGGGCCGGCATTGTATGAAGCCAGGGCCAGGAAAAACCGGTCCTCCTTGCTGATATTCGGGTCTTTGGCGTAACGGGCCATCAATCTGGCCATATATTTGGCGCCCGCGTGGACATTCCCCTCAAGCTCCATATAATTGTGGACGCCGAGCCATTTGGCGGTCGAAGGCAAGACTTGCATGATGCCGACAGCGCCGTAGGGGCTCTTGGCCTTCTGGTTCAGCGAGGACTCTTGAAACCCCTGGGCCATGAGCTGCAGCCAGTCCATCCCGAAGGCAGTAGACTCGCGCTCGAAGTGACTGGACAGTTGAAATTTGGAACCTTTGCTGAAAGGGTTGGTGATCCAATGGGTCCGTTTGAAATATTGATTGAAATTTCTCTCAAAAACATTTTTCTTTTTCTTCAGGGCCGATGCGATGGCAGCATTCATGCTGGCTAACAGTTCAGGGTTTTCCTTTCTGACGGCCCAAGCTGCCTTCATACCGGTCGATACGGGGATTTCTTCATGAATGACCAGGTCCTTGAAGACCCTTTTCCAGAGACGCGCAAACACATCCGGCACTACCCCCGCAGGAATCATGCTCGCATGGATCATCTCCAGGAGGTTTTCATGGGCCACGTATGGCTCGGCCTGGATAACCCTTATCGGGGCGAGGCCCTCTTTCTTGAGCCGCTCGTTCAGGCGGGCCATACTCTCCATCTGGGCGCTCCCGCTCACCACGTAGACTTCCTGCCCGGAAAGGTCCTCTAATTTGGAGATGGCGGGGCCGCCCTTACGAGTTACGATGACCTCGCTGATATGATCTATAACAGGGGTCGTATAGGCAAACTCTTCTGCACGACTGGAGATGATGAGCGTAATTCCTGCGATGTCCCCGCGTCCTTCAAGGAGCGCATCCCCAAGTTCCTCGAGGGTTACGGGGATGAAGACCACCGATACCGGGGCCTCTCCCTTTTTACGCTTCCGGTTCAGGATCCTTTCGTATCCCTTCAGGAGTTCGTAGTCCAGGCCCCGGGGCTGACCCGCCTTGTCTAAGAAATAGGTGCTTCGGCTGGGTACCACGAGAACCCTGAGCTGATGGCGATTGAGCATCTCCGGCAGATCCCCTGTTCGGTTGGTAAAAAAGGCCTCAATGAGCGTATCCAGCTCAATGCTTTCACGCTCTTTCTGCTTGTTTTTCCCATCCTGGGCAAAAGAGAGGCCGTTCAGTCCAGCAAGGAAAATCAACACCAGGAATATGAACAGAGACTTTTTTATTTTCACCTCTTGGTTCTTATTCATTATTGACAAACTCGCAAAAAGTCAGAAAACACCCCTTTTCGTCATTCCCGCGAAAGCGGGAATCCAGGAAACTCAACCACTTGTGGACTCCCGCTTTCGCGGGAGTGACGGCTTTGGAGACTTTTTACGAGACCATCATTATTAACGAGACAATAAAACTTTGAGCTGGGGTCTCTTCGAGCCATATGCATGCTGTAGTTAATGCAGGGCTCAGTGAACGCACAGCCATCCAAAACCATCAAGCGATGCCCGGCAGAGATTAAACCGGAAGGTCGCACGCCCTACACGTCCAAAGTACCCGAGGGGACACCATGTATTGAGGATGATCCACCGGCTTGAGATATTCGAAGGACGTGCAACCCTATCCGGTTGTCATTTATGGTCTGATGCGCTCGTTAACCAGGACAGCCATTTTTTCGGCATCCCCTAAGTATTTTCCCATCTTCAGTGCCTGATCCTTGTTCATCAAGACTGCTGCGCCTACATCCGATTTTCTGACGGCAACCTGAAAATTCTTGCCTCGAGACGAAGAAAAGTAGACCCTGTGGTCTCCCGCTGAGACCATTTCGTCGACATTTGGGTCCTTCCTTTTCATCTGCTTGTCGTAATACGCCCCGGTGTTTTTCAGGGCATCACCAACCACCTTGGCCTGGCTAGGAGTCATGGTCAAGCGCGCCAGTCCTCCTCCAGGACCGGCCAAGACAATGGAAATACCTTTGGAGTTTTTTTGAAGGTCCATTCTTACATCGCTCACCTTGGCGACACGCCAGGTAAAATCATAGTCCCCGATGGTATACTCCTGAGCATTGGCAAAACTAAAAAATAGTGCCAGACAAAGCATATTGACGATTAAAAAGACTTTTTTGTTCATGTTTTCTTCTCCTTTGATTTATAAGTTTACTGTTTGCGCGTCTCCTTTTCATAACAGACAAAGTCCTTGACGCCTTAAAAGGTCTCAACCTGTTTCAAACCGATAAGTCCTACTTTCTTTCCAATATTTTTTCCTTAGTACTTTCATATTCTTCCTTTGTAATCACCCCCTTTTTGTATGCCGATTGAAGATCAATCAGTTCCTGCCCCACTGTGGTGGTCGTTGTGTCTGTTTTAACATCGGTGCCTCCGCCACCACCACAACCTGCGAGACCTGCACAAAAAGGGATCAAAACAATCAGCGCCAGAACTCTCAATCGTCTCATGGTCTATTCCTCCGTTTGCTGAAGTTGATACCAATGGCTCTGAAAACAAGAGTTGGTATAAAGTTACCACATTGATGTCCCATGGATCAACCACGTTCGTCTTTATTCCTTAGTGGAGCCACTTCAAGCCTTCCCTGTTCTCATTTGAACACACCTAAAGCAGTGCTGCTGGCCCTCTATCCATCATTGAGTTCAGCGTGTGCAGGGCCTGCCGAATTTCGGCCGACCCGGCACCTTAGCGAACAAGCGGTATTCTTGTTGCCAGCTCGTATCCCAAGACAGCATTAATTTTATTTTCGAGCTGGTAGTATCGCGCCACTTTTGTGTCCGGAAGAACCCCCCGGAATTTTGGCAAATAGGATTGGCGCAGCTTCAGGTGGGCTGAATCGATAGAGAGGGAATCATCCAACAGGCTTTTCGCAACGTCATTGGACATCGTTTCAAAATTGGCGACAAATTCCTCAATCAGCTTAATCTCTCGATCCCTGAGTTTACCGAGTTCTGCCTGGTAGGCTTCATAGACCGGCCAGAAGGCTTTTGCTTCAGATTCCGTCAGTTGCATGTTCGTCGCAATGAAGAGCTTCTTGTCAGTACGGATCTTTTCTTTCACAAGATCCATGTTGTCTGCCGCTTTGTCCTGCGCCAGTGCCAAACCAAAAAATCCGATCAGGGTGATCGTTAATACCACAGCAATTAAACTGTTTACAACTTTTTTATCCATGTTTCACCTCCTGTGCTTCGTTAGCATTGCAATTGATTTAGAGTTTATATTTACTTATGAAAATTGGCTTACCTGTTTGGTGGTTTGAGCCAGCACTCCCTCTAATTTTTCAGTTTTTTGTCCATGCTGCTTCCCTTTTTTGCCAACGATTACTTGATTTTCTCTATTGCCAGATTTTTTTTGAGAAGATCAATCTGTTCGGCAGATGGCAGACCCCGAATTGGGATGCGCCATCTGCGTATTGCAGGTTTTCGGCCCAATGGCTGTCTTGCGGCCCTTGATTAGGCCGCTTCAGCATTTAACTGATCGACACCGGAGACTCGGTTATTTGCCACCGGCCCTCGCGGCTTCCATTTGCTGGATCATCTTGTCTACACTGAAACTGCCCGGCTCCTGCCGCGGAGGAAAGTCCAAAAAAGTCTTCAGGAAATTCTGGGTGATCACAGCCGCGGCGCTGATGCTAAACATGCGGCGCGTTGCCCACCAGCTGTAGCCGATCGATTCATGCATGCCGCGCTCGAAAGGGTCGGCGCGGAGGTTCACCAAGGAGGGCCACGCCTGAGGTGTGTAGGGGTTCTTCCAAACGTCGAACCCATGCGCTTCCTGAATCATGAAGTGCACCTTATAGTCCCCATGCCGAACAGCGGCCAAGTCACCAGTATCGGTGAAATAGAAGATTTCCTTGCGCGGGCCAGCGCCCTCGCCGCCCTTCTCGAAATAGGGGAGCATGTTGTAGCCGTCCAGGTGGACCTTGAAGGTCTTGTCCCCAACCTTGTAGCCTTTGAGCAGCTTCTCCTTGATGTCGGGTTCACCCGCGGCGGCTAATAGGGTGGGCATCCAGTCCTGGTGGGAGACGATGCCGTTGACTACCTTGTCCGCAGGGATCTTGCCAGGCCAGCGCACTGCGGCGGGCACCCGGAAACCGCCTTCCCAGCAGGTGGCCTTCTCACCGTGAAACGGCGTGGTCCCGCCGTCTGGCCAGGTGAAGACTTCGGCCCCGTTGTCTGTGCTGTAGATCACGATGGTGTTGTCGGCGATGTTAAGCTGATCGAGCAGATCAAGCAGCTCCCCAACATGGCCGTCATGCTCGACCATTCCGTCGGGATAGATACCTTGACCGGTCTTGCCCTTGGACTCTTCCTTGAGATGGGTGAAGACGTGCATCCGTGTGGCATTGAACCAGACGAAAAAAGGTTTATCAGCCTTATTGGCCCGTTTGATGAAGTCCTTGGTCGTGGCCAGGAACTCCTCGTCCACTGTTTCCATGCGCTTGGCTGTGAGCGGCCCGGTATCTTCGCACACCTGCTTGCCCCAGGGCCCGAAGCGCGGATCTTTTTCCGGATTCTCCGTTTCCGTGGCCTGGCACTTGAACACGCCGCGCGGTTTTATCATTTCGCCCAACTTGCCTGTCGGATAATCCGGTAGTTCGGGTTCTTCCTCAATGTTCAGGTGATAAAGATTGCCGAAGAACTCGTCGAAACCATGGACGGTCGGGAAGAATTCATTTCGATCGCCCAGATGGTTCTTGCCGAACTGGCCGGTCACGTAACCCAAGGGCTTGAGCAACTCGGCGATAGTGGGATCTTCTTTCTGGAGGCCCTGGGGTGCTCCCGGCATACCGACCTTGGTATTGCCGGTACGCACCGGTATCTGCCCGGTGATAAAGGCCGCACGACCGGCTGTACAGCTCTGTTCGCCGTAGTAGTCGGTGAAGTACAGGCCTTCCTTAGCGATTCGGTCGATGTTGGGCGTCCGATAGCCCATCATGCCGTGGTTGATGTGGCTTAGGTTCCAGTAGCCGACGTCATCTCCCCAGATCACCAGGATATTGGGTTTTTCGCCGGCAAAGATCCCGGGACCGGCTATACAAAGGGCCAACAGGGTCAGTGTAAGGGTAAAGGCTCGTTTCTTCATTTTTCAATTCCTCCTGTTTAAATGTTTGTTGTTAAAGAAAAATATTCATTTTCATTACCTTGGGAACAAAAACTGGAGTGTCCAGCTCATAAACCAGTCAGGAGCGCCATTCGGTTTTACAACGTTGTAATAGGCTTCAAGTTTTGTGTTCATTTTCTGACTGCCGATCTCAAACATCTTACCCACGCCACCGCCCAGCGGTATGGTCCAACGATTACTGGAATCCGCCTGCCAGTTGGCGGTAAGGATCATATCGGTGATCAAATACCAGCCCTTGGCAAGGTTGTAATTTATGAAAGGTTCAAGAAGGAGTTGATTGACGCTTGCACGGTCAGAATCACCCGCAAAAGACCAGAGCTGGCGGCCGAGCAGGCCAAGTGTCCATGGCTTGGGTTGGATAAGGACTACTGCTGTGGGGCCGGCGCTCCATTTGCCGGAACCTAACTGGTCATCGGTGGCTGTATCCATCATCAGTGAGGGGCCGATACCCCAAATGATTTTCCCGGGCTTGGCCGGAGAAAGGAATACGGAATAATTGATGTCACCCAACCCGGTGGCACCATCGCCCTGAACAGGGTTCGGAATCTCGGGCGTTCCCGTGACAAGACCGGGCGTGTGGATAAGTGGCATAATCACACGATTGATAAGGTTCCAGTCGCCAACAGTTACCGGAATCACCGGCTGGATGTTCAAGAAAGTGGCTTCGCCGTTGTCCGCGCCATAATCGAAGGTAAACTTGAATGGCAGGCTGTACATGGCCCCCACAGGGTTCTGAGTCTTTGCGGCCAGATCTCCGCCACCACCCTCCTTGGTTTCTTTTTTCTCTTGTGCCAGTACCTGACCAAAGCATAGGACGGCGAAAATCGTACATAGGAGAATAGAAAAAATTCTAAAGTTCTTTTTTGATAACGGAAGCCTTACCATATTATTCTCCTTATACCCTATACGCTGACATGCTTACTTAAGGCCTCAACAATCTCGTTTTCGAGTTCCTTGATCAGGGTTCGGTACTCGTTGACCCTGGTTTCAGCTTCAGGTTCTTTGGACTGGGCCCAATACTGCCATGCGTGGAAGCAGTCATCGTAATCTTCACATATGGCGCGGAACTCGGGATCTTCCGCCATAAGAAGAGCAATGGTTTCGCTCTCTTCCGGAAATCGCTTTCGAATAGGATACATCTCGTTGTTCATGGGACAGCCGACATATTCCAAATAATGCTTATGATATCTGCGATGGCTTGCCAAATAATTATTTGATATTCGATCGATCTTAGTCTATTATCCGTTCTTTCATGGAATTGGCAAGGTACGTTACTGTTACGTACATGTTTGAACATATGTTTTTAGAGATTTGAGCTGTCTAACAGCGACCAGAAACTATGGCATCCGATAAAAAACCTACCCCCAAAGCCATAAGGGCCCAGCTGAATCGAATCCTCCAGAGTGCCCAGTTTAGGGGCTCAGAAAAACAGAGGAAATTCCTGAGTTTTGTCGTGGATGAGACCCTGGCAGACAGAACCTCCCAGCTCAAGGGTTATACAATCGCGGTGGATGTATATGGGAGGAAAGAGGGGTTTGATCCTCAGGTTGATCCAATCGTTCGTGTGGAGGCGGGAAGACTGCGCCGCGCCCTGGAACACTATTATCTCACAGCCGGGAAGAATGACCCCGTACGCATAGAGATTCCCAAAGGTGGTTACGTACCAACTTTCCAGACAGGTATGATTCGGTCGTCCGAAGTCCAAAGGCTTACCTCGGGAAGGGAAGGCAGGGCGCTACCCACGGAACCATCCCTTGCCGTCATGCCGCTACTTAATCTCTCTAATGATGAGGAGCAGGAATATTTCGTCGACGGCCTGACCGAAGAATTAACCACTGAGCTCGCGCGTTACCAGGACTTTCGAATCATTGCGTCACAGTCGATCATGCGGTTTAAGGGCGAAAATGTTGATTTGAGAGAA
>Ga0075115_10000648_pt1 | contig 17283 bp, 17 predicted proteins | sample AntAceMetag02UKH_FD_69785 | JGI IMG/M metagenome (GOLD analysis project Ga0075115, IMG submission 69785) | Saline lake microbial communities from Ace Lake, Antarctica - Antarctic Ace Lake Metagenome 02UKH | ecosystem: Environmental > Aquatic > Non-marine Saline and Alkaline > Saline | place... | reverse complement strand
GGAGCTAAAAGTTCCCCACATGGGCTGGAACAACTTATCCGGAATTAAAAGTCCGCTTTTATCAGGGGTAACGAGTGATGATTATTTCTATTTTGTCCATAGTTTTTATGTAGCAAAGGGAGTTGAGACCATTGCTTCCTGCGATTATATCCATGAATTCAGTGCCGCTCTGCAGAATGGCAACTATTACGGTCTGCAGTTTCACCCGGAGAAGAGTAGTAAAGCTGGTGAGAAGATCCTGAGAAATTTTCTGGGAATGAAACCTGTGCTAAGGGAGAACTTGTAGGATGGTAATAATTCCGGCTATTGATATTATTGATGGAAAATGTGTCCGGCTTGCCAAAGGTGACTATGGTAAAAAAAAGATCTATAACGAAGATCCTTTGGCTGTAGCACGTGAGTTTGAGGATTATGGGATTCGCCGTCTTCATCTTGTCGATTTGGACGGGGCGAAGTCCGGCGGCATAGTAAATCGGAAAGTGCTTGAATCAATTGCTTCCGGTACAGATCTGGTAATTGATTTCGGCGGCGGGATAAAGCGTGATAGTGATATTCGTGCTGCCTTTGAGAGTGGTGCCTCCATGGTTACCGGCGGTAGTATTGCCGTAAAAGAACCGGAGACTTTTTTGGGGTGGCTCGAAGAGTGGGGCTCTGAACGAATGATTCTGGGTGCGGATGCCAAAGATGGATATATTGCTGTCAGCGGATGGATGGAGAGGTCCGAAAGTGAGCTAATTCCCTTTGTGCTGGATTATCTGAATAAGGGTGTTCGAAAAGTTATCTGCACCGATATAAGCAAAGACGGTATGATGAGCGGAGCTTCCATCGACCTGTATAAAGAGATGTGCAAAGCTTCTGTAGATGCCGGGCTTGATACGCTGGAGCTGATTGCCAGCGGCGGGGTCACCTATATTGATGAACTTGATGCTCTTGCTGAAGCGGGGCTGCATGGTGCAATTATTGGTAAAGCAATATATGAAGGAACTATCTCTCTGGAATCGCTAGGGATTTGGATAGAAAACAGGGCGGTAATTTCGCCGGGAAGGAATAATTATGCTGACAAAGAGAATAATTCCCTGTCTTGATGTACATGACGGCAGAACGGTTAAAGGGGTCAATTTTGTAAATCTTCGGGATGCCGGTGATGCGGTAGAGCTGGGTGCCATGTATGCTGAACAGGGTGCGGATGAGCTTACATTTCTTGATATCACTGCAACTGTTGAGCGGAGGGAAACCCTCTCCGAACTGGTGAAACGTATCTCGGCTCATATTAATATTCCCTTTACCGTAGGCGGCGGTATTAAGAGTGTTGCTGATGTCGGGGTGCTGCTGCATTCCGGAGCTGATAAGATATCTGTTAACTCCGAGGTTGTGAAAAATCCCGGCCTTATTAATGATCTTGCAGCAGAATTCGGCAGCCAGTGTGTGGTCTATTCAATAGATGTCCGGCATAACGGCGAGTTCTGGGAAGTCTATATCCATGGCGGTAGAACGCCGACGGGAATTATTGCAAAGGAGTGGATAAAACAGATAGAAGATAGGGGAGCAGGCGAAATCCTCCTGACCTCTATGGATCATGATGGGACGAAGAATGGGTTTTCTCTGGAATTTACCCGGGAAATCTCTGAGATGGTTATGGTTCCGGTGATTGCTTCCGGCGGTGCAGGAAATATGGATCACTTTGTTGATGTCTTTACCGAGGGGAAGGCTGATGCAGCACTTGCTGCCAGTATTTTTCATTTTCGTGAGATTGATATTCCTGATTTAAAAGCCTATCTTCGGGAGAAAAATATCCCGGTAAGAATCGAGAAATAAAAAAATTCACTCATTGAGTTTTCTCAAAAAATTAGTATAATTCAATAATATAGTCATCTACAACCGGAGGATCCTGATGGATATTGATTTTAAAAAGAGCAGCGACGGCCTCGTCCCTGCAATTATACAGGATTCAGTAACCGGAAAAGTGCTTATGCTTGGATATATGAATCAGGAGTCTTACACGATTACCCGAGATACGGGGAAAGTGACCTTTTATTCCAGAAGCCGCCAGTGCCTTTGGACCAAAGGGGAGACTTCAGGAAATTTTCTCACGGTAAATTCCATCATCCCGGATTGCGATAAAGATACCTTACTGATAAAGGCAGTTCCCGCAGGTCCTGTCTGTCATACCGGTGATGATACCTGCTTTCACGAAGATAATGATCCATCGGAGTTTACCTCATCTGAATTTCTCTCCTATTTGGAAGGAGTAATTGTGGGGCGAAGAGATTTTCCCGCAGAGGGCTCCTATACCAACCACCTTTTTACTAAGGGAATAAATAAGATTGCTCAGAAAGTGGGTGAAGAAGCAGTGGAACTTATTATTGAGGCTATGGATAATAATAAGCAGTTATTCCTCGGTGAAGCTGCTGATCTTCTCTACCATTTCCTTGTTCTGCTGGCACAGAAGGGGTACGCCCTTGATGAAGTGATGGAGGTTCTGAAGAATCGGCATTCCCGGTAGGGTATGTCAGATTGTTTAAGGGAGGGCAAGTGCTTCGTTACTTGCTTATTCATCTAATTTGCTCAATTACAGAAACTATTTCCATAGGATCTTCGCTATATCCTTCAGGCATAGTTTCCATCATTTTTAGATGCCATTCTGCATATAACTGCTTGCCTGTCTCTGCAATATCCGGTAATTCGTCAATAAGATTGTTTTGTTCATGGGGATCATCTTTCAGGTTGAACAGCATTTCATCCGCAAATCCATGATATCCATCATGCCAGGTTTTAAACGTTACAGTTTAATATAACTATTATAAAACTTTTACCATCAATTGAATTACCAATTTTAAAGATCCTATCATTATAATATGTTGCTGAATCTCCAAAAAATATAAGGTTATTGAACCATGCAAATCTGGGAGGAGATATGCTTTTTAAATTATATATTCTCATCAATTTTGAGTTTCATCAGAATACACGAAAGTATTTTTGCTTGGCCATCTTGCTGAAGGAATCTCCCGATATTCTAAAATAATTCCAAGTTCTTTTCTCGTATCAATATAGGCATAGTGCCCATCATGATTAGGACCAAGACCATATCCTTCTTGCAAAACACTAAGTCCACGCTTACTTGCTAATCGCAAAGCTTCTTTAGTACTTGAACAATCTACTCCAAGATGATGTATACCTACCCCATACTTATCAATAAAATCAGTAAATGTATTGGGGCCGGATAAAGGTTGAATTAATTCAATCAATAAACCTTTAACTTCTCCATTCGCTGTTAAAAACGAATGATCTACATCTTTTTGTTTATATACCATACGATCAACAGTATCAGAATTATATTCTCTAATATCCCAAGAATGAATTCCAAATAGTTGTGAAAATATTTTTGCTGAATTTATAATATCTTTTACAACAAATCCAAGTTGAAAAGCCCCGACCCTACCGTTTTTTAACAATAGTTTTTCAATCATTATTAATTCTCTATTCATGAGATACCTTTTTTATTTAAGCAAATTCATTTTTCATATGCTCTGATTACTTTATTTATAGCATCAGCAATTAAATACACATGCTTATCTTCATATCCTTCTGTCCAAGGGAGCACTATAGTCTCTTCACAAGCTTTTTCTGCTTCTGGGCATAGCCCTTCGCTATACGAGTAATTATTCTCATTATGAGGCATGTCGAAAGGCCACCCAGATGTACCAAAGGTTTTTTTATCCTTGATAACTGGATATAAATATAATGGGATATTCCCTGGATACCCTTGCTCACACGGCAATCCCTCTTTATTTAAGGCTTCAACAATTTTTTGAATATTAACTTTAAAATATGCTGGGTTAAGCCTAAAACAATAGAGAAAATATGTTCCAATTGTATCCGGTAATTCACAAATTAATTGAACAGATTCATTTTTATCTATCAGTTCATCCAGCATTTTTGCTGTTTTCCTTCTGTTATTAATACAATTATCATACTTTTCTATTTGTGCTATTCCTACTGCACCCTGAAGCTCTGTCATGTGATATGCTGGAGCCAGGAAGTAATGATCTCTAACTTTTTTTTCTCTTGGCCAACCCTTATCTGTACATAACCTTATATCGCGTTGAAATTGTTTATTCTGATGGCTTATAACCATTCCACCATCACCTGTTGTAATATGTTTACTTTGTTGTAGACTAAAACAACCCATATCTCCAATAGTCCCTACATACCTTCCATGATACATAGTTAAATGAGCCTGTGCGCAATCTTCTATAACAAAAATATTATATTTTTTTGCAATTTTCATAATTGGATTCATATCTGCTGCATTACCATATATATGAGTTACTATAATCCCTTTTGTTCTCTTTGTTATTTTTGATTCTATTAGTTCAGGATCAATATTTTGGGTTTTTGGATCAATATCTACAAAAACAGGAACTGCTAATTGATATAATATAGGAATCACAGACCCCATGTCTGAAATAGGAGACATGATTATTTCATCTCCTGGTTCTGGATTTAAATAAACCATTGCTGTATGTAATGCTGCTGTACCGCTACTTACTGCAAAAGCATATTTAATTCCAAATTTAGCAGCAAACAATTTTTCAAATTTTTTTACTTTATTACCATATAAATAACTTAGAGTTCCTGATTCTAAAACACTCTTTACTTCTTCTAATTCCTTAGTATCTATCTGCCTTCCTGATTTATCTTTAATAGAAGGAAGCTTATTATCAATTGTGGGACTACCACCTTCCAGAGCAAGCCTATTTTTATTATTATTCATTTCAAACATCTCCAATAAATTCCTCTTATAAAAGATTTGGTAAGAACGTAACGATCTGTGGAAAAACAATTAACAAAACAATGACTAAAAAAAGCGGTAATAAAAAAGGTGCTACTGCTTTTATTGTTTTTTTAAAAGAAAGGCCTGTCATATCAGAAACTACATAAAGTCCAAGTCCAAAAGGTGGTGTTAAGATTCCCAAAATTGCTGACATAATAAACACAACCCCAAAGAAAACCGTTGACACTTCAAGAGCATGAATTATCGGAATCATTACCGGTAGAATAAGTAGTATTAATGCAGTAACTTCAACAAAACATCCTAAAAGAATAGTTATAAGTGATAATGCAAAAATTATTATAGCAGGGGGAAGATTGATTGACATTATTGTATCAACTAATGTGTTTGCAATATTTTCTCTTGTTAATATGAATGAAATAATTAGAGCTCCTGCAATTAACACATAAACGGAACTACAAAATACAGCTGTTTCTTTAATTTGACTAAATAATTTTTTCAATGTCAATTTATGATATACAAATACTCCTAGTATTACCGAATAAAGAACTGCTACTGCGGCAGCCTCTGTAGGTGTAAAGAATCCTCCCGTCATCCCAAGAACAATAATTACAGGATTCAATAGGGGTAGTATTACTTTTTTCCAACTTTTTAATGACTCAAGAATTGTAGGTTTTTTTGCCAAAGGGTATTTTTTATTTTTTGTAATGAAATATATCATAACCATCAAAGAAATCCCCATTAACAATCCGGGGATTATTCCACCAATAAATAGTTTTGCAACAGACTCCCCGGCAATTACTGCATATAGAATTATTGCAGCACTTGGAGGAATGATTGGTCCTATCGTTGCTGATGCAAGTGTAACCCCGCATGAAAACTCAAGATCATATCCTTTTTTTGTCATTCCCTGGATTTCTATATTCCCCAGACCACTAATATCTGCAATGGCACTACCTGACATCCCTGCAAATAACATACTGGCTAATACGTTTACATGACCTAATCCACCCCGAATCCAACCTACATTAGTATTGGCAAAATCAAAAATCCTTTCAGTGACTCCACTTTCATTCATTATCTTCCCAGCAAGAGTAAACAATGGGAATGCAAGTAATAGAAACGATGTCATTTGTCCAGTACTCATCATTGATGGAATTGCAGTTAATGGTATATTTTCAATTATGAAATAAGGAATTGCAGAGAATACCAAAGCAGCCCAAACAGGAACATTAAGAATAAGTAATAGAATCAAAATAATAAGTAATAAAATCAAACTTATACTCATATAATTTATCTCGCTTTAAATAGTTTAATATATTTGCTAAATAGGTATAAAATCATTGATACTGAACCTATGAGAACTGGTAAGTAGTATGCAAATGCTACAGGGAAATTTAATGCCATAGTACTTATAGCAATATTAATTTTAATGGCACTAATTGAAAAATAAATAATTATGAGAAGTGTAGTGAGAATAATTAAATCACTGAAAATATCAAGAATTTTTCGTACTTTATCGTTAAGTTTTTCTTTCAATATATCTATTCTGAAATGTTTTTTATCTTGATAATTTACACCAAAAACTAAATATACTGACCAAATTATTAGTATTGAAGTTAATTCAAAACTCCATGAGATTGGACTATTAAAAATACTTCGTGCAACAATATTAATTAAAATAACACCTACTATGCAAATCAACGCTATAGTACTAGCCATTATAATTATTTTTTTCATAGCTGAGTTCCTTAATAAAAGATTTAATTCTTATAACAGAGGCTCTTGAATGCAAATAGATTACTCATAATTTACATTCAAGAACCAAAATGTATTTATTCAGCAAGTGCTCGAAATTTGTCCCATGTATCACCCCATGTAGGTATATAATCATTTTTTAGTTTTTCTTCAGCTCTATCCATAAATACTTTCATTTGTGCATTAGTTGGTTCAATTACATTCACCCCAATATCTCTAATTTGTTGGAGAAAATCACTTTGAATTTTTTCATTTTGATTAAAAAACCAATACCAAGCTTCATACGCTGAATCCCTAACTATACTTTGTTGTGTCTTTGATAATTGATTATAAAATGTATTCTTATTCATATAGACAGCACTAGCTTGTATCATATGATTAGTAAGTGTGTAGTAATCGGCAACTTCAACAAATTTCATATTAATCATATTCTCAGGAGTGCCTTCAGCACCATCTACTACCCCTTGTTTCAATGCCATATACACTTCTCCAAATGGTAGAGGATTTGCAATTGCTCCAACAGCATATGCAACAACTTTATAAGATGGAACATCAGGAACTCGTAACTTCATACCTTCTGCATCTGAAGGCGACGTTACTGCTCTATTAGCAATTACGCTTCGATTTCCAAGCCATTGGAATCCAAGAAGCGTTAAAGATGATTTTGACTCCAAATTACCAGATAACTCATCCATAAATTCACGATTAAAACAAACGTTTTCAAAATGTTTCAAGGAACTAAAGGTAAAAGCATTTTCAAACATCCCAAATTCGGGTGCAAAACTTGCAACACCGCCACTACCGGATAAACACCACTCAATTGTTCCTAAGTTTGTATTTTCAATGAGTGTTCGCTCATTTCCTAATTGTTCACTGGGATATACTTCAATCAGTACTGCACCATCAGTCCTTTCTTCTACTAATTCGGCCCAATACTCTAGTGTTTTATGCATCATATTCTCTGGAGTCCCTGTATGCCCCCCTTTTAGCACAATGGGGTTTTCAGGAGTAGGACCAGTTGAATCCATTTCGCCTGCAGCGAACAGAAACCCCATCGACAACGCAAACAAAACAACAAAACAACAAAATAATGTAATTTTTTTCATAGAATCCTCCCTAACCATATATTTTTCTGTATTTTACAGAATGGTTTTATAATTAAATATTTAATATAGATATATTTCCGTTGTATACTGACCCTATACTATTGGTAATTAGCATTAGTATTTTTTAAGAGTAGGTGTAAATTTAAGCCTTTTATTAAATGGGTATATTTTTTTAATTGCTGTATTTTTATAGGGGAGATTCTCAATATCACTACTACATTGACCTGGAGTATCTAAAAAAATCACATTATGACTAATCTTATTGTATGAAGCCTTATATGAACCTTGAGATTTTATAAGGACATATTTTGTTTTTTCCGGAAATAAGCCAACACACCAATAGTGCTCTGGATCAATTGTATAAACCGGAAGCTCTGTAACTTCAATAAAAATATTAGTGTTTACAACCAATACCACGGTTCGACCCATTGAACGCTTTTCGCCATGGCTAACATTTCCAGTATAAGTGTACTCACCTTCAAAAATATTTCTAACTCTACCTTTTACTTTTAGAGGGCTATCATTTTCAGGGTCTAATTTACCTCCAAGATAAACTTCTACCTCATTTCCAACACCGGTATTAATTGCTTTATTGACTGCTATAGGATCAACAATTGTTAACAAAGATGTTTTTTTTACATTATTTGAGATTAAGGCTCGTAGAAAATGGGTATGGTCACCCCCTGCTCCACCGCCAACATTATCAGAGGGCTCATTAAAAATAATTGGAAACTCTAAATATTCTTCAGCTTTTTTTAAAGCAATATTAAGAGTATATGACTCAAGCTTGTAATATTGATCTTTATTAGACCAAAATTCCTTAGCAATACTTAGCATTTCTTTAGAGATTTCTTCAATTACACTGGTTTTAACAATACCAACAATTGATACTCCCATTTCTTCAATATCCAGCCAACCATGGACACCAAAAAACGATAACGCAAAGACCTCATCATTTTTCTCAAGTTCTTCCAGTCTTTTAATAATTTGACTCAACGGTTCACTTTCTTCAGCAGTAGTCATATTTTCTAATGGAGCAATCATGGGTATTTTGATGAATAATTTATTTATGTCATTTACTCCCTGACTAATTTTCTTAGCAAGAACAGCTGCTTTCCAGCCGGTATTATAAATATGGGTATGGGGAAAATCATTATACCCTATTACTGCAGTTACATTTTTCATTATCTTTTCTGTAACATTTGCATGAAAGTCTAATGAAATTATTAAAGGTTTCTCTCCTATTATTCCACGTATACATTGAACAAGATCTCCTTCCGGATCATCAATACCATCAACTAACGAAGATCCATGCAAAGCAATATATACACCTTCTAATGCTTCATCATTTGTTATTTTTGTTTGCCATGTTGATTTTATTAAATGATACATATCTTTGGATACTTTTCCAAAAGGTGTAGCCGTAGCTGCAAGTATTGGAATGTAAGACATCCCAATTTTTTCGAAATAATCAATAAATGCACAAAGCTCTGATTCAATTTTATTATGATAAGCAATTAATTTCTCAGCAAATAAAATATGTCCATTTCGTTGAAAGTAGTCTTTATCCGCTATTGTTGTTGCAAAACTGTTACACTCAATAATAAAAGAACCTATTGCCCAACTCATATTAACTACTCCTTAAGTTTCTTAACTTTAACACAGGTTGTTGGAGCCGTCAAGAAATATGTTGTATGTTGTAACATACAACATATTCTATTTAAGACTTTACAAGTTTATTAAAAAAAACTATATTAAAATAATGAGTGTAATTGATAACAGCACCCTACGAAAAAAAGTATACGATAATATCAGTAATCGTATTTTAGAAGCTCAACTTTTACCCGGAGAGAGAATGAATTTAAGAAATCTTTCAGCTGAGCTTGGGGTAAGTATTAGTCCAATTAGGGATGCATTATGGAAGCTTGAATCTGAAGGTTCTATCGTGATTGAAGCAAATAAAAAAATATATATAAGCGAGCTGAAAATTACTGAAGTTGATGAAATTTTCAGTATAAGATTATTGCTTGAATCAAAAATTATCAAAGAAGCATATGAAAACCGTTCACCTAAAACAATAGAAATAGCTAAGAAACATCTAGACCTAATGATTGAAAATGTTAATAACCCAAAAGAATATTTAATTGCAAATAGTAAATTCCATTTTTACTTGTACTCTTTATCAAACTCACCCCTATCTCTTCATTTCATTAAAGAGCTCTGGGGGAAAATAGCCCCTTATTATTCTTTGCATATAACAACAAATTATGACTGTCAAACTGATCTGTCTCATCATAAAGCAATACTAAAGGCGTTTACCGAAAATGATAAGAAATTATTGGTTAAAGCCCTACATGAAGACATATTAGGTTCAAAAAAGTTTATTAGGGATTTACTAAAATAATAATAATATTTCGGTATATTACAAACAGGCTAGGACAAACGCATAGCACAAATATAAGTTATTTCCACACAAATACACCTGAATCTTAATTCTGATTTATAATGAAAAAACAAATCACTTAACCCTTGATAAAACTGTATTTTTTAAAACGATACTTTAGACCTTTCATTTCTCCATAAACACTGTGCTTAGTTTTTAAGGTTTTAAAATTTAGTTTTTCGGAGCTTTCACTGTTGGGAATGGTAAAATAAGTTTTATTCCATGGGTTCCAAATCAATCACGGAAAGGAAAAATAAATCGAAAGTGGAGGGTTATAGTTAATGGACAACTATGAAAAACAACATGCAGCATTCCATAATGATTTCGAACAGAATTTATTTCATTTGTTAAGCAAAAACTGTTAGTACCTGGTAATGGGGAAATTGATATTTCTTTAGAACGTTTTCATGTACTCAGCCAACAAGTTGAAACAGAACTGCGCCCGGTTTTGAGAGAACAGGATTATGTCTTGTTCAACTTGGAAGAATCTTTTCAATTAATGATCAATTTAGCAGCAAGAATAAATGATTAGAACCAAATATTAATTGAGGCGACTACAAAAAGGTGCACTAGTAGATGATAAGAGCTGCAAAAAGGTGCAAACATGTTGGTGAAAAGCTTGCAAAAAGGTGCACTGCTGGTTATGCTATAGGTAGTTCATCATATTCATAAGAGGAATTGGTTATGCTTCAGAGAAAAATCGATTTTACATTACTGGATTGGTACAATAGAAAAAATAAACCTGCTCTCTTAGTCATGGGGGCAAGGCAGGTTGGGAAAACGACATCAATCCGAACATTTGCAGTTAATCATTACAAAAGTTTTTTTGAAATAAATTTTGAAGAGCGGCCCAGTTTAAAACGTATATTTGAAGGTGATTTGGATGCCGTGACGCTTTATGAAAAGCTGAGTGTTGCCGGATTGGGTAAACTAATACCTAATAATACTCTTCTGTTTTTTGATGAAATCCAATCATGCCCGCAGGCCAGGACTGCTATTAAATTCCTGGTTGAGGATGGCAGTTATGATGTAATTGCATCAGGTTCTCTATTGGGAATTAATTATCGTGAAGTCTCTTCGTATCCTGTGGGATTTGAGTCTAAGATTGAGATGCATTCGCTTGATTTTGAAGAATTTCTTTGGGCAAATGAAATAACCCCTAAAATAATAGATGGATTAAAAATACATTATCAGGAGAAAACGCTGGTTGATCCATTTATTCACAACAGGATAATGGATTTATTCAGGAGATATCTAATTATTGGAGGAATGCCAGCTGTTGTTTCAACCTATATTGAAACTCATGATATTAGTGAGGTAATGCTACAGCAGAAAATGATCATTCAAAGCTATAGGGATGATATTTCAAAATATGCTGGAAATAAGAAAGGTTTGGCAAAAGCAGTATTTGACTCCATTCCAATGCATCTTGCTGCAAAAAATAAGAAATTTGTATTGGCAGAGATTGAGAAAGGTGCTAAGAACCGGAAGTATGAAGATGCTATTATGTGGTTATACGATGCTGGAATTGCGAGCTACTGTTTCAATATTAGCGATTTGCATTTACCATTCGAGTTAAGTGAACGAAGAAATATTTATAAATTTTTTATGAGGGATACGGGATTGCTTTCCTGTATGTCCTTAGGCAATGTACAAGATGCGATATTAAACGGTGATATTAGTATCAATGAGGGTTCGATCACTGAAAATGCTGTTGCAGATCTGATGCTAAAAAATGGTCATTCATTATACTACTTTGATGTTAAGGGGCGATTAGAAATTGATTTTATGATTAATATTGAAAACACGGTAATGCCGGTTGAGGTTAAATCGGGAGCTGATTATAAACGCCATGCATCACTGTCCAAAGTGCTGAGTGATACAAATAGAAATATTAGTTCAGCGATAGTTCTCTGCAATGACAATACACATTTGGAAAACACTATCACCTACTATCCACTGTATATGGTAATGTTTTTGTAAGATATTTTCTTTTTTCATAAGAGTTAACTTCAATAATGATCTTCGATCACTATTGAAAACATGCGATTCTGAACGTGAGGTAAATCCCTTCGGGATTAACCATCGCAGTTTGAATGGAAAATTATTTAATAAAACATATAGATTGATTGAATAAAGGTATCTCTGGGCGTGAAAGATATAGATAAAACTGCCGGATTTATCTTATGTCCCACAAAGAAAAAGAGGACAAAATACCATATGGTATTTTGTCCTCTTTACCCCGTGAGCCGGAACCAACATCTGGCGATGTTGGTTTTAGAAGCCTGTCATTGCCATCTATATAGAGCATATACAATCAGTGGGGAAATTTCGGGTATTTGGGCAAATATTTTAGATAGTCAAATATTGTAATAAGAACCTCTAAGACCTCATGGAAAAATTAATCTTAACAATCAAGATAACTGTCTCAGTTATTTTTCTAAACCAAACCGTTCATACATTTCTTTTGGTGCATCATGTTTTTCCATTATGGATTGAAACCTGCTCAGAAGTCTTTCTTCCACTTGTGGATTTCTTATAGGATTTGATTCATTCGGATCATTTAACAAATCAAAAAGTCTGGTTCCATTATCCTGAAAACCCAATAAATTATGATTAGGGACTCGCTTTGAATCATCCCGGCTTTTTATTTTCATTAAAGGCATTCCCTTAGTAAAGTCAAAGCCTTGGTGAAGTTCTGTATTCTGCATCTCCTTCACGCTGAATTGACCTCTCATATGGCAAGGATGAAGTCTGTACTCATAAAGCCCTTCGCTTTTCAAATGAGTCGGGAAATAATGATAGGCATAACGGCCATCAGTTATCAGGGCAGATCCCCCGAAGATTTCACAACTGACAACTCTATCTTTAGAGCTGTCTTCTTTCATAATTGCTGTCAGGGACTGTCCCTGAACTTCTTCAGGGATGGAACATCCATGCCAATCGAGCACTGTCGGCATTATATCTATGGTAGAAGTTGTATAAGACCTTTTTTGGCCAGCCATATTTTGGTATTCTGGATGATAAATCATTAAAGGGATATGTGAGATTTCCTGATAATTAGGCATAATCGCTTTTGCCCACCAGTCGTGTTCACTCAGTAGAAATCCATGATCTGTTGTCATTATTATTGCTGTGTCTTCCCAGAGATTCTCTTCATCCATTTTATCCAGCAACCGTCCGAGTTGTTCATCACAAAATGCAACGAGTGCCATATATGTATTTTTGATGTGTTCGATATCTTCATCACTTTCAGTCGGACGAGCATAATTGGGCCAGTTCAAAACAGCCTTGTTATCTAGTCCGTATCTTTTTAAATACTCAGGAGGTATATCCTGACTTCTGCAGTTGAATGTCTAAAAAAAGTCAATAAATCTATATACAGAAACAAAATCTTTTACATTCAAGTTCACATATAGTTGTAGTGTGTTACTCCGTCTTCTTGGTTTTTCCCATCATTTTGCGAATCTCTCCAACCTTAAGATATTTTCTGCTAAAATCAAGACCAAATTCTTTGCCAATACCCTCCAAGACCTCATCATAATAATCAAAGACATAATAACCATCTTCAAGCAGAGTCCCAGAAGCTTTTTCCAAGCTCCTGGCAATGTTACTTGCACAATATTTGTCACCCAACTGATATTCGAGTACCCGAAGGATGGTCAGGGCAACAAAGCAGACTAAAAAATGGGCCTCAATATGATCTTCTTGAGACAGATACACCGGCCGAGTCCTCAGATCGCTTTTGGTAACCTTGAAGGTCTCCTCTATCTTCCATAAGCCCTTGTACATGGCAATAATATCGGTGTCAGGGACACTTCTATTTAGTTGAAAGAATCCATCAATGGTGTAGCGGCTTTTTCCCTTGAATGCTGGACTCTTCTTGTCAGTCCCAATCACATTGGTCATAATTACATAGTAGCCATCCAGCAGCTCTTCTTCGGTAAGTTTCTTTTCATCAAAGACAATATCTGTTCCCACGTTCTTGATGACCTGGCCTTGTTCATCATAGTGCAGCTTAGATACGTACTTCGCCGCTCCCTGCAAACTGGCTTTCGTATACTTGGCCGGATTTTTAACCAGATCACGAGCCTTATTGACCGCTTTCTCTCGATCCCGTTTAGCTTTATCAGCATATTTCTGGCTGTAGAAGACGATCTGTCGCTCATTGATCGTCGTTTTCTTCTTTTTTCCCTCGCTGTCAGTAATCCAAATCTTTCTGGGCTGAATGCGGGACTTGTACTTGGCATCTTTTCCCCAATCGGCATACCCATCCTCATCAAGCACATACTCCTGGAAAACCTCAGCAGCTCCCCTGAGTGAATAACTGATCACATAGCCATTGTGATCCAGCCGAATCTTGCTAATATTCTGGCCATTCATCATTCCCTTGTCAGCAACGACAATTATCTCTTTCATCCCAAAATCGTAGCTCAGATCAGCCATCATCGGAATGAGTGTTGTCCCATCGTTCGTGTTGCCTGGATACAGTCCGTAAGTAATTGGCAGCCCGTGTTCATCCATAAACAAACCCATCTGCACAATCGGATTGGGACGATGTTCCTTGCAAACTCCCTTCTTCCGCAATTCGTCTTCCCGATCAATTTCAAAGTAATAGTTGGTCACATCGTAATAGACCAGGGTGGTATCCCGGTCGTAGAGCTTGGTTATCTTGTTATGGATGGCCATCAGTAGATGATCTCTGTGCGTCAGAAAAAAATCCAGCGACCGATAGACGTCATCAAGAGAAAAATCCATCTGCTCGAAGAACCGCTGTCTTTGGAACCAGGCTCCTCGCTTGGATGAGGGGAAGAGGATTCTATCATACACCAGTAGTTTGAATATGGCATTATGGTTGTAGGAAGCCTTCGTATAGCGCCGACGGTTATTGAGAAAGTAGTCAATTTCCAGCTCGTGATAGATACTCGACAATGCCGCATACCCGAGGTTTTTTCGATTGGAACCATTAAGCTCATCGTGTTTTTGTAACCGGGAGGCCGGGCTGATGGAGATGTTCACCGCCGCCTGTTCTTCATTCTTTTGCCGGGTCATCTCTTTTGCTTGTAGTTTGAAGAAGACAATTGGATCATCGTATTGTTTCTCGAGCTCGTCCACATAGCCCAATGGCTGAATGACCCGGTGTCGTGTCATCTTATCCACATCCCGGTAGGATTCAACAATTTGTATGAAGATCCGACCGGTCTTTTTGTTGATGATTTTAGATACGTACATACGGAAGGCCCTCCTTGAGTACCTGTGTTAAGTATATCACAAGACGACACAGTCCGCAACAGTCCATGTGTATATGTTTCTAAAAAAGATAAAATTTTTTACCCTCCTCTTTGAAGGATAACGATTTATTTTAGGCTGCTTGATTAAGTAGGTGCAAAACTAGGGATACAGTATGGAATAATTACCAGTATATATGATTTTTCTCTATATACTGGTTAAGTATAGTTGATATATTTCTGGATTATAGTATAATACTCTATATAAAGGCTAGATAGTTAATAAGGACTACAATACAGGATTTCAGATTCATGGAAAACAGACTTTTTCAAGAGAAACTGACATATTTTACAACACCTTACCTGATGAGCTTATTTGCTTATTATAAGTCTCCCCGGGATAAGATTAAGCATCTGACAAAAAGTGGTGAACTAATACATATCAAACAGGGACTTTATATAGCAGGTCAGAATTATAACAGAAAATATTCCCATGAAGTTATATCGGGAATGTTATATGGACCATCTGCTATTTCTATGGAATACGCATTGTCATTTCACGGACTAATACCGGAAAGGGTTGAAAAAATAACCGGTATCTGTTTTAAAAGAGATAAATCTTTTAATACCCCAATAGGTATGTTCAGTTATAAATATCTACCCATCAGGAAATATACACTTGGTATAGAGTACCACCGGACAAAACTTGGGAATTTTTTTATGGCTGCTCCTGAAAAAGCTTTGTGTGATAAAGTATATTTCAGCACTATTAAAGACAAGTCGGAAGTTCCACGTTATTTATTAGAAGAATTACGTATCGATATAATGCAGCTGCAAAAACTGGATATCAACTTATTGACCAGATTATCTGAAATTTATAAAAGAAAAAACACCGTCTATTTACTACAAACAATAGCCGGTTTACAAGCAATAAACGAGGGAAACTGATGAATAAAGCCATTTTAGAAATGCTCGAACCCTATAATTGCCAAACGCCAATGGACTATAAAAATGCTCTTAAAGAGATTGTCCAGCAAATTGCATTATTAGGATTATCAAGGCAGGGATTTTTTTATAAAGCTGCGTTTTATGGTGGAACAGCCCTTCGTATCGGGCACGGGTTAAACAGATTTTCAGAAGATATGGATTTTACTCTTTTACTATCAGATCCGAACTTTTCACTTGGAAAGTATTTATCAGGAATTGAGCAGGAATTATTGTCCTACGAATTAAAGTTTTCGGTACAAAAAATAAATAAAAAAGTTAACACACCTATTGAGTCGGCCTTTATTAAAGGTAATACACTGGCAATTTTAATTTCCATTGACGACATCGAACTACCGACAGCCGGTACTCATAAAAATGAATTATTAAAAATTAAAATGGAAATCGATACTGATCCTCCACAACCTTCAGGGATGTGTGAAACACTTTTTTTGACAAATCCAATACCCTTTAGTTACAACATCCTTCAGCTAACTTCCCTTTTTGCAGGAAAACTGCATGCCATTATTAGCAGGGACTATCCAGGTGGCCGTGTTAAGGGAAGAGACTTTTATGATTTTATCTGGTATATGAAAAAAAACATATCACCGGATCTGCAATACTTGGAAGCTAAGTTAAAACAAAGCGGCAAACTGGGTAAAAATAAACAATTATCTATAGATAAATTGAAGTTACTGCTTACAGATAAAATTTCTACAATTGACTTCCCTGAAGCCGGAAAAGATGTAACGCCCTTTATAAAAGAGGAATTTGAACTTAATGCATGGTCAGTTGAATTCTTTAGATCCTTGATTCAAACTTTATGACATTATCGCTGATTAACAAGAACCGAAAACTGGAATAATTGACCAATCAAAGATAAAGAAGTAGCATGAATCTATAAACAGGACGATACTGACAGTATTATTGAAGAAATGAGGGGTAGATAGAGTCTGATCTCAGCAATAGCGG
>Ga0075115_10000644_pt1 | contig 17312 bp, 17 predicted proteins | sample AntAceMetag02UKH_FD_69785 | JGI IMG/M metagenome (GOLD analysis project Ga0075115, IMG submission 69785) | Saline lake microbial communities from Ace Lake, Antarctica - Antarctic Ace Lake Metagenome 02UKH | ecosystem: Environmental > Aquatic > Non-marine Saline and Alkaline > Saline | place... | reverse complement strand
AACAGACTGGTGGTTTGGAGCTTGCTTTCGGTAATTTTGAAGTTGTTAAAAAGCTGGCTGAAATGACTGCTCTTAGGGAAGGGTTTGGTGATCTCATAGCAAAAGGATCAAAATTATTATCAGAACTTTGGGGGTCGGAAGCAATGAAACTGGTCACACACACCAAAGGACGTGAGTTTCCGGCACATATGCCTCAATTAAAAGGATCAGCAGCACTTGCGTATGCCTGTTTACCCATCGGGGCAGATCATTGCTCAAGTGAACTAGACCATTCTATTGGAGCTGAACCAATAAGTGAGATGGTAACTTCCATGGGACTGTATGATGTTGAAGATCCTGCCCATATATCTTTTGAAAAAGCAAAGTTGTTTTGGTTTTCACAACGGGCATATAGTTTGCTGGATACTAGTTGTGCCTGCGCCATGGCGATTAGTTTTTCTACCGTGTTCGATTTTAATGATCTTGTTGAATTAATAAAGGCAGCTACTGGGTGGAAGACCAATTTACACGAACTTCTGTTGATTGGAGAACGACGGCTGCACATGTTTCGTGAGTTTAATGCCAGGGAAGGATTTACGCAGAAAGATGATATTTTACCACAGAAATTATTTACCCTGCTGCAGGATGATAAGCTCTCAAAAAATGATAAATCAGTTGACAAGGCAGTATTTGAAAAGGCGAAGAAGTTTTACTATACACTCGCAGGATGGAGTGCGGAAACGGGTAACCCAACAGAAGACACTTTACATAAATTTGGATTGGTGTAATCGATAGAGGCTTGTAAGAACTCTAAATCGTCTTTACCACCTCCTTTAATCAGCTGAAGCAGCCATATTAAACAGCATGAATTGCCGGAATCTTATGCATAGATTGAAAAATAGTCATCAATTTGGTTCATTAGGGATAATTTTGAAAGAGTTATTTTTAATTAAAAATTGTTTGATAAAATGCGAGAGTTTTTCTTGACAGCAGAGTGTGGTAGTATTATAATACGTTCATCAGACAATATGATAATAAGAAAATTATATTGATGATATGATGTTTCTATTCATAGGAGGATATTATGAAACTATCAAAAAAGGCATGTGTAGCGATTTGTTTAATCAGTATGTTACTGATTGGACCATTTGCTCTTGCAGCAGCAGGGCAGGCCGATGCACAAGGTAAAGTCGAGATATCTTATTTCTGGCCGCTCTACGAAGGTGTTACAGAGGATTATCGAATAGCTTTGCAGAATGGATTTAATGAATCTCAGTCAGAAATTGAGATCGAAATTGTTCCTGTCGACTGGGAACAGCAGCACGACAAACTCACAACAGCACTTGCCAGCGGCAAACCCCCGGCAGTTGCAACTGTTCCAACACGTTGGCTTCTTGAATTTGTAGCTTTGGATGTAGTAAAACCGGTAGATCAGTATGTTGGAAAAGCAACTATGGATAATATTGCCAATGGTGTAAAAGTTGCATACGTAAATGGTAAACTGATGGGACTTCCTGTAGCTGCCGGAGCACGAATTCTGGCTTATAATGCCGATCTTACATCAACCGTTCCAAAAACATTTGAAGAGATGCGTGAAGCAGCAATTAAAATCGATGCAACCACTAATGCATACGGAATGATTCTTCCAGGAAAGAAACATGCTGAATTATCAGACTTTGTATACTATTTCTATGGTGCAGGCGGAGACTTCTTCGAGACAAAAGCAGATGGATCTTATGGAAAGTGTACTGTAAATTCAGCCGCTGGAGTAAAAGCACTCTCTTTTATGGTTCAAGTGGCTACAAAAGATAAAATCGTGCAGGACGGTTATACCTCTATGGACAGAAAGGCCAGTCACCCGGTTTTCTATGCAGGAAAAGCAGGCTATGTAATGATAGGTGCATGGGTAGAATCAGCATCAGCGGATTCCGGTGGAGACTTCAACATGAAGTATGCACAGATCCCTGCATTTGAAGGTCACTCTTCAGCACCTCTCGTTGTTACCGATTCTATTGCACTGTTTTCAGATGCAGGAGAAGAGCAACTTAAGGCTGCTGGTGCATTTATTGATTTCTGGTACCAGGATGAATGGAAACCTCAATGGGACGAACTTGTAGGATTTCCGCCAGTAACTATCTCTGCAGCGAAACTCCCCCAATTCCAGACACCATTGTATCAGGCCTTGAATGAAGCTGCCCTTACTGCTAAGGGTTGGCCTCTCATGGATGGATTTGCAGAAATTTCAGATCTTATCTGGGATGCTAATGAAAAAGCATTTCTCGGTATTATGACACCTCAGGAAGCTTTGGATGAAGCAGCAGCCAAGATAGATTCTATTCGCGGAATGTAATAACTAAGCTATAATAGTAACATATGAGGGTCTTGAATTAGCAAGACCCTCATATACACTATACCTTCCGGCAGGAGAATTTTGCTATGACTAAGACGTTAAAATTGGGCCGAAGACTGTGGAATCCTGAAGCAAGATTAGCTTATGTATTACTCTGTCCGGCAATCGCACTTATCCTCATATTCATGTTCAGTCCGATTGTCGAAGTATTCTCGATGGCATTCCATAAAACAGATCGCCTGGGGCGAATGCAGGAACTCGTATACTTTTCCAACTTTGCAGACAAATTTATGTCAAAAGATTTCTGGACGATTACGGGAAGATCTTTTTTATGGACAGCTATTGGAGTAATCACAAAAATTGTATTTGGTCTGATCATTGCATTACTTCTTAACAATGAATTCAAGGGACGAAAAATAGCCAGGATGTTGTTTATCATACCCTGGGCATCATCTGCACCTATTAGCACATTATTGTGGAAATGGGTTTATCATCATGAATTTGGTTTATTGAACTATAGTTTGCGATCAATTGGTATCTCAAACCCGCCGGTTTGGCTTGGGCAGCCTGTTTCGGCATTTATTGCCTGCCTCTGGGTGGATGTGTGGATTGGTATCCCCTTTATGGCGCTTGTCTTTCTGGCAGGCATGCAGGCTATTCCAAAGGATTTGTATGAAGCGGCCCATATCGACGGGGCGAGATTCAGGGAGAGTTTTCGGTACATAACAATTCCTGGAATAAAACATATGATTTTAATCGCATCACTGCTCTCATCATTATGGACATTCAATGATTTTATCGTTATCTACATACTTACCCGCGGAGGACCCGCAGGAACCACAGATATACTTATAAGCGGAGTCTATAAGACAGCCTTTGAGTGGGGTAATTTTGATCAGGCTGCAGTTATGTCTGTTGTCACTTTTTTCATTCTCAGTGCTATCAGCATCGTCTACGCCAGGGCCTACTTCAAGGGGGAATCCTCATGAGCATGAAATGGAAGACCCGATCAAAATGGATAGCCTTTATCCTGACCGTAGTGGTGCTGCTCCCTATGTTGTTTCCCTTCTTTGTCATGATCAGCACTATGCTGAAAACAATGAAGGATGCCTATTCAACTCCCCCTCATTGGATCCCCGAGAAATTCATCTTTACGAATTTTATCGATGTATGGAGCGAATACAAACTGCTTATGCATATAAAAAGCAGTGTAATTATTGCTGTAGGAACAACTATTCTCAATGCTTTAACAACAATACCAGCAGCATATGCTGTTTCCCGACTGAATTTTGTGGGAAGAAAAGCTCTATTATACCTCTTCCTGATTATTCAGATGTTTTCACCGGTAATTATCATAATCTCTCTCTTCCGTTTCATTATTGGCATTGGGCTGTATGACTCGTATGTGTCTCTAATTCTTACGATGACAGTATTTACGCTCTCATTCACAATTTGGATGATGAATGGATATTTTAGTGCGATCCCAAAAACAATCGAGGAGGCTGCGCTGATTGATGGATGTACAAGAGTACAGACTATGACCAGAATAATGATCCCGATTGCAGCACCCGGACTCGTAACAGTTATGATATATACCTTTATCTATGCCTGGAATGATTTCTTCTTCCCGCTGGTTTTTATACAGTCACAGGAAAAAATGCCGTTGACACTGGCACTGTTTCATTTTGTCGGTCGATGGTCTACACAATGGAACTATTTGACTACAGCAACTTTTATCGCTCTTATACCGGTGCTGTTGATGTTCTACCTTATAGAGAAACAACTTGTTTCAGGTTTAGCAGCCGGTGCAATAAAAGAATAGACAAAACACATTATTTGGAGGTGCTATATGAGTTCTATGAAGGGAAAAGTTGTCCTGATCACAGGCGGAGCCAGCGGATATGGGAATGCTATGGTCAAAAGATTTAATGAAGAAGGTGCTCAGGTTATAGCAGCAGATATCAATGCAGCCATGCTGGAAGAAGCTAAGGGAGAAAATCCTTCAATTGATACCTATATCCTGGATGTTACCAATGCTGAAAATTGGAAAGAAATTTCTGCGTATATTTTAGCCAAATATGGAAGGATCGATATTCTTATCAATAATGCCGGGGGAGCAATCTCAGTAAAAGAGCAAATAGCTCAGGAAGACCGGATTATCGAAAAGATTATTGCATTGAACCTTACAAGTGTGGCGTATGGATGCAAATACTTCGGACAAATCATGAAAGAGCAGAAAGAGGGGACTATCATTAATATATCTTCTGACTGTTCGCGTCATGCATGGCCGGGTTTTGGTGTATATTCAGCGACAAAAGCAGGAGTAGTGAATCTTTCAAAAGGGCTTTTTGTAGAACTGCGGCCCTATAATGTTCGCGTTACTGCAATAATACCTGGTGCGGGGAATACTAATTTCTCAAAAAATGCCGGGATTGCTGAACCGGATGAACCCTACAAATTGGGAGGACCAGAGCTGGCTGAAGCGGCCCTCCATATCTGTTTGCAGCCGCAATATATTATGGTTGAAGAGTACATGCTATCCGGAACAGAGCGGGAAATTATCCCCATGTAGGGACGTTTCACCGGTACCAGTGAAACGGAGGTGACAATATGGGATATCGTAAGTATGTACTAAGCATGAAAGAAGCAAAAGCTATAGCAGAACGCTGTCTGAAGGAGGTTTTAGAGACCCCTGGTGAACCGGTGGCTATTTCGATAGTTGATGATGCAGGAGAACCGGTTTATTGCCTGCGAATGGACGAAGTGAGACCCATCTGCCTTGAATTAGCAGAGTGTAAAGCCTACACCGCTGCAATAGGAGAGTTGAGCAGTTCAGCGTTTGGAAAACGTGATAAGAGTTGGGAGAGAGAACTGGCTAATTATCACGATAATAAATTTACCCATATAGCAGGGGGTGTTCCTATAAAAGTTACTGATCCGGATTCCGGCAATTTCAAAATTGTTGGAGGGGTTGGAGTTAGTGGAAGAATGCCTGAAGCGGATGAAGATATAGCAAGAATCGGGTTATTGGGAATCGAGTTGTAGAAGCAGGGGAATTCACCTGCTCCGCTATTCGAATAGAATCGGTATTAATCACAAATAAGATAAAATTTATACAGGAATAGGAATTGTTATGAAAAACGATATAAATATGTTAGCAATAGAAGGCGGTGTCCCTGTAATGACAGAGCCGTTACCGGAAGAGTCCCCAGGTATCCATTTTTATGGGAAAGAGGAACAGCAATCGATACTTGATGTCCTGACAAACAGGAGTCCGTTCAGATTTTATGGTCCGAAGCTTATGAATAAGTGCCTGGAGCTGGAAAATGAGATATCCAGGAAATATAATGTAAAACATGTATTAGGTGTTAATAGTGGTACCAGTGCAATTTATATTGCTCTTGCAGCTTTGGAAGTCGGCCCTGGAGATGAAGTTCTTCTGCCGGGATATTTGTGGACCAGCTGCATCAACTCTATTATAACTATTGGCGCGATTCCGCGATTGGTTGAAATTGATGATACCTTCACCATGTCGCCTGAAGATCTTGAGAAAAAGATAACCGAACACTCAAAAGCAATCCTCTATATCAATATGAACGGAGCTCCCGGCAGAATTGATAAAATAATGGAGATCGCGAAACAACATGATTTGAAGGTGGTAGAGGATAACTGTCAGGCTTTTGGTGGTAAATTCAAGGAAAAGTACACCGGAACAATTGGTGATATTGGCGTTGTCAGCTTCCAGATCAATAAAGTAATCACGGCCGGTGAGGGTGGATTGATCCTTTGCGATGATGATCATCTGTTTAGAAGATGTTTTGGTATTCACGATCTTGGTTATGCCAGAGATAATTACGGGACATTGATGGATACGAGCTGTGATGAGATATACCATATGTGGGGTTCAGGTTCACGCATGAGTGAGCTTCAAGGTGCTGTTCTTCTTGCACAATTTGGAAAAATTAATCAGATAATAGCACAGATGCACCATGCAAAATATAGAATTCGTGAAGGAATTAAAGATATAAAGGGGCTTGAGCTGCGGACAATTATCGATAGGGAAGGGGATGTAAGTTCTTTTATCATAATGAGTTTGCATGATAGGGAAACCTGTCAGAGCTTTGTTGATGCAGTGCGTGCAGAGGGAGTAGTCAGTAAAGGATATGCTAAACCTTTCATCTCATTTGTTGAATGGGGGCTGCATCTCTATTATAATAATAAAAGTATGGTGAATAAAAAGAGCCTTCATCCGAATGGATGGCCATGGACCCTCTTTGAAAATGATTTTTCCACTGATTATAGGTATGAAAAAGGTACACTGCCCAACTGCGATGATCTGTTTAATCGGTCTTGCCTGTTTAAAGTCTCATCTATGCTTAGTGAACAGAATATTAATGATATAATAACCGCTATAAAAAAAGTAAGTTCTCATCTGTTATAATGGAATAGGCAGGAGCAAAGTATTATACCGTGACACATCTGTATAGATGATGGAGGAATTATGAGTAAAACAGATTTTCATTTTTTTACGCCTAACCATTTGATCTTTGGGGATGGAGCGGCAAAGAATATTGGAGAATATCTGATAAGATTGAACTCAAAGAGGATCTTGATAATCACCGATATGGGACTGGTCAAAGCTGGATTAGTCGATAGGGTGAAAAAATATATTGATAAAAGTAATAGGACTTCAATAGTCTTCTCTGAAGTGAAGCCCAATCCTACAATAGCAAATGTTCATAAAGGGGTGGAGATTGTACGGGATGAGCAGATTGATACCCTGGTAGCTATTGGGGGCGGGAGTCCTATAGATGCTGCCAAGGCCATATCTGCACTGGTGACGAATAAGGGCTCTATTCTTGAGTATGAGCTGGGGAATAAGGAGTTTTCAATTCCCGGATTACCCTTGATTGCCATCCCTACAACAGCAGGGACCGGTAGTGAAGCAACTATGGCCTCAGTTATCCTCGACGAAGAGGCAAATCGAAAATTTGATATCGTCTCCAAATGCATGACACCTGTTTTCTCTCTTGTCGACCCGGAAACAACCTACACACTTCCAGTTTCAATGTCTGCATTTACAGGAATGGATGCTTTGACACATGCTATTGAGGGGTTCACTGCAACTCTTGCGAACCCTGTCACAGATGCAATTCATTTGCAGGCAATAATTCAGTTGTGGAACAATCTGGAAACTGTAGTACAGGACGGAACAAATAAAGAGAGCCGGCGGCAGGTGATGATGGGTAGTATGATGGCGGGAATCGGATTTCCCAACTCAGGCCTGGGAGCAGTTCATGGCTTGTCTTATGCATTAAGCTGTCATTATCATTTGGGTCATGGTTTAGCTAATGCGATTCTATTACCCCATGTTATGAAATTTAACCAGCCTGTTGTTGGTGAGAAGTTTCTGCAGCTTAGCAGAGTTCTTGGGTTCAAAAACCCTGATTATGATACAATGGTGATTGAATTACTAGACTATGAAAAAAGAATCGGTATTCCTGCACTAAAGACATTTGATGTTGATAGTGGTGATTTTCCTCAAATGGCTGCTGAATCCATGGGGGATTTCTCAAACTGCAATACAAACCCAAGACCTGTCAGCATTGCTGATGTAGTAGATATATTTACAAATGCTTTAGCCTTATAGGTACTGGGTACGGTTCACTCATTCAAGGAGTTCAATATGGGAAAATTAGCGGGTAGAAAGGCAGTTATCACTGGTGGAGGAAGCGGTATAGGATTAGAGATTGCTGCAAGATTTCTCAAAGAAGGTGCCGATGTCCTGATAGCAGGCAGAACTCTTGAAAAATTATACGATGCAAGAGAAAAACTGCAGTGTGATAATGACAGGGTTATCTGCTGTAAAGCTGATATAGCTGTTGAGCAGGATGTTGTGGGTATGTTTAAGACTGCCATGGAGAAATGGGAACGTGTTGATATACTTGTCAATAATGCTGCAGCTATGCGGAATAACAAACCTTTGACAGAGACATCGGTGGACGAGTGGTCCAGTGTAATCCATACAAATATCAATGGTACGTTTATTTGCTGTCGGGAAGCAGCCAAAATAATGAAATCACAGCAGTTTGGCAGGATTATCAGCATCAGTTCAATGTCAGGTTATATAGCCAATAAATACTTCCATGCTGGTTCTTATGAGGTTTCAAAATCTGCTATAGGCATGCTCACTAAGGTATTTGCTCTGGAGTTAGCTGATGCCAATATAGCCGTTAATGCCATTGCTCCAGGATTTTATGATACACAGCCTAATAGGGATTTCTTTTTAAACAATGTTGTCCTGAGTAAAAAGATAAATGATCTGATTCCGAAGGGAAAACTGGGGAACATCGAAGAACTTGGTAATCTTGCTGCTTACCTTGCTGGTGATTCCGTAGAGTATCTTACCGGTCAGACAATTGTAATCGATGGCGGTTATACCATCTGGTAGATCATGAAACAAATAAATACTGATATTGTAGAGCTGATCAAAGAAAGAATTAGTGAAAGCTCTTTTAAAAATACCATTGAATCTCTTCTTATGAAAATTTGTGCAATCGATACATCTCCGGCTCTGGGTATTGAGAAGCTGCGGGCAGCCGAAAACTTGGTTTTCGGAAAGCTGTCCGACTATTTTGAGGGATTGAAGAATCTTGGTGGAAACCTGATCAAACATCCGATCGATAAACATATTGTAGATCATGATTACTACACAAAGGTTTTCTCATCATTGGATGGGCGTGAAATTCCTGCTGAGACTGCTTATGAAGGTCGATACAATCTGCTGTATCTGGTGAATTCAAATCTTGAAAAAGTTGCAGGGGTGAGAAACATTGGGTTAAATGCTCATATTGATGTGGTAAATCCCTATTTCCCACCAGCTAAAGAACGTGAATATATACATGGCCGCGGTTCGACAGATGACAAAGGTGGAATCATGGTCATTGTTGGAGCTCTGACAATTCTTGATTCACTTCTCTTCAGCAATACTATAGAAATGCCAGGAAATATCGCAGGGATGTTTGTGATAGAAGAGGAGATGGGAGGTAATGGCTCTCTGTCTGTTGCGATGGATCATGATCTGCAAAGAGCATACTATGACTCATTGCTTGTTCTCGAGTGTGCAAGTAATAGTGTCTATCCAGGGAATCGCGGAGCAATATTCGTAAAAGTTGAAGGCTCCAACACCGTGAAATCAGATAGTGTATTTGCAGATCAATCAAATCTGGTTGAGAGTTTTGCTTCAGGTATTGTGAATATTGTTGAAGAGGGGATAAAGATAAAGCAGGAGAGCTATCATCCGATATTTCCGCAGAATCCTGTATATACCTGTACGGGAATTCTGGGAGCTTTTGGGAAGCATCCTTCCGGTATTTGTGATTATATTGAACTCCAGCTTCATGGATTGCAGCCCAATGCCTATTCGACAGCTGTAGAGGCTATTGAGAAAGGACTGAATAGGTATATTCAAAAGTTTGGTGATAAGAGAAATACTATTGATGCGTTGACCGGTAAACCAAAGATCAGCATACACTATAAGATAATTGAGGAAGAAAAGGATGTGTATCATATAGGTGTGTATGGATCCGGCGGGCATATGGGATCTCTGCCTGAAAATGATGCTGCTATTACAAAGTGGGCTTATATAGTTCAGGAGCTGCATGAATGGAAACTTAGAGAGTGTTCAGATTTGAATGATCTGTATATCTGTCTATCAACTGAACAGACGATCGATTCTCTTATATTTGAAGGGGCTCAATCATTTCTGCCTTGTCATAAGTTGGATGATATTCAGTCACGGATTAATAATTCATTTTTCCGAGGTATGGATGATTCAAATGTCGATTGGAAGATATCTTTTGATAAATTACGTAATGAGGCCTTTGCCTCTGACCCAAATTCAGTCAGTATGAAAAATGCGGTGGATGCAGCGGTTGCTGCAGGGAATATCTTAAATGATAAGGAATTGAGGGGATGGGATGCTTCGTGTGATGCAAGGATCTTTGCAATGGAGTTTCCTGACCTTCCTGTGATAACCACAGGACCCGGCGAACTAAATGGGGCTCACTCTGATAAAGAGGTTCTCTATTTACCTGATTTATATAAAAGTATTCTGTTTACTGTTCTCTATCTTCTTGGGGAATCAAGACCTGAGCTAACATAAATCCTGAATTATTTTGAAATTAACTGGTTAATGGTATTGTGGATATGCACAAAGAATACTTTCTTAGCTGCAGCTGGATCCTTATCCCGAATAGCCTGCAGAATTTCTTTATGTTCAGAAACCAAGCTGGCTATTGCAGAATCCTGTTTATTCGTAATCTTTATCTCTTCATGCATAAAAGCTTTCAACGTCTGATAGATATGTATGAATACATTATTATCACTTGCATGTATTATTGTCCCGTGAAAATTATAATCAGCTTCAATAAGATCTTCCATATTTTCATTTTTTACTGATAATTCTAATATGGTAACTTCTTTTTCAAGAGCGTTGAGAATAGTTTTGGAGAAGTTTTCTGAATTCTGTGCCTTCTCAATTACTATTTCCAATGCACGCTGTTCAATGATACTGCGGAGGTCAACAAGTTCAAATAGTTCATTTTTACCTAAAAGAATGGCCCATGTGAGAGCTTCTGTTGAGATGCTTGAGTGGTCGCAAACATATGTCCCTGAACGAGTGTGTGATTCTATTATTCCCAGATACTCAAAAATCTTGACTGCTTCCCGAATTGTAGATCTGCCTGTACCAAATTGTTCCGCCAGTACGGTTTCAGTTGGTATTTTATCTCCCGGGTTTAGTACCCCGGTAGCTATTTGGTTTTTGATTTGATCCATTACCTGTCTTACAACAGTATTCTTCTTGACTTTCTTAACTTCCATATTTAACATCCATTCGTTTATTTGTCTTATAATAATACCATAAAATCTGTTGAAGAATCAACTTAATTTGGTAAAAAAAACCTTAATATTGCAGGTTTTATGCGAGAACTGATTAATCTAATGTTAAGTTACTCATATAAATTAAATGAATCAATCGAAAAAAAAGTATAATATAGGCTTTTACAAAGAATCAATTATGAATTCTTGCAATTTGCAGAGGCAAATAGTATCTTCATATTAATGATTTTGGCAAATTCAGCCGCAGGAGTTTCTATGAAAGTATTGGTTATTATGGCAACCCCCTCAATTTCAAGTTTTAATAATGCTATTGCAGAAAGAGCAGTCTCATATCTTGCTAAACAGGGGCATGAGGTTCTTTTTCATGATCTATATCGGGAAAAATTTCCGCCTATACTTGAATCGGAAGAGATTGCAAAAGACTCTGACCTGGATCCGTTAATTGCAAAACATTGTGAAGAGTTAACTTCTGCGGACGGTGTGGTAGTAATCCACCCTAATTGGTGGGGACAGCCGCCGGCAATTCTCAAAGGATGGATTGACAGGATAATAAGACCCGGAACTGCATATCTTTGTGAAGGGGAACCTGGTGAGGTAGGCGAGGTTATCGGATTACTGGCTGGAAAATTTGGAGTTGTTTTTACCACAGGTGATACTGATACTGAACGTGAGAGATCCTACTTTATGGATCCCCTGGAAACCTTATGGAAAAACTGCATATTTGGATTTTGCGGAGTTGAAAAGTTCACCAGACGACATTTTAATATAGTACTGACAAGTAGTGAAGACCAGCGGAAAACATGGCTCAACGAAGTGGAGACGGTACTGCAAATACATATTAGCTGAAAATTTTTAGAAGGAGAAGTTTATGGATGATTTTATCTTCAGGAATCCAACAAAGATACTATTCGGAAAAGGAAAAGAAAAATTAGTCGGCAAAGAGATTCTGGCTTATGGACACAGAGTTCTTCTGCATTATGGTGGAGGAAGTATTAAACGAACAGGATTATACGACACGGTTACCGCATCCCTGAAAGAGGCGGGAGTTGAATTTTTTGAACTTGGCGGAGTCAAACCCAATCCACGGATCAATCTGGTTCGGGAAGGTGTTGAACTGTGCCGTGAGAAACGAATAGATTTGATTCTGGCTGTAGGCGGAGGAAGTGTTATTGACTCTGCAAAGGCGATTTCGGTAGGAGTTCCGTATAATGGTGATGTCTGGGATTTTTATACCGGAAAAGCCTCAGCTGAAACGGCACTCCCTGTGGCAGCCATTCTTACCTTACCAGCTGCAGGAAGCGAATCAAGTGACGGTAGTGTAATAACGAATGAAGACGGAATGTTAAAAAGACCCTATGGTTCTGATCTGTTATACCCGGTTTTTTCAATTTTAAATCCGGAACTGGCATTTACCCTCCCAAAATTCCAGATTGCCTGCGGTGTTGCAGATATGACAGCCCATTTGCTTGAAAGATATTTCACCAACTCTAAACCAGTTGGACTTTCAGATAAGCTGCTTGAAGGAACTATGAAAAATATACTGGATTATGCTCAAGGTGTACTTAATAATCAGGAGGATTATGATTCCTGGGCAGAAATTATGTGGTCCGGAACCCTGGCACATAATAATCTGTTTGGTTCAGGAAGAGAGGATGACTGGGCTTCACATGATATTGAGCATGAGTTGAGTGGAATCTATGATATTGCCCATGGTGCAGGTCTTGCTGTCATTTTTCCCGCCTGGATGAAGTATAACTACAAACAGGATGTTGATAGGTTTGCCCAGTGGGCTGTTCGTGTCTGGAATATTGAAGAGGATTTTTGGTCTCGGGAAAAGACAGCATTAGCAGGTATTCAGAAGTTTGAAGAGTTTCTTCGGTCGTTAGGTCTGGCAACTACTCTTGAAGGAGTTGGTATTGATGAATCCAGACTGGAGGAGATGGCTGACAAATGTACGGAAGGGGATACCATCACCAAAGGCGGGTTTGTGAAACTCAATAAGAACGATATCCTGAATATTTTACGCCTTGCTTTGTAAAAACTTTTTTCGAGAGAATCTTTTTCCGGCTCGGATATACTGTTGAATATCATCAGTCATCTAGACGGAGGAGCGGGAATCTGCTTTGATACCTGTCATGTTTCGGTATCAGAAGAAGGGTTGAACTCAATGATTAATGCGTTGACGCCACATGTGGTAATGACTCATATTTCTGATTCCGTATATCTTTTGATGATATATTGGAATAAATCATCTCTAAAGGTACTGTTCCAGCTTTTTACATTGACTGGATCAGTCGGCGAGTCTCAGATATCATATATAACGGAAGACTCATCAGCTTGTTTATGAGTGGTTTTTTAATAATGATAACGGCAGGAAATGATGGTAATTTGATTTTCATCTACCGCATAAACAATTCTATTTGTATCGTCAATTCTTCTCGAAATGAATCCGGAGAGATTATCTTTTAATTTTTCCGGTTTTCCTATTCCTTCAAAAGGAGATCGAATCATGTTTTCGATAATTTTATTAAATCTTTTTGTTGTTTTCTTATCCCGGGACTGCCAATACACATAGTCAGACCATGCTTCTTTTGTCCATGCCAATTCTTTAATCATCAAGAAGGCCGTGCTCTTCTGTTTCTCCGGAGCGATATTGTTCGATAGATTTAATCAGATGATCAGCATTAGCAGGACTTTTTAATAAATGGACCGTCTCCATTAATCCATTAAACTGATCGAGGGACATTAGTACGGCATTTTCTGCGTCTCTTCTGGATATTATAGTATAATCAGCATCAAGTGTAACTTGATCCAATACACTTTTGAGATGACTTCTTGCTTCTGTAAAATTTATGACTCTCATAGGTAACTCCTATAACTATTCTACACTTGTTTGTCAATATGTACAAGTACAAGTACATATATCATTTTGAATAAAAGTTTCCTATACACCAACGGCCATTAGGAAGTTACAGAGCCTGCTCAATGAAGTAGCAAGCATGTAGAACTATTGCATTGTAATAGACCAGAGCTTCTTGTCGACAATAATTTGAGAATATTACCTGTTAAGGAGAGACTCTTACTGTATTCCTTATAGGAATTTTCTATTTATATTTAGCCAGGAAGTATAAATGTTTACATAAAATCAGATCGAAAACATCAAAAACAAATTTAATAATTTGCTCACTTTTCGTCCACCAGATCTTGTAGAGCTATTTTCATGGTGCCGAATTCCAACTCTAATCCTGCGTAATAATCCCGTATAATAGCGGATTTCGGTCCGGCTTCGACACCGGTTGCTTCCTCGATCTCTTCTTTTGTAACATCCCATGAATAGAGATCTGCAAAGGTAGTTCTCCCTTTGATAAATCGATTTTCGGAAGAGCTTTCAAGATGCTCAGAATCCGGATCTTTCGTAAAAGTAGTACCGGCTGCTGGTGAGATTATTGCACTCTTTAATAGCTGAAATTGTTCATCATCAATTAATCCCTTACTCTTTAAAAGAGCCAGGGCAGGGGACGGCAGCAGAGTAGTCTCTTCAGGAGTGTATGGATAATCCATATAGAGAGCCACAAACCATTTAATACTATCAGTTCCCACCTCTCCTTCACCTTCAATAATTTCCCCATAGATCGCTTCAAGATCTTTTGCAAAATACTGTCCTGCATCTTTTTCAGAGGTATCCAGTGCAAATGCCTGTGCCAGCTCTTCGGTAGAAATTGAGAAATTGTCACTGATATTCTGAAAGCTGTAAGACCCGCGGATGTCAGCGGGATCAGAGAAGCCGGCAAACTCTCCGACTGTTATTTTACGGGGAACTTTAGTACTTTCGGTTATCCAGGTTCCTGTAAGTTTTGTTACACCCACTCCGCCCAAAATAAGTACTATGGTAATAATAACCGCTGTGGTACTCTTAATTTTCATTTTCTGTCTCCTCGATCCCGCTTGTCTTTTTATGTAGAGATGTTGTAGAAATAAGAACTGTTTCAGGAACCGGACATGAATCCTCTGAAGTACAGGCAAAGCAGGAGATGCACTGATGGTCTAGAACATTTTTTGCGGTTGACACCTCTATATTCATCGGGCACGCATCATCACACTTTAAGCATGAAATGCAAGTTGTCTTGTTCCTGCGAATCTTAAAAATTCTGAACAGATTTGAAACCCCAAGTAATGCCCCGTAAGGACATGCATATTTACAGAAGGGTCTCTCCACAAATAATGAGAGAACCAGTACGACTCCCAGTGTCACAAGTCCCGTTATGGCAACTTCACCGGTCCAGAAATTAAATAGGGCATAGTAGGGATCGTAATCGGCAAAAAAAAGTTTTGCTGAAACCGCTGTCATAATGAGAACCCACAGTAGTACTGCATAACGAAGATACCGTAAAATTCTGTCAATTTTCCTGGGAACAAAATTATTATATTTTCTTTTAAATATCTTGCGGCCTATTTTCCCCACCCACTCCTGGATTGATCCAAATGGACAAATCCATCCGCAAAACACCGGTCCGAAAAGGATTGCTGTGAGAAATACCAGAATCATGAGGATAAAGGATGAATCATGGATTTTCTGAACAAAAGTGCCGGCTGTAATGTATTGATATAGCGAAACAACCCCGCCAAAAGGGCAGACAGCATGGAGTGATACTCCCTGGATCAAGGGGATTGTAACACCTGCCTCCTCAAGAGAGTGTCCGAGACTGATAAGTAGAATCAGGATAAAGAAAAAAATCTGGATTGATGTACGTACCGGCTTAAGCCGAAGCCTCTTTTTCATCGTAAACCTCTTTTGTTATAAGGACTTTGCCCCCAATAATGTGTATGGTGACATCATAAAAGAACCCTATTAATATATAGGGTTCTTACGGTTAAGTTTTCTTAATCTACTGCAGGGCAGCTTAAAGAGATGCGAGCGTTCCCAGAATATTTTCTTCAGTAAATCCAAAAAGAGCGAAGAGCTCTGATGCAGGAGCGGATTTACCAAAGGTGGTCATGCCGATAATCGCCCCGTTTAATCCGGTATATTTATACCAGAAATCCTTATAAGAAGCTTCAATAGCAAGGCGTTTGGTAGTATTAGGAGGCAGGACGAGATCTCTATATTCACTTGACTGCCTCTCAAACTGTTCCGGTGAAGGCATTGATACCACTCTTACACTTTTACCGGTATCTCCAAACTTCCTGGCAGCACCCATAGCAAGCTCAACCTCAGATCCGGTGGCTATTATCAGGTATTCCGGGGAATCTGCATTCTCCCAGAGGATATAGGCGCCTTTCTCAATAAGGGAGATTTGTTCAGCATTTTTAGGAAGTACAGGAAGACCTTGTCTGCTAAGGATCAGGCTGGTTGGTCCATCTGTTTTTGTTATTGCAGATTTCCAGGCAACGGCTGTCTCGACAGTATCGGCTGGTCTCCAGGTAGTCATGCCGGGAGTTCCGCGTAATGAGGCGATCTGTTCAATAGGTTGATGTGTCGGCCCATCTTCACCAAGACCAATGGAATCATGGGTAAAAACATATATGGTCTGGAGTCCCATGAGGGATGCCATACGGATTGCATTTCGTGCATACTCCATGAAAATTAAAAATGTTCCGCCATAAGGAATAAATCCTCCATGCAGGGTAAGACCGTTCATTATTGCTGCCATTCCGAATTCCCGGACACCATAGTGCAGGTAATTCCCGTCGGCATCATTGGCTGAAATTGCTTTAGATCCCTTCCACATGGTAAGGTTTGATGGAGCAAGATCTGCAGATCCGCCAAGAAGTGATGGAAGCATTGGACCAAGTTCCTGAAGTACGTTCTGTGAAGCCTTTCTTGTAGCGATTTTTTCACCTTTTTCCTGAAGACTGGTAATATAAGCAGATATTTTTTCATCCCAGTCGGCCGGCAGATCATTATTTATTCTTGAGGTGAACTCATTAGCCAGCTCAGGGTATGCTACTGAATAATCTGCAAAGAGTGTATTCCAGAGAGATTCCTGTTGAATTCCTTTGGTTTTGCAGTCCCAGGCTTTGTAGGCCTCTTCAGGGACGAAAAAAGGTTCATCAAATTCCCAGCCAAGTGCTTTACGAGTCA
>Ga0075115_10000641_pt1 | contig 17357 bp, 23 predicted proteins | sample AntAceMetag02UKH_FD_69785 | JGI IMG/M metagenome (GOLD analysis project Ga0075115, IMG submission 69785) | Saline lake microbial communities from Ace Lake, Antarctica - Antarctic Ace Lake Metagenome 02UKH | ecosystem: Environmental > Aquatic > Non-marine Saline and Alkaline > Saline | place... | reverse complement strand
AGACATCTACTCTCTTATTTACCACTATTTTAGTATACTTTAATTCCTTCTGTTTGTCAATTAAATTACAAGGAAATATTTCGCTAAATTCAGGGTAAATTTTACTCGATAAAAAAGCCCATCCTTTTAAGATGGGCTGAATTTACTCCCCGAGACCCCCAAAAATCCGAACTTTTGGCAAACAACAATCTATCTAGGAAAAAACGGACTAAAGAACGGAGATAGGTGGACGGTTATCTGTTCATAATCCAAGCTATGTTTTTACAGTTTTTGTATATGAGTATATCTTTGGTTTCTTAAGGTCAGCTTTAATATGTCAGAATCGGGAATTCCCAGCTCTTTTAAAAGACAGATTTCTATAAGGAACTGTAGTTGTTTTGTTATTTTATACAGGTCGTTACCTTTTTTTGCTTTATCTTCCAAATCCTTGTCGTAATGAGTAAGAAAATTACGTGTATTACAGACATCTTTCACAAATACGCCTTTGTCTTTTATTCCCGAAACTAATACTGCGTTGTTGATATTAGTAAGGTCTTTTAAGCGTTTCATTAATGAGTATTCATGTAAATATTGCATTCTGTATTCTAGGCTCTTACGGAAACCTTCCTCAATACCGTCAGGAATTGCTTCTGTTAATGCCTTAAGGATCGGCGCATACCCTTCTCTATTAACATACTCGCCCCCAACAACTCTTCTGTGATAAGACTCTATAGCTTGAGCCAAACTCAGAAATTCGTGTTGTAGATACATAGCGGGATTATATAGAGTGGCAAAATAAAGGTCATATACTGGCGATAACAAGTCAGCTTTTGCGAACCAGTTCCTGATGCAATTCTCAAAGTGAGAAGAAATATCTGAATAACAGAAAAACATGTCAAGGAGTGGATGCAGCTTCTTTTTTAGGTCAGGCAGTTTCCCCAAACGATAACAGATAACGATTTCGTTCAAGATGCTTTTTCCCTTGTCCAAATCTGTCTTGCAGTTAGAATTCTTTCCTTTTATTTCTAAAGGATAGACAGCCCGTCCTACTCCGAGACTTAACAAGTTTTGAAGATGATAAAGAAACTTGCGGTGATACTCATCGAATGACAGTGGCGTTTTCGGCTTAATTTCTAAAAGAGTAGTCTGGACAAATTCCAAATGCTTCAACCTGTCTCCTCCATCCCTAAACGCATAAGTAATTGTCAAATCGAAATCACCTGGTCTTATCGTAATTTTTTCAGGAAAACTGTAGCTAGCATCATATTTCGTTAAATGTTTGTCCTTGTCTGTCCCAAAGCCAAATTTGATACCTGAAATCCCCACCCATTGCTCAAGATATGAATAATTGACAGTTATGCTCTCAAAAACGATATCTTCTTCTTTAGCAAAATGGTATCCCACAAATATGACATTGGCAAAATAAGTGGAAACCATCGTTACGGGCAAGCCTACATTCATGTTCATGCGGGTATTTGTCTCAACACATTTATACAAAGTAAAGGCTTTGCCACCAGCAACACCTAATACGAAGTCAGGGTTTGAAACATCTCCTAACTTAGTCAGGTCTTTGAACGAGCCAATCAATTCAAGAACTGCACCCTCAACAGGATCAAACCGCAAGCTCCCAGCTATCTTCTTATCAGGCTTTTCAGGAAGCCACCAATAACCTTCATGCTCAAACTTGTTCATACAATTTCTCCGAAACACAAAACAAACTAATAAACCTTTCGTTTAGGAAATATACCCCAAAAAATCTTCGGACAAACACCCCATACCAATATAAATACTAATAGCTTATATTATATCATGAAAGCCTGCAACTGCTTAGACAAAATCGAGAAGTCGAATAAACCACTAAAAGAACTAAGGAAGGAAATGTGCGAAGAGCATAAGAAGAACTTCTGGGAATGGATAGGAAATTATCCTGATTTGTGAATCTTTTATGAATATAATTTTTTGGAGTTAAAGAAGCCTATTTTTAATCTTCCCTGATTTTTATTTAGGCTCTCAACCTTTTTTATAAACTCGTCTGTATATTTTTGATAACAGTTAAATAATAACAAATAGCCAAACTCAACATCGTTCTCGGGATTGTTCAGCTTATCAATATCTTTTTTAATGGCTTCGAGAAGTTTTTTTGTGCCCAAGCTGTCCCTAATCCTTTTTACCTCAATCGCTATCAAGTAACCACCCTCGGGATTAAGAATAGCCAAATCAAATCTTCCTGTGCCTTTATTAACTTTGTCATGCGTATTGGCCTGAGCTTGTAGAATCTTTGTCTTTTCCCCAGAATCATTTCTCCCTTGAAATTTATAATTTATCTCCTTAAGAAAAAAGTCATTCGTGGCAATAAGGTGATACAAATATGCAACAATATCATCTTCCATAAGGTCAATGAAGTAATAAGGATTATCCTTAAATTTCTTCACAAGAGACTTAATACACTCTTTAACATAATTCTTTATCTCTTCATTAGTAGAAAAATTCCTGCCCATTTTCTCACCCCATAACAATCTTTTTCAAAGCTTTACTCAGCATGACAAGGCTAACCCCTTTTTGTTCTATATATTTTGCCAGCTCAGGATATTCCTTTTCAATCACGTCAAAGAATTTCTCGACATCGCCAGCCTCAAACAATTCGTAAACTTTCTTTGCTTCACTCTTGCCGATAATTTCCTTCACGCCTTCAACAACCCAGGAATATTCTTTCTCAAAATATTCTTCGCCTTCGTTCTTAATCCCCAAATTTTTCCCATAGCTGGAATCAGTAACCCCGCTAAGAATATGTATTGTTTCGTAAAGAGTGAGGCCACGCTCCTTAACATACTTTTGAATGTCAGGATAAGCCTTAATCACTTTAAGACCTTCCTCGCCATTCTTCATGTAAGAATCAACAACAGCTTTTGCTTCTTCAGCTTTGATAATTCTCTTAGCTTCATCAACAAGAGGAGAATACTTTTTAAAATCCTGCCTTACAGTCTCCTTAGTAGTCTCAGTCACAATCTCACCAGAAGAATCAACATCACCCATTTTCAAACAGCAAGAAACAGAATCCATTATTTAAACCTTTCTCCCTTTCTTGTAACCATCTGCGAAAGTCTTAGCCCACACAAAATAGCAACAAGCCTAATAGCAGGGTAGTAAGAATTCCGAAGATAATGTAAGAAATTGATTTGCTTGGTGTCTGCTGTGATTTCATGTCTGCGCCTCCTTATTGTTTTTATCATCTTTGTCTTTATCTTTCTCTTTTTCTTGTTGTTCCTTTTTTGCATAGAGATACACCGCTTTGGCGAGTAGTTCGCCAACTCTGTCTATTCTGTCTTTCATCGGTATATCTCTATACATTCACTTTTTCCTTTTGTTATTGCAATGTTTTCCTGAATTCGTTCACGAGTCTTACGTGATGTTGCAGAACCGCTTCCAGGTTGCCTGCAAGCTCGTGCGGGCTCAGGAGTTCTTCTTCTGGAATCAGGATTGCTCCGTATAGCTCGAGGTATTCCTGCATGAACGCCACTTTTTTGTAGTAATCAAGAGGATTCACGGAATGCAAAAAGACCGAGCTCACATAGCAGTGAACAGCGTCTTCCTTGATGCTTTCGGCGATTATGTCGATGACGGCGGGAAGCCCGCCGTGCCTTCCAGTCATGCAGTTTTTTGCGGCAACAAGATAGTTTCCGCCGCTGCCTTTGCTGAGGATGTTCTGAACCTTATGAATTCTGGTGTCGTGGCTCATGTCAAGCTTTCGCTCAGCATACTCTTTCGCATACTCATAAGGCAAGGCAATGGGGAAATTGTTCCACGTAGTCCAGTGATAAGAGTAATAAGTAGACACCTGATCAATGAACTCCCTATAATCTTCAACGACGTATTTCTTGACCTTGTAGCTTTCCCTAATCATGTCATGGACGCTCTCGACCTCTTTACCTATGATGTCGATGTGGAGAAGATCAAGAATGTCTTTAATGCTTCTGGCTTCTTTCATAACTAATTCCTCCTTCTTAATTGAGGGGTTCGATAAATCTTGAACCGCCACCTCTGTTATTGGTTTTGTTTTTTTCTACTTCACAAAGAGGGCTGTAATACTTGTGTCTTGATTCAGAAACAACCCTGTCCGCAATTTCCCTACTGAAATCTTCTCTCGGAGCAATACCCCTGAAATCAATTATCTCGCCGCTTATCAACGCCAAACAATCACCAACACCAAGAGAAATGATGTCATCCAAACTAACCTTGCCGTAAAAAATCGGGAGAAGCTTCTTAGCATCCAAAAAATTCACCCTAAACAACATGATGTTAGGCATACTCAAAACCGCCTTAAGCAATTCGTCGCTGAGCTGTCCTGTCTCCTGATTCGCAACACAAAGATGCAAGCCAGCCTTCACAGTCTCATTAATGACACTCTCAATAATCCTGCCAGAGCTGAACCTGTGGAACTCATCAACAAATAAAAAGAAATCACGCATAAAATTTTCCCTCCTTTACATTCTTGCGAAAGCGCACTTCTGAAACTTAGCAATAAAGAAGCCGCCAACAATATTAGAAACATCAACACTTGAAGGCAAAGCAACGATCAAAAGCCCGCCGTTATCCATGATGTGACTGATGTTTACTTTGTTCTTTTCTCTCGAAAAAATCCTCAACGCTCTATCATCCATAAACAAAGCAGAAAACCTGTTAATGACCGGATTAAAAGCCTCCTTAGGATAAGAACGAAACTCGTGTTTCCAAAACCTCCTGACCTCATCATTCCTGCATTTCTTAAAAACTTCCTGGCGCAACCGCTCACCCTCAGCACCGCCAGAAAGCAGAACAGGAATACTTGAAAGATTCTTCTTCAACACAAACAAAGCATAAACACACATCCTCAAGATATGACTCATACGATGAAAACTTACCGCCTCAAAAAGATGCTTCAGGCTATTAGCCATCTCAACACTCAAACGTCCAAAAGCCTCAACATCGTCCTCATCAAAAAAATTAGAGTCAATTACATGAGTCTTGTCGTCATAGTCCAAGAACACAACTCGCTCAAGACAACTCTCAGGCAACAACCCAATAAGTTCAAAAGCAGACCTCCTGTGAGGGTCAATAAAACAAGCACCGTCACCCTTGCCAGCAACCCAAAGAAACTGATTATTCAGCGAAACACTTTTACCCATCCTGGGAGCACCAAGACTCCAAACACTCTTATTCCGCTCACTACCAGGCAAACAAACAACCTCTTCTTTCCCTGTATACCTATTAATTCCGAGAGGCCTGCCGCTCTTCAAAGATTCAGGAACCTTAAAGCCTTTCGCAGAGTCAAGCCTCACAGAAGGACAAGAAGCCTCAACAGAAGGAAAATGCACAAAACCCGAAAGCTCCACACTCGAAAGCAACAAGCCCGAACTATAAGCAAGTCTGTCAGCAATCATCCGAGCAATCTTTTTCTTTCCGATAACCCTGAAATAATCCTTCTCATCCCTAAACCGGAGAGGCTTGCCATCATGGATGAAAGAACCCGCAAAACCAGACAAGCCATTCCTGACCTGACTGTTATTCTTTGAGACACACCCAAACCTGACGCCGCACGCAAACAAAGGCCTAGCAACATCCTTAACGCTACCGCTAGAAGAAACGCCAAACGGACACCTCGAACCAAGCAATTTCTCAGAAGCAAGCAAAGACTTCACATTCAAACCCCACTTATGCTTAACAGGAACAAACAAGCACTGATAAAAACCACACTCACCACTTCTGAGACCGCTAAAAACTCTGAACAAGCCACTAAAGCAACCGACAACTCTATCGCATGAAACCTCACGGTAATACGGAGAGCCACAAGACAAATCAAACAAAGACAACTCGCCCTCAACATCACTCAACGAAACAAAAGGGTCAACGACATCAACAAAGACAGCATCACAAAAAAAGCTGTTAAAGACATTACACAAGGAATCAAGAGCATCAACAGAACCACAACCGACAAAGAACTGAACTTCTCCCTTTCTAAAAAAGACTTCAAAACTAACAACCGAACCAAAACCTGAAAGCCTGCTAAGCAAGGATTCAAACCTGGCCCAATCAATCTTCTCAAAAATGGGAACCTTCACTAATTTAACAAACCACTCACCACTACAAAACAATGGCTCAAAAAATTTCTCCTTACCAGTAATCCTAAGATAAGTCTGAGAAGCATCAAAAACTTCAAAGCCAGGCTCAAGACCGACAGACACATTGCTAATCCTTTCATTGCTCCACCTATTACACTCTGACAAATAATTATTTGCAGTATTACCAGCAAAAACGCCTGCAACAAAGCCTTCTATCCTCTTGCCGTTATCCATATCCTAAAACCTCCCTCCAAAGTTTGTTTAACTCGTCGCTGTTTCAACGACTTACGACACTTTACATAGGGAATTAATCCCCGACCAAATCCCCAACCAAAACACCACCCTAATTACTGCTGAATTTTCCGACTTCATTACCCCAAACATCCCAGCCTTCAGCCTTTGTCCTTGCAAACAACTCAATTCTTGAAACGTCACCAAACAACTCAACGATAAGCTCCCGAAACAAGACAGGCTTCTCAGAATGCCTCAGCCGTTTGCAGAGATGCGTATTTCTCACAGAACCAGACAGCCGCTTCAAACCATTGCCTCGCTTGCCAATCAAACAAATTTCTGCATTAGCCCTCGTGTATCTTCCCATCCCCATAAATAAGGAGTCATCCTTGTTTGTCTTTACCCAAGTAAAAGCGCAAGTCTTGTAAACAAAACCCCAACTCGAAACAACACTGAACGCAAGCTCCAACTGTGGAAACGTTGTCCACATAAACAAAACAGAATCATCCTCACAAATACTTCGCACAGGCAACCTGCAAATATCATCAATGCTCATACACGAATAATGATTTTCCGCACCGCCACCACGCCTGCATTTGTCCTGATAGCTCCAGGGCGGGTCAGCATAAACTACGCTATATTTTTTGTGCGGAAAATAAACCATTAATAAAAATTTCTCCTATTCTACTTGCCTACAACATCAACTTCCTTACCCTTAATATCAGCCCAGCACTTACACAGAAGCTCAGCTTTATTCAAAGCTTCAAACGTTGTGCAAAGAACGAAATCGCAACCCTTATCTTTAGCTATATCCAAATAGTTCTTCATCCTTTTATGCGACTCAAAAACTGCAAGCACCCGAAAACCCCTAAACCCTTCATCAAAATCTTTTCTGTATTCTTCACAGTCAAAATATTCCGCATACAAATCAATCTTGTCACCAAAACTGTAACCTCTGCCTGACTTCAAGCTTTCAGTCCCGAAGTCAACCTCAACAAAATTAAGAAGCGACCTTTCACCTTTCGACAACACCAAAACTGCGTCAGGAACAATCAAGCCGCCAAAAACATTTCCAAAAGAAATAAAGCGAGCTTGTAAAACTTTTTGAGTCCTCAAAGCAACGCTCACCCAAACAAAGAACTCGCTCACACCAAGACCGTGCCTCACCCAACCATAACCCCTCCTGACACCTTTGCCTTTCCTGCAATAAACATATTCCGGCTTGCCACGAACATCCATCAAAGGAGCCTGAAACCTCGAAACAAAGCCAGCCTTCCAAAGCTTCATCATGCGCTCAGCACACTTCTTTCTCGAACTAAAGAAAAGCCTTGCAAGCTGGCCTGTCCTAAACATCCCAGAATTGCATTGCTCAATGATTTCGTAATCTCTTTTCCACAACCGAACACCCATAAAAATTTTTTCCTTTCCTTTTAGAATCAGCGGCAGGGAGCGATTAAGTGCTCCCTGCCCATTTAGTATTAACATCAGCCTGTCTGCGGAAGCTCAAATCTTGGAGTCGTATTGCCCGAACCTTTACAACAGCAACAAGGAACTTCCCAATTGATGCCGTCACTCAAGTTAGGTTTTCTCTCAAAAAACTTCCAGAAACAACAAATACTCTGCGACTTTCCTGTTCCGTTACAGTGAGCACATTTGCTACCCATAAAAATCACCTCCTTTCAAAGAATTAATTTTTGTTAGTAAATCCCGACTTCGGGATCATCCACCAAGCCCTCATAACCGCACCGCCAGCAAGTGCCCCTGACAGGGTTATCGAGCTTAGCCCACTTCTGCACACGATTAAGCTTGTGAAACTCGTCATAAGTCAAATAACGCACTTCTTCTTCATACGGCGCAGGATAGTAAGGCTCAAACTTCTCCATATCAGTTATGTTCTTCACCTGAGTCACCTCCCCGACGTTTTTAAGATATATCTTGTTTCTTCGTTTACCCACCAAACCCTCGCTGCCGCAAATGTCCCGCACTGCGTTGCTGGCATTTGGCCATAGTCTTTACTATGTGAGGACTTGCTTGCTTTAAACGTTTTTTCCATTCCTTCCTGAGTTGCTGTAACCGCTTCCGTTCTTCCTTCCGCTGCTCCCAACTCTTTGGGACAAAAGGATAAAAACGCAATAGAAGCTCCTGTTCTTCTTGCCGTAGTTTCCAGTATTCAGGAACAAGATAGGAACATAAAAGATTTATTACCTTCATTTTTTTCACCTCCTTTATACTGAAACTTTAGCATGAGGAGATTACATTCAGAGACGCCCCAGAGACACGGCAACTACATCAGGCATAGAAATTCTTCTATCCTGTTGAAAAATAAAGGATTAAAAAAAATAAAAAAGTTTAATTATTTTTGAAGAATTACTTGACCTGTTTCTATGGGGGAAATATTTTACGAAGGAATGATACTAATAACTGCTCTGGGAGGGATTAATCGGTCTTCTTATGGACAAGAATGTATTTTTCAAACACGCTTTCTTCATCTTCAAAATCATTGATTGACAGCTTTTCGCCATACCAATTGACTCTTGCTATGTGATATTCGCTCAGGATGGAATTCAACCTGCTCTTTATACGGGACAGGTTCTTTTTCTGCCTGTTTTTTGCATCTCTTCTTGATTTCTCTTCATCATAAAAAAGTCTTATGGCTGACGATACATTGCCGGAACATCCATGCTTCAAAAGATAGACGAGGAGTCTGTAAGGTTTTTCCTGTCTTGGCAATTCAGCCAAAGGGCCACCCATCCAAAAAACCAAATCATTATCAGTGTCTATAAAGAGCCTCTCTTCTTTATACTGGCTTAAATCCTTTTCATCTATGACATCAGTAGAATAAAGCGACTTCAGGACATACTGACAGCTTTTATCAAAAATCTTCGTATGTTTGGGAGAGACTGTATCCCCCGAGAGCTTAAAAAGATTGAGGCTCTCAAAAAGATGAAGCTTTGACCGTGTTTTAAGAATCAGCAAACCATTCTTCTGGTGCTTGGCAGGAATCTTGTCGCCGAACTTATCCTTCAAATCCCTGACATAATCATTGAATCTAATGATCACATCAATGAATTTAGCATTATCAAAAAAGCCTGCCTTTTCATTCAGTTTAACGAGATTCTTGCAGAATCCATGGTCTATTGGCTGACCCCTCATGCTCTCCAATATACTCTCAATAATTTTCTCATACATAGGAAGCAGACCGGCAATTTCCAAATTTTTCTCATCTAAATCAGAAGCAGTCTTTAAGAGAGGTGTCAATTTATCTTCGAGTATCTTAAAATTCCAGGATTTTTTGATTGCAGCCCTGATGTCTCTGACCAGTTTCCACCCTTCAATCTCTATGTCGAGAATATGCCTTGAACGGCCTAGAGGGATTAAAGCCTTGCAGTTCTTAAAACAGTCAATCGCCTTATCGATATCGTCTTTCCTGATGTAATAATTCGCTGATGCCATATAATGATTCTGAAGGACGCCTATATCGTCAGGATAAAGCCCTATCAATTTCTCATACAATGTCTTTGCCTGGTAATGGAATCCCTTTAACCTCAAAGCCTCTGCATAAAGGACTTTGTGCTTCTTAATATTCTGATATCTCTTCATTCCCTCTTTGAGATATTCAATTGCAGAATCGTAATCGTCTAAGTTCAGGAAGCACAGAGCAATCTCGCTGAAAAAATGCTCCTTGAGTTTCTTTCCTGAGAAATCCTGAAACAGACGTTCATAATATGGGACTGCCTGTTTCCACTGATGCCTTGAGTAAAAATATAATGCGTGCTCGGAAAGTTCAATAGGGTCATCAATCTTATGTGCGGGTTTAATATTATCTTCATTCATGCTGTCAATTATACCATATTAATCTAATGCCTTAAACGAGTTTAAGCATTAAGCAGAAATGAAAAAAGAGAGGATTGCCGTAAGGCTTCATGCCGACAGGCTCACGAAACTTATCCCGAAGGGACGCCTCCCCCCAGAAAACTACGGCATGGGAATGCCGTAAAAATCACGGTAAAGACACAACAAGGTTTAAAAATGCAGGAATAATCACGTCAGATACTATGAAAAAACCAATAGTAAGCATTGAAGAAATACTACTCGGAATCAACAGAGACAAAAACGGCAAGATAGCCATGACCAGCATGGACAGATACCAACAGCTAATTAACGACTGCGACTTCAGAACAAAAAACGAAATAGAGCTCGGAAACCTCAGAAAAAGAGAATACGAACAAATAGTGACCCTTGATAAAGAGGAATTCTCAAGAAAAGCAGCTTCGTTCAGTGATGGCGGGATAGAATTCTTAACAAACGTTTACAAAGGAACAAACGACCAACATCAATACTTCTGCAAACTCTACATACCAAAAATTGACTCATTTCTAGAATACAATCATCCAGTAAAAAACAAAAAATACCTCAAAATATTAGAAAAGTGCTGAGTCTTTTGTTAGCCTGCGGTTCTCTTGAAAAGAGAAAAATCGACTATGAGAGTCCGCAGGCTCGAAATAGTGGTTTTAGCAGGCAGGCTGTTGCGAAGCCCCAAAAGCTGAGCAATAGTAACAAAAGACCACTTAACAAAAAATTGTTAATCAAGTGTAAAACCTATAAACTCTTTCGTTCTCACTAAGCAGTTATCATGGATTTCAGCAACTATAAGCCAGTGCAGTATTACTCACCACATTTACAGCACTACATTTACAACCAAACAAAACACAGCAACACCCCACAGCAAAGCGGTGATTCAGGTTTTTCAATAGAAGATATACTGGAACAGGATTCAAACAAGCTTCTCGATAAAGTCGTGAACACAGCCCTCAGTCTAAGCTACAGACTCAGGCTCTACAGGGAATCAGGCTACTCCCTACAAAACAAGTGGAACGAACTGTCTGAACAAATCGGGGGGCTTTCATCATTCATGCTCGGATACAACATGAACATAGAAAGAAGAAAATCAATGCTCGAAAAAGAAAGGAACTCACTCGAGCTGCGGATGTTTGAAAATAAACATGAAACATGGAAAGACCTCAACGAACCAATAAGCTACTTCATAGAGCAATGGCACAAAAGACAGGAATTGAAGCAGGATAAGAAAATTCTGGGATAAAATGGACACAGCAGAAAGCACGAATGAGTTAATCCTGAAACTTGAGAGAGAATTTGGAAAGGACAAAGCCCAAAAATTAAAGTTAATACATTCAATAGGTGATGACGAGCGGAAAATAAGAATAGAAAAGATACTAAAGCTATCGGCAAACAAAAAGCTTGCGGACAGGCTTCTCGGCGACCAGATAATGCTACCCCCCTCTACAGAGGAAGAATGCGGGCAAGGAGAAATAACACTCGGAACAGTTTGCTACGGAAAGAATGCTGACGGAACAGACAGAGAACTTTATCCTCTCAATCTTTCCATGAATGATTTAAGACACCATGTCCTATGCACCGGTCTTACAGGAACAGGAAAAACAACGCTCGCCGAGCATATTTCAATCCAGCTAGCACAAAAAGAAATCAGTGTATTCGTCGTGGATTGGAACCGCCAATGGAAATCGCTATTAAGCCTTCCAGAAGACAAATATCCATTCGTGAAAGATATCAGGGTATACACCGTCGGAAGAGACATATCCCCGTTCAATTACAACCTCTTCTTCTCAGGCCCAAAAGAGATATCAAAAAGAAGCTGGATAGAAATAATCGCAGAAAAACCTTTGTCCAAGTCCCTGCTGTCAGGACAGGGATCAGGAAGCCTCATACTCAACGAAGCCGAAAACCTCCTCGAAGGATACGAACAAGGCAAACTCAAGATGCTTCCAAACATTGAGGACATCAGGAAACGAGTAGAACACCAATTTCTCAAAGGAAGGTCAGCACTCTGGAAAGACAGTGCAATGAGGGTCTTAGGTTCGCTGTGCAGGTCAAACACAAAAGAGCTATTCGGCTCAAGACACCCCATGAACATATCAAAAATGCTGGAAAGACCAGGGATAACCATCCTCGAAATGGACATCGAGCTACCGAACAGCCTAAGAATCCTATTCCAGGAAAGCCTGTTTTTGTATATTCTCCTCGACCTATTAAGCAAAGGCGAAACCGACAATCTCCGCCTATTCCTGATATGCGAAGAAGGCCAAAACCTATTCCCGACAAGCCAAGCAGAACAGCGTGTTGCAGGCGAAGTCATACAAAACCTATATCGAGAAGGCAGAAAATTCGGGCTCGGAATGCTAACACTCCTGCAAGAACCAAGCACCCTGCCAAACTACGCTTTCCAGTGCAAAACACAGATACACTTCGCAAACACAACCTACAACGACGTCCAGACAATCACAAACGGCCTCTTCATGAAGCCACACGAAATAAGATACCTTGACTATATCTGGGTCGGACAAGCAATAGCAAAAATAAAAGGCAGAACCAAAAACTGCCTGATAAAGACACCGCCACCCCTACCGCTAAGCAAAGTTACAGATGAAGAACTAAAAAAATACGCAGAAAAATGGAAAGAGAAAAACTCAAAATAATCTACGAAGAATTAGACGGAAAACCCCTGAGCTATCAATATCTTGAGAAATCAGAAGCTATAAGGATTAAGAAACTGCTCAAGATAATTCCTGAACTCAAGGAGTGGACATCAATCCAAAGGATAGCGAAACATATCGGCGGGAAAAGAATATCAACAACACAAACAATATACAAGCTCGCAGGAGCAAAGAAGATACTTCTCGACGATAAGGCGATAGCCGAAGCCCCAATCGTCCTCATCAGGAAAGAAAGCTACACCCAAAGGAACAATCTAAAAAGAGAGAAATACCTACGCCCCCCAATCCTCATAAAAAGTCCGTAATGTTAACAATAGGGGGGACACACAATAAATAACGTAGTTATTTATATGTTAACAATGAAAAAGGAATTAAGCAATAGGATAGAATATATTCTTTTGAAATTCTGGGAAGCTAAAACTAAATCCATCTGTCTGTGTAATCATATCTTCCAGCATGTTTTTATGAAAATTATTTCCCATAAGCCTAACCTTAAAATATGCTTCGATATCAAGAGAAAAATATTTTAGAACTTCCAACATCACATCCAATAATCTTGTTGCCTTAGCATACGTATTAAAACCCATGTTTCTCAAGTCATATAAAGAAAAAAGAGAATCCCTATAATTTAGTTTCCCCCTCAACCGATACAAACAACTCAAATAATTAGCATTAGGCATTCGGCTGAAATATGTATCTCTAATCTGACGAGCCGCTCTTGTCCTAAAATTCTGATACCCTGCCCTTCTCACTTCCTTCATAGCCTCTTTAAACAGAGGCGACTCTTCCCAATACCACCTGTTTGTTCCTATAAGATATGACAAAACACCACTCTTGTAATCAAACCCATTCAATGCTGTTCTGTTCAATATCTGCTTATCATAAGTAAACGCAGGGAGAAATTCGCTACTTCCATTAATAATCTGATGGGTATTCCAGCTAGCATTATCATATCGAAAAGTAACGTTAAAAGGAAACGCAAGCTTGTCACAGACAATGTCATAATTCCTATAAGTTTTAGAATGAGTAGCAAGAACGCTCCTATTATGAAGATATATGAAACAGGCAGCAAAAGAATAAGAAGCATAATAAAAAGCCATGCCGCCTAACTGAATATACGGAACACGCTGCTCCTCTGGAAGCTCAGAAATCAATTTAACATTGTTCATAAGCTTATAACCAAAGAAAAACTGCTCAAACAAAAATTGCTTATCCGCATTATTAAGAACGAGCTGGTTTCCTCCCAATCCGGAATAAACAGCAATTCTCCAATCTCTGAAAGCCTCATAATCTCGAACATCTAAAAGCGACAAAACAGAATAAAGATAATTATACATACTCGGAAGAGCAAACTTCTTTACTTCACCCCCAATTGAATCATAAAAAGCCATAGTCCTACCTCCTCTAAAAAAGAAACAATCCAATGTTTATTATTATATCGCTAATTCAAGTGATAATTAAGTGCAAACTTCTTATATTCTTCCCGCCTCTACTCCTTAATCAAAACATAAGTGAATGTGTCGCTAACGCAAAAAAGGAGGTTTTGCATGGACGAATTGCTTTACTTAACTGAACCAGTGATTACAGAAACTCAATGCAAAGTGTGCGGACAATTCTACGAACCCAACGAGGGAGACGAAGACACGTGCCCACACTGCGGAGAAATCCAAAGATACCGCTAAAAAGAAAGGAGGCAAACCATGTGCGTAAGGATATACCTTACAAACCTAGCGCAGTATAACGCAGGCAGGCTCATAGGGAAATGGCTCGATCTCCCCCTCGAAGAGGAGGAATTGAAACAAGCCTTCCAAAAAGTCTTAGGCAATGATGAAGAGCATTTCATCACAGACTACGAAGCAGACTTCCGCATAGAAGAATACGACAACGTGTGGGAACTCAACCGCTTCGCAGAAAGCCTTGAGGCACTTGATGAGCACGACCAAGAAAGGCTCATCTACCTCATCGAAAGCATCGGCTACAAACGAGAAGAAGCACTCGACCACATCGACGACGTCACGTTCTACAAAGACATGACACTCGAAGATGTCGCTGAAGAACTCGTAGAAGAAGGATGCTTCGGAAACATCGCCGAAAACATCAAATGCTACATAGACTTTGAACGGATAGGCAGAGACTTATCCTGTGACGGCTACCACGAAACAAACAAAGGCACATTCCACTGCGCATAAAAAACAAAACTCCTGGGCAAGAGAAAAAACTGCCCGTTTTATTTTCTACCCCAGCGAACAGCAGTAAAATTTGCCCGATATCTTTAAATATGGAATAAATCTATAGTCAGCATGAGTATGTTCAAATGCAAAAAATATCTCCGACAAAAGAAACTAAAGCACTAATATTTCTAAAAAGTGCCGCAATAAAACTAACACGCATCATTACTTTCTGGGCACTGTCAGCTTTAACGGCTTACACAAGTTACACAATGGATCAAATAGGGATAAATATTTTGGTCCCCTGTATCTCAGTTATCATATACAAAGTAGCATTTAACACATCCTGGGGACAAGCATTTGGCAAAGCATTTCTTATCTTTATATTGGGTTCTGCAATTTATTATTTTGTATTTTTGCAGCACCATCTAATTAGACTTCTCGGTAATTTAGGCTACTGAAATCATACCCATTTCCCTCCTCAAGTGCTGATTAAGTGTAAATCATATTAATTCTGTCCGTATCTACTCCTTAATCAAAACAAATTGTGCCAAAACGAATTTACGAAAGGAGGTGTTTAGGTGTGGATACGCAAAGACCAGATGTTAGGCATTGAGGAAATATTGGACTGGGTAGACCTTAACGGAGAAATCTGGGTAGACGTCCCAGAGAAAGGAGAAAACCTATGTGGAACAAACCCACAAATGAAGAACTCGCAAAACTCCCACGAATGTATTCAGGTGAAAACGTGCCCCTGAAAAAGAAAGTGATACACATGCACTTTTTCATCGCAGGATGCGACTGGTACGCCACAGAATACGACGCCGAAGATCAGATATTCTTCGGCTTTGTCGTTCTCAACGGCGACCTGCAAAATGCGGAATGGGGAAACTTCAGCCTGCAAGAACTAAGCGACGTAAGAGTCAAGTTTCTTGAGGTCGACAGAGACCTATACTGGGAACCCAAACCAGCAGAAAACGTAAACCTCATTGCAGAGGCACAGTGCTGGTAAAAACACACAAAGTTGCTGGAAAATAACTCAAAACCAGCCCCTATGAAGGCGAAAAACCTATCTAACTTGTCTCAATAATAGGGATAAGGACAACAGCGGGGAAAAGCCAAAAACAACAACACTACCAACGAAACTAATTCGGGGGAACCTCCTGGGCAAGAGAAAAACTGCCCAACCTATTCACAAAACAAGAAAGGAGGAAAGTTATGGCCTACACGCCGGAACTAACCTACGAGAACAGCTCAGCACTCAGAAGGATAGCATGGATGCTCGGCAAACCAATGACTTATGCACACGACTGGTGCTTCAAAGAACTAACGAAACACCTCGACGCAAAAGCCATCTGCCAGACATGCAAAGACCCTTCACGATGCGAGACCTGTCAATTCCAGAGAGGGCGGCAGTAATGCCCCCTCACCCTTTATACTCAACAGAGGCAGATAGATGGAGGCAACATAAAATGGCAAAAGAAAAACAGACACAAGCATACAAGGAAAAACAGCCGAACTTTAAGAAAAAGATTTGGGCAAGCAAAGACGGCCAGTGGCTCATTATCGAGACAATAAGGACGGATTTTGTCCATGCCAATTATCTGGACAAGGTAATGTCTAAGGGTGGCTAAGATGGGCGAAGAAACGCTTGAGGAACGATGCAAGACAGCAGTCTTAAGGATATCCAACGACGTCAAAGAAATAAAAACTTTGCTGGGACACTTCATTGAAAACTACAGAAGCGACTACTACGAAGCACTAGACGGCATCAACTACCAAAAAACACTCAAAGACTACTCAAACAAACAGCACTGATTAAGTGCAAATCTTTTATTCTTTCCTTCTTCTTTTTTTCTTCATGCCGGACATAAAGGCCATACTCAAAAAAATGTGGAACAACCTCGAAGAGCAGAAGCAGAACATTGATTCCTTCTCTAAAACTCAGAACGCAACAGCAACAGACCTCTACCGCACAAGACAATACGCAGAGCTGATAGAAAAGAATCTCGAAAGACTCAGCTGCTACCTCAATGAACACAAGAAGATAAACCCGCAAGACAGCCAGGAATACGCAAGAAACCTCAACAACATCTCAATACAAACCAACATAATCAAAGCCACACAACAAGCAATGAACGACCAAATCGGACACCTCAGAAGAACAGAAGACATACAAGGAAAAATATGCGGAAAAATGGTATCACTCAAAAAAGAGATCATCCGCCTACTCGAAAAAGCAGAAAAAATATTACAACAACGAGGATAAAACAAAAATGATAACATTCAAAGAACTAAGCACACCCCTAAAAATAGCAACAATATCAGCATGGATATACGCAACAACATTC
>Ga0075115_10000639_pt1 | contig 17367 bp, 16 predicted proteins | sample AntAceMetag02UKH_FD_69785 | JGI IMG/M metagenome (GOLD analysis project Ga0075115, IMG submission 69785) | Saline lake microbial communities from Ace Lake, Antarctica - Antarctic Ace Lake Metagenome 02UKH | ecosystem: Environmental > Aquatic > Non-marine Saline and Alkaline > Saline | place... | reverse complement strand
TGCTCATGGTGGACCTGTTACCAATCTCAACTAAATACTCAGTTGCACGGCCATGATAAATAATAGAATCCACTTTCCCTTTTAAATGATTTGAAAATCCTTCTAATTCTCTTTTTTCTATCTCTATTTTTTCTGGTCGAACACTTAACAATACTTCATTCCCATCATATACCCATGACTTGGAACGATCAGCAAAAATATGCTGCGCATCTATGCCAGGAACAACCAACGAACATTCGGTCTCAGTACAACTCAAAACTCCTTTAAACAAATTTGTTTTTCCGACAAATTGTGCAACAAACGCTGTACGCGGAAACTCATAGACCTCTTTTGGAGAACCAAGCTGCTCAATCTCTCCATCAGGACTCATTATTGCCATTCTATCAGAAACAGCTAGCGCCTCTACTTGATCATGCGTTACATATACAAATGTCGTTTTAAGCTCATATTGCAATTCAATAAGTTCAAACAAAAGATCTTCTTTCAGTTTTCGGTCTAACGCAGCAAGCGGCTCATCTAACAATAAAACCTTCGGTTCATTCACAATCGCACGCGCAATTGCAACACGTTGTTGCTGTCCTCCTGAAAGTTGAGAGATCGATTTATACACTTGCCGTTCAAGATGCACTTTATGCAACACCTTTAGAACTCGTTCTTTAATTTGAGCCTTAGGCAATCCCTTAATCATTAAACCATAAGCAACATTTTCAAAAACATTCAGATGAGGAAAAAGCGCATATTGTTGAAAAACCGTATTGGTGCGACGCTTGTTAACAGGAACATTGGTAACATCTTTGCCCTCTAAAAAAATTTTGCCTGACGTTAAATGCTCAAAACCCCCGATCAAACGCAAAATCGTTGTCTTACCACAACCACTTGGTCCAAGTAAGGCAAAAAATTTGCCAGAAGGAATCGAAAGATTCAAATCAGAAATAACAAGTTCTGATCCATAATATTTACTGACATGTTCAAAACGAATTGCCTCATCCATCATTTTTTATCACTCTTACCTAAAATGGTCGGTATAATAATATCTGAAAATGTACATGGAACGACCACCGCTATAATTAATACTATATACACAAGCCCCATTTGATTGTCCCAATTTATAAATCCATGTGAAACCATGTAAAACATTGAAGCCATCGAACTTAATAAAATATGTCCAAAGTGCAACCAACGCGTAGTAAGTAAATCATTGTGTTTTTTATCAAAATTAAACTTAAGAACAAGTCCTGTTAAAATACCAATCAAAATAAACAAACAAATATTTGTAAATTCAGAAAAAAAACAAATATGTAGATTCATTTTGACCCCTAAAATTCTACCTCCAACATAGGGCACCAAAATATCTGAAATAATACAAAAAGAGGATGAAACAAAGGACGCAACAAAAATACCCTTGATCCAATTACGTGAATATTTTAGAAAGGTAAAAATAGCGCCTGAAGTTGCAAATAAAATATGAAGATAGTGAAAACTATGGAAAAGACGATGAAACGATTCTTTGACTATAGCAATATTCATGGGCGTTGATGGCGTCATCATACTTAGAACTATTAATCCAAGCGCAACCGACATAACTGCGTATGGAAAATGACACACAAACTCATACCAAACAGGATTATCCTGAACAGAACCCCCAGAATTACAACAAGAAACGTTGTGTTTTTTCATCGAACATAATCCCCTAAAATTTGCAAAAAACCCTTTATTTTCCAATATATCGCATTCTCTAAATTCAGCAAGCTTCCACCAACATCCTGTTGGATCGGGTTTTGACATTACTGGTACCAACCAAAATTTTGGTAGAAAAACCACTAATCCTGCCTGTCCGTTTCGAAGCTTGCAGCAAAGACGGTCTGGACAGGATAAAAACTCATTGGCAAAATTAAAACGCATGTCCTATCGTTAGATACCAAGAAAAAATAGAATAATCGAACGGAACCAACTTACCTTTCCATCCAACATCAAAACGCAACGGACCAAGAGGAGTCATGTAACGCAGCCCGAAACCTGTTGCCGTAACCAAATATCGATGTTTTTTTTCTTCATGCAATAATGCCCCAATATCCTGAAAAACAACTGCCCCAATTTTAGATGTCAATGGAATACGCAACTCACCATTCAGATTAAACATCGTTCGACTACCAATTGGAACACAATTATAAGATCCATTGTTCTTAAAGAATCCGAGCGGCGGAACATAATCTTGTTGATAACTTCTAACTGAGAATGGACCTCCTAAATAAAAACGCTCTGACGGTATCAAGTTTTTAAAAGAAGAAGTAAAAATATGACCAATACGCATACGAAGTGCACCAACAAAGTGTAGCCCAATTGGAATAAAAAAAAGTTGTTCTGCAAGAATACGTATGTAATGCATTGAATTACCACTAAGCGGAACCATTATCTTTGAAAAAACACGCGAAATAAACCCAGCCTGTGGATTCAGCTTATTATCAACATATTCCACTGTTAATTGTGGTTCAAAAAAAACAAATGGCTCACGATTATTAACAAGACATGGATCAAAATCTATAATACAAGCACAAGGCGCAAAAAGATTATAAAGGCGAATAGACTCAAATCCCAAACAAAAATCGAACATGACAGGATAAAACTGATAATGAAAATTGCATGAACCACCATATGAAGATGTCGTATATAACCGATCCTTACATCCCAAGAAACATAATCGATCAAACTGACGATTAAATATTTTACCTTGAAATGACAACGCCATCCCACCAATGCGTGGATATTTATATCGAGCCTCAACATCTCGATAAAATCTGGTAGCATCTGCGTCAAAACAAAATGTATCCGCATTACCTGAAACATTTTTGTATAAACATGAAGCACCAAGTTTATACGTATTTGCCCATGAATTGTGCCCTAGCGAAAAACCTAACCGCAGATCAAGCTCAAGCGGCGAATCCGCAACGGCATCTATAACCACCGGCCGATTCCCTTTTGGATCTGACCACGTTAATGGATAAACATGAATAGATTCAAAAATTCCCAATTCCTGCAAATGTCGAAAAGTATCTTCTATCTTCTTGCTACTCCACTTTTCACCCTCTTTATAAGCTAACTCATTCAAAATTCTAGCTTGACTAATCGATGGACGGCCCTTAATAATTGTTTTTCCAAACAAAATATCTTTTTCTTTTAGAACACTATGCCACGCAAGAACAGAACCATCCTTATCTTCCTGCAATGTTAAATATACAGATCCAATAATTCCCACATTTTTTAACTCTTGTTCGATTTGCTCTTTTTGCTCATCAAGCCACTTCATATTAAATGGCACAGGACCACCCTGAACAGGACCACCCTGAACAAGACTATCTTGAACAAGACTATCTTGAACAAGATTATCTTGAACAAGATTATCTTGGGCAAGATTATCTTGGGCAGGAAATGAGAAAGATGCTAAAAGCTTTTGCTTATATAAATCAATTCCTTCAATTTCATGAAAGACTATGCTTTTTAACCGTCGCTGCCGCCCCTCATCAAGCTGAACAACCAACTTAAACAGCCCCTTATCCAAAGGAATAAACGTTTTACGCTCAACTTCAGCATCCCAATATCCTTGCTGCACATAACAATCGATCAACGCATCAAAGGCTTGTGATAACATAACATCATCAACAACGTCCTTTTTTATAAGTATCGCAAAAAATGGCTCAAGTTTATCCGGAGAAAACGCATGTACACCAACAAATTCTACTTCAACAACATTTATTCGAGTGCCCTCATAAATGTCAATCTTCCAACCTTCCACTGCTTGCTCCACTTGCACATCAATATCTAAAAAACCCTCTTTTTTATATTTTTCTTTAATATGTTGAACTAAAGACGATGTCGATAAATGCCAAAGTAAACGCTTGTCCTGCGTAATATACTCCATGAGCTGTTTGTGGGAAAAATATGAATTACCTGTTATATGAATTTTATTTTTCAAATCAATGTCGACCGTAAACGTAAGATAGACTTGATTTTTTTGCCCCGCCTGGGTCGTAACACGAACTTTTGCCACCGGATAACCATAAACAATCAACATATGCTTGATATAGTGGGCAATACTTTTTAAACGATTCCCCTTATAATATTTATAAAGAACAGCCTTTCGCACATACTGCTTCAATGACTGCTCTAGTTTTTTATGGCCAGGTTGTTTGATGGTTAGCCCAACATCACGAACACAAAAGCGCGAGCCCTTTTTTACCACAATTTTTACAAAAACTTCTTTAGTTTTTTGCTTACGAATGACCACATCTTCAACCTGAACACCCAAATACCCGCGCTTCATGTAATGATTGCGAATACGCAAAAGTGACTTACGATGCTTTTTCTCATCAAAGGGATCTCCAGACCCCAAAATATAACGCCGTCTCAATTTTTCCCTTGAAAACAAAACACCCGAAACGCTCAACCCTGCAAACAACCATGCACGAGACAGCGTGAAGCGAAGAATAGTGCTTCCATTATCTGACGCTAGCGAGACAAAAATCTGCTCATATTTATATGTATGCTTAAGATAAAAACATGCATTAACCAAGTCCTTTGGAGACATATGCATTTTTTCGCACAACCCTAAAGATATTAAAATTTCTCTTTTTTTTGATTGCGCATCACCACGAACTTCTATCGAATCAACAAAAAAACTATCTGGAACCTGCGCATAAAGAGCCGCATCACCATCACGACTATAATTAACAGTGGCAGCACTAGCACAAAAAAAGAGGTGCAAAAATAAAAAAACGTATAGAATCAAACTCATCTTCCTCATACCCACCAGTGTACCCTATTACAGACAATCTAAGAACAGACCCTCACACCTCCCAAATTAACCTTAAAATAAACTCAAAAAGCCCTGCTCATCAAAAGAACACGCACCCACAAACTTGACAAAATGGCTTAATTTTTATATAATTTTTACATAGATAATAACGTTTTTTGGAGGTTTTTCATATGTTAAAGAAAAAACTATTTATTCTTATTTTACCCTGTTTATTGATTGGAACAATCAAGCCTACTTCAAAACTACCTAGCTGGAAAAAAGGACTAGTCCAACTTTTAGAACGAAAAAAAGTTCCAGTTCAATTACCTGAAGTTTCTTTGCCACAAACTCCAGCTACAACACTCACAGACAATTTTACAAAAACTTTAAATCCAACATCTGGCAATGGCCTACAAAGGCTATGGCAGACAATAAATACATCGCATCCAGAGTTGGGAACCGGAATCGCTAAAGTTACAGTAACTGGAGCAGGTATCGGATTAATCTATGCACTTTATAAAATATCCAAATATTGTGAAACTCATAAACACACCAAAAGTGAAAAATTATTCAGATGGGGATACAGAATAGCAGCCCTCGCAACAACTATGGTCGCCGTTAATTATTACGCTTAATACGAAAAACTTTTAATGGAAACGACTAGGAACAAGTCCTAGTCGTTTCCATTGTTCAAATAACGCGAAAAACTCCGCGATAATCGCGCTCCTTCATAAATGGTTCAACCTCTATTATCGTGGGCTTAGCACCCTTGTAACCACCATATAACGCGTCAATAAACTCATCAATCGCACTATTAGATCCGTTTGCCACAATTTTAATCGTATCGGAATTTTCGATGTTTCCGACACCTTCAATAGCAAGTCGTTCTGCATGCTTTTTAATGAGATTTTTTAACAGTTCTTCCGAAGTTTTCACTACCAACGTAATCTTAACACACTGGTTCATTAACATACCCCTTTTTTAAAAAGGCTAGACATTACACTACAGCATAGTAGAATTTTATGATAATACCTTAATGTCAAAAGGAACCTTCTTGCAAGAAAAATTTAAGAAAAATAAACCAAAAACTGTTCGACTTCGCTTTGCACCCGCTCCTACAGGCAAAATGCATCTCGGCAACATTCGTACAGCATTAGAAAACTTTCTTTTCTCACGTAAAAATAGCGGCACTTTTGTGTTACGTATTGAAGATACTGATCCAGCACGTAACTTTGATCCGCAAGCCAAAGATATCATTAATCATCTGAAGTGGCTTGGATTAACCTTTGATGAGGGCCCATACTTTCAATCTGAACGTACAAATATTTATCAAGAAAAATTAAATGAACTTAAAAAACAGGACAATCCTGACCAGGATAATCCTGACCAGGATAATCCTGGTCAGAAATTAATTTACCGTTGCTTCTGCACAACTGAAGAACTAGAAGAAAAGCGACAACGCCAAATTTCCCTTAAAAAACCGCCACGCTATGATCGTACCTGCCTAAAACTCTCCCAAGAAGAAATACAAAAAAAATTAGATGCTGGGACCCCTTTCATTTGGCGCTTTAAAATTGATCACACAAAAAATATCTCTTTTTATGATATTGCACGTGGCGAACTAACATTCGATCTTGCAAACTTTTCTGATTTCCCAATAACCCGCCAAGATGGCAGCTTCACCTTTATCTTTGCAAATGTTATAGATGACTGGTTAATGAATATTACCTATATTTTGCGCGGTGACGATCATTTAACAAATACTGTCAATCAAGTTGCGCTACTTCACGCGTTTGATGCACCAACACAATATTACTGGCATCTACCAATTTTATGTAACAAAGATGGTAAAAAATTATCAAAGCGTGATTTTGGATTTTCAATCGACGACCTAAAAGATGATGGCTACCTTCCACAGGCCATTGTTAATTATCTTGGTATTATTGGTGGCTCGGTAAAAGATGAAATTATGACTCTTGATGAACTTGTTAAAGCATTACCAGAACATCCAAGCTCCACAAGCCATATTAAATACGATGTTGAAAAACTAAATTGGGTCAATCACAAGTGGATTGAAAAGTTAACACCGCAAGAACTTGCTGCAGCATGTAAACCATTCTTAGCAAAAGTGTATGATCTTTCAGGTATCTCGGATGGGATATTAGAAAAACTTGTTTCATTGGTACAAAGTGACTTGGTAATACTCAAGGATGTAATTCCTGCAACTAAGTTTTATTTTGAGCAACCATCAATTGCTGAAAACCAGGATAATCCTGAAGCAGATCCTAACGTATTGGAAATTATTAAAAAACACACAGATAAAATCGACAATATAGATGAATTCTTGAAAGCTGTTAAAGAGTCTGCTCGCGAAAAAAATATTGCACCTTCAGCTGCACTGCAAACTATTCGATTGTTACTTATCGGCTCAAAAAAAGGCCCTTTTCTACACGGATTATTAGAGATTTTAGGAAAGAAAGAATCAATTAAACGCCTTCAGATTTGAGACGATTAGGCAAAAGCTGAAGATGAGAAACAATGCCCTTATCTTCAAAATAGTGCATCACAGACAAAAAATCATCTGCAACATCCTGCGGCACGAAAAACTCAAAAATACTTTGCTGAGCATCGATTGTACGGTCAAAAACTAAATGTTCCAAACTGCGCAAAACGCTCGTCAACTGCCAAATTTTTTCTCTTTTTATACGTGCTTGATAATAATTACAATACATTCTTGTCTATTCTTTTGAAAAAAACGAATTTGTACGTATAGTATACAAGGTAAGCATTAAATAATAAACCGTGACAGTTAAAACAAATGAACCAATATGATACAAGATGCTCGTACTAAAAGCGCGCACCTTCATTATTCATATGCAATCTTTTCGCATTCTACACCACACAAACCCTGACGTGGTTATCCTTTTATCTAATTTGCACTCTTCAAAATGCCTCTCTCATGAGCGCAAAAAATCTATACAATTTAACAAAATATATTATAGCGTAAGTACAAATCTTAAGTAATAACGTAAAAAGCAAAAAGGAAATTCTCGTGACACACGAACAGACAAAAAAAATTGGCGTTCTCACTGCAACAATTGTTGGCATGAATGCAATGATTGGCGCAGGAATCTTTACGCTTCCTACAACCATTGGTTGCTCTCTAGGACCTGCGAGCATCGTAACCACTTTTCTAGTATCAATCGCGGTTTTATGTATGGCTTTATCTATTGCAAAACTTGCCGCGCTTTTTCCTGAAGCTGGTTCATTTTATATTTATGCAAAACAATGGGGTGGCCACATTATGGGCCTACTTTCAAGTGGAGCATACCTCATTGGACTTTTAATCGCGATGGGATTGCTATGTCGCGCAGCGGGCATAAATTTACAATACTATTTTCCATCACTTTCAGTTACTACACTCGGCTTAATAACACTGATAACACTTACAATTCTTAATATGTGCGGCGTTGCACTTTCACAATATGGACAATACATTTTAATTTGCTGCACTATCTTTCCTCTAACTGCAATCACTGGGATGTGTCTTTATAAAGCTGATCTTTCAAACCTAGTTCCATTTGCACCCTACGGACATAAAAATATTTTATTTGCAATGCGAGAGATTATCTTCGGTTTTTTTGGATTTGAAGCAGCTGCTTCATTGGTACCACGCATGATTAATCCAAAACGCAACGTTCCAAAAGCTGTTACCTATTCTGTTATCGTCGTTGCATTAATATATCTCCTTTTTGTAGCTGGACTTGTATTATCGGTACCTCATTCATTGCTCTGCAACCCAAATATACCAATCATAATACCACTCAGCACTATTTTCCCGAATGTTCTCTGGCTTCTTAAATTAGTTCACATCTCAATCTTGTCAGCCATCTTGGGAACAATACATTCAATGATTTGGAGTTCAAGTGCCCTCGCCTTGTCGCTAGCAAAATTATTAAAAAGCAAAACAAGCAAAGCTCTTGTTCAGAAAGGTATTATTAACAGTAAAACAACCGTATTTTTAGTAGGTATATGCATTCTTGCAAGTTTCGTAACATTTAAAAACATGCAATTTTTCTGCCTCACAGCACTTTTCTTGGTTTTTGCATATTCAACATCGATTATCACACTATTAACAATAAAAAAAGAACGGCAATCAAAATCAATTATCGTTACATTAATAGGCCTTGGAGTAGCTGGCTTAATATTCATTTTTGCACTTCAAGGAATCATAGAACCACTTATTTCATAAAATTGTGATAACGCACGTTTATCTTGGAATTCGCCGAAAGGTAAATTCCAAGATACCACAAATGATTTGACGATCCCGTCACGATCCGATATGGTATCACTTAAGATAGAATATCTACCCAGAAGAAGGAGTTTTAATGAAGGCGCATACTCTCTTCAGATATGGTTTATTGTGCGTATTGTTGGGCTTCAGCCAAACGACTCTAAGTATTATAACGTCCCTTTCACGCAATGATCCAATACCCTCTTACACAGCACAAAATCCATTTGCCCTTCTTGGCACCCGTCATTATGAGTATCTAAAAGAACACCAAGGAGAAGATTACTCTCACATGAGCATAGAGATGCTGCCATTTTATCAACGAGCAACTCGAGGAAACGATGTTTGTGGTAATAGCACGGAACTTGGAGATATTAACGGCAGATGGAACATGATTGCTCTTTTACCATTTAACGTAGAAGGCGCAACCGCTGCCTCAACCACAAACTTAAATACAGATCTCCCTTGCGGCTATGAATTTCCTCAAATTCTTGTGAATATTCGCGACCAACTGTTAGAAGAAATTGATGAAGTCGTTGTACCATACGGAAGTTCAAGATTACCTGATGATCTAAAAACGGTACAAGGCTTACTTGACTTACAAAAAAGTAATACGGCAACCTTCCAAAACTTTGGATTCTTTTCTGTACCAATGAAATATAGAAAGTTTGGTATACGATTTAATGTTCAATTTTATATCGCCGGAGGTCTTGGAGCTACACTACAAACTGGCTTTGCAGACATCTCACAATGTGCAAGTTTTGTAGACTTAACTCATTGTGCATCATGGCAAAATCCATTTAATAATCTTGTAAGTCATGAGGAAGATGATTCGGTAGCACACGTTCTTACACCAACATGGAAGGAAATCACCAAAAAAGTAAGCAAAATTTTGATGGCAAACCTTTCTGACATTTTAAGTTCAACACAGATTTGCCTAGACAGTTGCGACTTTAAAGATTCTTCAATTGAAGATCTTCATGGTGAAGTTTTCTGGCGCTACCCTATTCAAATGAATAAAGAAATAAAAAATGCCCAATATCCAAAATTCCTCTTTATTCCATTCTGTGCCTTGGGCGGTACATACGCCATTGCAAAAAAGAGAGATTACAGCCAACTTCTCGGCTTGCCATTTGGCAATGATGAACATAGTGCTATTCGTGCACGCGGTGGATTGAGCTTAGATTTCTACGATACTATTCAAATAAGCTTTGAAGTTGGTGGTACATGGTTCAAAGAACGTCGTCATTCATATTACCCAGTACCAAATAACTCTTATCAATATCCAATATATCCATTCAAAACAACCGTTTGTATTCAACCTGGAAACAACTGGCACATGGCTGCCGGTATGTACGCATACCACTTCTACGACAACTGGTCATTTACGTTTAATTACGTGTACGCAAGTCACGAAAAAGACAGTATCAAACTCTTGTGCAACAATTGGGCTGCAAAAATCCCTAGCGAGGTAGAATTACCTGCCAATGAAAATAATTGCCGCACTGACATTCATCCATTTAAACCTCAGGTAATTGAATGTAAAAGTAATTGGTCAGCACAGGTATTCGATGCCGCATTAACGTATGACATTTCACCAGACTTTAGTCTCGGTGCAATGTTCCAAATACCTCTAAAACGAACGGCGGCCTACCGCTCTTCGACTTTCATGGCATCACTATACATGCACTTCTAACAAGCTTCCAGCTTGACCGGGCTGTAACACCGCTGGCAATACTGCCAGCCCTTCATAGCTTGTAAGAACAAAAAACCGGGTTTTAAACACACACGAAAATATCTAAGGGGCCCACTCCTGGGCCCCATCTGTTTTAGTCACTAGACAAATTTTACAAAGAAGCTATGCTATATAGCAGTAGTAAGTTAATTTTCCAAATAAATACGGTGGTGATTACCTGTGTCAAAAAGAAAAGCTAATATTCAAATTACCGTCTATGGTAATATCGATCGCGCCCTCAAACAACTCAAGAAAAAAGTTGAACGTGAGGGTGTTGTGCGTGATATGAAACGTTGTGTGTACTTTGAACCTCCAACGCAAAAAAAACGCAAACGTTTAATGCGCGCTATCAAACAAAACCTTATCCGCATGGCGTCACAAGGTCTCTTGGATAACAAATAATAATGTCCGACAATCGTGTCAGTTCAATAAAACGCAGCCAAAAAGAAGCGCAATTATTTCGTATCATTAGTGGGCTTTTACAAGAAGCCAGTATTGATAACAATGTTTTGCGTGGTTTAACCATTTCTCACGTTAAACTTTCGTCTGATAAAAGCATGTGTTTTGTATTTTTCTACATACCTGAAGGCAAAGAAGCATTCAAAACTAGGCTTGAAACTTTAAAATTGTTCAAACCGTCGTTGCGAAAAGCACTTGCCAACCGAATTCCCGGTAGATATGTACCACAAATCAAATTCATTTTTGATGATAAGTTGGAAAAACAACTTGAAGTTGAATCGCTCTTAGATAAAGTCAAAAAAGAATTAGCTGATGAGGAATAATGATCATTTTTCATCTTTTCAGACCATGTCTGTTTTTATTCAGCCTCTTTTTACTCTTTCTTTGTTGGGGCTCTTTTCTTAATGCATTCGCCTACCGCATTCTCCGTAACAAATCATTGTTAACACGATCAGCCTGCCCCCATTGTTCACGCACCATTTCATGGTACGACCTTATTCCTGTTCTTTCATTTTTTATACTTAGTGGCAAATGCCGCGCATGTAACAAAAAAATTTCATGGTTGTATCCTATTATTGAATTAAGCACAGCATTTATATTTCTACTTATTACCATCAAAATACCCCCTCACTACTGGCTTGCATATTTTGTTTTAGCCTCAGCTCTCATCATTAATACGCGAACTGATCTGGAAGAAATGGTCATTCCGCGCATTACAAGTCTATTTTTAATTCCGATAGGCTTGCTATCTGCAGCATGTTCACTTCTGCCAATTACGTTCACACAAAGTATCGTAGGCGCATTCTTCGGTTACGGCATCTTGTGGATAACAGCTTTTGTTTTTAAAAAGGTTACAGGCAAAGATGGGCTTGGTGAAGGTGACTTCGAATTGTTAGCACTGATAGGCTCATTTACTGGCATAGCTGGTGTACTTCACACGCTATTCATTGGATCACTAATTGGCTCCATTATCGGAATCACATTAATAATCACAAAAAAATACTCACGAAATTCAAAACTCCCCTTCGGCCCCCTTCTAGCCATCGGAACCATTTTCTACCTCTGCTTTCCTCACTTGCTCAAGCTTCTATAAAAAAACAACCAACTAATCTACGTCCAACCACATAAATACGCTTTAGTAGATAAAATATCTATTACGGACGGCCATTAAGAGCCGTCCGCAAGCTTTTATTTACTGCAAATCATCCTGAACAATTTTGAACTCTTTTTTGTCATCGATGGTCAACACGTCGGGCTTGCCGTCACCATCAATGTCAGCTATTGCTACGGCGACAAAACTGTTTTTATCCGCTTTTCCTTGGCTTAAGCCACTCCCATCTGTAGCCATGGCACCTTTGATATAATTAACACCCTCAGCACCGCCAAAACCATAGCTATAATTATTCTTACCTTCAGGCTTCCACCCCAAGCCCTTTTCGCCCATCAAAACGTTCGTATACACGCCATTTTCAGCCCAATACGCCTTTTCTGCTGCATACAATGAGGCCAAGTTTACCTGCGCTTCAGAGCGACGAGAACGGGCAACAAACTTCTTATAGCTCGGCACCGACATCATAGCCAAGAATGCGACAATCGACACAACAATCATTAACTCAATTAACGTAAAAGCCCTGTTATTCACATTATTCATCATACTCCTTTACAATGTGTAACATTATAGTCTTACATAAAAAAAAAGAACCAAGTCAATAGTACCTTTCAGAGGGACTTAATTACACATAGAAATATTGCTATAAATTTTTGAAAACAAAAACTGTTTTTGACATTTTGTGAAAAGTCCTATATAATGATCATATACAATATATTGAAAGATTTTTGTAAAAATATTTCGTTTTTGTATAGTAAAAATATTTGATTTTTACAAAAAAGCATACTAGGTACTTAAGTAATGAGATTAGAAAGTTATAAATAGTTAACGTTCAATGGAGACCAAAGATGATGCAAACAAAAAAACAAAAAGTAAAAAATACGACGCCGCTAATAGCAAAACAGCGTTCATATAAAGAAATTACAACGTTACTTGATGGACAATGGAGTGAATCATTGCGCAGTACAAGTTCACGTTCTATGACGCAATTAGACAAAGCATTGGGCTCACCATCAAAAAAACTCAAAGTTATCTCAATAGGCGGATCAAACGGAAAAAGTTTGACCATTAATTTTGTTACACAACTTCTTACTAATGAAGGTCTTAAAGTTGGTAGTTTTTACTCACCACACTTTATCGCCTACAATGAGCGCATTGCATACAATAACGAACAAATTACTAACAATGATTTTGCTGATATTTCCAATGAAGTTGTTAATACAGCGGCATCATTAGATATCAATATACATGCTGAAGAGTTGCTTACCATGACAGCTCTTTATTATTTTGCACAAAAAAATATCGATGTTGCGGTACTAGAATTTGGACATACCAAAAATTTTGATGCAACAACAATTTGTACCCCTATCATAAGCGCAATTACACGTTTCACTGATATTGATGAAGTAGACCAAGAAAAAGTTAAGACATGCCTTGCATCATTTAAATCTATTATCAAAAAAAACACATGGGTCATTTCTGCAGACCAAAATAAATTTAACTTACAAACGATCCAAGCAATGGCCGAAGAAGCTAACGGTAAATGGGCAATGCCTATTCGCAAATTGGCTAACCTAGCCTATCCGTTTGAACAGTTGCATGGTCGTTGCGCTGCATTAGCTGAACGCGCTGCTCAAATTTTCGTTCAAGAAGTTGCTACTTCAGGTGCAATTATTATACAAGAAAGTTTGCTTGCAAAGCCAAAGGGGCAACGTGGTCGTCCAACTCTCGAAGCAAAACGTCAATCTAAACTCAATCCAAAGAAAACAACCGAACAATACTGGGACGAAACATTAAACACCCTTCCTGGTCGCTTCGAGCTCATTAAAGATACAAAACCAATGGTACTTCTTGATAATGCAAGTAATCTCGATGCCTTCAAAAACTTATTACTCGGCGTTCGCTTACTTCATTATGATCGCACACTAAAAGGTCTTACTATTATTGTTGGCTGCGAGAACAACAATCTTATCAACACTGAGTTTTATAAAATAATCCGCTACTTTTTCAAAAAGACATCTGGCCAAATTCTTTTCTGCCCAGTCACAAAAGATGCGCAAAATCAAACTGAGTGGAACGTTGAACAAATTACAAATGATACAAAAAATGTTAAGGTAAAAGCGAAATCAACAAAGACATTTACCCAAGCATTTGATAGTGCCAAAAAAGCTGTTGATGAACATGGTGGCTTGATTGTCATTACCGGTTCACGAGCAATCATCTCAGAATACTGGCAAACAAAAGGATCAAAAAAATAAACCGGAGTTCGCACCCTACGAGGGCATCTCACGATGCCACCTCAGGGCGAACGGATTAAATAAGAAAATTAAAAAACCGCAGGCTTAGAACAAACTTTCAAGCATCTCGTACCAACGGATAAGGAAAAAAACCAAAAACCCGTTCGCCCTGAGGAGCCGATGCAATCGGCGTCTCGTAGGGTGCGAACTCCTTAAAGAGTAAGAATGGTTCAACTATATACATACAGCTTAGCAATAATAAGCGGTGTTATTTTAGGAATAATATATGGGCTTCTTCTGGAGAATTCAGCCAGAAGAAGCCTTCTTGTTAGTCACCCATCCACTCTTAAAACTTTCCTATTTACTATCGCACGAATAAGCATATTCTGTATCTTTGCCTACGGCATGTTGCACTGCTCGATCAATCATCTTATACTGATGCTGATAGTGTTTTTTGGATCCCTGTGGATCTTATTACTATGTAAGAGTAAGAATGCAAGGTCTTGATATTTTTCAAAGAGATTACTGGACATTTTTAAAGCAACTCGGGCTTACCCATTCTTTTTGGCAGATAAACAAAGGAACGGTTATTAACACCTGGGTCATACTGGCTATTATTGTTGCCATCATTATCGCTGCACGCATTGCGATAAAAAATGAAAAAAATCTATTCGGATACATGGTTATCTCATTTGTCAGATCATTCCAAGGTTTAATCGTACAAAGCCTTGGTTATTTTGATTTTAATCATTTTGCATTCATTACTTCATTGTTTGTTTTTATCCTCACCTGCAATATACTCTCTCTCATTCCTGGACTTGAAGAACCAAGTAGTGATTTGAGTACCACCCTGGGATTGGGCATTGCATCATTTGTATATATTCAAGCATGGAGCATAAAAGTTAACGGCATTCTTGGATATCTCAAAGGGTTCTTTGAACCTTTTTTCTTTCTGTTACCACTTAACATTATTGGGCTACTAGCAAGTGTCATTTCAATCTCTTTCCGTCTTTTTGGCAACATTTTCGGCGGATTTGTTATATCGAAACTCTATCTACACGCAATTGGCGGTAATGTATGGCTCGAAATTCTTGGAATCGTTACTGGTATCAATATTTTACTTGTACTATTTTTTGTACTTTTTGCTGGTTTTATCCAAGCTTTTGTATTTTCAATGTTATCATTAACATATCTTTCCCTGGCCATACGAAAAGAGGAATAATTATCGATGATTGAATATGCTGCGTTTTTTCACTACATCTCACTCGGGTTAACGCTAGTTTTAAGTGGTCTTGGTGTTGCCATTGGACAGGGAAGAATCGCAACCGCAACATTACGTGCTATCTATATTCAACCACGTGCACAAGAACAAATCTCGCGAGCATCAATTCTTGCTATGGCACTTACAGAAACATCCGGTATTATCGGGCTCGTGGTTACCATAATTCTCTTTTTTCATACACCACTTAACAGCCCAAGTGGCCCTTTCATGGGAATTGCACAATCTGGCGCAATTTTTGCCATCGGCTGCACCGGTTTAGCAATCAGCATTATTTCAGCATTGCCAGCAATTCAAGCAGTTTTTGCCATTGCTCGCCAACCATTTTTTACCGACAAAATAATGAACATTATGCTCATCACCATGTCAATCATTCAAACACCGCTCATCTTTGGCTTTATTATCGTAATGCTTGTTCACCTACAAGCAGGTGGTATCACAAACATTAATGATAGTTGGCGTCTTTTTGCAACCGCTCTTTGTCTTGGCTTTGGATCAGTCGGGCCCGCAATTGGACAAGGGATGTTTGCACAGTCAGCATGCCAAGCTGTTGGCATTAATCGTGAATCATATAAACGCGTATTGTCATTTTCACTCTTAAGCCAATCAATTATAGAGACTCCAATCATTTTTGCATTACTCGCTAGTTTGTTAATTTTCACGGCTTCCACACCAAGCAATCTTAAAGTCATCGGCCTAATTATGGCAGGAATCTCAATCGGCCTATGTAACATTGGCTCAGGTATCAGCTCAGGAAAAACTGCCGCAGCGGCATGTAAACAAATAGGACCAAACAACACACGAGCGGCACTTATTTCCAAAACATCTCTGTTAGCACAAGGACTCATTGATACATTTGCAATTTATGGTTTGATCATCGGCATCATGTTAATATTCCAACCAATATGAAACAAAAAGTTCACGTCGTATACATCATTACCAAGTTAGAACTTGGGGGCGCCCAAAAAGTGTGCCTTTCCCTTTTAAAAGGACTCAAACAATCTAACCATACAAGCTTACTTATTTCTGGCAACGAAGGACCTCTTGTCAAAGAAGCACAAAAATATACCAACGTTATTTTAATCGATTCATTTTTACGTGAAATATCAATAAAAACAATTTTCAAAGAATTACGCACGTTTTTTCGCCTCGTCAAAGAGTTACGCACATTAAAAAAGCAGTACCCAGAGTTAATCGTTCACACACATAGCACCAAAGCTGGACTTCTTGGCCGTTGGGCCGCATTTTTTGCTGGCGTGAAAAAACGAGTACATACCATACACGGACATGCTTTTAATAACTTTCAACCAAAACCCATCTGGTTCGCCATTTACTTCTTAGAACTTATTACCAGCCTTATCACCACACACTTTATATGTGTATCACAAAAAGATGCTGCTATTGGCACAAAACTGTTCCCACGCTTTGCAAAAAAACATTCTATCATTCATGCCGCCGTCGAATGGGAT
>Ga0075115_10000637_pt1 | contig 17395 bp, 20 predicted proteins | sample AntAceMetag02UKH_FD_69785 | JGI IMG/M metagenome (GOLD analysis project Ga0075115, IMG submission 69785) | Saline lake microbial communities from Ace Lake, Antarctica - Antarctic Ace Lake Metagenome 02UKH | ecosystem: Environmental > Aquatic > Non-marine Saline and Alkaline > Saline | place... | reverse complement strand
TAGCGACACCGGTAAGTATAAGACTCTTGATACCCGTACTCCTGAGCATAAGATCAAGGTTCGTATCCATAAAGGCGCTGTAGCGGTGTTTGGTGATAACAGGCTCATCCGGTAGCGGTTTCACTTCGTAGAAACCGGCGCCCCAGCTCCCCTCCTCGCATATAATTTGTGCCCCCTGCCCGAATCCCCTGAGCAGCAACTCACGGCCTACTTCGGAAAGTGTCCAATCATTATTTACATGCTGGACAAAGATGATCCTGAGTTTTTGCTTACGTGCTGCTGACAGAAAGCGTACAAGTTGGGGGAGCATCTTTTGTTTAAGAGACACATCTCTGCCCTGTATCGCTGTGAATCCCTCCTCGTGACAGGAATCATTTTGCATGTCTATCACCAGCAAAGCAGCATGTCCCGGCTGGACTTTCTCTTTCAGTGTTCTGAGCATATGGCTCCTTTCCCGTCTATAAGACCCTGGCCCGCGTTTTTTAACCTGTATTTATATAGCTATATCCAAGGCACACTTTAAGGGGCCAATAATTCTTTGTCAAGCTTCAAAGTAAGAGGGACACGGTGAGCCTGCCTTGACAGGCTCAATATAATCAGGCTAAACTCTTCCTGATTCAGGTTTATTTATTGTGGACGGTATCCGGTAAATTGACTATTGATGAGCTTAAACAGAATATTGGGGTGGTGTGGGAGGCGGGGGTCTACACAGTAGAAAAGGGTATGCTGGAGCGTTTCGCACGGGCTATAGATGACCCGAGTCCGCTCTGGCAGGAGACGAAATACAGCGACGCGGACGGGCGTACCGGTCTTGAGGCCCCGCCGACCTTCGTGGTAACCCTGGCTCTGGATGCCATTGAGAAAGTACTCGCCTCACTCCCGGCGACAAGCGTGCTTCACGGCGGTACCGAGCTTAAATGTTACCGGCCGGTGCGGGAGGGGGACAGTGTGACTGTCAGGGTGAGTATCGCCAATATTCGTGAGCGGCAGGGCAAGATGGGCAAGACCAGGTTTTTTACCTTTGATTTCACCTATACCGACGAGCGGCAGGAGCTACTGGCGAGCTGCCGCCAGATGATAATTACCTACTAGGTGGCAACCGTTAATATGTCTGAGCAGCTTTATTATGAAGATGTAACTGTCGGTAGCGAAATCCCGCTGCTAGCCAAGCTGCCGACTACACGTCAGCTGGTGATGTGGGCGGGTGCTTCGGGTGACTATAACCCTATCCACTACGACAAGGATTTCGCCCAGGGCAGGGGGCTATCGGGGGTGATTGTGCACGGTCAGCTGGTTGGCTGCTTCCTGGGTCAGCTGATGACCGACTGGATAGGTGCCGTGGGTGTGCTGAGAGAGCTTAACTGTAGCTACCGCGGGATGAATACTCCGGGTGAGACGCTCACCTGCAGGGGGAAGGTTACCAAAAAATACACCGAAAATGAAAGTTACTGTGTTGAGTGCAGCCTCTGGGTGGAAAACGAAAGGCAGGAGAAGACGGTAACCGGCCGGGCTATCGTTACCCTGCCCTCACGAAGCACGGCCTGAGCCCGGTATTTTTATCTGTTCAGCCTTTTACTTGGGCAAATCTCCTTGTTCGGGATACCTTATGTTGCTATAATTGGTCAAGTAAAAAAATTCGGGTTTTTCTATCGGTAGTATGGTTGAAACGAGTGGTAAGGAACGCAGTATTGATGTCTCGCGTATGCTTTATCGCCGGGTAGTGGTTAAGCTGGGGACTACCCTGCTTGCGGGTGGCAGCAGCTCCCTGAACGAGGATATAGTATCAGGCCTGGTCAGCCAGGTAGCAGAGCTGCATAATCGTGGCCGGGAGTTTCTTGTTGTCTCCTCCGGAGCCATAGCCCTGGGGCGGTACCGGCTGGGGCTAACCAAAAAGATAAAGGGTATTCCCTACAAGCAGGTGCTGGCGTCGGTGGGGCAGACCCGGCTGATGCAGGTCTACGAGCAGCTTTTCGGTAAGCACGATATTACCGTTGCCCAGGCGCTGCTTACCCGGACCGACCTCTCTGACCGTGCCGGGTACTTGAATGCCCGCAATACGCTTCTCGCCCTGCTGGAGCTGCGGGTGGTCTGTATTGTAAATGAAAACGACGTGGTGGCGGTAGATGAGCTTCACGAAGCCAAGTTTGGCGATAACGATAACCTGTCGGCTATGGTAGCGAACCTGGTGGATGCTGATTTGCTGTTGCTGCTTACCAATACCGCCGGACTGTATACGGCAGAGCCGCACCGCCATCCTGAAGCCCGACTTATTTCAAAGGTGGATAAAATAGATACGGAAATTGAGCGTCTGGCGGCTGGCACCCAGGACGGCGTAAGTACCGGGGGCATGATTACCAAGATTGAGGCTGCCAAACTGGCTACCGCTTCGGGGGTAGTGGTGGTTATCGCCGACGGCAGAGAGAAAGGCATTATTTACCGGGTGATGGCGGGTGAAGAGGTGGGGACGTGCTTCTTACCGGCGAGTAGTAAGGTAGAAAGCCGCAAGCGCTGGATGCTGAGCGGTCTTTCCACCAGGGGTAAGCTGCTTGTGGATACCGGAGCCGTCATGGCCCTGCGTAAGAATAAGCGCAGCCTGCTTGCAGCCGGTATTAACCGGGTGGAGGGAAAATTCCGGCGGGGCGATATAGTTAACATATTGGATGTCGAGGGTTCGCGTCTGGGCTGTGGTATCAGCAACTACAGCTCGGATGATATCAATATTATCAAGGGGGTACACTCCCGCAAGATAGCCGCCTTGCTCGGCTACGATTACGGTTCGGAGGTAGTGCACCGGAATAACCTGGTAGTCATTTAAAGTATGATAAGTATGATAAGGAGGAACTGACCGCTTATGTTGACAGGTGAAGGCAGACTCTTGAGGGCTTACGACGGCGAATTTATTGCTGACGTGGATTACAAGCTCTATGAGGAGTCCGGGGAGATGGGCATGGGTAAGTGGTGGGGAGAGCTAATCCTCTCCGATAGCAAACGTGTTACCGATGGTGACGGTTACCTGATTGAGCTCAGGGACGCGCGTAAAGGCCGGTGCTCGTTGAGAAAGAGGGTCAACCGCGCCGTAATGGGGATTCCCCCCCGCTATTTCTATCATATGGCCGGTGTGGGCACACTTATCTAATCCACAGCTCTTAGCCGGGGAAAGATAATGCCTGTTCCCTTTAACTGTTCTCCGTGGGCAAAGGGAACAAGCTTACCAGGTAAGCAAGGAGTAGAGAATGGAAGCAGGTATGGAAGAGCTGAAAGCAAAAGGCAGGGCAGCCAAAGCGGCGGCTCATCGCATGGCTTATCTCCCTAGCGAGGTCAAGAACCAGGCTTTACGCAATATTGCCGCCGACCTGCTTACCCGGAAAGACGAGATACTGGCGGCCAACGAGATTGACTATAAAGAGGCTGAGGCATCGGGCATGAACGCAGCGATGCTGGATCGCCTTATGCTTTCGTCCGACCGCATTGAAGCTATAGCCGGCGACGTGCTTACCGTAGCTGCTCTCCCCGACCCGGTAGGCGAGGTTTTTGATATGCGCACTTTACCCAACGGCCTGCTGATAGGCAGAAAGCGGGTGCCGCTGGGAGTTATCGGCACCGTCTATGAGAGCCGGCCCAACGTTACCGTGGATATTTCGGTTTTGTGTCTGAAGTCGGGTAACGCCATTATCCTGAGGGGTGGCCGGGAGGCTTTCCATTCCAGCAGCGTTTTAGCCGCAGTAGTCCGTGAGGCCTGCTACCGGGGCGGCATACCCGAGGGAGCGGTGCAGTTCATTGAGAGCACAGACCGTGCCCTGGTAAATCAAATGCTCAAGATGCGGGACGTTATTGACCTGCTTATTCCCCGGGGGAGCGCCGGGCTTATTCAGTTCGTCTATGAGAATGCTACCATGCCGGTGGTTGCCGGCGGTATCGGCGTCTGCCATACCTATGTGGACAGGACTGCCGATGTTGCCGATGCCGTGGCTATAGCCTATAACGCCAAGGTGCAGCGTCCCACGGTCTGCAATGCGCTGGATACGTTACTGGTGCATGCCGATATCGCTCCACAGTATTTACCGCGCATAGCCGCTGACTGGGCTAAGGCCGGGGTTGCAATACACAGTGATGAGAGGGCTCTGGCCATTCTCAAGTCCGAGCCGTCGTTGAAGCTGGTTCCAGCCTCGGAAGAGGATTGGGGCAAAGAGTTTCTGGCACTCGTGGCCGCGGTCAAGATGGTAGATTCCCTGGATGAGGCGCTCGCACATATTGAGCGCTATGGCTCCGGTCATTCCGAGGCGATTGTAACCGGGGAATATAACGCCGCTATGCGTTTTCTCAACGAAGTGGATGCTGCCTGCGTCTACGTGAACGCCAGCACACGGTTTACGGATGGCAGCCAGTTCGGCCTGGGGGCCGAGGTGGGTATCAGCACGCAGAAAATGCATGCGCGGGGGCCTCTGGGATTAAGGGAGTTGACCAGCTATAAGTGGATTATCTATGGCAGCGGGCAGGTACGCCCCTAGCGTTCCTACCTGAGCGTGTCCAGAACTTCTTTTTGCGCCAGGAACAGCTGACTGATACCCTTCTGGGCAATAGCCAGTACCCCGTCAATGGTGTCCTTAGAAAAAGGCTTGACCTCTGCCGTGCCCTGGATTTCCACGAAGCTGCCTTTGTCGGTCATCACCACGTTAAAATCAACATCGGCGGTACTGTCTTCGTCGTAGCACAAATCCAGCAGTAAGTTGTCGTGCGAGACACCCACGCTTGTGGCCGCCACGGCACTCACCAGCGGGATAGAGGGCAGCACTCCTATGTGCGATAGCCGGTGCATCGCCTGGTAGAGGGCGACATAAGCACCGGTAATGGCAGCCGTCCGCGTACCGCCGTCTGCCTGCAGGACATCGCAGTCCACGATAACATTTCTTTCCCCCAGCGCGTTGAGGTCAGCAACGGCGCGTAGCGAGCGGCCAATCAGACGCTGTATCTCGTGACTGCGCCCGCTTATCCTGCCACGGGCGGACTCGCGCGGGCTGCGCGTGAGAGTGGCTCGCGGCAGCATGGCATATTCGGCCGTAATCCAGCCGCTACCCTGTCCCTTGAGAAAAGCCGGGACTTTGTCTTCCAGGCTAACCGAGCACAGGACACGGGTATGTCCCAGCTCAATAAGCACCGAGCCTTCAGCAAAGCTCTGAAAGCCGGGGGTTATTTTTACTTCTCGCAGCTCGTCCCAAGAACGGCCGTCAGCTCTCTTCATAAATCCTACTCCTGGCTACCAAATTTACCTAGAGTATAGCATTTATAGCCAGGGCGGGACAATGACGAGTGCATTTTTTATAGCTACCGGGACTTATTTACCGGCTGACTTTCGTTAAACGCCCGGCCAGACCTGTTCCGGCGGTATTTGGGTCTGGGTGAGCAGCAAATCCACGTTATATGTCACTTTGTCCAGCATGAAGGCATTGGTAGGCCAATCGTTGAACGGCAGGTCGTTACTGAAATAGTTGAGCGTTGTCCCGAACCTGCCGTTCCACATCTCCTCAGACCACTGGCCGAGGTGCATTGATACCTGGCCATTCCCGTTCGGTACTATGGTTACCTGGCCAAGGCTTATCCACCAGCAGTCGAGCTGCCCAAGATAGACTGTGTCCGGTGCTCCCCAGGCGGGATTCCCCAGAATCGGCTCATAGACACCGTCCTGGTTGGTGTCAAACTCAATATAGACCTCAACGAAGTCCTTTAAAGTGCAATTCTGCCCCACCGGACCGAGGGGAGAGGTGGTTACGCCGGCGAGCCTGCCTCCTTCTTCGGCTACTCTTTCCGGTTCCGGCCTGCCCAGCGGATAGGCGTTGGTAAATACCTCGGAGCACTGGAAATTATTGAACTGGATGTACGCGTACAGCGGTTCTGCTGCTCCGCCGCCGCCACCGATATTACCCGAGTCAAAGGAAATATCCCAGGAGGTGTACTGCAGTATTTCATTTCCGCCAATCAGGTTGGTCGGATTCAGGTTGCCGTGTTCCGTTCCCAGATTGTTTATAGCTGTGCCGTTGTGGGAGCCGAGCGGGAACAGGCCGAAATTGAAAGCACCGAAATCAAGATAGCTATTATCATAGATTTCAGTCCCGGAGAAACCGGCCAGTATGCCGCCGAGCCAGGCCAGTAGCAGCACCAGCATTATTAGCACGATTAAGAAGATTCTTTTCACTTGCCCTTGTCGCACTTGTCCCTTGCCTTTCAGAGCTTGCCTTCACGGTAAATTGTGCATTACTCATATGACCATACGCTTAACAGGTTTTTTATTGGTCCCCCGTGCTGCCGGGGTACAACGCCTGAGTTCCAAGTTAAGGCACAATTAAACTGGTGAATATCTATTTCTACCCACCTTAACATTTGTAGCCAGAGTTTACATTCTACAAGAGGACGATTTACCCCTAGGCAAAAGAGTTGGTAATGTGGTTATTCTTAAGAACAATAGATATGGTACTTTCAGGCAAATCCCGGTAATTCTACCTATGAAATATAAGCTAAATGGACAGGTGGCACGGGTGGCTGCTACCGGTAGGTCTTTTCTGCTTCTCTAATCGGTGCTCCCTAAAGGACATTAAAGTCCGGTGCTTTGACTCCCCCGGGCGTGGACTGCTAGAATTGCCCTATGGATATCGCCCCGGAAATCATCGGTTTGATAGATGAGATAGCGGAAGACCGGGTGCACGGTGCCAGCCATCTGGCCAGGCAGGCCGTTTTGGTGTTGAAACAGACTGCCGGCATGTCCCGTGCAGGCAATGCCGGTGCATTTCTGTATGAGCAGAAGCAGATCGGGGGCAGGTTGATGGTAGTCCGTCCGGCCATGGCACCGGTGTTTAACCTGGTTAGCCGGTTGCTTGATGAGGTATCGGAGAAAGCAGGGGAAGCAGGCCTGGATTCAGTCCGTGAGTTTACTGTTGACAGAGCGGCAGAGTTGATTGAAGAGTCGCTCGCAGCCGTCACCAGAATAGCCGCGTATGGTGCCGGTCTGTTGGCCGGCGGCGACCGGGTAATGACTCACAGCTATAGCTCTACCGTGGTAGCGGCGCTGGAGGCAGCCTTTACCCGCTACGGGGATATCCAGGTAGTGGCCACTCGCTCGGGTCCGGGCCGAACAGGTGAGCAGCTTGCCCGTGAGCTTGGCAGTTACGGCATGCCCGTTACTTTCATAGACGATGTCGGCATGGGTCTTTATATGAGTTCGGTTAATAAAGTAATGGTTGGTGCCGACCGGATTTGCGCTGACGGTGGGTTAATTAACGGCATAGGCAGCTACCAGGTAGCCGTGGTTGCCCGTAAAATGGGAGTTCCCTTTTATGTGCTGGGCGAGACACTTAAATTTGATCCCCGGCTGACCAGTGACAGCGTAGATTTGGAAGAGAAAGAGGCATCGGAGGTGGCTGTCCCCGGCGGCTTACCGGCGTCGGTTAAGGTGAGAAATCCTTACTTTGACGTGACACCGCTGGAGTTGGTCACGGGATTCATCACCGAAAACGGGCTACTTAATCATGCAGACGTAATCAGTTACCTGGAAGCGGGGCACAAATAGAAGAGCTTTAGCTGCTTTCACGCAGCTTGGGTGAGTCAAACCATATCCCGGCCACATACATCTCCCCGTCAATATCCTGGAAGACAATGCGGACAGCTACATCCTGGGGTTCACCGGTAAATTTTGCCATGTAATAGACCATTACATATCCTTCCTGGGTCTCCGTTTTCCAGTATTCTTTGGATATGTAGTTGCCTATAATAGCTTTAATTTGCGCGTTGGTTTGATTGAAGACCTCCTCGGTGGCAGCGCTTTTCATCTCCTTGTTAAAATTCGCGGAGTATCTGGTGTAATCGCCATCATTCATCGCTTTAAGGATATTTTCCGTCATCGAGTTGGCGAATGCCGGCTCGCCTTGCCCGGTGCAGCCAGAGACCACTATCATCGTACTTAATATCAGGATAAGTCCCAATACGATAGCTACCGTTCTCCTTATCATATTAATTCTCCTCCTCCATTACTCTCCTCAGCGTTTCGTTGAGCATGGGTACTGTCTGGTAGTTAGCAAGTTCTGCCGGCTTTATCCACCTCGCCTCTTTATGTTCCCAGTCTATTTTGATTTTAGCCCGGTCCTCTATCTGGAAGAGGTAAGGGAGAACCACCCACCTGATGCCCAGTTTATCATCGTTAACAGTAAGGGGAGCCCCCTTTTTGATCAGCACCACCTCTTTTCTATCCAGAGCGGTCTCCTCCTCTATCTCCACCAGGACCTGCTCATCGGCGGACTGCTCGATGTACCCGCTTACCCCTGCCCATTTATCATGGTAGGTACCGACATTTTGGCTGCGGCGTAAAATCAGTATCTCATCGCCGGATTTAAGAAAGCAGGTAACTACCCTTCTTTCTTCAAGCTCTCCCACGCAGCTAATACTCCCCGAAAATATTGTAGCTAACAGACTACTGCTGGAGGCCCGATAGATACTCTTTTATCCAGGTAAGGGCAGCTTTGGCAGCGCTGTGTCTATTCTGGCTGCGGTCACCCTGGAAAAGGTGTTTTTGACTGAAAGTGCCGTTCGGGCCGGATATGCCGATATAGAACAGGCCTGCCGGTTTCTCCGCGGTGGCGCCGCCCGGCCCGGCAATACCGGTATCGGCGACGCAGATATCTACGTTCAGGACTTTTTTCGCTCCCGCTGCCATCTCCTCCGCTACCTGGGGACTCACGGCGCCGTACCGGGCAAGGGTCTCTTCCTTGACGCCGATTATTCTCACCTTTATTTCGTCGCTGTAGGAGGTAATAGAGCCTTTGTAGTAGTCCGAGCTACCCGGGACACTGGTTATCAGGCAGGATATCAGCCCTCCGGTGGCTGATTCCACGGCGCCCAGCGTCAGCTTTTTTTGCCGCAGCCACTCTCCGATTTCCTGTTCCAGGCCTGTCATAGATTATATGAACCTCTGCATCAGGGTATATATTATCTCTTCATCCAGCTGGTTGCCGTCTTTGGTAACCCGGTGCACGATATCATCCACTGTCTCCCGTTTGTGTGGCTCCTCCATATCGTCCAGCCGGGTATAAATACCCGCTCTTCTCCCCAGTCTGAAATTTATTTTGTCTGCTTTAGAGAGTGCCAGGTAACTGTCAATTACGGCGAGCATTTTCTCCTTGTCATCCGGCAGTTTGCCCTCTATCTCCTGGAACAGGTTGGTGATATGGTCGCTTACGTAGTTAGAGTGGCAGTTAAGATTTTCAATGAGCAGCCTTTCCTCTGCCACAATATCGTCATCCGTTGCCCGGATAAAATCGCCGCTGGCTGCCTCATCGTAGAGCGGCATATCTTCTCTCAGTGTCAGTGTCCTGATCCTGATGAAGTCAGGGTCTATTTCGTTTAGCACTCTGGCCGTTTCGGTGGCATGCTCCCGCCACATCTCCTTACCGCCCAGTCCCAGGAGGACATATTCAGACAGCGATATGCCGGATTCCACCACATTCCTGCCGCCTTTTATGTGTCTCGCCGCGGTAACGCCCTTGTCGATATACTCCAGCAGCGGGTCATAGCCTGTCTCCAGCCCGATATGCAGCCGGGAGAGCCCGGCCTCGTGCAGCTCGGCCAGCTCTTCAACCTTCTTTCTGGCTGCCGTGTCCGAGCGGCCATAGCTGGTTATCCTGTTAACGGTGGGCAAGGTCTCTTTCAGGAACCTGATTACCTCGGACAGCTCATGAGTCCTCATTATGATGCTGTTTGAATCCTGCAGGAAGACGGTTTCACCGCCGGCATAGAGCCAGAGAGCAACATTGCGGAAGGACTCGCTGGGTGCGCTGTTGAATGCGCTCGCTGCCATCTCCTGCGTTCCGGCGCCGCCACGGCCTGCTTGCCAGGCCATCTCCGTAATCTTGTCCTGTATGGCCTTAACGGTGGCTATGTCCTGTTTTATCTCGGCTACCGGGCGGTACTCGAATTTATTATTCTTGTACATGCAGCAGAACTTGCAGCGGTTCCAAGAACAGTAGCGGGTCGCGCGGATAAGCAGCGAGTAGGCTTCGCTTGGTGGCCGGTAAGGCCCTACCTCAAAGGAATACGTCATCGCCTGTGCCTCCACTATAACCAGGGGAATATATATTGCTTAACGAATTCAAAATTCTTCTTTACGTTTTCAATCCCTTTGACAACATTGATATGCCCGGGGAGTAAATACTCAATCTCCAGTCTGGACAGGGTTTCAATAGACTGTTTAAGCTCTGCGGCGTTACCACCGGGCAGGTCAACACGCCCCGTGTTCTGGGCGAACACCACGTCTCCGGCAAGCAGTATCTTTTCCTGCCGCTCATAGAAGCAGATGCTGTCGGGGGAGTGTCCCGGGGAGTGGATAAATTCTAAGGTCATATGGCCGGCATCCAGTATGCTATCTTCAAAACAGCTATCTATCTCAAACTCCAGACCGTCCAGGCCGAGCATGTTAGTCGCCTGCTCCATGACTTCTCCGTAATACTCTTTCTGCAGCGGATGCAGCATGATTTTAGCGCTGGACAGTTTCCTGATGGCTTCGTTAGCCCAGCAGTGGTCGGGGTGCAGGTGGGTATTGATGATAAGGTTGATGTCCTGTATGTCAATACCGTCATGATGCAGGTCTCCGGCTAGCTGGGACAGGCTTTGAGCAGAACCGGCGTCTATGATAATGTTGATATCATCTTTGATAACATAGGTGTTGCAGTCCAGCATGCCACTTTCGGGGTAAAAGAAGAGTCTATCGGTCAGCTTCATATCCCAAATCCCCTTTTTTTATTTAACATATTGATTATATAGCAGCTACAGCTTAAAATAAAGCCAAACGTACTAATCTAATACTTAAAGGAGGTTCTGTTATGGTATTATTGGCTTGGGTATTCGGTATATTAGGCGGACTGAGTGCGGTGATGGGCATTATTACTGCTCTGGGAGTATTGCCGGTGTTTGCTGGCAGCTTCACGGAGACTTTCTGGATGCTGCTGGCCGGGGTATTTCTGCTGATTACCATTGCGGCTGCGGTCAGTCGCGGTCAGTATGAATAAATGAGATGGGTGTCTATTATATCCGAAAGCCAGGCAATATAATGTCAAAGAGGGGCGTATTTATTGCGGTTCATATTCAGCCTAATGCGGCAAGGAACGAGTTGACTGGTATAAAGGATGATATATGGCAGGTGAGGATATCCGCAGCGCCTATTAAAGGTCAAGCCAACAAGGAATTGTTAGATTTTCTGGGTAAGATACTGGGTGTTGGCAAAAGTAATCTGAGTATTGTTAAGGGTCATGCCAGCCGCCATAAACTCATAGAAATTAACGGTTTAACACAGGAGGAAATTGCCGGAAAGCTCATGCCGGGCAGTTAATCGGTCGGGGTTTAGAAGTGGCGTTTTGTCTTTCCAAATGCAGCAGGCGGCTTGCTTGCTGAAATAGTATAATTATGCTATAAGTTACTCTACGCATCAGCTACGATAAAGGAGGAATAGGAAATGAAAGTGGTAAGCAAAATTATTCTGATGGCACTGGTGGTGCTACTGGTTTTATTGCCGCTTGTTGCTTGCGGAGGGGCTCCGGAGGAGCCTTCTACTCCCGCGGAAACACCGGCTGAGCCCACGGAGCCGACAACAACGCCCGAAGAGGGTAATCGGTCTCCGGCTATCAGCAGTCTTACTGCTGAGCCGGCCGCAGTCTCCCGCGGCGGCTACTCACGTCTGGCCTGTATTGCCAGTGACCCGGACGGTGATAAGCTGAGCTATTCATGGTCGGCAAGTGGTGGTAGCCTTCGTGAGGATAGCAGCCTGGCTACCTGGACCTCGCCGGATATCGAGGGAGAATATAGAATTACCATTACCGTCAGTGATGACAAAGGCGGTACCGCTACCGAGACCGTCAACATTGCCGTGCTGGCCAATCAGCGCCCTGTCATCAGTGACCTTACTGCCGACCCGTCGGAAGTTACACCCGGTAGCGTGGTGACCTTGACATGTACGGCTACCGATGCCGATGGTGACTCCCTGGTCTATGTCTGGTCGGCTGATGATGAGGGAACCATCACCGGGTCAGGTAATGTGATTACCTGGAAATTGCCTGACGAGGATGGTAAGTACGTAATCAGCGTGCTGGTTGATGACGGTAAGGGGGGCACGGTCAGGAACGAGACAACGGTAACTGTCGCCACTCCCGAAATGGGAGTAGTGCTGGAACCTATAACCAGTGAAAGCGCGTCGCTTTCTTTTGCCGGGGACATGTATGACGCTATCTGGGTAGGTGATAACTCCGGGAACAAGGGAGTTCGGGCCTTCTTGAGCTATGATATCTCGGCACTGAGCGGCGCCACTATCGAGGAGGCGAAGCTTACTTTCACCACCAGGGAAATAGTTGGTAACCCCTGGGGCATTAGTGTTTTCCTGTATGTGGAGAAGGTGGAGTATGGCTCCCGTCCCCTGCAGGCGACAGACTTTGATATCGAAGGCATACTTCTGGGTGAGAAGTTTACCAACGAGGTGCCTGAGGAAATTGATGTGACGCTGGCAGTGAGAAAGCTTCTAAAACCGCCGGCAGACCCCCGTTTTCAAGTAAGGATATATCTATCCAACTATAGTAACGGGAATAACCAGGCTGACTACATTGATTTCTCCAAGGCCATTCTGACGGTTGATTATACCCGGTAAAACTTGGGTGCAAAACAAATCAGGGGATAGCTCACTCCCGATAGCTATCGGGAGTGGCTGTCCCCTGACTTATAACTAGCTTTGTTTCTTCCTGCGGCGTCGCCACAGGATAATGCCCAGAATTGTTCCCCACAGCGGGGCGAAGATTACCACCCAGATAAGGGTTGTCACCAGCCATTGCCCGAAGACAACGATGCCCCGGATTGCTGTTTTAAAAGCTTCTGTTATGTTCCAGACACGGACCAGCGGTTTGCTGCTCGCTACCGGCTCCAGGGATACCGAGATAAGACTCATTGATGAAGTCCGCTCCAGATATTGAATCCGTCCCTTGAGTTGCTCTATCTCACTCCGTACCTGGGACAGCTTTTCATAGATTTTAAGGATGTCTTCCACATCCTCCGATTTTTCCAGCAGTACCAGGTATTGATTTTCCGTAGCCTCAGCATTCTTAAGCCTTGATTTCAGGTCAACATACTCCTCAGTAACGTCACGCCCTTCGGCATTTTCCGAGTCCACCCGCACCGCCATCTCCCGCAGTTCCGAAAGTACCGTCTCAAACTTGTCTTCCGGTACTCGGATAGAGATAACGCCCCGCTTCTCCTGCTCTTCCCCCCAGATTCGCGATGATACTACGTATCCGTTATAACTGGCGGCCAGGCTGGCTATCTCGTTCCGGGCCAGGGCTACGTCATCTACCACCAGCGCTATGTTGCCGGTCTGTACTATGAGGCGCTCTGTGTCCGGTGACGTTACAGAGTTCCCCTCTCCGTAGTTCTTGTCGGTTTCATCGGTATCAAATCCCGGTGCCATAGGTGCTGGGGCTCCAGACGGCATTGACTGGGATTGCTCTTCCGGGGCCCGGGCGCAGGCGACCGGCAGGGCCAGCAGGCCTATTAGCAACACGCTGACTATTATGAATATCAGTCTTTTCATATCTCTATCCCCCTCTTAATTTGATAGCAGTGGATTACATATTATACTTTGTATAACGTCTTGAGAAGGGGAAGGTTAGCGTATTCGTTAAATTTATAGTAACCTGCCTTGATACTATTTTATCTGGCAGTGCTGACCCATAGCCTGTTGCCATCAGTGGTGAATTCAATGGTGCCGTGCTCGCTGGTGCAGAGTATGTTATCCTCTCCCTGGTATTCTCTGAGCCTGCCGATAACCTCGTCACCGGGGTGGCTAAAACGGTTACCGGCGCCCACCGAAATAACCGTCAGTTGCGGGCTGGCTACAGCCAGGAACTCGTCGCTGGTGGAGGTGTCCGAACCGTGATGGGCAGCCTTGAGCACGGTGGCGTGGCGGATAGCGCGCCGGTTAAGAAGCTCGTATTCTGCTTCCTGCCGGATATCGGCGGTGAGCAGGAAGCTCACCTCGCCCATAGCTAACTCCATTACCGTCCCGTTATCATCTATATCCGACCCGGTGCCGGTTAAAAGGATGCTTGCCGGGGCTATCACCCTCAGTGTAGTTTCCTCTCCCAGATATATCTCCTGCCCGGCCCGGGCTTCTAACGTGGCGATATTCTTATCCCGAATGGTATTCAGCCACTCGTTATATACTGGCGAGTCGCTATCCATTCCGGGAACCAAAATTTGTTTGACCTCGTATCTCTCCAGCACCTCAATCAGGCCGGTAACATGGTCGCTGTGAGCATGGGTAAGCACTACCAGGTCAATAGTCCTGTCCCAGAAGGGCATCTGCCGGCTTAGTTCCAGAGCTATCGCTTTCGGGCTGGGGCCCCCGTCAATTAGAATATCCTGGTGTGCCGGCGTCTGAACCAATATGGCGTCGCCCTGGCCTACGTCCAGGAAGCTTACGTGAAGTTTACTATCGGGCATGCTGGCGGCGGTAGCTGATGCCAGGATAGCCAGTAGCAGTAGTGGCGGAATTACCCATTTGGGAGCTGATCTGGAGTGGAGTTTGGCGGTGCGCAGTTTTGCCGTAACCCGTGGTAACAGCGTAACGAGCCTGTGCCGGTACCGGAAAAAGAGGAGGGCCAGCGCCAGCAGGACGTAGTAAGCAATTATCACCAAGACAGACGTGTTGCTCGTCTCTATAGCAGAGAAGGGCAGTCTGGCAAAACCCTCTACTATTACCACCAGGTATGCCAGTAAAGGCCACGCTAGCCACCCGGTAAACTGGGCGGCGGGCAGGGCGAGGAAGCCGAGCACTCCGGCTGAAGCCCCGATGACTATAATACCCGGAAGTACGGGCAGGGCAAGGAACGTGGCCAGGGGGCCGACTAGGGATACTGTACCGAAGTAACTTGCGGTTAACGGCCAGACGGCGATGATAGCGCCCAGGCTCACGGTGAAGCTGTCCGTTGCTATGCGGGCAATACCGGCTACGGCTGCCCCTTTTTCGTTTTCACCCGCAAGCGCCGTAACCAGGTTTCTGCCGGCATCCCGGAGGTGGGGGAAGATGAAGATTAGACCGGTCATAGCCAGGAAGCTCATCTGGAAGGAGACGGTCCATAGTATTTGCGGGTCAATACCGACCATTACCGCAGCGGCAAATACCAGGGCGGTAATGGTATTTCGCTGCCTGCCCAGGAGCTCGGCAGTGAGAAACAGGCTCGCCATAATAGCTCCCCGGATAACGGGGGCGTGCATGCCGGTGATGAAAACATAGAGCCATATAATGCTCATGGCGAACCAGATATATAGATAATGTCTCCGGCCAAGGAGCCATATACCGATACTGACCAGAATACCGGCCATGATGCTGAGGTGAAGACCTGATATAGCCAGCAGGTGCGCCGTGCCGCTGTTTGAGAAATCGGAGGCAAGCGGTTCGGGAATGTTCCCCCGGATGCCCAGGACAATGCCCTGCGCTACTCCTGCCTGCGGTTCGGGCAGCACCCGGGCCAGGGTTTGGGACATATCCTTTCTTACCGAGTATATCCATCCCAGTATCTTTGAACCCTCGCCTCTTGCGAGGGTTTCCACTTCGGGAAACTGCATGGTGGTATATATACCCTGGTGTGCCAGGTAGCCGGCATAGTCAAATCCATCCAGCTGGCCGGGTGTCTCCATTTCCCCGGTTATCCTCAGAACGTCACCGTAGCGGTAATCTGAGTAGCGGGGTATAAATATCAGTGCTGTCCCGGATACTTCGTGCCATGCCTGGTCCTGGTATATCTCTCTGGCTTCAAGCTGTAACTGGATAGAGTTTTCCTTCAGTTCCGGGTCGGCGCTTGCGATACCCTTGATTGATACCGTACCCCGGTCATTGTAAAAGTGGAGATGGTTTTCATCCGTGACCGGCAGGCTGGTCTGGTACCAGGCGATACCGCCGAGCAGGGTAAGCAGGCTCAAAGTGATAAGGATAATTACTTTGGCGTGGCTGCGGAGGAAAATGAGCATGGACAGGGGGATAAGAGCTGTCAGTATAAAGGATAACGGTAAAGAGTAAACCGAACCCAGAAAAATACCTGCGAGCCAGGCGCAACCGAGACATACGAGAACCACTATTTTCCATCCTCGGGGCTAGTCGGTGACAGTAATAAGCTCCTTGATTTGCTCGTAGGTGGCAGTACCTATTCCGGTCACTTTGACTAGTTCGTTAACATTTCGAAAGGGCCCGTTCTGGCGGCGGTAGTCAATAATCGCCTCGGCCCGTCCCTCTCCGATTCCGGGCAGGGCTTCGAGCAGCCAGAGCTCAGCCCGGTTGATATCTATTTTTTGCGGGGCCGGAGCTTCGCCGGCTGGAAGCACCAGGAGCTTGAGTCGGCTGGACTCGTTATTGCCGGTCATGCCGCCGGCAGACTGGATAATGCCGGTTATAGTGTCCTTCCCGAGCAGAGGATAAATACCGGGATTATTTACCGCGCCGCACATATAAATCTCACCCGCGAGCTCCGGAACCGGGGCTAGAATTATCTCCAGAGGTTCGCTTTTTTCGTACCGTGACCAGGTAATGATACCGCTAGCGGTAATGATGATGAGTAGGATAAGGGCAATAAGCATCCAGAACCGGTTAAAGCTACTTATTGTCATGGAGTCCTCCCGGTATAGACTGTCTACAGTATAACATCAAACGGGGGGAAATTGAGTTGCTGATGGGCGCATGATATAATTAATATAAGTGTGGCAGTAAAGATAGTAGCTACTAATCGCAAGGCGTATCATGATTTTTATATTCAGGATAGCCAGGAAGCCGGCATTGAGCTTACTGGCTCTGAGATAAAATCAATACGTGCTGGGAGGGTCAATCTGCGCGATGCGTATGTCAGACCTGAAGGCGGGGAGTTATGGTTGCTGAATGCACACATTGCTCGCTATGAGGCCAGCAGTCATTTTGGTCATGAGCCGACACGCCGCCGCCGGCTTCTGCTGCACCGTAAGCAGATTAACAGCCTGACCGGTAAAGTGGCGGAGAAGGGATTGACACTGGTCCCGCTGAAACTATATATTAAGGGTCACTTGGCCAAGGTAGAAGTGGCCGTGGGCAAGGGTAAAAAGCTATATGATAAGCGGGAGTCCATTGCCCGTCGCGACCTGGAAAGGGAAGTAGAGCGGGATATAAGGATGCAGCAACGTTAGAACGTTAGTCCGAAGGAGGTAAATTTACTAACGTAGTCCATTTCAATAAGGGGACGCGTGGTTTCGACAGGGGGAGTAGGCTACAGGATTGCAGGTTGAGGTTCCACTCTCCTCATTAAACGGGTGGCAAAAAAGTAACTGACGAACCAGAATTAGTTTTTGCAGCCTAGATAAA
>Ga0075115_10000634_pt1 | contig 17426 bp, 25 predicted proteins | sample AntAceMetag02UKH_FD_69785 | JGI IMG/M metagenome (GOLD analysis project Ga0075115, IMG submission 69785) | Saline lake microbial communities from Ace Lake, Antarctica - Antarctic Ace Lake Metagenome 02UKH | ecosystem: Environmental > Aquatic > Non-marine Saline and Alkaline > Saline | place... | reverse complement strand
ACAGCACTCCCGGCGAGTGCCTTATCAATTTTCTGTTTATCCCCGCCTCCAAGCAGGGGCAGGAGGAATACCCATGCACTCTCTTTACCAAAGAATCCAGAAGCTCGCACAGGACATCCCTGAGACCCGGAAATACCTCGTACCACTCATCCGGCGTTATGCAAGGGCGCGGGTCCCCCAGCAAGTGGAGAAGGAGCTACTCAGCACCATGTTGGTGTGGGCTCGAAAAGTGGGGGCATGGGGAGCAAGCGTCCAGGTTTCCAAGGGAAGGCGCGGTATCGATGTGGTTTTTGACGACTACTACACCGACCGCAACGGTAAGCATCCTTTCGTCCTCACCGTGACCTATGGATTGGACCGGGAAGGGCATCCTGAAATCAAGTTCGGAGATCCCCGGAACCGGTTCAAACCCGACATTGCTTGGTCCATCGACGATGACTGGACAGAGGCCCTGTCCTGGTTCCGTAAGCAGACGCGCGACCTGGGACGATTCACCAGCATACTCAACTCGAACGACGGGAAGACCATCTTCCCAAGCCCAGAAACCTCCGGACCCTCCCCCGAAGCCCTCGCATACTTTCCTGATCCCGAATAGAACCCCCGGCGAATGCTTTCTCACATAGTCGGAGAGGGGGGATTCGAGCTGAGGACTCCACCCAAGCGCATCTCAGGGTACAGGTGTTCAGGAGTCACCTCTACCAGATTTAGCCCATGACGTCTCGCCATGTCCCGTTTGATTTCTACTGTGGCGTCATAATCTCGATGCTGCCCCAAAAGCCCAAAGTATTCCACCCACAGATCTTGGTCGGGAAGATAGAAGTCACAGGTGTACCTCCCCTCGGGGTAAGGCTTATGACTCTCGTAAGAAAGACCTTGATCAAAAAGCCAATCCGCCACAAGTTTTTCGGAGGCACTATCCGCTGTATGTCCCGCTTTGCAGGGTATCTTACCCCGAATGAGCCATTGAGTGTTAGGGGTCAGACCCAACTCTTTCATGGTCTTGTTCCAGGACCCAAAGAACTTGGATGCAGCTAGAATGAGACGATGTCCAGCCTCTTTTGTAGTGGGCGTTCTGTTCTCTTCGGTATGGATCCGATGAATGAAAGACACAAGTTCCTCTCGGGACGCTGGTGGGAATCCATGTTGGAGAACCATGCCACATTCTCTTGAACAGGCCCGGTGTGTATCCTTACGAGGGTAGAAACATGATCCACAAACAGAACATTTCCGAGAGTCTTGCCTACGGAGAGCATCACTAGTCTTTTTGCGAGACTGGACACTACGGGGTGGTCGTCTCTGGTTGTTGTAAGTTGCAGCACAGGACTTGGAGCAGAAGATTCGACCCTTCGGAGTTTTCTTTCTCCCCGGAGTCCACCAAACAGAATCCCCGCAACACATACAGGCCCTAACCTCACCTTTGGTCTGGTGGGCGGATCGACAAACAGGACTACAAAACTGCTTCCACCCCTTCCTAATAGCCTCATTCACCCTTCCGATGGGTCTGGAAAAGGAACTTCCACAATGGTCACACGAAACGACTTTCTCTGACATGCTGCACCTCCTATAGAAGGTGCAGTATAGACAGAGTATCGGGGAGACCGGAACTGAATCAGGGTGGTGGGATTCGAACCCACGAAAACCTCCCGGACCCAAACCGGGCGCTCTAGCCAGGCTGAGCTACACCCTGAAGCTCCGACGGTTGGACTCGAACCAACGGCATACCCTGGTTAACAGCCAAGAGCTCTGGCCAACTGAGCTACGCCGGAATAGCCCCCAACCTCTCGTTGACTCCCCGGGCCGGTCGTCACAGAAGGCATCTAGTGTTACCTTGGAGACCGGTTATCGGGGTCATCTTCGAGGAGCCGGGAGGCTTCACCCTCCTCCGAAGAGAAGGGCGGGTGACCGGGGTCCGAGTCGGACCCCACCCACCACATAGAAAAAAGGGGAGCGGACAGCAGGCTAGACCGCCCGCCCCCCTCGAATTACTAATGTTCCTGTTCACATGTCAAAGACTTACCAAGGTTCATACGCCCCTGGTGGTCTAACCGCTGCTAGGCGCTTAAACGAAAAAAAACCGGACAACCTTTCGGGTGCCCGGCTTGGATCGTCAAGTTGACGCGTGCTAGCCGGGCACCCCCTTCGGGTCGCAACCGTTAATGGCGGCGACAGGTTGGGGGTGCTGCATTGGTCCTTGTTCGTTTCTAATTTCCATATTCCCACCCCCAAACGTGCCCGACCGCCTTGCGGCTATCGCCGCTGGCCTGGTACGTTTCAGAACTCGGAATCTCAACAACATTGAAATCGAACTCCTTGGTTAGGGGGTGAGAGCCCCGATGGGGCCTTCCCCGGACGGCTCGCTGACCGTCACGGTACATCCTACCTGTTTCGGGCCAGATGTCAACCCCCATTTTTCCGGGGGTTGCCCTTGCTACTCGATTAGACGGTCGGCTGAGCCAAAAGTTTCATCCTGCACATTTGGGGTAGCAGTAGAAGCGGTCTCCAATCTGGTATTTCGTCGTGACGTGCCCCCCAATACGGACTTCCCCGTCGTGGTAGACCGGAACCCACCACAAATAGTCCCTGCAAGGGATCACCTGTTTACACTTTCTACAGGTGCGCGGGTGGAGGTATTCGTCAACCCCAATGCGCTTGGCACCAGGTTCTGGCGGTATCGGTTCAGGGGGCATCGGCAGCGTCTTCCTTGCTGTGGACGTATAATCCCGGCTGTGCCGGACGGGGGACTCCTGCGGTCCTTCGGCCCTCTGGAAGCTCCTGTTCCGACCAGATGATGTACGGCCCCTGGCCAGACGTTTGAACCACCACCCAGCCGTACTTGGGGTGCTGGGCGATACCCGTGGGCACCTTGTTGGCCGTTTCTTTCTGGGCCAACTGGAGGGCCTCCGCAGGAATGCCCTCCCGGGTCTCCCAGTCAGCCGTGGGGATCATCAAATTCTCAGCCTCGAACGCTAGCTCTTCTCTTCCCACGGGTTTCTTCCCTTTCTCCGCCTCGATGATTTCCTGACACTCCTCGACGCAGACGTTGCAGATACAGACCGTCGGCCCCGTGATGATCAGGTTCACTTCTTTCTCGGTGCGCCCACAGAAAGAACAATGGTATGGAAATCCGTCTTGCATCACGTCACGCCAACCTCAAGTGGCTCACGAGCGGGTCCAGATCTTCGGACTTGGCGGGACCGAGAGCCAGGGCCGTTGGTTCCCCACCCAGGTCGGACTCCTCCATCAGCCCGGTCGGGATGCCCGCTGCTTTGGCTTTCTCCTGAAGGTCGAGCAAGGTGGCCTTGTCCTTAGCATTCAGGACGACCTTGGTGAAGGCACCCTCGACCCAGGGCTTGACGGCGCCCTCCCAATCCCAGTCCTCACAGGGGCCCATCTCGTAGCGGCCGTCTCCGACCTCGACCAGACGGTCGAAGAAGACCTTGATGGCTGCGTGGGCGACCTGAGCGGCCAGGCGACCCCGGCTCAGTCCCAGGTCTCGGCGCATGACGATGACTTGCTTGATGCTCATGTGGGTTCTTTCTCCAGATGTTCCTGGTGGTTCTTGTCATCGAGCTCAATCGTATCGAAGATTTCATCCACCCGGCGACAAAGAACTGCCTTGATATCCTCCCGGGTGCCCGACACCTCGAATGGCGGACAGGACATGTAACCGAAAGTCGCATCGGCGTGTTCGAATACTACTTGCATCGGAGTAGCGATATGTGGTTGCCGAATCGCTGCCATCGCCATTGTGAGTGAAGGCATCGGGGTCTCGGGCAAAAAGGCTTTAGCTGTCAAAGACGGGAGGTCTCGGGCCATCTGCCGATCTCGTTTCGCAATCATGCGGGTCCTTCCCCATAGGTGCGGTGGAACTCGACGTCCTCGATGCGGTAGACCTCGCCGCTCGGATTCCGTACAAGCCAGTCGGTCTCCGACCCGTAACCTTCCGGGACCTCGACGGTGCCGTCCGCCAGCGTCGTCTTGAACTTGAACGGGACACCCGGCTGGTAGGCCATGATGCCGGCCTTCTTCCGATAGACGTTGAACCTGCCCGGCACGGTCACGTAAGTTTCGTTGAACTCATCCAACGCACAACCGTAGATGTTGACCAAAGCTGTCTCCCCGTCGTTGTCCAGGGGGATCATGGCCATGTGGTTCCGGGGCATCACCTGCCCTTCGGGACCGGCCCAATGTTTGAAGTACGTGACGGCACAGCCTGTCTCGAAGGCCAGGACGAAGGTCTTCTTGCGGTACGGTTTGGCCTTGGACTCATCGAATTTGATCACGTCGGTCATGGACACTCTCCACATCGGAATTGGCTGTAGACCCAGGGGAGATACTTCTCGGCAACGTCCTCCGGGATGGAAAACAGGAATCCTCCTCGGGTGAAATCGCGGACCGTGTAGGACCCGTTGAAATTCCGGGCCGAGCTCGCCATGTGGATATCCACACCCGAACTCGACGCACAGGAATGAGGGCACCGGTCCTCTTTCGGAATCCGGCCGACGATTTCCTTACTGAGAGCCGTAAAGAAAACCAGGTCCGTCCGGGTGGCGGCGTAAAGGGGGTCACCGTGGCCGATGTCCTGCTGACATTCTCCGCAAAGCAAACTCATGATGTCTTCTCCGTATAGAGCCCGTGGGCTCGGATGTAGTCAAGCACGGCCGGCGGCACCAGGGCATCGACGGGAACCCCGTCAGCCAGCGCCTTCCGCACCTGGGTGCTGCTGATGTCCGGCAGCGAAAAGGGTAGCTCTGTCGAACCGGCCCGGGGCAAGACGAAGAAGTCCACAAGGGCCTTTAGGTCTTGCCAGCGGTGCCAGTCGGGCATCACGGCCAGGTTGTCCGACCCGATGATGAGGGTCAAGTCGTAGTCGGATTTAAAGTAGATGCCTCTCAGGTACTCCACGAGATCCACCGTGTACCGCGTGCGCTGAAACTTCTCGGTCAAGAGCACCCCGACATCGGGAGGGTCAGAGAAGGCCAGACGGCACATCTCGACCCGGTGGTCGAAGCCGATAAGCTTCGAGTCCTTGTCGAAGGCATGGCGCCAACAGGGCACGATGTGGACACGGTCGAACTGGCCCATTGCCTGGACGTAGGCCACGGCCATGACATGGGCGATGTGGGGTGGGTTGAATCCCCCACCGAAGAACGCCAATCGTATTTTCCTGGCCATCACACCTCGAAGTCAATGCCACCCTCCAGCAGCTCTCGATACCGCTTCCGGTTGAATCGGTAGAGCTTGGCTGGGCGGTGGTTTTCGTGGGTGGTATCCCCGGTTTCTTCCAGGACACCAAACTTGAGCACCTTGCGGCGGAAGTTTCGCTTGTCCAGAGAGCGGTCGAGGATGATCTCGTAGACCCGCTGGAGACACGTCAGGGTGAACTCCGGGGGCAACAGCTCAATCCCGACCGGCTGCCAGCGGACTTTCGACCGAAGCCGGCCTAACCCCATTTTGATAATCTCGGCATGGTCAAAGGCCAGGTCTGGGAGTTGGCTAACATCCCACCATACAGCCTGAGCAGCATCGTCCGCGCCTTTGACAGCCCTCGGTTTGACCAGAGCTAAATGGGCTGTCGAAATGACCCGGCCCCGAGGATCACGGCCTGGCTTACCGAACGTGTAAAGCTGTTCAAGATACATCGTAGAAGCTGTGGACAGCTTGAGTCCGGTCTCCTCTCGGAGCTCACGACGTAAAGCAATTTCCAGGTCTTCGTCCGGGTTGCTAAAACCACCGGGAAGCGCCCAAGACCCGTAGTAGGGTTCTCCCTCTCGACCCCGTTCGATGAGCAGGATCTTGAGGATATTTTCGTCCATGTCTATACCGAACACAACGGCATCGACCGTGTGATCAGCTTTGGCAAACTCATAGACGTGAGCTTTCCGCAGAATATCCCTGACCCCCCCAGTAGTGACGGGTTTTACATCAGCCATGGAAAAACCAGCCAACTGCCACAAGAACCCCGCTTTCTCTTCCGCCAGTGCCCGTACCATCCGAGTCACTACCTGTTGTAATTCTCTCCGGTTCATCACACATCACCTTTCACGGGCACCTTAGTGATGCTTCCATCCGGGAGTCGCTTGACAGCGACGTACACGACTTCTGTGGCCGTGACCGCCACCGGAGCTTCCTGACCGTCCCGGGAAAACTCTACCTCGACCTTGACGGTGATGGACGTGGTGCCGATACGGACCAGGCTCGTGTAAAACGTCACCACATCCCCGATGGCCACCGGACGCTTGAACTCGATGCCGTTCATGCACCGGGTGGCAACGTCATGCAGAGTGTGCCTGCGGGTCTCGATGGCCCCCGCCAGGTCGATTTCCGCAAGGATGGCTCCCCCGAAGACTTCACCCCTGGGGTTGGTGTCCTTCGGCATCAGAATGCGGCGGATTGCGATATTTCGTTCGTTCATTTCATCTTCATCCTGTAGACCTTGTTACCCCTAGCGAAAATGACCTGAGCCCCCATCTTGCCGAGAATCATGTCACCTCCAAGAATCGGGTCCTCGATGGTCTTGACTGTCGGGGACCCCTTGCGGGTGCTGAACAGTTCCAGGTGCTCATCCTCGTTGAGACAGACGCACACGCCGGAGTCGAGCACCACGAAGTTGAGCCCGGTCGGCTGGATGTCCTCCACGACCCGGATGTCATAAGCCAGGTCATTCCCGAATCGGAAGACCAGCCGGTCGTACTGACCGCCCTTTTCCCCGACCACCATTAGGATTCCGCCGTTGTTGTGGGTCGGAATCTCGGCTCCGTCGTACCGGGCATCTATCACCCGGTACTCGTCCAACTCCTCCAAGCGTTCCTGGAAGGCATGCCCCGAAGCCGACAGCAACGACACGTAGGTGGCCCCCAGCAAGTTCTGAACAACGACCCCCGGATAGAGCCGGGAGGCGTGCTCCAAGGTCGAGGCCACTCCCCGTGATGAAGCGATGACCTTCCCCTCCGTGTCAGTCAGGATGATCTCGTATATCGAGTCCACCGTCCGGTAGTAAATCCGGCCGTCATGGGACGATACCTCCAAAGCCGATAATCCAGGACTGACCTCCTCTTTGAAAGTGAGGTCCGTCAAGATGGGCACTGATTCGTTGTGTTGGGCCAACACGGCCCGGCCCAATCGAGGGGAGAAGCCTACCCCGACAATACTCTGGGGGGCCGTGTAGAGCGTCTGGCGGCCGTCTAGCCATACTCCGTCGGTGGTCACCACGACAAGATGCTGGTCGTCATTCCACATCCCCGTGACCTGGCCCTTGAATTCCCCTATCTCGGTGATATCGAGCAGGTCGGTCCCGGTCACCGACTTGACCTTCGGCATCACGATGATCACCGCACCGAATTCGGCTGGCGGGGGACAGCGTTTGCCCTGCTCGAACACGGCCTCGTACCATTGCCGATAGGAGTCAGGAATGAGGCTGAAGTCGTAGGCCGCTGCCGGCACCCGGACCCCAGGGTTGAACACCGAGATGCCCTGCTGCATCCGTTGTTCTATCCCCTTGACCTCCGGATGCTTCCCTTTGAAGGGGTGGATACCAGTGAACATCTGGAAGGACACGACCCCGAACGAGAACCAGTCGGACATCTCGGTGAAGTCTCCGAGGGGACACTTCCAGTCCCGCACCGAAGGCATCAGGGCCGTGGCCTTGAAGTGCCGGGTCTGGTACGAGTCGGCGTCGATGCAGTAGATGCCATCGAACCACTTCGACACCAGGAAGTTCATCTCGTTCAGGTCCACTATCAGAATGCCCGTTTGGTGGACGTGCTGGACGCTCTCCTGGAGCTGGCGCACGAGCTCCAGCGTCATGTCGTGGGTGACACCGTTGCGGTCACGGAAGGCACGGGGGAACATCTGGCATAGGGACCAGGCCCCCTGGACGAACCGCATCGTGTAGCCGAGGGGATGCCCAGAAGCATCCGTCAGCACCCTCTCGGGCTTGACCACACGGGGGTCCGTGATGGCGGAGAGCTCCTGTATCTTGCCCAGCGGGACCATCTTCTTTGGGTCATGGTAGACCTTGAAGGCCACTGACCCCTTGGCATAGATGGCCCCTTCCCCTCCGGCTCCAACATAGTCACGTTGGCTCAGGTGGGTAGAACTCCTGTCTCCCTTAACGTAGACCTTCATGGCGCCCCCATGTAGATACCTGCCACACCAAGGTCATCGTTGTGCTGCCAGCCATGTTTGGCGCAGAAACGATTGAGGAAGGACCGGCACCGTCGGGTCATGAACTCCCCCCGGTAGCCTTTGACATCCATCAGGTGGGGCACAACCTCCAAAAAAGAAACGGGCTTCATGGCGTCCCAGTCCTGGAAAGAGTGCACGCCGTCAGACATAACCATCACCGATTCGAACACGGCTGGGTCAAAGGTATTGAGGTGAATCGCCAGGTTGTCCCACATCACAGTCTTGCCCGACTCACCCCTGATAGAAATGTGCCAGTCAGTCTCCATCGTCTTGGTGGCTTCACCTTCCGTGATGGAGTAGCGTTGGACCGTGCGCCCCTTGTAACCCTTGTCAGCGTACACCAGCATCCGGTCAGGAAATAGAGCGTAAGATAAGTAGGCCGGAGCACCCTGGAAATCGATTTCCCACACCTCAATGCTGCCGTCCTGACGCTTGGCCGCAACGACCCCATCCCCGGTGACCCCAACATCCACCATTCCGTCGTCCCGCTGATAGGCAACAAGCAGGGTGGAATCCAGGCACGTCTGATTCAAGAATCCCGGCCGAAGATGGTCTGCACTCCAGATAGCCCATTCAATCCGATCCTTGAAGTTGTCTTTGAAGGTGGCGATACCCTGGATGGCGGCCAAGGCTAGGAACCGTGCTCCTACATCCGTGTCGGCCGAAGACGAGCAGCCGTCACACACGACAGCGTAGGTCCGATCAGGTTCATTTCCCCGAGACGGAATCTCCCCAGCCCGAGCGTAGTCCTCGCAGACCTTGTGGGTCTTGCCGATGACAAAGAAGGCGTCGGCGTGCATGACTACTCCGTCTCCAGCGTCAGGCTCTTGAGCCCTCTGGGGTTGAAGACCCCCACCCCGACCCCTTCCCAGACCATGAATCCGGGCTTTTGACCCGGCGGTGTGGAAGGCGGCTTCGGGCCGGGCTTGCGGGGGAGGGACCAGTCCTCGTACATTGAATTGACGGTCCGGCCGCACGATTGACAGGTAAACCGATACCAGTACAGCAGACTGGCCCACTTCCCCGAGAGGACGCCCTCGTGCCGAAATCGTTCGACTGTGACGTCACCATCACAGTGTTTGCAGGTCCAAGTATATCCCCCACAGCAGGCGGGAATCCCGGCCAGAACCTTGCGGGTTATTGAGTTGATGTACCAATGAACCCGTTGCACCTTCCCGGTCTTCCAGTGCTTACCCTGTTCCTGCCAGTGGTGCTCGAAGTGGGCATCACAGGACCCGCAGACGCACTCACTCTGGAAGTGGTTGTAGGGGCCTGCCACAAGCGTCTGGGCCATACCTTTGCTCTGGACGTCTCCCGACCCACAAAATGGGCAGACATGCTTGCAGGTCAGATTGATATCTAGGCGTTCCTTGACGAGTCGCAGGAAGTTGTGTCGCGGGGGCATCAGTCCTATCCTCTCTTGGTTTGTAGAGCGCCAGCAATCTTGTCGGCCTGCGCCACCGTATCCGGGTCCGCATAGGATAAGTCCCCAAACCCGGAAACGCTGTAGCCAATGAGTTGGGCGAACTGCGCATGCTCCTCCGGGGTAATCCTCGGGAGGTCAGAGATCTGGTTCATGTCGAAAGGGCCTGCGTCCAGCAGGAACCGGACGATGGGATTGGCCCGGAAACGGACAATCCCATCGTCCAAGACCACAATCGGCTGCATGGGCATCTTGGTGTCAGCATTCATCATCCCCATTCCCCTCCCCTGCTTGCAGTCGGACTCCTACTTCGTAACCTTCTGGACGCCAACTATACGACATCACAGCCCAATCAAAAAGAGAGGGATTGACTCGCTCCGCCTGTGCCCAGTGCTTGGCTTTGAGACGAGATGGACTGGCTGATGAAGCCGCCCAACTTGGCGAGCGTCTTTTCGTCGGCGTTGTCGAGTGCAACGAACTGTTGGAACCCGGCCGTGGCCTGGAAGTCGTCCAGTGCGGATTTGACGCTGGGGTCCTTGAGGTTCACGCCGATGAGCACGGGCATGATGGACTCCAGTGCCTCGGTGCGCTTGGCCTCGTCGATGGCATCGGCCACCATGTTGGCCGTACTGGTGGACGAGTTGTCCCAGCCGTCGGTCAGCACGAACACACAGGCATTGCAGTCGAAGTCCTGGGCGGCCAAATCCTGGGCGTACTGGGACGCCGACTGGATGGCGTTGAGCGTGGCATCGAACAGCGACGTCGAACCGCCCGGCGACGACAACTCGTCGTAGTCGTTCTCATTGCAGTCGGGCAGCGGCTTGAAGCCGTGGACCTCATCCACGTTCCGGGAAAAGGCCAGCACCCGGAGCATCATGTTGTCCGCCCGGGGGCTGCGACGGCATGCCTTGACGACTTCCTTGATGGCCGCAATGATATCGGCCTTGAAGGAATTGACCGACGGCGAGTCGTCCACGACGATCAGGCCGAGCGTGTACTCGGACGCACCGAGGTCTTCGATGCGTGCGGCCGAAAATTGAAAATTGGACCCCCCGAGCTGATGGGTCTCCAGATTTGTGTCTCCAAGCCGTGGCATTGTATCTCTCCTTTCGAAAGTGTGTTAGTATATCTCACAGTGTCTTGACCACAGAGGAAAGCCCGGTGAAGTATACTATTGAAAACATCCGGACCCATCTTGCAGAAAGAGGATTCATCCTTATCTCCGAGACGTACCCGGGGTACAACAAGAAACTTCGGTACCTTTGTAAATGCGGAAAAGAGACTCAGAGCACTTGGAGAAATCTCCGGTTCCATACCGGCCTGTGCAAAAAGTGTAGATACCAACAAGTGGTGGAAACTACTAAATCCAACAACGGCGGTCGGCATCACTTCCAAACAGAAACCTTCAAAGGGAATCGGAAAAAGAAGTGGCTGAAGAAATACGGTACAGACAGTCCCCTGAAAAGCGCCGCTGTCAAGGAAAAGCGTCGAAGAACGAACCTCCGTCGTTATGGCGTCCCTGAAGTCTCCCAAGTCCCCGACATCCAAAAAAGACAGCGGGAAGGATTTCGGCGAAAGTATGGAGTCAACCACTTCATGGAAAACCCAGCCTCGATGGCGAAATACAGACAAACCCTGATGGACAGGTATGGGGTGCCAAGTCTCGCCTATCTGAGCCGTCGGTCTTCCAAAGAATCCCAACAGTTTTTCACGGCCCTGTTTCAGGATCTCCCCGTAGATATGAGAGACAAATGCTACTTCTCGCCCCGCAGCCGGGAATTCAACGTCTGGAGAAAGGGGAGATACTTCAAATACGACTTTGTCCATTCCAGACTCAGAAAGTGTATCGAATACAACGGTTCCCGATTCCATCCCCACCCCGACCAAAAAGAAGATGAGGTTGGGTGGTGTCTTTTCCGACCCAGACGGACCGTCAAGGAAGCTCGGGAGTACGAAGATCGCAAATTCGAAGCGCTCTTTTCCAGAGGATTCCAGGTTCTGGTCATTTGGGATTATGAAGTAAAACACGATCTTCAATCCGCCTTGCGGAAATGCTTAGACTTCCTCTTGGGCTCTACGCCAGGAAACTTACTGAATCCAAAACCTGCGCCCCAAACTTCTCCATCTCCGTGAAAAGGTTGGCAGCTTCTTTCTCGAATCCGGTCACGGCGGAAGTGCAGTCCTTCAGGATGACCATCTTCTTGGCATAGGCTGGATCAGAAAAACAATGCACGATGTCGAGACATGTGTGTCTCACACAATGACTTGCTGCTTCCCCGGCGATGACCACGATGTCCGCGTCCTCCAGCGTCTGGATGAGCCGGGTGTTGATCTGGCTCTCGGGGTCGGCGGGGTCGGGCACTTCGGCCTTGACACCGGAGAAGTGCTCCGTCCACGGGTTGGAACCCTTCGTCACGTAGTCGGTCTGGGCGAACTCGGTGTCCTCCCAGTTCTGGAGCGCTGCGAACAGCTCCGGCGTCACGTTGTGACCCCAGGACCCGATGAGGCAATGCGGCGGCCAGATGCAGTGGGGATAGCGTCCGCCGTCGGCCAAAGCCGCCAGGTACTGCCGGGACTTGTCGAGGAAGGACGGCACGTAGGTGGTGTACTCGGTGGCCGTCGGGGCCATCCAGTTGGCCGGGTCAAGGGCCACGATCTTGTCACCATCCATGCCCAGGAGGGTAAAGGGATCGGGCGGCATCCCATCACCGACACGCCTCCACCATTTGGGATGACTGATGTCGATGAGCCGGTGGCTGTCGAGGGTGACGTGGATGTCCGTCAACTTCTTGCCCAACCGGTCGATCATCGCAGCGAGACGCTTCATGTCCTCGTCGGCCCCGGGCACAACAAGGGCCCCGAGGTTGCCGTGGCCGTCGTCACCGATGCAGAAGTCGTTCTGTGGATCCACGATCAGCATTTCTACCCGCATCATTTCTCACTCCTTCGGAAGCAGATGCTTCCATGTTTTCCCATGCACGATGTAAGCGATTGTGCCTGGGGCTACAGAAAACCGCCGGGCCAACGAGATCTGGGATTCCCCTGCTTCGTGAGCGGCTCGAACTGCGAGGACAGAAACATCATCCAGCTTGGCTCGGTGATGGTCTGCTCCCCTTTTCCGTTTGGATTGGAGACTGTCCCGATAAGGGATATTCTTTTGAGGGGGCCGACTGACTACATCTTCAATGTCCCATCCTTGGGAAAGACGGTACTCCAAAGATTGGGGTGTCAGACCGAGCTCCTCAGCCCATTGAGTAAGGGGTTTTGTCTGGCCAAGGGCTGTTAGGAAACGAGTCCGGGATGTGTTTCGGGCTTGTTGTTTGGGTGTGGCCCATCGCACATTCCCAGGTTCATAGTTGCCCTCGTTATCAATCCTATCCAGGGAATGCTTTGGGGAAGGGCGGGGCCCCATATCCTCAAAAAAACGGTCAAAACTAGATCCCCACTCCGAACACACAGAGACTCTACCCCCATACAAATAGAAACCCTGATTTCTGGGGTCTGAACAGCGGCGGCGCATACTCATCCAGATACGGTATTCTGGACGATAACTGCGGGGGATGACCACTTCCTTTTCAGCCGGGATGGGGCCGGAAACCTTTTGAAGCTCCTCCAAAAGGGCCATCCTTGTCCAAGGGCCGTCCCTTCTGGTGAAAAAGCCGATGGGACACACCATCACACCATTTTCCAAGAAAGGTTCGGACAATGTCACTGCGGTTTCCACCCTAGCCTCCCGACCTTTCCTGAAAGACTTCCCACCTACACGAACAATAGACCCTCTGTGAATCATAGTGTGATACCTCCACAGAGACTCTACCACGGGAGGCCATGGGCTGTCATTTCGTTTCACCCCCGTTCCTCCCAGCCGGGTCCTCCGGCCTATTCCTAGACCGATGGAAACTCATCGGTCAGGATGTTCGCTCGTACTAGGTCATCTCGGGTCCCCAACGTGGGGATGTTCGGATTCATCTTGTGTCGGGTCTGCCGTTCGGCTTTGCGGGCCGCCATGAGAAGCGTCTGGACAGCGGCATAGTCGAACTGGCCGTGGGGGAATAGGCCCGACGAGCGGGCCGCCCGTACGAAGGAGTCCCACACCTGATCTGTGATGGTGCCGTCATCAAACAGAGCTTCCGACGCTTCTACTTGACCGAGCCGCGGGATGCCGAACTGTTCGGTGTAGTGGTCGATGAACCGGTTCACCCGCTCAATAGTGCCAATGGCCATGATCTTCCCGGTTTCGGGATCAATGCGCCCGTAGGTGTATGGGGCACCCGTCCACGATAGCAGCTCGGCCTCGTCTGAATGGTGGACATCCCCGATGCCCCATAGATCGGGTGACGGGGTGGCTTCAATGATGGGCTGCACAACGTCGTAGACTTCCAATTGGTGCCCGAGAGCAAAGAGCAGTTGATAGACCTCCGTTTTGGACAGCATAACCAACGGGTTGGTATCCACCTCACCGTCGCCACCCTTCTGGTAGAACCGCAGGAACCGGTCTTCACATTCGTTGCCCGTACCGTGCCTGATGCCACCGCCCATGATGCGGTTGTAGGCCCGACCTAGTGGCGCCCGCAGAGTCGCGCGAATGGAACCCCCGATGGTGGGGTCCTTGTCTATCCGCCCCTGGATTTCTTCTCGTAGGCGCGCACTTGGGCCCTTGAGTCCGGGTCCTCCCCACCAGGGGCCCCTGGGAGCTGCATCAATCAGGGACGTACACACCTCCTGGAGGATATGCTCATAGATGTGAGAGAACTCCCCCACGGCCAGAGGCACCTTGAGCGCCTTACACAAGACCTTTGCCCGCTCCGTCTGTTTCGGGTCAGTGTTGATGATGGTGTGATCGAAAATGCAGTTCTCCGGGCCCACTGCCAGGAACAGCAACATTGCCATCACTGCGGAATCCGCACCACCGGATACATCCAGCTGAGCTTTTTCGATACTGGACGTCATGTGGTAGTCACGGATGGCCTGAACTCGGTTGTTGATGAGGGCGTTGGTGTCAATCACAGGCATTGGGACCGCTCCTCTCGTTCGGGGACCAGACCCGCATCATGCATCGTAGCTGCGAACAGGTTGAGCCCTTCCTGGGTGTCGATGTGGTAGGACGGAACGACCGCTTTGCCTACGGCGGCGGGGTCGTCCACGAACATGTAGGACGACGTGTCAAGACTGAAAGCCTCGAATTGCGCCCGGTTGTCCTCGCCCTCGCGGTTGATGATCGGAACGACCTCCTTCCCGGTTTCGGGGTCGATGTATTCCAACCAGGGGTCTCCGGGTGGCGGGCATCCGCAGTGGCCCACGACACGGACATCCTTCGCCCCGTCGGGGTGCGCGTACATCCTCTTCGCGGCATTCAGCGGGACCGGCCCATCGACCATCCAGTAGTACCAAGCTCGGCGGAACGTGAATGGCCCCAACCGTCCGATGTAGTGGTACGGGACCTCTCCGCCTTGCTCTCCCATGGGCAGTCGCTCGTGTGGGATATTGGCGGTGGCCAACTCCCTCGTGATGGTGGCGTCACACCCCTGCTCTCCAGCCAGGTTCCTCATTGCAGTCGCTCCTTCACTTCTCGGATGAGGCGCGTGGTCTCCCGGCTCTCCCCAATATCCCCTTCCAGGATCTGTTCCGGGCATTCGTCTTGGGGCTGGAGTTCCACGGATCCGAACGGGGGCTCCTCACCTTCCTGCCCAATGAGACCAGCGACGTTCAATTTGGACGTCGTCCGACGGAAGATGATCGGTCTGCCAGGGATGGAAGACTTGGACGGTACACTGAACTTCATCACCGGGATGCCCGTGCTCTGGCAGAGCTTGTAGACGGCGGATACCCGGTTCCGGGTCAACGGGGTGTCAGCCGGGTCACAAATCAGGAAACCTCCCGACCCGTACTGGCACCGGGTCGGGAGGACCCCGAGCCCATCTATCAGGTTCTCGAAGAACCGGATCTTGTCGGCGTTGATGCCATCCATGAAAATGTACCCGGGCCGAATCCCGTGGGTCTGTTCGACTTCCACGAACCGACGGAGCTGGGCTTCCTGATCTCCCGAATCGAATCGGACGGATGCCGGTCGTTGGGACTCGAACATTGCCTTGATGGCGGCTGGAATACCTTTGCCCATTGTGTCGTAGGTGTCGAACAGGTAAGACGGCGTCTGAGACCGCATGTCCCGGATGGCTCGGAACGCCGTCAGGTCATCCCCCCACCGTTGCTGGTGTTCGTGGCCGGTCGTCCCTACCGGGCGCATCCCGAGCTGGCGGGCCAAGTAAACGTTGGACGTGGCTTCGATCCCGGCCTTCTGACAAGCCCGTAATGCAATCTCGTGCATCTCCATGCACGTCGCGCTACGCATCCCGACCTCGAACACCCTATCCCGACCGGCGGCCTGGACCAAGGACTTCGCATGAGCACGGACCCGCTTGGCGTACCCCTTCGGGTCGGGCTTAACCCTGACCGTTTCCGAATACTGGATGGCTTGGATGACTTCCATGACGATGGCCATCTCGGACTTGCAGGTGCAGTTGAAAATGCTGTGCTTGGAGAGCAAGCATTCGGTAGCCACTTGAATGGGGAACTGGAGCCAGATGAGCATGGGTTCGAGCCAGGACACCAAGAAGGATGGCCCGGTCACGGTCAGGATCGGTTCCCGCTCCCGCACCCAGGAACCTTTCGGGGCGCACCAAACCTTGAGGGCGCCTCGAAGAGATTGCCCCATCGCCAGGGTGAGGCCATAGCCCCACTGCGCGGGGAATGACGTCTCTCCCAGTCTCAGGATGCTGTTGGGGTCGGGTCTCAGCAGGTTGACGATCTTCTGCAGGTCGAAGGGGATGTAGTATCGGCCGGGGCGGCGGAAAGACAGGTAGAACGTCTCATCCCGAAGTGGGAATCCCGCCTGCGCCATCGAGAACTTATAGCCGTCGGTCATCAGGACATTGGCTTTGTCCTGCCCGATCATGGCTTGTGCAACAGTTTTTTCCACATCGGACATCATTCCCTCCCCGCCATCGTCCCGCCGCCGGGTTTGTCTTTGGGGTGACACCAGCCCCCGTCGGGGTGCTGGACCCCTTTGGCCACCGAATCCCACACATGGCCGGGCACCACATCGTATGGCTTGTAGCCCTCGTTGTTAGCGAGGTCGGTCATCACGCCACATTCGGCACAGCGGAACGTAATGTAGGTGGTTGTCTCATCCCGGACGGAGCTGCACGTTTTGAACAGGTCGCCCTGCTCGACCAGTAGTTGGGCCCCGCAACCCCCATTGCCGTTGCCGACCCCGGTGCACTCGGCCTTAACTGACCAACCCCTCTGCCCACGGCCTTTCTTGAGAACCTTCATTACTACCCCTTAGTGTCCGTCTAACACCAGGTTAGTGTAAGCCTGACATGATGTCAAGCTGAAATTCACCTTCTCTACTCGAAACTCGGGAGGCTGAGCCCACCATCTCCGAAAAAATGAGATCTAGGGGATGCAGCAGGGGGTCTTCTGGGCGTCAGGGTGCCTCAATCGGCGGGGTTCTCGGAGGTTCAGATTCTCTTTACGAAGACGTTCCGCTTCGGCCTTCCAGCACTCGATGCACCGGTCTTCAACAGTCTTTCCGTGGGAGGCGTTGAATCGGCACGTCGGGCACCAGGCCATTACTCACCTCGGGGTATTCAACTGTCCCTGAAAACGGTAATTTTCAGACATATTAGGATACCATCCTCACCCAAAGTTTTGGGGGCCTGTACTTGACACCCTTCGGGAACTTCGTTAGCTTTCTTGAAGTTCCTTGAAAATCTGGTATGTGGTTCTCCCGAAAATCTTTGGGAGGTAAAACCAG
>Ga0075115_10000630_pt1 | contig 17471 bp, 15 predicted proteins | sample AntAceMetag02UKH_FD_69785 | JGI IMG/M metagenome (GOLD analysis project Ga0075115, IMG submission 69785) | Saline lake microbial communities from Ace Lake, Antarctica - Antarctic Ace Lake Metagenome 02UKH | ecosystem: Environmental > Aquatic > Non-marine Saline and Alkaline > Saline | place... | reverse complement strand
GAGGCGTTTTATATTGAATATCCGCTCTCCTGTACAAAAAAACTCATCCCTGTCCATATCCCAACCAGTAGCTGCATTTATCGCTGCAATCAGTGGATCAACGGTTAACCCTCCGAACAAGGCGAACTTACAGGCAATAGCTGAATCTAGCATCCCCATAAGGTTCTGCATGCGAAACACATTTTCAGCCTTACCTTCAGCAGTAAATCGTTTTGGAAGAGCAGGACTTCCCAGATCTTTCAACACCGCACCCTCTTCAAAATCGTGAGCAAATCCTGAAAGATGACAAGCTCCCCGATTGGAGGTGGCCATGCCTATAGCTGTGGTAAACTTGGCACGTCCGTCATGTGCAGGCGGTTCAAGTCCTTTTATTTCGACCGCAAACTCTTTTACCGCTGGACCTAGTTGTTCTGCAACTTTTCGCACACCCTGTCCAAGGAAGGCTCCCATACCAATACGATTCCCTATTTGCTCAACCAATTTAATAATAACTGTTGAATTTCCCCATTCCAGAGGAAATTCAGTTGAATCTCTTTTATCAAGTAATCCTTTTTCCCAGACTTCCATCCCAAATCCAATTACTCCTGCTGTTGATATTGTATCCAACCCATACCGATTACAAAGCTCATTTGCTTTAATTATTGTCGGGAGATCATCATTCATCAAGTTCGTGCCCATAAGACCAAGCGTTTCATATTCGGGTCCTCCAATTTCCTGCCCATCGTAAGGACCTCCCTGGGCTTTGACTACTCGTCCGCAGGAAATCATACAAGTTCCGCAATTGTAGGTACCTGATAAATACTCGTTTGCCATCGCCACTCCGGAAGTTTTTGCTGCACCTTCCTCCCAGCTTCCCTGTCCCCAATTTCGGATTGGCAGATTCCCTAATTCTTCAGAAATTTCCAAACCTCCACCAGTTCCACACTCCTTCATTCCTAACATATTTTCTTTTATCGCAGCAGCCATACTTTTATTTATTTTTTTAATAGCATCTTTATCAGCTATCGAAACTGACTTGGTACCATTTGCAACAACTGCCTTTAGATTCTTTGAACCCATCACAGCTCCCACACCACAGCGCCCCAATGCCCGTCCGTGCTTTCCATCAGTTATTATACAAGCCAGATTGACAAGTTTTTCACCGGCAGGGCCGATTACTGCTGCCCGGGCCTTATCCCCTTCACGCTCCCGTAGAATAGTGGTGGTTTCAAAAGTGTCCTTTCCCCACAAATCTGAAGCGTCCTTAATTTCAACTTTATCATCAGTTATATTTAAATAGACCGGGCCGGAGGCTTTTCCAATAACTATAAGGGCGTCATAACCACATTTTTTGAATCGGCCAGACCAATAACCACCCGCACTGGATTCAGCAAAAATCCCTGTAAGAGGAGATTTGGTTACCAAATCAAAACGATCTGAATTAAACAGACCTGTTCCGGTCAATGGGCCAGTGGCAAAAATTAACGGGTTTTCCGGACTCAGTGGGTTGGTTTCTGAAGTTGTATATTCAAACAGCAGTCTGGCACCAATACCTGAGCCGCCAAGATATTGACGCATTATTTCTTCATCAGTCTCTTTCTCCTGTATTTCCCGACTGGTTAAATTTACTATCAGGATTTTCCCCATGTATCCTTTCATATTTATTCTCCTCTTGAAACTAACTGATAAGCCGAAAGAATCCAAATTGAAGGACTCTTCAGTTCAGAAAAGTTAAATAGACATCGTTTTTCTACATAGACTGTTTAATAATTTTAATCAAATCATCTTTGTTGAGATCCATCGGATCAATTTCAATCGATCCGCCCATATAGTTGATCACCCCATCAGCAATTTTTTCAATATGTTCCTCTTTCACCCCCAAAGAAGCCAACCCATTATTCAGCCCTATATCTTTTATCAAAGATTCTACCTCTTTGACACTATCTTCAAGCTGATATTGTCCTATGTTGATGTATTCATCCCGGAGAAACATGCCTATATTTTTAAATTTGTCAGGATTGGCTTTCATAGAAAACCGCATAGTTTGGGGAGTCATAGCAGCCAATGTTTCCCCATGGGTTGTTCCAACTACACCGCCTATTGAATGACCTAAACCGTGACAGACAGTAACTATTCCAACGGCAATACCAAACCCAGCCATAGTATTGGCAAAGGCCATTCCGTTGCGGGCTTCACGGTCTTCCCCGTTTTTCACAGCACGGCGTAGATATTTACCGACAAGACGCATAGCTTTTTCACACATCATATCAGTTACCGGAGTAGACAGTGTGCTGGTATATGCCTCAATTGCATGAGCCAAGACATCAAAACCCGTAGAGGCAGTAATTTTTGGGGGCAGACTAGTCATTAATTCAGGATCGACTATAGCTACTCTAGCAAAGCTATAATCACCACCAATACCCGGTTTTTCTCCTGTATCCGGGTTGGTAATAACAGCCCATTGCGTTGCTTCACTACCAGTCCCGGATGTAGTGGTTATGGCAACAATCGGGAAAGTTTTATCAGTAATTTCTTTAACATCATCGCCAATACAGAAATCCCAGATTGGTCGATCATGCCCTCTTGCTACAGCCATTCCTTTAGCTGCATCAATAGCACTTCCTCCACCAAGGCCGATAAATACATCAACATTTTCAGATTTAGCCAGGGAAGCCCCAGCATCAATCTGGGTGTGAAGTGGATTAGGATCAACATCAGAAAAATGAATCGAGGCTACCCCCGCCTTTTGTAAAATTGCTTTTACCCGCCCTACAAGACCATTCTCATTGAATAAGTTTCCCGTTGTTACAATCATAGCTTTTTTGCCAAATGATGCTACCTGTTCTCCCGCCTGAGCAAGGGCTCCATTCCCAAAAACCAGCTTAATTGGTACAAAATAGTTAAAGTTTTTAATCATCCTAAATCTCCTTATAGTAAGTTTTATTTGTCAAAACATATGACAATCCAAGTGTGTTTTACATTTTCACATATCAAATTATATTTGTCAATTAAATTTTATATATAAACTTCCATTCTTTATATAAATATTAAAGGAGGTCTACCGTGATATTATAATTATTTTTTGAGGTTGTTCTACAAAATATTGCTATATACATACATCAACAAACAGCTGATTTGGCAGTTTTAGACCTTATCATTAAAGAAATCTCCAGTATACCCAATATCCCTTGAAACACGGTAGGCACACTTAAGTACACTATTTTCAATTTCGGCCTTCATATTATCTGTCATCATACTTAATAAACAAGTAGTTCCCAAGCCGGCCACCGGTTTTCCTGCAAAGTCAAAAACCGGAGCACCAATGCACAACATACCTGAAGTATACTCTTCTTTATCATACCCCAGACCGGTTTCCCGAATTTTTTCCAAATGCTGAATAAACTGATTCCGATCTGTAATAGTATTGGCGGTTAGCCCAATCATTCGTGGTGGGATAATAGATTTTATGTACTCAACATCCATAAAAGCAAGAACCACTTTACCATAAGCATTCGGATGATAATATATCAGGCTACCCGGTACAACCCTAAGATAAAACTCTTTTTCAGGATTTATTGAATCAACTACCAACATTCGTTCTCCTTGGGGAATCTGAAGTTGACAGGTTTCTTCTGTTTCCCGACACAACTTTTCCAGATGAGATCTGGCTCTTTGCCGTAATTCGAAACGAGTATAGAGGCTCATCCCCAAAGTAAAAATCCGGGTACTGAGTTGATAATTGCTGGAAACAGCATCCTGAGTAGTATATTCACGTTCTGTAAGTCGTTTTAAAATTCTGAAAACCGAATTTATAGGGATATCAAGTTCACGAGCCATTTCCGTTGCACCATAAGGTCGGTGATGATCAGCCATAAATTCCAGAATGTCTAAAGCCCTATCTACTGCAGGCGCAGTGTATTCTCTTTCCTTCTTTTTCTTAGCCATAGTTGTATCTTCATAATGCCTTTATAAATTTTAGTGTAATATTACTTTCTATATATCAAATCGTCAAGTATAACTATTTCAAACATCCACTGATTTTAAAAAATATAATCTTTATAAACACACAAGACAGCTGTGGTAACTACAGGAATTACTTTAAAGCTATTCCATTACTGCTTTATCAAATCCCAATTACCGGAAGACAATTAATAATACAGTATATCATTATTTAAAAAGTTTATATATAATATATTGTTTTATATTTAAACTTTTTTTATTGACAATCTTGCTTGTTGGTGATAATATCTTAAAAAACGATTTGATATATGGAGGTATTTATGAAAAACAAAGCGTTTATGATTAGTGTTGTATGTATAATGGTAATGGCATTATTGACTCTGCCTTTATTTGCTGCTGCAGAACCGGATGGTGAAGAGATTCGAGTCACATTCATGGTTCATGACCTTGGAAATCCATTCTGGGCAGCCCAAGCAAAAGGTGCAGAAGACATGGCTAAAGAACTCGGTGTCAAATTTACCGTTATCGACCTACAAGTAGATGCAGCAAAAGAGGTCAGCAGTTGGGAAAATCTCATCACATCAAAGGTAGATGGTATAATGATATCCTGTGTAGATGAACTGTCGAGTCAGGAATATTGTAAGAAAGCCCAAGCTGAAGGAATTAAAATAATGGCAGCAGTTCATCCTCTTTCCGGAGCGGATGGATCCCTCTCAAATGATGAGTATATGTACGGTTATATGGCAGGTGTTGAAGCTGGTAAATTCATCACGGACGTGCTTGGAGGAGAGGCTGAATTTGCGCTTCTTGCTGCCGACTGCACTGCATTCGTCATTCCCCGAACAGATGGAATCAGAGACGGAATCCTATCAGAAGCTCCTAATGCCATACTAGTTTCCAGACAAGATGCGTATCAGACTGACGTTGGTATGACAGTTATCGAATCCGTACTCCAGTCTCATCCAAATCTTGCTGTTATTGGCTGTCTTAACGATAACGGCGCACTAGGTGCATACGAAGCAATGGCGGCTGCCGGAAAAGATCCTGATAAAGTTTGTATCGTAGGAACAGACGGTATTGATCAGGCTCTTGATAAAATCAAGGCAGACACAATGTACCGCGCATCTGTAAGTATGGCTCCCTATGCTTCCGGTATGCGTGAAATGGAAATACTGTATAAGCTTATCAATGGTGAAAATTGCGAAGCTCATCAAAAAATCCAGAACGAAGCTATTACAATCGCAAACGTTGACAAATACATAAACAACTAAACAAAAGCAACCCCCTTCCAGCTACAGTCTGAAAGGGGGTTATTCTGTTAATGGAAGAAACAGATATGAATAAGCAACCTATTCTATTATCAACGCGAAATATCGTTAAGCTGTATCCTGGGGTTAAAGCACTTGATCAAATAAATTTAGATTTCCATACAGGAGAAATTCACGCTATCTGCGGAGAAAATGGTGCGGGAAAATCAACATTTATTAAAGTCTTAACCGGAGCAATCCAAGCTGATAATGGTTCTATCGAAATAGATGGAATTCCACGAAATGGATATTCTCCTCATGAGGCTACATTTCGTTTTGGTATTTCAGCTATCTATCAGGAATTAAATCTTATACCAGCTCTTAGTATTGCTGAAAACCTATTCCTTGGTAAAGAAATTCGTAAAAAAATTTTTCTGGATAGTCGGGCCATGAATAATAAGGCAAAAGACATTCTATTATCACTGGGAATTGATCTAGATCCACGCACTCCTGTTGGATCCTTGACAGTTGCCTATCAGCAAATCGTTGAAATCGCAAAAGCTACTTCCTACAACGCACGACTCCTTATTATGGACGAACCTTCAGCTCCACTGACAACTCATGAAGTGGAAAAACTTTTCTCTCTTGTTCGGAAGCTAAAAGAGCAAGGTATTACTATTATTTACATATCTCATCGTCTATCAGAAATTTTCGAACTTTCAGACCGGGTAACGGTTTTTCGTGATGGAAAACATATCAGCACACTTCAAACATCAGAAACTACAAAAAACGAGCTCATCCGAATCATGGTCGATAGGAAGCTTTTGGAAACCTACCCCACCAGAATAGGCACACCAACTATCCCTCTTCTCGAAGTACAACATCTCTCGACAACATCCCTGCTCAAAGACATAAGTTTCACCCTAAGCGAAGGAGAGATCCTCGGATTCGGAGGACTTGTTGGAGCAGGTAGAACTGAACTTGCCCGAGCAATCTATGGAGCCGATCTCATATCTTCAGGGAAAATACTGATTCGTAATCATCCGGTTAAGATCAATCATCCTCAGCAAGCTGTTTCTTTTCATATTGGGCTAATACCTGAAGACAGAAAACAACATGGCATAATTTCTGAACTCTCTGTGAAAGAAAATATATCATTCAGCTCGTTTCGTAAGATTAGCAAACTGGGACTCATTCGAATAAAACTCCTCGAGAAAACAGCAGTTCAAATGATTAAACTTCTGCGAATTGTTACTCACAGTCCAAACAAAAAAGTAAAAGAACTCTCTGGAGGAAATCAACAGAAAGTTATACTTGCACGTTGGTTAGCAACTGATTGCGATATCATTCTATTCGACGAACCGACCAGAGGGATCGATGTCGGAGCAAAGCAAGAAATCTACGAGCTTATTATGGAACTGGCTTCCCAGGGGAAAGGAATTATTTTTATTTCATCTGAAATGCCTGAATTGCTGGGAATGTCAGACCGAATCATTGTCATGCACGAGGGAGTCATAACTGGCGAGCTCAACAAAGCAGATGCAACTCAGAATAAGGTGCTTCACCTTGCATCGGGAGAATAAAACATGAAAATCAACAAAATTATTTATAAAAAATATGCAATTCTCGGAGTACTGTTTATTCTAGTTACATTCTTTTCGATCTCAACCAACGCATTTCTTACAACAGGCAACCTGCTTAATGTAGCACGACAAGTTTCCATGTTGGGAATTTCAGCAGTAGGAATGACCTGCGTTATCATGACTTCAGGGATAGATCTTTCCGTTGGGTCGGTAATGGCGATTGTTAATATCATCGGAGCCCTTCTCATGACTCAGTTTGGACTTCCTATCCTTCCTACAGTCTTAATTACCCTCGCTATTGCTGCGACAATCGGTTTTATAAACGGTATTATGGTGGCATACCTTCGTGTTCCCGCTCTAATTACTACGCTAGCAATGATGACTTTACTGCGCGGACTCGCATATGTACTCTGTGGTGGCATGCCAGTATGGGGGCTTCCTGACTCTTTCAGAAAGTTAGGGCAAGGTCATCTTGGGCCGATCCCAATACCAGTTATTATCATGATCGCTACATTCGCAGTAGGATGGGTGTTTTTGAATCGAACACGAGTCGGTCGGTACATCTACGGACTCGGAGGAAACCGGGAGGCGGTAAGACTTGCGGGAGTAAGAACTGCCAGGGTTGAAACTATGGTTTTTGTTATTTCAAGTCTGCTTACTGGTCTTGCGGGACTTATAATGCTATCACGGATCAATACAGGGCAACCAAAAATCGGAACAGGTTTTGAAATGGACGTTATAACTGCCGTAGTCCTCGGCGGGGTAAGTATTATGGGTGGTTCAGGTTCCATTTTCGGAGTTCTCGTGGGGGTTCTTATTATCGGAATTCTTTCCAATGGCATGATTCTTCTTGATGTAAGCGAGTATTATCAACAAATAACCAAAGGGTTAGTCCTTCTCCTGGCAGTCACCTTCGACACACTTGCAAAGCGAAGTAAAAACTAGACGCCTGTCAAACTATTTGTGTCTATCATACAAACTCCAGGCAAGATTTATCTTATTCAAAAGCCATAAACGTGCATCCCGAGCATTCTCAAATGCATTGGGGTTATTATCAGCCCACATTTCAACCAAGAAGAAACCAAAAAATCCCGTTTCCCGAATAACCTGAAAAGCAGAAACAAAATCAACCGTGCCTTTACCAAATGGCACCCTGCGAATCTCCCCTTCACGGGTATCTTTTATGTGAAATCCAACAATATGGCAAATTTCTGCCTGCAGTTCCTGCTTTAGATCCAGATTTACCGCCGACAAATTTCCGACATCAGCATAAATTTGCAAATAGGGAGAACATAATTCACGTACAATCTTTCCAGCCTGGCTTATTGAGTTTATGAATGACATGCCAATGTTCTCCATAGCCAGAACAACCCCACGTCCTGCAGCAAACCTGACACTCCTTTTTAAATTAGCCAGATAATTTTCCCGTGTTTCTGCTGTACTTTTTTCATCCATTAATACATCGTATCCTGCTAACTGAATAATTCTGATGCCAAGATCAGATGCAAAACGGATAGCCTTGAACATTATTTCCATCCCTCTGGACCGAACTTCCCTGTTAGCAGAACCTATAGGAAACCGTTTGTGCCCGCTAAGACACAAACTAAGCAAAGGTATTCCACTCTCCTGAATGTCTGATTGAAGTTGATTTTTTTTACCTAAATCCCAATTCAGCCTTTCCAGCTTCTCATCCGTTTCATCAATGGAAATCTCCATAAATGTATACCCTGCCTCTTTGGCCTGAGTTAAGCGTTCAAGCCATCCCAGATTTTGAGGAAGGGCTTTTTCGTATAGCCCAAAACGAAAATCCTGATAATTCATTTACACCTGTTTGGCAGTCACGTTCTGTCCATAATTATTAAATACTTCAACTGCTTCTTTCACCTGCGCTTCGTTGAGCAGTACCGGGTTCCCTACAGATTTTGCTACCAGATAGGTTTTTGCTGCGTCTTCCAGATACACCGCTGCATAGAGAGCTTCTTTGAGTGTCTTTCCAACGGTGACAACCCCATGATTCTTAAGAATTACCGCAAGGCTATCCCCAATATTTTCAACTGTCTCAATGCCCATCTGCAGGCTGGCCGCAGAACTAAACGGAGCTACATTAACCGCACCTTTCGTAGCATTCGGTAATGTTGTAACTGCACAAGGCAGCTCATCAGCTACCAAACCTACCGCTGTTGCATAGACTTGGTGGGTATGTATTACTGCATTAACCCAAGGCATATTTTTGTAAATATAAACCAGGGCAACAGTATCTACTGATGGCCTAAGACAACCTTCAATTACATTTTCCTCTGAATCAACAATCAGAAGGTCACTCCCACTCATGCCCTCGTAAGACATCCCTGAAGGGGTTACCAGAATATTTCCCGAATTCAGCCTAACACTGACATTCCCTCCTGATAAAGCAATTAGCCTATATTCTTTAAGCGTAAGAGCTGCAGAAATTACATCTCTCTTTTCCTGTTCAAACACAAAGACCTCCCGCCCTTTATTGCTAAAGAACTTTTATGTAATCCTTTTCTGGAAATTCATGAACGAAGCAATCTGTAACGTAAGTCCGTTCGGGCAATATAATGAGAATATTGACAAAATCTTCACTAACCGAAAAACAAGCATGGTGCCAAACCCCAGGATTAAGAGAAACAAAAGTTCCCTGGGGAACATAAAAAACTTCAAACTGGTTATAGGGGACTTCTCCTGCAACCGTTGCCGGAGCAACATGCATGAGCACATCACCATCAAGAGGCAGTACTCCCTCGGATGTTAAATTATGATATTCAGAGACATTGATAATCTGCTCTCGTTTACCAACCCGATTTACTGAAAACATGGGAACATTTGATTTACCCAGCCGTAATGGAACAATATCACGATAAAATTCAATAGGCAGTATGCCAATTTTGACTGTATCAGGATCAATCATGGAGTGGTAATATCCATATTTCTGAAATTCCTCAACAGATAATTGTTTAGATTTGAGTTCCTTCATTTTGTTTCCTCCTTTTATTAAAATCCAGCAATATCCTGTGCTAAACCAAAAAGGCACAATTCAGAAGCACATCCACCCTTTGACAAAGCACAAATTTGGTAGGTCATATCAGCAAAGTGCTCCGGAAGCAGAGCCAAACTATCATCCCACTCAAAATCTTCCAACCCAATTGAAGCGCCCTGAAAACCAGTATTGGCTCCTCCCGGAACCAGCAGAGTCACTCCAATTCCTTCCGGCCGTAATTCTGTATACAAACATTTTGAGAAAGCATTTACTGCAGCTTTAGCAGCTGAGTAAACAGACCATCCCGGCCAGGACCGGCGGTCACAAACACTAGAAACATTAATGATCTTTCCTGATTTCTGTTTTTTGAATTGGGGAACAAACGTTCTGCAGCTCATGATGGTGCTTTTGACATTCAAATCAAAAATTTTCTGAATTATCTCATCATCCATTTCTTCAATAGGGGCTACTTTTAGTGCTCCTCCGGCAAAGTTGATCAGAAAATCAACCTGACTAAAAGTATCCATACAGATTTTCAGAGCTTTTTCGAATGTTTCTTTTTTGGTAACATCCCCTACAATCGCTCTAACAACAGACCCTGCTGCCTCACAATTTTTTACAGTATCAGATAAGCCTGCTTCATTTATATCAATTAAAACCAGCTTACATTGATCTTTAGCTGCAAACAACTCTGCTGTAGCTTTAGCAAATCCGGAAGCAACTCCTGAAATAACCGCAACTTTCCCCTTTAATAATTCTGCCATATAACTCTCCTTTTTTTGGCTATTATACAATTGCCTTTTACTTTTTAGGTTTTTGCAATTGTCATATTTACCAATATTCTTTTAAACTGCTGATAGCAGATTTAAATCTATTAAATTTTTCTCTATACGATTGTGTCGCTTTATAATCTGGTTCGTAAATCGCTGAAACAGTGCTCATCTTTTCCGCCGCTTCCTTTAGATTTCTATGTACACCTGCAACAACAGAGGCACACATAGCTGCACCCAAAGCCCCTATTTCATTTACAGAAGAAACTTCAACCGGTAATTGAAGACAATCCGCATACATCTGAACCCAAGTCGCTGCCCTGGCCGGTCCGCCTGCCAGTCTCACCTTTTTAATACCACTGTATCCATCAAGCAATTTTTCTATATGCAGCATGGCAGAAAAGACTACCCCTTCATAAATGGACCTGATAAGATGGGCGCGAGTATGCCAGCCGTTTAAACCCAGAAAACAGGCTTTGTATTTAGACCCCACATTTGAACTGAATAGATAGGGCAGAAAAATTATTTCACTTTCATCCGGTTTTATTGAATCTACCAAACCGTTACAATATTCGTAGATATTGGATCCGTTCAGTTCAATACTATTTTTCTTCTCTATCAAAATAGTATTTAGAAACCATTCTAAATTACTTGCAGATGTGGCACTGCCCTCCATAACTAGATACAAATTATCTATGGGAAACAAGCTGTTCATGAAAATATCTTTTTTTAACAACGGCTCGTCCGACAAATATTCATTTATTGTCCAAGTTCCTGCTATACAGCTGAGAGTATCAGTAGTTGTTACTCCTGTAGCCAGGCAGCAAGCATGAATATCAAACAACCCTCCTGCAACAGGGGTTCCTTCAGCCAATCCTGTTAAAGAGGCTGCTTCCTTGGAAATTGTCCCGCAAAGATCTGTTGCTCCTTTTATCGGCGGTAACAAACACATGTATTCATCAATTCCAAAAAGCTCCAGAACACTCCGATCATAGACTGCTTTGTTTATGTCCATTGTACTTGTGCCCGAGTAATCAGACAGTTCTCCCCAAACTTCATTGGTTAATCTATACCTGATATAATCTTTGCACATAAGCAGCCATCTGGATTTTTTCAGAATTCCAGGCTTGTTTTTTTTAAACCATGCCAGTAGTGCAACCGGTTGAGCGGCCCAGATCGATTGACAGGTTAAAGGAAACACCTTCTCAAAAGTGCCATCCTGGTACCAGTTTTCAACAATTTTATTTGCCCTGGTATCGGTAGATACAATTCCATCACAAACAGGCTCACCCTTTTCATCAATTAAGATCATTCCATTACCATATCCAGTTACCGAAAGTCCAACAATTTCTCCAGGGTTGATGCCGCTTTTTTCAAGGACTGCCCTTACCGCTCTTGCATTTGCTTGCCAGAGCTCTTCAATATTTCGTTCAGTATATCCGAATTGGGGAAACAGCATTTCTGTTTTCTGAGTGGAAACAGCTATCTCAGATCCCTTATAATCGAAAATAGCTGCTTTTGTAACAGTCCCGCCATTATCTAGTCCAAGTAAAAATGACATCGCCACATCCTCCTCGTGTAACTAATTTTATAACATATTCTACTCATTTGTCAAATATAAACTCATTTTTTATATTTGAGATTACCTAAAAACATCAATCTCACGGAATGATTGTTCTTTCAAAAATACTAACCCTGAAAAACTTTTAACTGCAATAATAATTCAGCGGTTTGGTCATGAGTTATTTTATCTTGACTGTGATATTTCTGTTACCCGAAGAAATTTTAAAATCACCTGATTAAGTTCAGCACCCCTACAGCAGTAGGTTCGTCTATGATCAGAATATCCACCACCCCGGTACAGAGTCCCCCAACAATTGAAGAAAGTTTATGCTGCCCCGAAACAATAGCGAGGCAGGTTTTTACACCTTTCAGAACATCAGGTGTTATTCCGATAGTTCGCTGATACATAGGGTTTTCAATAAATTGACCGTTAATAGTAAAAAAACGGGCGCATATATCACCTACTGCTTTCAAAGAAAGTTCCACTTTTTCCTCAAAGTTCAGGGAAAGGTGTTCAGCAACACTGTCCAAACTTTTTACAGGAGGAGCTCCTATGGAAATAATAGCTATTTCAACTTTTTCCCACAACTCAAGTATATTTTTCATTGCGGTACTATTCATATATAAATCATAATCCTCTTTTATTTGAGGAAAGGCAGGCGCATGTATAAATACAGGATCACCGTTCAGTTTCCCTGCAAACAAGCGGACAACTTCATTCATCTGGTAACGAGTCATGTTCTGCAGGCTGCCGCCTATCAAAGGAACAACCCGCAGCTTCTCCAGGAGTGCCACAGAAGAATAATCATGCATAAACTGATAACAAGTCTGACCCCACGCCATACCGATAAGATCGCCGCTCTTAACAATGCTATTAAATACTTCTACAGCTTTTCTTATCACCAGCTGCAGTAAGATTTCCTGATCCTGTACCGAAGTGGAAACAATATAGCAATTTTGTAAATCAAATTTCTTTTCAAACTGCGCGGCAAGCTCATGATTGCCTCCCATGGGATTACGAACACTAATTTCCACTATTTCATTTTTCCGGGCTTCTTTAAGAATTAACGAAATAGACGACCGGGAAACCTTAACCTGATGTGCAATTTCATCCTGTTTCAGTCCCTCTATGTAGTACATTTTAGCTACATTCACCATTAATTCAACATCGTATTTGAACCCCATAGACATCTCCTTTACTCAGGGAAATCTATCATAACGTTTTTTATAACTTTCGTCAAATTGTGATATCAGCTCAATATCTGTACTACTGCAGCTTCATCTGTAATAAGTATACCAGTCCTGCTTCCAAAGCTGCTTTTATTGAATAGAACACACCACACGGTCGTAATGGCCATTGAACGCGGAAAATTACATCTTTCTCTGGTAAATTGTATCTTTCATCACCGAGCCGAAGATGTGGTAAAAAGAGGAAGGAAGGGATGAAATCCTCAATCTCCCAACTTCTCCTCATCCCCTATATTATCCGTGACAGTGTTAATTTAATATTATATGATATATATAGCTATATTCCACCAAGAGGGTTTTTATGAATAGTTTACTTTATAGAATTCTATGTGTTGATGATGATCAGATGATACTCACACTCTATAGTAGCATCTTCAAAATGTTAAAAACAAAATTTGGGCAGGAACCTCAACTAAAAGAAAAAACATTTAAAACTACAACCTGCACTAACGGAAATGATGCAATCGAGGCTGTGAAAACCTCAAAAATATCCGATGAAACCTTTTCCATCGCTTTTATTGATATTAATATGCCTGGCGGCAAGAATGGCTATGAAACAGCTAGAGAAATCAGAACTATTGATAAAAGTATTGAAATTGTAATTGTTACCGGTGAGGGGATTGGTGAAGTAACTAGCAAATTGAATAAGGTCAGTCAGGAACATAAATTATTTTTTCTGAGAAAACCTTTTCAAATGCAGGAATTCAGACAACTTGCTCTGACTTTAGCTGAAAAATGGGAATATCATACTCTTAATATCGAACTCATCAAAAAGCTTAAAAACAAGATTCAAACAACACATCAGGAATTGGAGACCGTAAAAGATAACTATCGGGAAATCATTGAGAATACAAAAGACCTCATTCAAATCATCAATATTGACGGTTCCTTTGAATTTGTTAACCCGGCATGGGAACAAACCCTTGATTATACACAGATTGATAGAGAGAAAATAGATTTTTACCATATTGTTGTTGATAGTGAATTAGAAAAAGTAAAACAAGTTGTACATGATTTACAGAATGGGCTAACGGTAAATACAATTGAAACATGCCTGAAATCTAAATCAGGTAATTTGGTCTTCGTAGAAGCAAATATTGTACCCCGAAAAAGTGAAGGAAATTATATAGGAGCTAGTTTTTTCTTTAGGGATATTACCTATAAAAAGAGCATTGAAAAAGCACTAACTCTTTCCGAACAAAACCTTCGTGAGGTTTTTCCCAGAATAATAAAATCTTTATCATCAACAGTTGAAATCCGTGATGTGTATACAGCCGGACACCAGACCAGGGTTGCTAATTTAGCGCAGCAGATAGCACAAACCATGAGCCTGCCAAGTGATGAAATTGAGGGCATTTATATTGCTGGTTTGTTACACGATATAGGAAAGATTGCTATCCCTGCTGAAATCTTAAGCAAACCGAGTAAATTGCTGGATTTAGAATTTTCTCTTATAAAAACTCATGTCGTCGTTGGCTATGAAATCATTAAACAGATCCAATTCCCCTGGCCGGTAGATACCTATTTATTACAGCACCATGAACGCAACGATGGATCCGGGTATCCAAACGGAACAAAAAAGGAAGATATTCTTTTAGGTTCAGCAATTCTCATTGTAGCTGATGTAGTCGAGGCAATATCTTCACACCGTCCCTATCGCCCTGCTTTAGGAATAGATTTTGCAATCTCAGAAATAAGTAAAAATAAGGGTATATTATATGATGTAAACGTCGTTGAAGCATGCCTTACAGTTTTACAGGATGAAAATTTCAGCTTTTAGGATTAACAAAGACTTAGACTTTGGGGGAGCGAACAGCGTATGGCTCACAACACAATCAAATCCAGTTATGCCAGACTATCCGACAGGTTAAATCGTTTTCCACAAGGGGCACCCCCCTCTGAACTATTGTTTAAAATTTTATCAATGCTCTTTAGTGAGAAAGAGGCCAATCTGGTTTCTCTACTTCCTATTAGACCATTTACCGCAAAAAAAGCAAGCCGGATGTGGAAGATGGACATAAACAGCAGCCAGAAAGTGTTGGATGAATTGGCAGGGCGAAGCATTTTGGTTGATATCGAGCAGAATGGTGAGACTGTTTATGCTCTTCCACCGCCTATGGCAGGTTTTTTTGAGTTCTCCTTAATGCGCATACGGAATGATATTGATCAGAAGGTTTTAAGTGAGCTGTTTTATGAATATATGAATGTTGAAGAAGATTTTATAAAAGAATTATTTACTCTGGGAGAGACTCAACTAGGACGTGTTTTTGTAAATGAATCTGCTTTATCCAATGAAAATGCCTTGTACGTTCTCGATTATGAACGAGCAACAGAGGTGATAAATAGTGCTACTCACATCGGTGTCGGGCTTTGTTATTGCCGTCACAAAATGTCTCACCTGGATAAAGCCTGTGATGCTCCCCAGGATATATGCATGACCTTTAACAATGTAGCGGCATCACTTACGAAAAACGATATGATCGCAAGCAAAAAGGAGCTTGCTGATCTTACTGTCAAACAAGGAGAGACCTGGATTACCGAGATGAGCAACAAAGAACTCAAAGAACTTATGAAACTCTCCGAGTGACAGGGTCTAGGATAAATTGTACTGTGCGCGTACGTTTATTGTAGAAATATTATCTATATATAGATATACTCATATTATAAAGATTTCAAAACAGCAGTTTCCCGGGAGAAGCCATGATTGAAAACTTTCGGCAGTTACAGTCAGAAATTGTACAAAGATTACTTCCTCTTAATCCGGATAAAATAGTATTATTCGGTAGTTACGCATACGGTAATCCAGATGATGAGAGCGATATAGATCTTTTTCTGATGAAATCGATTCCGAGAGAACAGTCCAGAAACTATATTTTACAAGCCAGAAAAAGGCTGCGGGATTTGGTGTTTTTGTATCATATCGGATTTGATATTTTAACTGCACCGGAAGAATTCATTACCAGACGACAAGACACTTTTTACCAGGAAGACATTCTTAAAAAAGGAAAAGTACTGTATGCCAAATAAACACAGCGCACAGGAATGGCTGATTGTTGCAGAACACGACCTTTCAGCTGCCAAGGTTCTGTACAAAGATGACCACTACACTGATACCATTGGCATGCTTCTTCAACAGTCTTTGGAAAAAATGTTAAAATCTGTTTTGGCATATAATAATAAACCAATAAAGAAAAGTCATGATTTGCTGGAAATTTATTCTCTTATTAACCTGTCTCTCATGGAAGAAGTTGAACTGGATATTCTGGAACTGGCAACAGGGTTCTTTCAGGAAAACAGATATCCAAATGCCTTTTACTCCTTACCCGCAAAAAGTGAGATCAAGAAAGTGCTTGCTCTAGCTGAAAAACTTCTCAACAGAATTGCTCAAAACCTAACTATTGATATGTGATTCAGCACCAAATTCTTTTAGCATAAAAAAAGGATCCTCAAGTCGCTAAATAATAACGATTTAAAGATCCCTTTATGTGCCGCCGAACAGAATTGAACTGTTGACACGAGGATTTTCAGACGTGCCTGCGCCGTAATTTCTTGTAATACAAATCAACGATTTGTAACGTAATTCTAAATCATGTATATAATTATGTCAACACAAAGAAACCTGTTGCAACAGCTGGTAATTGTATGCAGCTTTCGTTTTTGGTTACGTTTTGGTTACACTTTTATTCTTCTTGTAAGGAGAACGATAAAGCTAATAACTCATTCATTTGTCCCCTTCCAGATATAATAGAATGCTTCGGGTAAAATTGGTTTCAATCGATTTAATTTTTTATATGGATGAGGAAGATCAATGGCTCTTATATGCTCAATCTTATCTACAGAATATCTGATTTCATCTAAGGATAAACTTCTCCCTCTTTTTATTGAGCTGGCAATGTAAAAAACTTTTGCAGCAGCAATTTTTGCTTCTGTAGTGATACTAAATTTTTCATTAACCAAATGACTTGATAATCTTTGTATCCCATCAGCAATATTATCCGTATCTTCTGAACGTTTATAACCTTTCAGCTGTATTTGGCAAAGAGCAAGAGAAATATCAATGGTATCCTGCAAAACCTGTTCTTCGGTAAACTTTTCTACACGGTAACCATTTTCTTTTTTATAA
>Ga0075115_10000629_pt1 | contig 17482 bp, 17 predicted proteins | sample AntAceMetag02UKH_FD_69785 | JGI IMG/M metagenome (GOLD analysis project Ga0075115, IMG submission 69785) | Saline lake microbial communities from Ace Lake, Antarctica - Antarctic Ace Lake Metagenome 02UKH | ecosystem: Environmental > Aquatic > Non-marine Saline and Alkaline > Saline | place... | reverse complement strand
GTCGATGAGTTTCTTCAAGTCAGCCTTGATAAGCGTGTCACCGTTGATGACGACGAACGGATCGTTCTCCATGAATTCCTGAACGTTTTTGATCCCGCCGCCGGTGCCTAGTATATTCGGCTCCTCGATCGAAAAAGCTACCTTGAGCCCATAGCGGGATCCGTCTCCGATATAGTCGCGTATCTGATCGCCCAGGTGATGAAGGTTGATTACGACCCGGGTGATGCCGCCTTGTTCGAGGAGCTCCAAGGGATAGTCGATGAGGCGTGACTCCTGCAGGGGAAGAAGCGGCTTGGGCGTTTCATAGGTAAGGGGACGAAGTCTCGTGCCAAATCCTGCAGCAAGAACCATCGCTTTAGTAATTTTTTTCATGTGGGTTTTTGCCTTTGATCTGCTGTTGCCCGCACTTCACTTTTCACCCTTCACTGTTTTTTTATTGCCACTCCGGTACGTACTTCTTCAGTATCTCGTAGAAATCCTTGCAGTCATCGAGTCTGGAAAACGCTTGCCGGACGTAGCCAAGCGATGCCGGGATGTTTGGCAGGAATTTGGGGTTGTTCTTCACATGATCGATGAAAACAAAGCGTCCTGCATCCTTGAGCTTGCGCTGCACGGTGACGAGGTCGAATTTTTTCAGAGTCTTTTTCTCGTCCAGATCACGTTTTTCAGCATAGTATTTGACGAGTTCTTGCACCAACTCCGAAGGAAGGGCGACATATGAATCGCGCAGCAGCGATACCAAGTCATAGACCTGAGGGCCCATGAGCGCGTCCTGAAAATCTATCATATGGAGGCGATCGTCCTTCAAAAGCAGGTTTCTGCTCTGGAAGTCGCGATGAGTGAAACCGTATGGAAAATGTCTGATCTTGGTAGAGATTGTACGCGTGAAGCCATCGAACGTTGCGCGATCCTCCTCGTTTAATGTTTTCCCCGATCGCGCTTTGATGCCGTATTCCAGAAAATGATCGAACTCCCAGTTGAGGAGCGTCTCATCGAAGGAGCGCTTGAACGCTACGCATGAATCGTCACTCTGTTGATCCGTGCGTTCCTGCATTGTGATCAGGAGGTCGATTGCCCTGGTGTACCATTCCTTTTGTACTTCGACTGGCTTGTCGTTCACGAGGTTCCACATGAGCACGTTGCCCAAATCTTCCAGTATCAGGATGTTGTCGCTGCTTCCATCCTTAACGATTGCTGGTACAGGTAGTTCGCAGCGCGCAAGGAACTTGTGTACGTTGATGAATGCGAGTTCCTCATGCGTGCCGTTGAAGTTGGTGATTTCCTCGGAGACCGAGTGCTTGCCTTCGGGCATTTGCATGACGATATACGTCGAACCGTCATCCATCGTTGCACGGTAATAGGTGCGATATGAAGCATCGCCATGGAGTTTCTCTAAATTCGAAACTTCGCGGCCTAAAAGAGTTTGTACTTTGTTCTTTAATTCATTCATATTTTTGGCTGTGAAGAGTGAAAAGTGAAGTGTGAAGTGTAAAAAACAAAAAACCGGTTTTTCGTTCGCTCTTCACTCTTCACATTTCACCCTTCACGTTCACGGTGTTACCGTGAACATCACATCTGCATTGCTTGTGTGTTCCCCCACGACTACTATGACCGATGAGTCGCCCAGGGGGGCATCGTTTGGTACATCTGCTGTCAGCACCTCAATCTCAGCGGAGGTTGGGTTTGCTACCATATCGTACGCTGTAGCGGATACGGCTGAATCTCCGATGATGACTACATTTTCTGGCGGGGCAATGGAAAAGCCGAAGCCAAATATCTGTATCTGCGTGCCCACGGGGCCCGTGGCCGGATCGATGCGCGTCACCGTAGGCGGCAGATCGGTCACCACATTGGGTGAATAGGATACCGCTGACCCGCAGGCCGCCAAAACGATACAGAGCGCTAGTGCTGTACAAGTCCGTCGCATCGGCGGCACCCTAGTTGAATCCAGAATTCAATGCAAGCGAGGCCAACAATGTGACTAGCCACACTCCTCTCGGTAGTGGGCGCTCGAGGGCACGCGTCCGTTTTGGGACGACCCAAAACGGACGCGTGCCCTCGAGCGCCCACTACCTACGTCGTGCGGTTAGTCACATTGTTGGAAGCGTGCAATCGAGAAAGTTGCGTAGGGAAGGCCCAATCTCTTACGATTAATCGGGGGTGATATGTTCACACGCCATGCCGCCAGATTTTGATAGGGAGGAGGCGGAGTGTGTGTCGAGAGTAGCTCATTCGACGGCGCATTCTAAGCCTATAATGCCGCGCCGGAGAATGTAGCAGGCAACGAGCCGGCGTTTGAGGCGAGGCAGCCGGTACTCGAGACACACAGTCCGGCTTCTCCTACCCAGGCATCGCAGGAGGCGAGGCAGATACAAGAACCCCGCGCTTCTTACGAAACGCGGGGTCTTGGTCGGGGAAAGAAGATGGGGGATAAGGCGACGAGAGCTGTCTTCTTTCCCCTACTCTCGCCGTAGTGATGCGTTCAATTTGTTGACAGTAGTTTTTGCATCCCGTACCTTCATATTCCTTATCGCGGGTTCTCATAAAAAGTTGCGTACTTTTTTGAATGAAAGTTATTTTTTCCAAATTAAAGACGATCGTTCCCTGGCTCGTAGCAGCCGCTATCTTCGCGTATCTGTTCCATAAATACCCTCCAGCCAGGGTCTGGAAGTCGCTAACCTATGTAAATGTCTTGCCTTTTCTGGGTTTCTCCCTGTTCTACTTCTTCTTCATCTATATAATAGATGCGGCCGTCACCCGCTATATTTTGACCCGATTCACCCGCAAAGTGTCCTTAAAGGACGTTATATTGGCCAGAGGCGTTACCTACCTCTTAATGGTCATTTCCTATCCAGCCAGCCAGGCCGGCTTTGCCTATTATTTCAAGCGGCGCTACAAGATCCCCATCTTTGAGGTCCTCTCCACCTTCCTTTTCATCATGTTCGTGGACCTCTGGTGGATCGTGACACTGGCATTCGCGGGTTCGTTTTTTCAGGAAAACACGGTAGGTGATGTCAATCTCTCGAGCCTGGTTTTTACCACAGCGATCATATTCTACGGGGTCTACATAGTGTGGCTCGCTTTCTGGCGGTGCTGGCCCGACAAGCGTTTCTGGAAGTTCGTCACGCCCAAATTTATCGAACGTCAGCGCAAGAGAAAGATCTTCGATCTATTTGAAAAGGCAACTCTGGCCGATTATCTGCGTATAGCATTGCTGCGCATACCGATTCACTTCACGATCATCGTTTCGTTCTACGTGGTTATAAGAACGTTCGGCTGCGACATTCCGTTCGTGCAGATCTTGAGCAACGTCCCAATCGTTTTTCTAATCGGGGCGCTTCCAATTACGCCGGGGGGCTTGGGCACAACAAATGTGCTCTTTGTCGAATTGCTCAAAGGTCATCTCACGGGGCCAATATTTAAGAGCGGTGCCGTGACTCCAGCCGAGCTCATCTTTTCGGCTACGCTTCTGTGGCTATTCGCTAACTATCTGTTGAAGATCATCACCGGAACGGTCCTCATGGGGTTTGTCCCGCGCAAGCTTTTCGAGCCCACCTCCGACACGCCTGAAGAGGTTGCCGAGAAGGATTCTGCGCCTGTCGGCGGAAATATCTAATAATTTCAACGTAGCGTTCCCTTCAACCTGGTACTCAACTTGCATATTTTACTTCTTGGTTCGGCGTTATCCGAGGAGGTGGGGTATGAAGAAGGAACGGGGAATCATTCAAAGGTCGAATACGACGGAGTTTTTCCGCGCGCGTATTCATAAGGCTATCAATCACAGCGGCATCGAGACCAGCGAGATGGCGGAATTCTATATCGTCAATCTTCTGGATCAATACCGCGAGGTCTCAAAGCTCTTTGCGGAGGAGGGTGACGGTCCGGTGCTGAAACCCTTGGCACTAATTCTCGATGAGGCCGAGCAAGCTGACGCGCTTGCTAAGCGTGCTTGCCTCAAGAAATTGGGCGATACCGCGCTGTACATTGCCGGATTTTTTACCGACCACGTCCACAAGAGCCTGGTGAACCTCGACTACTATATCAGTATGGGTGGCTCCGCATACGGTACGTTGTCGACGTTGCAGCGCAAACGCGTCATCCAGGAACTCTATTATGAACTTGCGACCAAGTTTTCCGTGTTGGTCAACATCATCGCTGACGTCTCGCCGTGGTCACAGCATATCGACAATCAGCGTCTCGTTCGTCTGTACGAGATGTGGCTCGAGAGCGGTGACGAACGTCTGGAGGCGATCCTCAAGCGCGAGGGTATCGACACGGATGACGAGCAGCATGCTATAAACCCGTGAAGTGTGAAAAGTGAAGAGTGAAGAGTGAAGTGAAAAAAACAAAGCAGCAGGTTTTTGCCTGCTCTTCACCCTTCACAGTTCACTCTTCACATTCTTTTATGAAACGATGCAGGTGAGGCGTGGTCCGATGCTTATCTCGATGCGATCCGTGGCCGGCATTGGTTCACCGTCTATCTGGTAGGGCACGGGTTGGTCCAATTCAAGGAGCATCTTTTTACCCATGCGATCAAAGTAGTCGTCGGACTTAGGCGGGCGCGACATGAGCGCGTACGGAAATGTGAAGAGCAGGTTCCGCGGTGTAGTCGAGATGCCTACGAATTGGAATTCACCCGGTTTGCTGCGCGCGCGATACAAGGGGTGGAAACCAAATCCCAGGGTTGTGATAGTTCCCGTCATGAGCATCGTATAGTTTTTGAATAGAGCTACTTCATCATCGACGGTTATCCGTGCGTCAAAACGTTCGCAGATCTTGCGCGCATACTTTGCGTTGAGCAGGCCCGAGATGATGCACTTTGAAAGGAGGTACATGCCGCGCGCTGGCGAGGGCTTTTCATCGGTATGCAGATAATCGTCGATGAAATTGTGCACCGCACCCATGCCGAATAGAAAACCGTACTGACCATTGATGTTGAGGACATCGATCTCGGCAAGCGTGAACTCCTTGTCCTCATGATATTTCAAAATCAGGTTGGATAGGATTTTCTCGGGGGATCCCTTCACGTTCACGGCGTTGGGAATGTTGTTCATCGTGCCGCCGCGCAGAAACGCGATTTTGGGCAGTGGCGCGCCGTCGTACACCTTTATGAACGTGGTGAGCGTGATGTGTATCGTGCCGTCGCCGCCCGAAATACCCAAAATCTCGACGTCGCGCTCCTTAAACTCACGCGCCAGGCGCTCGACATCCTTGACGTCGCGCGTTTCATGGCATGATCCCTTGTCGCCGACGATGAAGCCAAGTTGATCGGCGCGTTGGGGGTTCTTTAAGTTCGACCGCGAATGCGGGTTACATATGATTCCGATACCTGACATTTTATTTCCTCACTTTAGCCCTAACATTTCTCTAGCTTCATCCGGCGATGCGACCTCGCGTCCCACCTCTTTCGAAACGCGTGCGATGCGCTCAACCAGCTGCGCGTTGGACGTCGCCAGCTCGCCCTTGTGATAGTAGAGATTGTCTTCCATGCCAACCCGTACGTAACCGCCCATGACGACCGCGTGTACGGAAAGCGGCAGCTCGTAACGCCCAATGCCCGCTACCGCCCAGCTGTCGTCCGAATCGATCGATTCGTGCATGAATACGAGGCTGCGAGCATCGCCGTTGCAGCCGCCTGGGACGCCCAATACAAACTGATAGTGAACGGGTTTATTCAAGAGTCCCTTCTTTACCAGGGATTTGGTGATGTCAATGTGACCGGGTTCGTAGACTTCAACCTCGGGAATTACGCCCAAGTCCTTGAAGTGGCCTGCTAACTTTTCAACATCCTCGGGATGATTGATGAATACGTCGTCGATGAAGTTCATCGATCCCACGTTGAGAGATGCCATCTCCGGCTTTAGTTCCACGATGGGTGCTATGCGCTGCTCCATCGGCGCGCCGACCGCGCCGCCGGTTGAGAGTTGGATGATAGGTTTCGGATTGCATGCGGCCCTGATCGCTTCTATGGAAGCACGGAAATCATCTAAGTTTTGCGAAGGCTTGGTGTCGCTGCCGCGCACGTGCAGGTGGATAATTGCTGCACCGGCTTCCACGCAAGCCTTTGCATCGGCCGCCTGTTCCTCCGGCGTGATCGGTAAAGCGGGATTCATTTCCTTTGATGTCTCAGCGCCAGTAATCGCTGCCGTTAAAATGAGTTTTTTCATGGCACTCCCTTACTTCTTAGCTGCGGGTTTCTTTCTTCCACGTCCACCCCTCGAGCCTCGCCTTCTGCCACCGCGACTTCCGCGGCGTGCACCGGACGGCTTTGCCGCTGGCTTGTCTGAGGGCTTGCTCGGTGTTGCAGTCTTTTTTGCACCCTTATCGCGCGCAGCCTGAAGCGCTTCTTCCTGTATGCTCTGTGGTTTGTCGGGCACGTGCATCGTTGCAGTTTTGCTGACGGCAGCGACTCGCGATTCCTTCTTGCCTGGCAGTACGAAGGAAATGTGGGCTCGTTTGCAATAGTTCTGCACGATGAACGTTGCGACCTGGGATGGCAGGGTGTTCTTGCCAAAGCCTGCGTCGAAACCAAGCTTCAATGCCAGACGATGATCGATACGGGGTCCGCCGATGATCGTGATCAGATGTTTCGAGATACCCTTTTCCTTTTTGATGAGGGCGCGCAGCTCTTTAAGATTTTTGAGGTGGGTATCGCGCTGCGTGACGATCTGAGAGATCAAAAGGGCGTCTGCTTTGAGTTCAGCAGCTTTTTGAACGAGCTCTTCATTGGAGAGCTGTGAGCGCAGGTTGTGGACTGTAAGCCCAGGATAACGCTCCAAACCGTAGTCGCCCGCAAAGCCCTTCATGTTGAGAATGGCATCGATGCCGACTGTATGCGCGTCGGAGCCAGTACATGCGCCGATCACAACGAGCTTGCGATCGAGCGAGCTATCCATGATCTTCACGAGTTCCTTGTAGTTGAACTCCGGTATGTCCGCTTTTGGCACGTGAATCTTGGAAGCGTCGATCGTTGGCTTGGCGTGGGCATATGCGACGAAGTATGTGAACTGATCGCCCATCGTTTCCATCGCGACCACCTGCGCGCGCTCCAGTCCTAGCTTCTCCACGTAGAGGCGCGCCGCTTCCTTGGCTTCGGGCGAGGCCTTGATTGGCAGTGTAAACGAAATCTGGATCATGCCGTCGTCTAAACGATCACCGTAGGGTTTTATTTTCTTTTTATTAATCTTAAGCATCTCATCTCCATTCCTCTTCCCAGCCTGTCATCCCTGCGGAGGCAGGGATCCAGGATGCCAACCTCTGGATCCCCGATTAAAGCACTTGGGGATGACATTTATATGAATCCCGGCTCCCCTTATCAGCCAGAGGCTGATCCGCCTCTGGCTGACAAAGGGGAGGAATCTTTTTTCAAAGCGTCCAAGACCGGGTTTATGTACTCGCGGTCCTTCTGGAATACGCCTTCGAGACCCTTGCCGCCATCCTCGGCGCGTTCGATGTCGGCGAATTGACCGCGCGAGATCGCTTTCATGAGCCCAGTAGCCTCTACCTTTGTTAGGTGCTTGTGCGCATTGTCGAGCACGGTGTGCGCGCGCCTGGCGATCTTGCCGCCGGGGATGATGCCCAGCTCGTCGCTGATGTGGCGCATGGCGTTGAAAACGTAATTCGCGTTCCTGAGCGACCAAAAACGATCCTGGATGTGTGGGTTGTGGATCGCTTCGCTGGGTATGCCCAGGAGCTGAATCGACTGCTCGGTAAAGATGCCTGCGACGTTGAACATGGCGTCCAGCACGTTGCCAAAAAAGATATCGCCCGACATGTGTTTTGTGGGCGGCATGTACTTGATGGGTGCGCGGGGGAAGATTTCACGAATCATCTGTGCCTGCGCGAACTCATAGAGGAATGAATCCTCGATCGTGGGGTCGATCTCGAACGCGTGACCCAAACCCATAAGGTCGGACGGCAGGTTTGCCTTTATAGCAAAGCTCTCATTGACGAACTGGCTGGCCAACACTTGGTGCGCGTTGCGGTAGGCATCTGTGGTGGTGAGGTAGTTGTCCTCGCCCGTGTTGATCATGATGCCGGCGCGTGCGCAGATGAGGCGTGAGAAGTACTGGTCGACGAACGTGCGCTTCATGTTGATGTCGCGGAAGAGAATGCCGTACATCGAATCGTTGAGCAGTATGTCCAGTCGTTCAACAGCGCCCATCACAGCGATCTCGGGCATGCACATGCCCGACGAGTAGTTGGTGAGCCGAACGTAATGTCGCGTATCTTTGCCCGCGCGGTCCAGAGCTTCGCGCATGAGTTTGAAATTTGCCTGCGTGGCATAGGTGCCGCCAAAACCCTCGGTCGTGATGCCGTCGGGGACGTAGTCCAACAGAGATTGCGCGGTATGGCGGATGACGGCTATGACATCGGCACCGCTCTGCACCGCTGAAGTCGCTTGCGCGCAGTCGTCATGGATGTTGCCGGTTGCCACGATGAGATACTTGAGCGGTTGTGGGGGCGCACCAATCCTGATGAGCATGTTGTCGCGCTCACGCTTTTTTGCATCGATGCGGCTAAAACCTTCGTCAGTGAGCTTGTTCAGTTCCGCTATGATCTTGTCGCGCGGTATGTTTGGCAGCTTATCAAATTTGATTTTGCCGTGGGCAATATCGCGCGCAACCTCTGCCGGTTTCTTCTTGGTGTGCACCAGCGCTTTGCCAAACCACCAGGCGATGCCTTTGCGAAGCTGGCCGCGCGGCATGTTGTCTACGATGAGGTTCACCAGTGGCATGCCATCCGCAGCATCCTCTACGCCGAACACGCGCAGTACCGAACGCTCGATAGTCGTGGTGGAGTGACGGTCGATGTATTTCTGAACCGGCGCCGTGATTCTTGAAGCGATAGACCTACATCTATCGACTTTATCTCTATCCAGGTTAAGTTTTCGGTACATTTTATATTTAGCTATCAGCTGTCAGCCGTCAGCTTTCAGCTTTAAAGATCTTAGCTGAGAGCTGAATGCTGAACGCTGAATGCTACTCCGGTTTTAAGGTTACTCTCTTTCCTTCCATTAAATCCAAATACGTTCTGTTCTCCGGTCTTTCAGGCGTGAGATGTTTGCGCACCTCTTCGGTTGAGGAACACGTCGCCTCGCGTTCGGGCGGATTGATGTAAGCGCTCATCATGCCGCGATAGTTGCGCACGACGACGTCCTTGTCGGACATGGTGAGCAGGTAGTTGGGCATGACGGGGATTTTACCGCCGCCGCCCGGCGCATCGATGACGAACGTTGGCACCGCGATACCCGATGTATGCCCACGTTGGTACTCCATGATTTCGATACCCTTGGACACGGATGTTCGAAAATGTTCGATGCCCACGGCAAGATCGCACTGATAGATATAATAAGGTGTGACGCGCATCTTGAGGAGCTCGTGCAAGAGCTTCTTGATGATATACGGATCGCTGTTCACCTTTCTCAGGAGTACAGACTGGTTGAGTATGGGCATGCCTGCATCGGCGATGCGCGCGCAGGCTTCTTTTGCAAGGCTCGTGCATTCAAACGGGTGGTTGAAGTGCGTCATGAAATAGATCGGCTGATACTTGGCAAGCATTGAAACAACATCATCGGTTATGCGCATGGGGAAGACGCAGGGCATGCGGCTCGCTACACGGATGATCTCTACGTGTTTGATCGCGCGTAGGCGTTTTAGGATGTGCTCCAACTGCTCCATCGGGAGCATCAGCGCATCGCCGCCAGAAAGAATCACGTCGCGTATTTCGGGATGTTTTTCAATATAGCCGATTGCCGCTTCGTGTTCGCTTGCCAGCTGATCGGATGAGCGGTCCAAAACCAAACGCCTGCGCGTGCAGAAGCGACAGTACATCGAGCACGTCTCTGAAACCAAAAACAAAACTCTGTCCGGATAGCGGTGTACTATGCGGGGAACGGGCGAGTCTTGGTCCTCGGACAAAGGGTCGCGCCGGTCGCCATAACCCTCTTCGAGCTCTGCCTTGCGCGGCACGATCTGAAGACGGATAGGACAGTGCGGATTGTCGCGATCGATGAGCGAAAGGTAGTACGGCGTCGTAGTGAACTTTGACAGTTTGATCGCTTTGCCTATCGATTCACGTTCCTTTTTCTCCAGCGGCAGGATCTTTTCCAGCTGGTCGACGGTCGTAACAGCATTTTTTAGCTGCCACTTCCAATCGTACCACTGCTCTGGAGCAACATCCTTCCAACAGTCGAAGCTCTTGTAGTACTCACGGTTTGACGTATCGATCATTTGAGGAACCTTTCATCGAACCACGTCTTTACCGCCGGCATCTCGCGATAGAGATCCAGCGTATAGTTGGCATGATTGGGCGCATAGCCGTTGCCGATGATCATCTCGACGTCCATGCCGATACCCTCTGCGCCCAAGGCCGCTTTTTGAAAATTGGTCGCCATGTTGAAGAAGTAGACTTTGCCGCCCTGGCGACAGGCCAAGACACTCGCGAGTTCCGTGCCTACGACGTTTGCATTGTTGATTACGAGATCAAACATCTTGCCGTCGGTGGCTTCGCTTGCCTTGTCATACATGGATGATGGCTCTAGGGCGTTGGCCACGAACGCGCTGTCGAGTAACCCTGTCTCCAAAAATTTGTCGACGCTCGTCTGACGCGTGGATGAACCGATGATCGTGACGTCGCCGCCGAAGAGTTTGCGAATGGCCGCCGCGCACAGGATGCCTGACTTGCCGGAACCGATGACTAGGATGCGCTGACCCTTTGTAGCCAGGCGCGCGGCCTGGGGTGCTGCGCCCGCGACGTCCAAGAGTGCCAATGTAACTTTCAGGTCGATGTCGTTTGGAACCTTGGCCAAGACGCCGGAGTCAAAGAGTACCGCATTGCCGTCGATATCGATCTGCTCGCTCATATGGACCTTGGTGATCTTTTCGATGATGAGCGGCGTGAGTGTGAGTGAAACCAGCGTGCAGACATTGTCGCCTTCCTTCAAGCCCAATGTGTTTGTGTACTTGGGGCCCAGCTTTGCGACTTTGCCCAAGAGCATGCCACCCGAACCGGTGACGGGGTTTTGCTGCTTGCCCATTTTGTGGACATTTTCAGTAACCTGTTTGGCTATTTCCTCGGGATCGTCCTTGTACTGTTCGCGCATCTGGCGAAACGATGCCGAATCGATATTTAACGTGCCGACATCAATAAGGATTTCGTTCTCATAGATTGGCAGCGAGTTGTCCAACTTGGTTGCTGCCTGGGGAAGCGACCCTTGGGGCTCGACCACGCGATGCCTGCCGAACCTGTCGCCGCCATTTCTGAAATCTGCCATAGAGCCTCCTTGCGTATTGGATGGGGAATAAATCAAAAGGGCGGTATAAGCGCAAGGGAAATCCCTGTGCATAAAAGTTGATTTGTATAATAATTTAGGGTACTTCGGGTGCTTCAACTTGCTGTTGTTTGTCATCCTGAGCGGATGGGGACATTTCACGAGTGTGACGTGTTCCTGAAGGGAACCGTCACCGAAGTGATGTGTCCCCGCAGCGAAGCCTGCCTGCCGGCAGGCAGGGATCTCGTAGTTGGCAAAACCGAGATTCTTCGCCAAAGGCAATATTTTAGGGCTCAGAATGACAGGCTAAGGAGATCGCTATGCCAAAACTCACAATCACCAAATCAGAAGAACTCTATGCCGAGGCACAGAAATACATCCCCGGCGGCGTGATCGGCATACGCCGACCGCTCAATTTCGTGCCCGGCGAGTATCCCATCTTCTTTGAGCGCGGCAAGGGCGGCCTGATGTGGGATCCCGACGGCAACGAGTTCATAGATCTCTTGTGCGGCTATGGGCCGATCATCCTGGGCCATGCAGAGGACGAGCTCGATGATGCCGTCGCTGCGCACATGAAGAAGGGTTTCTGCTTCAATCTCGCGCAGAAGTGGCAGAACGAACTCGCCAAGAAGGTATGCGAGATAGTTCCGAGTGCCGAGCAATGCTTCTTTGTTAAAACGGGTTCAGGTGCAACCGGTGCGGCGGTGCGCTTAGCGCGCTATCACACGGGCAAGAACAAGGTCCTGCAACACGGCTATCATGGTTGGGGCGACTGGTGCGCACCGGTGCATGGCGGCATACCCGAGCACGTTTATAAAGATACGATTCCGTTTCCGTATAACGACCTTCCTGCTCTCGAGAAATTGATTGCAGAAAATAAAGATGAAGTAGCGGCGATTATGATGACGCCGCTCTCGCATGAGCTCAATCACGACATTGAGCTGCCCAAGGCGGGCTACCTCGAGGGCGTGCGCGCGCTGGCGACGAAGAACAACATCGTCTTGATCTTCGACGAGGTTCGCACGGGTTTCCGCGTGGCGATGGGTGGCATGCAGGAAAAATATAAGGTGAAACCCGACCTCGCCGCGATGGGCAAGGGTATGGGCAACGGCTATGCGATCGCGATGGTCGTGGGCAAGAAGGAGCTCATGCAGTCGATGATCGACGGCAAGGTCTTCATCTCGTCGACGTATTTTCCCAACTCACTCGAAATGGTTGCGGCCTTGAAAGTTATCGAGATCATGGAGCGCGAGAACGTGATCGATGCGATCTGGAAGAAGGGTGAGAAGGTCATGCAGGGGATCAGCGCCGCTATCGAGGACACAAAGGCCAAGGCGCACCTCTCCGGCATACCGCCCATGTGGTTCATCACGTTTCCAAACGTGGAGGGCGGGGACAGCAAGGCATACCGCAATCGCCGCGTGCGCTACTTCACCGAGTTAATCCAGCGGGGTTTGTTCATGCAGCCCTATCACCATGCCTACATCGCCTGGCGCCACACCGACGAGCAATTGGATAAAGCAACAAACATCATCAAAGAATCACTTGAAGTCGTAATGAAAGAACTTCCGTAGATGAGCGGATGGGGATATTTCACGAGCGTGACGATCGGGGACAGATCTCGATTTTGAGACCTGTCCCCAACGAACCGTCACCGAAGTGATGCGTCCCCTCAGCAAAGTCCAGGCTTTTCAGCCATAACCCATTGAATATATTGCTATATTCTAATATCTAGCAACATTTTTAGCAGACCTGCGATAACTGATAAACAGGGCTATTTATGGCGACCAACATCAACAATCCTCGCTCTCCGGCCGACTTCTGAACTTCATGTATGCGATGGAGAGATATGAGATCGGTTTTAAGGCGGAGCAAAACCCGCCGGACGCAATATCTCTTCCTGCACCGGAACCTCGTGCGCGTGAAAACGAGGTTGCGTTTGGTATGCGCATCGCTACGCGTGGAGCGCATCGACAGAGTTTCTCCAGGTTTGGGGATTCGAGATTAGCGCGTCATTTCCGATAATTCTTTGTCTATGAGGCGGGATGCATCCGTGAAGGGAACAATACGTTTCTTTTCAAGTGCTACGTCAAACTCTTTTCTGACATCTCGTCCCACAGCACCAAACCTTTCTCAACTTCTTCGGCAAAGACGCGATTTTGTTTTCTAATCCGCGTCCATTCTGTAGATGTATGTACAACCAATTGTACGCGTTCATCAAGCGATGATTTGGATAATTGTTTGCGGATCGTGTTTGGTTCACGCGCGAGCACAAAGAGATCCCAATCACTTTCAGCCGTGTCACTTCCAGTTGAAGCGCTTCCAAATAGAACAATGCGCATCGATTGTTCACGAATGTGAACAAGTAAGTCTTCAAGTTGTGCGAGAGTTCGAACAATCTTTAGCTGGCGAATCAAAGTGTGTTCAGATTTTAGACTGTAGTAAGCCATCCTGCCGCGATTGATTCTTGTGAGGAAATTGGCTGTGGCGAGTTCGCGCAGCGCGACATTTGTTCCTGCACGGCTGATGCCGGTGAGCCCGCTGATTTCTCTGTCGTAAAATTCTTCTCCGGGGTGATCCAGCATGAACCAGAGTATTTTCTGCGCGTTAGTGCCGGTCAGAATATCGGTCATTTTAATAGTCATGAATCTATTATAATAGATCTATGTCTATTTGTATAGATTTAAGCAGGTTCGCACCGCAGTCATGTGTCCAACGTTTATAAGTGCCTAATATTATGTCATTACCGTCGCGAATATATGTATGTCATATTCATATAACCAATTGAATATACGTATTTATTTGTGTGAGTGTTCTTCAAGATTGACACTGATCGGTGTAATGCTTTACACTGATCGGTGTAGATAATTACACCGAATGGTATGATTACACTAAAGTCCAAAACTGAGCAGGAACTGCTTAATTTCTTCTTCACGCATGAAGATGAACGCCTTTATGTCAACGAGCTGGTTCGTCGCCTGGACATAGATAAAAGAAATCTCGTCAAAAAACTTAACGAACTTGAGAAACTTGGGCTATTTACTACGGACTATGTAGGCAACCTCAAATTCTATTCGCTCAATAAGAAATTTCCCTTTTATAAAGAATATCGGAACATCATCTTGAAAACGGTAGGTATTGAAATCCAGTTGAAAAAAATTGTAGCCAAACTTGGTAGCGTAAAGCGTGCATTCATTTATGGATCATTCGTCACCGATAAGATGGATACCTCCAGTGACATCGATGTGATGCTGATCGGAGATCATGACGTAGTTGAATTGCAAAAGGAGATAGGAGCCTTGCAGAAGGAATATGATCGCGAGATAAACGTGATGAGTCTGAGCAAGAAAGAATTCGATTCTAAGAAAAAAGACCCCTTTATTATGGGTGTTCTTCAAAAGAAACGGATCGAGCTTATATGACACAATTTGAGAGTAGGTATTTTAAGAAATTTGAATTTACTCCGGAACAGATCGATCAATATTTCGAAAATGCGCTGAGAGATTTGCGTATCGCGGAGGAAGATGCACACTCAGAGGTGAAATTTACCTACTCCTACAATGCTCTTATTAAAGCGGGCATTGCCCTCATCGCTGCTCAAGGAAATGTGAAAGTCAGAAGTACGGCAGGTCATCATATCATAATAATTGAAAAGATAGCAGAGATCCTGGATGATGATACTGTAATGACTATGGGCAATGCCATGAGGATGAAGAGAAACGAAGATTTCTATGGTGGCGGCATATTTATTTCAGAGAAGGACAGCGGTGAATATATGAAGTACGTGGCGAGTGTGCTCAAGAAAATAGAAAAAATGATTAAGCCTTGATGGGAGTATAGATGGGTAAGAAGATCTTGATAGTAGGCGGTGTGGCGGGGGGTGCGACGTGTGCTGCGCGTCTACGGTGTCTTTGTGAGGACGACGAGATCGTCCTCTTTGAGCGTGGCGAGTATATCTCGTTTGCCAACTGCGGCCTGCCTTATTTTGTCGGCGACGTCATCAAAGAGAAAAAGAAACTCCTGGTTACGACAGCGGATCACTTCCGCGAGCGTTTCAACGTGGACGTGCGAACGCGCGCGGAAAGCGCAGAAAACGGGCATCAAGATCGTTGCATGCCAGATGACCATGGATGTGATGGGCATCGCGCAGGATGAGCTCATCGACGGCATCGAGTTTGGCGGCGTGGCGAACTTTCTAGCTGATACCGACCGCTCCAACGCTACGCTGTTTATCTAAGAAAACTTTCCAATAACTTACTGATTCAGCACGATGCTTGCGGTATCGCCGGCGATGCCGGAGTTCGCAACGGCCAGATCCAGCTTGCCGTCGCCGTTGAGATCCGCTGAGACAATACCCCATGGGCCGTTGCCCACGTCGATGGTTTGGAATGCGGTGAACGTTCCGTCACCGTTGTTCAGGAGATACCCAATCTTGTTAGCACCGAGTTGAACTGCAGCCATATCGCCGTCGCCGTCTAGATCAGCCGCGACTATGGAATAGGGCTTGTCGTTGAACGGCAAGACCGTGAAGTTGGCGAATGTCCCGTCCCCGTTATTCAGAAACAGGGAGATGTTTTGTGAGCCTGCATGCTCCGTGTAAAAATGCCACGGCAAGAAAACCCAAGCATGCGCATATTGTTAGTGTTCTCAAGTTGCGTATTTTCATGGAGATCTTCTTGTGTAAGATATCCCCTTCTACCATTTATATTGATTCAAGCAATAGTTTAACGGAAAGGGAGTGAATACACGGAAGCCCTTCTCATGCGAAGGGCTTCTGTGCTTCTGGGCTGCTCTGATTATATCTTACTCCTGCAGTTCTCCCCAACCGCCGCTTTCGTTGCGGGGCGGTGGCATGCAATGTCTGCGCTGTTCTTCGTGTGGGTCATGACAAGTGCGATCCTCCATCTGGAGGCTTGTGACCGTGAACGAGATGACTGCATCCTGGGTGAGCGCTTCACCATCTATTGAGAGCACGCCCGCATCTCCTGAAACAACGGTCAGCGCAATCACCGCTTCGAGCGCAAAGCCGCCTTCGGGTTCGAAGACTATCTCATACTTCTCGCGTTCATCATCGGCCGTTACCCGCAGCGTGCCGGCGACAACTTCACCGTCCGCATTCGTCACGATAACCGTTGCGTCGGTAACCGACGCTTCGTCGAGCGCACTGTTGAATGCAACTCGGATCGGTCGGCAGGGTGACGCATGGGGTACGCCATCGTGTGGCCGTATCGACAGGATCGTAAAGACGCTTTCGTCGTATTCCGGCTCGTCGGCATCCATGTCCGCGGGTATGCCGTCAAAATCCAGGTCGAGATGCTCGCGCGGATGGATACCGCGACAGCCAAGGTCCGCCACGTCCTCCATCTGCTCCAAGCATCCGTTGTTGTAGCGGAAGGTACCCACGTCCACCTCTTCCTCACCCTCCTCAATCGTGAGCGCCGTCTCGCCGTTGATCGATATATCGCCCGCGCGTTCACGGTTGCGGTTGCGACAGCGGAACATCCATTCGCCCTCGCGCACGCGAATGCGCCAGCGCATGGTTGTGGGGTCGACCTCTCCCTCAACCTCGTTCCCGTCCGCACCGTATGCCGTGATGCCGCAGAGTTCTTCGATGCATCCCTCCGATCCACCGCCGGCATTGTTGGACTTGGACATGGAGACCGTATTGGAGGGTTCAACCACACCGGTTAAGAGTACCCCCTCCTCGGACGAGCTTGCGCCGCCGCATCCCGCAAGCACCAGGAGTGCTGCTGCCATCGCTATGACGTATCTTTTCTTCATGACGTACCTCCCTTGTTGTCCTGTCGTTCGTGCACCCTAATTATCGGTGATTCGTGGATGATTCTCAATGGAAACGTGCATTATTCGTATTCAGAATGAATACGAATATGATAAAAATAATCTTATAATTCAGTTAGTTATAATGACAAAAATATAAAGATGGGCAATATCGAGACATCTGTGAATACGGATAGCGTTCGTTAAGGTTGCTGCGGAGGCTATACATCGTTGCCGCTGGGCGGCAGCATGTGGTGGCGCGGTTCATTTTCCGGCCTGAATGCACCACCTTCATATCGCACCTGCCCAAGCTCTATAGGATCTCCCGCGGATCTAATATCAAGTTCGTCCCCGCGATTGCCGCGATCATCCTGTTCGAAGCTGAATTCGCCGACGCGCTCCCCGTCGGATCTTACCTCGAATCTGTAGGTT
>Ga0075115_10000622_pt1 | contig 17641 bp, 18 predicted proteins | sample AntAceMetag02UKH_FD_69785 | JGI IMG/M metagenome (GOLD analysis project Ga0075115, IMG submission 69785) | Saline lake microbial communities from Ace Lake, Antarctica - Antarctic Ace Lake Metagenome 02UKH | ecosystem: Environmental > Aquatic > Non-marine Saline and Alkaline > Saline | place... | reverse complement strand
CATACTGGCCTTTATGTGGGGGCTGCAGGATTACGGCCGGCTCGGATGGCTTGCTGCCTTCCTGTATGTGGCAACCACCGCCCTCAGGCTGGCCAGATTCAATACCCTGAGCCAGAGCAGCAATAGTAGCGCAAGGGGTTATTTCCTTGGTCTGCCATGTCCTTCTGCAGCGGCCGTATTGGCTACATCTGTGCTTTTATGCCAGTATGTCAGTATATTCGGGCCGGTACGTCATGTGGCAGTGCTGATCATGGTCTACGGCCTTTCTTTCCTGATGGTCAGTAATGTGCGTTACTATAGTTTCAAGGAAGTCCGTTGGCTTCAGCAGCACCCTTTTTCCGGTATGGTAGTGCTGATTTTGGCCATAATGGTAGTTGCTATGGAGCCCAAAGTAACGCTATTTGTCCTTATAGGTATCTATGTGATATCCGGGCCTGTCTTGATGTCCCTTAGGGCCTTGAGACCCAGGTCGTTGAAGTCCGGCAGGGGTCATCACACTGAAGATGTTTCCCTTGGCAAAGATGAGGGGATGTAAGAAAATGAGCAACAGTGAAAGGATAATAATATTTGATACTACATTAAGGGACGGTGAGCAGTCCCCTGGTGTATCTCTAAACGTTGAAGAAAAACTCCAGATCGGGAGGCAGTTGAAAAAGCTGAATGTCGATGTGATCGAGGCTGGATTTCCTATTGCTTCCCCAGGTGACTTTCAGAGTGTTAAGCGCATTGCGCAGGAACTCAGGGATTTGCAAGTTGCTGCCTTGGCCCGTGCCAAGGAGAAAGACATCGATACTGCATGGGAGGCCATAAAGGATGGAGAAAATCCTCGAATACATACGTTCATTGCTACCTCTGATATCCACCTCCAGTATAAACTGAGAAAAACCAGGGAACAGGTACTGGATATGGCCCAGGCTGCAGTGAGGTATGCAGCAAAATTCACCAATAATTTGGAGTTTTCCGCTGAAGACGCAAGCCGGAGCGATCTGGATTTCCTCTGCAAGGTCTTTGAGGCAGTGATAGATGCCGGTGCCAATACTGTTAATTTCCCGGACACAGTGGGGTATGCAGTACCGCATGACTTTGGCAGGATGATCCGATATGTGGTCGAGCACACACCAAACATCCACAAAGCGATTTTGAGCGTACACTGTCATAATGATCTGGGTCTGGCCACAGCGAATGTGCTGACAGCTTTAGAGAATGGTGCAAGACAAGTGGAGTGCACTGTGAACGGCATAGGTGAGAGGGCCGGCAATGCGGCCATGGAAGAGGTGGTCATGGCCATCCGTACCAGGCGAGACGTCCTTCCCTTTGACACGGCGATATGTTCTCAACACATCATGGCTGCCAGCCGGCTGGTAAGCATGCTTACCGGAATGGTGGTCCAGGCGAACAAGGCCATAGTAGGGGCCAATGCCTTTGCACACGAGGCCGGAATCCACCAGGATGGAGTCTTAAAGGAACGTACTACGTATGAGATTATCGATCCCAAGGACATAGGTCTTAGCAAAGGGATCCTGGTCCTTGGGAAACACTCCGGGAGACATGCCCTTAAGGCAAAACTTGAGGAAGTAGGCTACAAGCTCAGCGATGAAGAAATCGACAGGGTATTTACAAGATTCAAGTCCCTTGCAGACAAGAAGAAGGAGGTTTATCCTGAGGACGTTGAGGCCCTTGTGGCAGAGGAGGTGCTCCGGATTCCTGATCGTTACCGTCTTGTTTATCTCCATGTTGCCGGTGGAAGCGGCATCAGGCCGACCGCAACCGTAATAATGGAAATAGACGGCAAGGAGGTTGATGGAGTGAGTCTGGGGACCGGTCCGATAGATGCGGCCTATAAGGCAGTGGCCGAGCTCGTAAAGACTGAAAGCCATCTGCTCCGTTTTGCTGTAAACTCCATTACAGGAGGCACGGATGCCCAGGGAGAAGTCTTTGTACGTCTGGAAGAAGGCAACTATGTGGTCACAGGCCATGGGACCGATCCTGATATAATTACTGCTAGTGTCAGGGCATACTTGAATGCCCTGAATCGTCTTGAACACATGAAAGAAAATGCGCTTCAGTAGTTCATACCACAAATTCAGTGCCTGAGTTAGAGAGTATATTATGAGTCGACCGATGACGATAGCTGAAAAGATCCTGGCTGCCCATGCCGGTCTGGACAGTGTGGAGCCGGGTCAACTGGTAGAAGTTGATGTGGACTTTGCGCTGGGCAACGACATAACAGCCCCAATTGCCATAAAAATCTTCAGACAGGCAGGTGTAAATACTGTTTTTGATAGAGAAAAGATCGCTCTGGTGTCAGACCACTTTGTTCCTAACAAGGATATTATGAGTGCTGAGCAGGCCCGGCTTCTCCGGGAGTTTGCCGCTGAACAGGGTATTGTTCATCACTATGATGGCGGAGAGTCCGGTGTAGAACATGTGCTGCTCCCGGAAAAAGGCCTGGTGCTTCCAGGCGACGTGGTTATAGGGGCTGACAGTCACACGTGTACATACGGTGCCATGGGGACCTTTGCCACAGGGGTAGGGAGCACTGATCTGGCTGCCACCATGATCACAGGAAAGACCTGGTTCAAGGTACCGGAGTCCATAAAGTTTGTATACAAAGGAAAGCTTAGGCCATGGGTCGGCGGCAAAGATTTGATACTCTATACCATAGGCGATATCGGTGTGGACGGTGCCCTTTATATGGCCATGGAATTTACGGGTCCGGTGATTGATTCCATGTCAATGGCCGGCCGCTTTACCATGTCCAATATGGCCATCGAGGCCGGTGGCAAAGTGGGGCTAATTAACCCCGATGATACGACTTTAGACTATGTAACTGACCGGGCGGTCAGAGATTTTACCGTATATCGCAGTGATGAGGACGCCCAATACGCCAAGGTTATTGAGTATGACTGTAGCGAGATAGAACCTCAGGTGGCCTGCCCCCATCTGCCTGAAAATACAAAGGGTATTTCAGAAGTGGGAAACGTGTCTCTGGATCAGGTGGTGATCGGTTCCTGTACGAATGGTCGTCTGGAGGACCTGGCCCTGGCCGCTGATGTCATATCCGGACGCCGGGTGTCAAAAGGTCTGAGACTGATAGTCATTCCTACTACTCCCACAGTGTATATCCAGGCCCTGGAGAAGGGATTTCTCACGACTTTTCTAAATGCCGGCGCGGTGATAGGGCCACCTACCTGCGGTCCTTGCCTTGGAGGACATATGGGGGTTCTTGCCAAGGGAGAACGGGCGCTTTCCACGACAAACAGGAATTTTGTCGGCCGGATGGGACATCCTGAGAGCGAGGTATACCTGGCGAATCCGGCCATTGCTGCTGCAAGTGCGGTGTTGGGCAGGATCGGAAGTCCTGACGAACTGTAAGGGAATTATGAATTATGAAAATCAAAGGAAAAGTCTGGAAATTTGGAAAAAATATAGATACGGATGTGATTATTCCGGCACGCTATCTCAATACCTCGGACCCGGCAGAGCTTGCCAAACACTGTATGGAGGATGCTGATCCTGATTTTTCCAAAAAAATAAAATCGGGAGACATAATAGTTGCGGGAAAAAATTTTGGTTGTGGTTCTTCCAGAGAACATGCTCCTATAGCCCTTAAGGCAGCAGGCATTGGTTGTGTAATAGCGCTGAGCTTTGCCAGAATTTTCTATCGCAACGCCTTTAATATGGGCCTTCCCATATTCGAATGCGATGAGACAGCCAGTGCCCTCGAAGAGGGCGATGAGGTGGAGGTGGATGCAGATACAGGAAAAATCCGGGATCTGACTACAGGAGATATCTTCAAGGCCCAGCCCATACCTCCGTTCATGCAGGAGTTGGTTTCAGATGGCGGATTGATTCCCCATGTGCTTAAGAGTTTGTAAATTTTGAATTTTTCTTCTTATAAAGGGTTTATTTAATGAATACACACAAAATTGCAGTAATTCCAGGGGACGGTACAGGTCCTGAAGTAATAACCGAGGGTATAAAGGTCCTCAATGCCGCGTCTGATCATTTCGGATTTGAGCTTGACCTTACATGGTATGATTATGGCGGAGAGCGGTATCTGCGAACAGGAGAGGTCCTTCCGGAGGGAGCGGTGGAAGATCTCAAGCAATACAAAGCCATCTATCTCGGGGCCATTGGTCATCCGGATGTAAAGCCGGGTATTCTGGAAAAAGGGATACTCCTTGCCCTGCGATTTGCGCTGGATCAGTATATAAATCTTCGACCGATTATCCTCTATCCAGGCGTGGATACACCACTCAAACATAAGGGGCCTGAGGATATAAATTTCGTAGTTGTCCGGGAAAATACCGAAGGTCTTTATGTCGGAGCGGGTGGTGTACTCAAGAAAGATACTCCGGATGAAGTCGCTGTTCAGGAATCCATCAATACCAGAAAGGGTGTGGAGCGATGTATCCGTTATGCCTTTGAGTACTGCAAACGTCGCAATCAGAAAAAGAAACTGACCCTCTGTGGAAAGACCAATGTGCTTACCTATGCCTTTGACCTGTGGGAACGTACATTCTATGACGTGGCCAAGGAATATCCCGATATTGCAACAGACTATGCCCATGTGGATGCAACTTGTATGTGGATGGTCAAAAATCCCGACTGTTTTGATGTAATAGTCACTGACAATATGTTCGGGGACATCATTACGGACCTTGGGGCCATGATACAGGGAGGCATGGGGATTGCCGCAGGAGGTAATCTCAATCCGGAGGGTGTCTCCATGTTTGAACCTATAGGCGGCTCGGCCCCCAAGTATGCGGGGAAAAATGTCATTAATCCCCTCGCTGCCATATGTGCCGGACAGATGATGCTGGATTACCTGGGCGAGATCGAGGCCGCAAAGGCTATTGAAAAAGCTGTTAAGAAGGTGGTCAGCCGGGACCTGAAGAGCCTCTCTGCCGGCAGGATGGGCTATAGTACCTCCGAAGTAGGAGATTTGGTGGTGGAAAAATTTAGTGATTTAGTGATTTAGTGATTGTAGAGGAGTTATGGCAAAGACTTTTAATGTTGCAGTAGCCGGTGCCACCGGTGCGGTCGGCCAGACCATGATAAGGGTCCTGGAGGAACGGGATTTCCCTGTGGGAGAGATCCGTTTTTTGGCCTCTGAACGTTCCGAAGGAAAGGAACTCTCATTCAAGACAGAGAAGGTCCGGGTCCGGAAGCTTGATCACGATTCCTTTGATGGTATTGATATCGCGATTTTTTCTGCCGGTGGAGACAGGAGTCTCACCTTTGCTCCTTCGGCTGCCAGGGCTGGCGCGGTAGTTGTGGACAACTCGAATGCATGGCGCATGGACCCGGAGGTCCCCCTGGTAGTGCCGGAGGTGAACCCCCATGCTGTTTCAGGATACAAGGCAAAAGGCATTATAGCCAATCCTAATTGCTCCACCATCCAGATGGTTGTGGCCCTTAAGCCATTGTATGACTATGCCCGGATAAAACGCGTTGTCGTATCTACTTATCAGGCCGTATCGGGTTCCGGGAAAAAGGCAATAGATGAGCTTAAGGATCAGGTAAAGGCCTGGGCTGAGGACAGAATTCCAGAGGCCAGGGTCTATCCGCACCAGATTGCCTTTAACTGCCTTCCGCACATAGATGTCTTTCTGGACAATGGCTACACCAGGGAAGAGATGAAAATGGTGAATGAGACCAGAAAGATTCTGGAAGATCCTGAGATCCGGGTCTCTGCAACTGCTGTAAGGGTACCTGTATTCTACAGTCACTCCGAGGCCGTCAATGTAGAGTTTGAAAAAGAGATCAGCGCTTCCAAAGCGAGAGAACTATTTTCCAATGCACCGGGGATTAAGGTCGTTGATGACCTGCCACGGAATGTCTATCCTCTTGCCCTGGATGCCGAAGGACAGGATCTGACCCTTGTCGGTAGAATACGGGAGGATATCTCCCAGGCCAACGGACTTGATTTCTGGGTGGTGGCTGACAACATAAGAAAAGGAGCGGCTACCAATGCCGTTCAGATAGCAGAATTGCTGGCAGAAAAATATCTTTAGATTAGCATAGTAGGCTGAAAGATAAAAACTTAAGACTTAAAACCTAAAACAGAAAATATAGCTTCTTTCAATTGATTTAAGCTAACAGCCTACAGCCTTTATTCCACCTAAAAAGAGGTATGCCATGATTGAAAAAGCAGGTCATTATTCCGCGGATTTTGAGAAGGCATTGCAAGTAGGACGTCCGCCCAATGTAGTTAAGCTTTTCCCCAACTCAAAGGCCCTCCTGGTAAGCGGCAAGGTCATTGACAGGGCGATGCGGGCCAAAGGAAAGGCCATGACCATTGCGGCTAATGGCAGAAACTATCTTGTCATTCGTGGCGTTTTGGCTGCCGCGCAGAGGGCCGATGCGGCCATACTAATAGAGATAGCCAGGTCGGAAGGCGGTGCGAATGCCTATTGTGCGATTAATTACTGGAACATGGCCAGGCAGGTGGATCAGGTCTGCAATGAACTGGGAATCACAATACCGGTAGCGATTCATGCTGATCACTATGGCATCAAGAAAGAAGAAGATGTTGAACCGGCAAAGGTAGAGATCCCCACCTTGTTTGAAGCCGGCATGACCTCCATAGCAATTGATGCATCACACCTCCCGGATGACAAAAACCTCCTTGCAAATCTGCAACTTGCCACTTATGTCCCCAAATGGGCCGGGCTGGAGACAGAGGTTGGAGAGATCAAAGGAAAAGAAGGGCTTTCAACAGTTGATGAGGCATTATTCCTGATACAGGGTCTTAACGCCCACGATATCTTCCCGGACTGGATAGCCCTTAATAATGGCTCCACCCATGGTATTGAGGCGAGTGACCTGGGGATACAGGTGAAATTGACCGGAGAGATCCACGAGGTTTTGGCCAAATACAAGGTCTCAGGTGCCCAGCACGGCACGTCCGGTAATAACTCCGACAGGCTGCGGGAGATTGTCTCAAAGACCAATACTACAAAGGCCAACGTGGCCACTGCCCTTCAGATGATCTCATGGGGCCTTGAAGTAAACGACTACGGGAATGCTGTAACAGACGAAGATGGGAATTTCATCAAGGTTACAGGAGAGGGAATAACAGAGGAACTGTGGGAGGAAATGACAGCCTATGCCCAATCCAAGGGCCTGAAGGGAGGAAATTATAAAAAATTGAACCTTCCTTTTGAGAACAAGATGCTTGGGCTATCCAGGGATATAAGGGAGAGGATGGCCAAACGGGTAGAAGATTTTGTCTATAACCTGCTGGTCAATGTATTTAATGCTCAGGATACCGCACCCCTGGCCATAGATGCCATACTGACTGCAGGGTCTTATGACCTCGGTCCCAAGACTGATCGGCTGGAGGATCCCTCAGAGTGGACTGAGAGCAAGATCGTTGAACGGGCGGCCACAATCAATCAATAATGAGTCGCTAACAAAATCTTGAATTTTGCAAGTGGCTCTAGCAATAATGGAAAATGGGCGGCTTCGAAGATTAACGTCTAATGCGAATCACCGGAGGTCAGGCCAGGGGACGGCGTTTGATAGGGCCCAAAGGCCACTGTCTGCGTCCTACATCAGATCTTGTGCGGGAGGCTCTTTTCCAGATCCTGCATGCCCGCTTAGAATTTCCCTGGGAATCTTGCAATGTTCTCGATCTTTTTGCCGGTACCGGGGCGCTTGGGATTGAAACCCTTTCCAGGGCGGTAAGGGAGGTTGTTTTTGTGGATTATCACAAATCGTCCCTTGATCTTATCAGGCGAAATCTCAGTTTATGTGGCTTTAGTGAGCGCGCGAAAGTGATCCGGGCTGATATCAGGACCATTCCGAAGTCACTTGATCGTGTTCTAAAATATCGCCCCTTTAATTTGATATTTGCCGATCCTCCATATTCCCATGGCCTTGGTAAAAAGGCCCTGGAGTGGGTGGCTGAGACCGATGTTTTGGTTTCCGGGGGATGGATGGTTATTGAAGAGTTTAAGGGAGAAAAGTTTCCTCACCAAGTTATATCCAGCTCCGAATTATCCCTTCAGCTTATGGACAGCCGAAGATATGGTCAGACTGAACTTTGGTTTTACAGGTCAATATAATGCAATCACCAAATCACTCACCTCGCATAGCAGTATATCCAGGCACCTTTGATCCGGTGACTAATGGTCATTTGGATCTTGTCGATCGAGCACTAAAGCTATTCGACAAGGTAGTGATCGCCATTGGTATTAATCCTGTCAAAGAAAGCCTATTTACCTTGGAAGAGCGTCTGGAAATGGTTCGTGAGACCATAGGAACGAATGGAAGAGTAAAAATAACCAGTTTTGACGGGCTTTTGGTGGATCTTGCCGACAAGTATGGGGCCTGCGCCATACTGCGCGGATTAAGAGCTGTTTCGGACTTTGATTACGAACTCCAGCGTGCCTTAATGAACCGCAAGCTATCCCGTGAAATAGAGACTGTATTTTTAATGACCGGGTTCCGTTGGATTTATATAAGCTCCACTATAGTCAAGGAGGCCGCCCGTTTTGGTGGAAGTCTTGAGGGACTTGTCCCGCCGTTAGTGGAAGAGCGTTTAAGAAAGGCGTTTAGGGAATAAGAAATTGCTCCCCCAAATCTCTATGCCACCCGACTCGTCGGTCAGGGTCCACATGAGACGGCGCATCTGACTTTTTACGAGACCATCAATTGATTGATTTGACCAGGGATTGTGCTTTAAGCCTTCCTTAAAGCACAACAATAGCCTTGATTCCGATGGGTGACCGGTGCGGATCAGCAAATGCTGATTGAGAGCCAACAAGAAAGAAATAACAGCATTCCCTTCCTTGCGGGACCGGTATATTTTCAGTGCCCTGGTATGCCAACACCCGTAAGATTTTTATGAGGCTTTACCCATACAAAATTTGGCCCCGGTTTGGGTGGTCTGGCATAATAATGGATAATCCAATACGTCAGACAGGGCTTACAGTCCCGTGTCGAACGAAAGCAACTCTCCCTTGGAGATGGTTAAGCCTTCGCCTGCAGGAAGGGGTTCGTCCATACCCTCGAGCAGGACATTCAGATCATATTTGCCTGCAGGTACTGCAAAAATTTTCCAGAGGGGGTAATCGTTGTCCCATCTTCTCCTCACTTTCAAGAGAGGATCATCGGAACCTGCAGGTATGAGATCCCAACCCTTTACATTAAGTCCTTGATCCGCTGGTTTTTTTAACGCAATTCCGGAATCTATAGTAACAAAAGACTCTGTATTGTCTTTTATCTGAATGTCCTTTGCAAGAACCGTTATATCAGGACTTCTGAAATATTTGACCGCAAAAGAGTAAACACCGGCCGGAAGTGGCTTCGGTTTGAAAAGGTAATACCCGTTTCCCTGGTACATGAGGGTCAGCAGGGGAGTTCCTGATTCCGTATTGGAAATAATTATGGATTCCACCGGTATTTTACTCAGTGACTCTGCAATATTGAAACACATGGCTCCCAGATCGATCGTGGTTGTTTCTCCTCCTTTGATCCTTAGGCTTCCAAAAGATGCATCTGTGGCCGGACGATAGTTGGGATTGGCAAAGGCCGCTATGAGCTCATAATCACCCTCAATAAGCGGATGGACAGAGTCTTGAGCTGGGTTTTTTGCCGTCTTTACAAGCTTATTATCTTTCTTGCGTAAGATTTTGAACGCGTTCAGGCTTATCTTGCTACTCTTGGGGAACCTTATTTTGAGCTTTCCCAGTCTGGTCTTGACCTTCTTTTTTGTCGCCTTTGCCTTTTCAACCTTTCCGGCAATCTGCTTCTTTACCGTCTCAAGAGCTACAAGCAGACTCTCGGCGCTGTCTGCTCCGAAGTACTGACCGCCACCTGCTTCCGCTATGCATGCCAGTTGTTCCTTTTGTTTTGGATCCACACCGAATCCCACAACATGTAGTATGAATTTGATTCCAGAACCCTTGAGGTCCCGTACCATTCCACAAGGATCTGCATTACAGGTTTCTTCCCCGTCACTGATCAGAACAATTGTGGTCTCTCCCTCCTTGGTCTTCAGAGTCTCAGTCACCATCTTAATGGATGCCGCAATGGGAGTCATACCTTTGGGATTGATTTTCCTGACATGTTCCATAAGGGCGTTTCTGTCCTCGCTACCGGCGGGTATAAGGATCTCAATATCATCACAGTCCCCTTTGCGTCTGTGCCCGTAAGCGGTCAAACCGACTTTTACTTCATTTGGCAGGGAAGGGACCACTTTTTCGAACACGCTTCTGGCAGCCTCAATCTTTGTCTGCTTGCCGCAAGGTCCCCACATGCTTCCGGACGCATCCAGGATGAACATGACCTCTGGGAATGTCTCTGCACTCACTACTGCGGGCAGGAATAACATTAATACAATGAGGAGTAATGCCGGCACAAGTTTGCTAAATAACGAATGTTTCATTTGATTCTCTTTTGTATGTTGATATTTGAGTTTCTCTTGTTATTTATCGGAATATTTCCGGTATACTTTAACGTATGCAGAATATATGCGGTAAGATAAGAAAATCCCGCTGAGCTTTTTTCTGCTCCGGTACTCATCGGAGCAATTTTTGCCTTTGCATTTCTTAACCTCTTGGCGGTTTTATTCGGGGCCGGTCTGGCTCGGTGCTACGCTGGCGTTGAGCTTTACATCCACCATCGGGTGCTGGTTGGAAGTAGACTTCTTCAACGCATCCCCATGGTTTTGCTGTACCGCATGAGCGGCGTATTCTTTTTGATCTTGGCTGCTTTTGCATTGAGCCGGTTTCCCTGCAATGCCTTCAGACAATATGTCCCATGAACCATCTTAAGCTCTAAAGGGAGCGTTGGTGACTTGCCTTTACATTTTTAATAAAATAGTATATTTGTAAAATACTCTGTTGGTGAACAGGGGATAATAACTCATGGCTACTCTCCAAGTTAAACAGATTAATAAGCAAGGCCAAATTTCCATCGGCAAAAAATACGCCGGCAAAAAAGTCGAGGTTGATGAGTATCCTGATGGTACAGTTGTTTTAAGGCCCGTCAAAATTATCAGTAAATTTGAAATGAAGCTCCTGAAAGACATGGCTTATCAACACCGACTGGAAGCCTTTAATCATTGGGAGGCTGAAAACAAGCCGGAGGAAACAGACCTTTCAGCCATGGAGAAGGGCATTGAAACTTGATCTAAATTTTCCTGATTTTCAAAAAGATCTCTTCAAAATCGAACATCGAACGTCCAACATCGAACGTTGAATGGGATAAGAAACAGACTTATAACCTGGAAGAAAGGCTGCTAATTATTGCAGGAGACAGTATATCAGTATACTTCAGCCTTCAGCCTTTAACCTAAATGGCTAACATACAGAAATAGCCGTTGAATGTTCGGTATTGAGTATTTTTTCATTCGATGTTGGACGTTTGATGTTTGATGTTCGACGTTCGTCTTTCAAAACAACTTCTATCTCTTTGAGCCTCTTGAGAATGGATTGGGGTACTGTTTCAAAACGTACCTCCAGTATGTCAAGAACATTATTTCTTGCAGTTTGGAGCATTCCCTGCTGCATTCCCTGTATCTCTACTCATATTTCAGCAACATTGACAAAAAAAGTGCAATTCGTATATATAACCATATAAAATAGTTAAATGACCAGGAGCAAGACCATGCAAGTAGCTGTAACGGAATTCAAGGCAAAATGCACCAAGCTTTTTCGTACGGTTGAACAGGACAATGAAACCATTGAGATTACCCGCCGTGGCAAGGTGATCGCTGTTGTTGTACCTCCAACTGTTGCAAAGCCTGACCCAGAACAATTTCTCGGCTGTTTACAAAACACGGTCACATTCAGTCCTGACTGGGACGAACCGCTGGGAGAGGATGACTGGGAGGCCTGTAAATAATGTATTTACTCGACACCAACATATGGCTTTGGATGGTTGAGGAGCCTCAACGCCTTTCTGCAGAAATAGCTACCATTGTCAGGAATGCTGATAATTATCCCTTCTTCCTCTCAGCCATCAGTGTATGGGAGGTGGCAAAAAAGGTCAGTCTCGGAAAGCTTGGTCTTTCCATACCTGTCAGGGACTGGTTAGATAAGGCGACTCAAGACCAATTTATCCATATTCTTCCTTTGTCTGTTAATGTTTCTCTGGAGTCAACCATCCTGCCCGGCACTTTCCACAAAGATCCTGCAGATCAAATTATTGTTGCCACGGCCCGCCATCACAACCTGACTATTCTTACTGCCGATAACCTGATCCTCACCTATCCCCATGTGAAAACAATTTAAAATCGTAACCGTTCACTGGGTTACAACGCTCGTTTTACCACAACCTACCGAACTGTTGAATCAAGCCAATCCTCCAGCCCGACATTCAGGTGGAGATTTCTCGCCTCCAATATGGCCAAGAGCTTCCATGGACTGGTTTTCAGCTTATCACAGACTTCCATCAGGCTCAAATCACCCTGCGTATTCCCGCAACAAGCGTTCCTGTCTGTCAAGAGAGAAACCCTTTCGCAAGCACTGAAGGGAACGCTGGTGACTTGTTTGCCTTTACATTTTTACTCATTTGCCCGCTTCTATTTCGGGCGCAACAGGCTCATTCACGTCTTTCTGGGATTTGAGTCTACCGGCTATTTCCATGAAGGGTGTGAAAAGATCAATGGGAATCGGAAACAGGGTGGTTGAGTTATTTTCCGTGGCTACTTCCCTTAAGGTCTGGAGGTACCTGAGCTGCAGGGCCGCGGGTGCCTTGTTTATGATATTCGCAGCATCGGCCAGCTTTGTTGCTGCCTGAAACTCACCTTCTGCATTAATGACCTTTGACCGGCGCTCCCGCTCGGCCTCGGCCTGTTTTGCCATGGCCCTTTTCATCTCGTCCGGGAGGTCTATCTCTTTCACTTCCACCTTGCTGACTTTGATTCCCCAAGGCTCGGTATCAAGGTCTAGTATCTCCTGAATCTGGGCATTAATTTTATCTCTCTCTGCCAGGAGTTCGTCAAGTTCGGCCTGTCCGCAGACACTCCTTAGGGTGGTCTGGGCCAGTTGGGAAGTGGCAAAAAGGAAATTTTCCACCTCAATTACCGCCCTTCTTGAGTCAAGTACCCTGAAATAGACCACTGCACTTACCTTTATGGATACGTTATCTCTGGTAATGATATCCTGTGGTGGAACATCAAGGGTAACGATCCGAAGATCAATTTTTTTCATCTTATCAATTACAGGAATAAGTATTATCAGGCCCGGGCCCTTGGTCTTAATGACACGACCCAGCCTGAAGATTACGCCTCGTTCATACTCGTTCAGTATACGAATGGCTGATATCAGAAAAGCAATGATCAAAAAAAGCAGAAAAGCGAGAGAAATTGTCATGACTTGTCTCCATGGGTCCTTGAGACCCGCAATTTAAGTCCATCTATATCTATTACTTTTACCTCAGTATCCACAGGTATGGTCTCATCGCTTACAGCGGTCCATAGCTCTCCATGCAAAAAGACCTTTCCACCCATCTTTTCTACTGTCTTCCGGACAAGACCTTTTTCACCTATAAGGCCTTCTGCCCCGGATTTGGGCCTGGACAGGGTGGCCCTGGTTGCCAGATAGGTGATAGCGGCCAGAAAGGAGCCGACTCCCAGCAGAGTAGTCAAAAGCACATCAGTGTCAATGGATACTCCGGTCTTCGGGGTATCGAAGAGCATCATGGAGCCCAAAAGGAGGGCAGCCAGACCTGCCGCTCCCAGTATGCCATGGCTGGTAATTATTAGCTCCATTACAAACAAGACTACTGCCAGGAGCAACAGAAGCAGACCGGCGGTACTTACAGGGAGGGCCTGGAGGGCAAACAGACCCAGGAGCAGGCATATGGCCCCTATGGTCCCTGGAAAAATGGTCCCGGGGTGGGCCAACTCAAAATAGAGCCCTGTCATACCGATCATCATGAGGATATAGGCGATGTTTGGATCTGCTATGGTCCTGAGTATTTTTTCCCTCAAGCTCTCTTTTATCTGAATAATTTCAGGGTTACTTATCACCAGCTTAACCGGACCATCAGGCAGACGCACTGTCATGCCATCGAGTTGTTGAATCAGGTCACTGAGGTCTTTAGCCAGGATGTCGATTACTTTCAGTTCCATCGCCTCTCTGGCAGAGGCCGAGACACTCTCCCTTACCGCCTTTTCCGCCCATTCTGCGTTTCGCCCACGCTCCGTCGCCACACTCCTGGCCATGGCGGCGAGGTCGTTTTCCACCTTTTGTTTCATGGTATCGTCTTTTTCCCCGCCAGAGCCCAGATTTACCGGGTGAGCCGCCCCGATATTGGTGCCTGGCGCCATGGCGGCAACATGGGCGGCAATGGTGAGAATAGCACCGGCAGATGCGGCCTGTGCTCCGGAGGGCGTTACATAAACAACTGTTGGAATCGGTGATGCCATTACTTCCTGAACCATATCCCTGAGGGTAGATACAAGGCCGCCCGGGGTATCAAGTTCAATCACCAGGCAGGTAGCCAGGCCCCTGTCCGCCTCTCTAAGCGCCCTTTTTAAAAACTCCGCTGCACCGGGATTTATGCTTCCTTTTAGTTTGACCAGATAGATCCTGGAATGTTCTGTTATATCCTGCGGCTTGTCTTTCTGATCATCCCCCCACAAGGAAGTAGCTAACACAGACAAAAATAGCGTAATAAAAAGCAACAGGACCGCTTTTAGAAAATGGGTATCAGGTTGAATTTGTGCTCTAGTCTTTTGCATTTGGCTTTTAGCGGTATTTGGCATACTCTTTTTCCAGTATTTGAAGGTCCTGCCAGGCCACACGTTTAAGTTCCAGTTGCCGGCTTCCTTTTGATCTCAGCAGATATGCCGGATGATAGATCGGCATAATCCTGGCATTTCCTGACTGATGGAAGCGGCCACGAAGAGATTTCAATGGGGCTTTTTCTTTAAGGAGGGTCTGGGCAGCCACCAGTCCCAAAGCAAGTATCAACGGCGGATCAATGATCCTCAACTGGTGTCTTAAGAAGAAAGAGCATGCGGCAATTTCTTCATGCCCGGGTGTGCGGTTATGCGGGGGGCGACATTTGATTACACTGGTAATAAAGACATCATTTCTGGAAATATTTACGGCATTTAGCATATCTGTAAGGAGTTTTCCTGAAAGGCCCACAAACGACCGGCCCTGTACGTCTTCTTCCCTGCCGGGGGCCTCTCCTACCAGCACCAGCTTTGCATTTTCAGGTCCTTCTCCAAAGACTATATTTTGCCGCTTTTTATGCAGCTCACACCTGTTACAATTTTCAACCATCCTGCGAAGCCCGTCAAGGTCAATTGATGCAGGAATCTCATCCCTATATTCCCGGATGGAAGTCAGCTCCTGCAGTGACGCCTTATCTTTGACACGATGATCCGGAAAAGCGGATAATCCAGGGCCCTTGGGAATAATCTCAACCCCCAGTTGCTTTTGATAACGGAGCCATGAGGAAATATCGTTCATGATATGAAGAATTTCTTTATTCATCAGGGCATCCTTCAATCCCTCACGCCTTCCCGAGGACCAGACCGTTTTGAGAAAACTAAGAATAAAGCCAATACTGCAATCGCACCTATGGCAGAACCCAGGGTATCCGCCACCCAGTCAACCGGATCAGCACATCTATTTGGCACAAAATACTGATGAAGTTCGTCGGCAAGGCCGTATAATGATCCGAGAAAAATGGCCTGACACAGGGCCCCTGCTATAGATACTGCAGAGTTGTGCAGCCTCCACCACATGAGCAATGAACCAAATGCAATATACTCGAAAAAGTGTATAAAATAGTCACTGACCGATATGCTGGGAAGTCGATTCCCCGGGACGGAAGATATCCCGAAGATGACTCCTGCATAGGCTATGCACAGGGCTAAACGTAGATTCATGGAGCAAGACCCCTTGATTCACTTGACGGTATATATAGAGTAAACTATGAATGATTGTTTGTCAGCGGCTGAATTATCCCATAAACATAATTCAGGGTTTTTACCGTGCAATTATAGACATAAATTTGAGATTTCTTGCCATGTTTTTTACCACGAGTATAATCATGGCATTCCCCATTAAGGAGTGGACAACTTGAGTGACGAAAGCCTAGTTATTAAGCAACGCCGCGAAAAAGCGGAACAACTTGAAAAAGATAATATATCTCTTTATCCCAACGACGTAAAGACGCCTGAAAGTACGGCGACAATACGCAGGTTGTATGATTCATATGATGCAGAGGCCCTGGAAAAGGTGCCGGATAGCTTCAGATTGGCCGGCAGGATAATGAGTTTGCGCCGTTTTGGAAAGGCAGCCTTCTTACATCTGCAGGACAGCTCCGGTCAACTGCAGGCCCATGTTAGAAGGGACATGGTTGGGACCGAAGCCTACAGCCTGTTCAAGAAATTCGACATTGGTGACTTGATTGAGGTTAAAGGCAAACTTTTCAGGACCCGTGTCGGCGAATTGACAGTATCGGCTGAAACTATCGGCCTGGTAACCAAGTCCCTGAAGCCCCTTCCTGAAAAATATCACGGAATAAAAGACAAGGAAATCAGGTATCGCCAGCGATACGTCGATCTTATAATGAATCAGAAGGTAAGAAAGGTTTTCAGGACCCGCTCACGTATTATACAAATATTACGTGAGTACTTTACTTCCTACGGTTTCCTGGAGGTTGAGACCCCGATGATGCAGTCCATCGTTGGTGGCGCAACCGCCCGTCCCTTTACAACCCATCACAATGCCCTTGGTATGGACCTTTACCTGCGGATAGCTCCTGAACTGTATCTGAAGCGGCTCCTTGTGGGTGGCTTTGACAAGGTGTTTGAGCTTGGCAGGAACTTCAGGAACGAAGGAATTTCGATACAGCATAATCCGGAATTTACCATGCTGGAGTTCTATGAGGCCTATGTCACTTATGAAGACCTGATGATGCGGACAGAGGAACTCTTTTCCCGGATAGCTGAAGAGATAAAGGGCGGAACGGTCTTTTCCTATCAGGAGTGCATGATGAATCTCACGCCACCCTGGTGCCGGATGACCCTTGAAGAGGCATTAATAGAGATTGGGCAGGTTCCTCAAAAGGATCTTAAAAACAGAAAGGACCTTGAGGAAAGGTTAAAGGCCCTTGGTGTTCCTCTGAAGGGCAATGAAAAAACAGGCAAGTTATGGACAAAGCTCTTTGATTTACTGGTAGAGCCCAAGCTCATTCAGCCGACCTTTATAAGCCATTATCCCCTTGATGTCTCGCCCCTGGCCAGGGAGAATCAAGAGAATCCTGAAATTACAGACAGGTTCGAGCTTTTTATTGGCGGCCGCGAGATCGCGAACGCATTCTCAGAGCTCAATGACCCAAGAAAACAGCATCAGCGCTTTGAAAAGCAAATAGCCGGCAGAGGAGATGATGATGAGGTACCCCCTGAACTGGATGAAGACTTTATCAGGGCACTGGAAGTAGGTATGCCACCTGCTGCCGGTGAGGGTATAGGTGTGGATCGCGTGGTAATGCTCTTTACGGATTCTCCTTCTATCCGCGATGTTATCCTGTTCCCGCAGTTGCGACCGGAGTATTGAGTTTCAGGATGAATTTCGAATGGTTTATTGCCCTGCGTTATCTCAGGGCAAAACGCAAACAGGCCTTCATTTCCCTTATTACCTTCATATCCATAACAGGG
>Ga0075115_10000619_pt1 | contig 17673 bp, 15 predicted proteins | sample AntAceMetag02UKH_FD_69785 | JGI IMG/M metagenome (GOLD analysis project Ga0075115, IMG submission 69785) | Saline lake microbial communities from Ace Lake, Antarctica - Antarctic Ace Lake Metagenome 02UKH | ecosystem: Environmental > Aquatic > Non-marine Saline and Alkaline > Saline | place... | reverse complement strand
TACTCAGCTTCTTTGCTATCGGGATATTGTTTAATTACTTTCTCGTAAATGGGCAATGCGTTTTCGTAGTCAGCTAGTGAATAGTGTAAGCGGTATGCCTCATTATATAATTCTTTACTGGTCATATTAAACTCCTTTTAATTATTTTCTATTTTTTAAAAAGCACCGTTGGAGAATTATCTTTCTTATCGGTTATTAAGTAAAATCTTAATGAATTTGATGATTGTAGTACAAATCTATAAGTATGTTTTATGTCTATTCCATATTCTTCAAAAACAATAAAAGCCGTAAATTCATAAATTCCATTGTTTTTTATATTTTCTACAATTTCATTTCTATTATATGATTCCTTATAATCAAGAGGATCTGATATTTTTGATGTTATTACCATATTATTAGAAGTAAAGGTAAATGTCATTGTACCAGAAGCATCTTCCCAGCTTCCAATTATCCATTTTGGAGGATTAATAGAAGAAAAAATACCACAGCCAAAAAATAGAATAATTAGCAATAAAGAAACTATATTTTTCATTTTATCACCTCTTTATTATAATATTTCAAATTAAAACCCTTAGATAGTATTTCCAAATTAAAATAAGCCGCTTTAAAGCACGATCTTTTTTTAACCATCCCCAAAGACGTATTAAAAAAGATAATAAAACCCAGCAATACCACCTGATCTGAAAAGAGAGGTTGGTTTTCTTATATTTAGCTAATTTCTTTTATTGTATTGTTGATGCCAAAGCTCAATTTACTTCAAGGCATTGATAATTGCATTTTCAGCTTTATATGTTGGGCAAATAGTTCTAGATTTATCAGCATCTTGTTCTTTATTATATGGTGTATATGATGTATGTGTGCAAGAATTGCCTGTGTCAAAAGAATAAATTTCATCTGCAGAGTAACTATCATCTGATGTAAAAATATATCTTGCCTTTACAATTACCTTCGTTTTGTTTTCAGCAATATTTAATACAACAATATTCATTTTTCCACTTAACTTTGCGTTATATCTTTTAACTAAATAATCAACATAATCACCCGTAAAACCACTTTTTTCTCCTGTATAATTATTTTTCCAAATTACTTCCCAGAATCCACCTGTAATAAAATCTGATGGGTTTGATACTCCAAAGTTTAGAGTAATTAAACCGGAAGCCTTTTCATAATTTTCTATTGAGAAAAAAGTGCTAGCTGAATATTCGATTAATTTTGACCACACTTCATCAAATGTCTTATCTAAAACAACAGAATAATTATTTTCATCAAAATCTTGTTCTGGTTTTAAATATGTTACATTGGCACTATAAATAGCACAACTAGATATAAAAACTATTGCCACGCATAAAATATACATCATAACTTTCTTCATACTTGATTCCTTTAAGTTTAAATAATAGTAAAATTTAGGAATCTGCGGATGGATTAACAAGGGAATGTTTATAGCCACCTCATTGACCCGACACAGACTTTAGTCATCGAGCTCTTGCTTTCTATAACTATAAATAGTATCCGCCTAAAAATAATTTCCCTTTGTTTGTTATAACGTATTTTTGATCCGGATCGGAAGGATTATCTGGATTTGTCATTTTAATAAATTCAATTTGCTGAAGTGGTTTTAAATAATTATTTCGAAAGGTGTTTTTATTTTTATAACCTATCCATTTCATCATTGTTTCTAATTGTATTGGGTTTGTTGAGGATACTAATAATGAAATAAAATATCTGGTTTTCTTATGAATTAACTTGGTACCTTTTTCATCCCAGCCTGGTACCAGTTTTATTTCATCTTTTGTAACTGATTGACCACTAGGCCAATCCAATTCTACAAGCTCGGTACCTTTTGTGTTCCAGCTTGGTACCAAATGTAAAAGGACGTCTGGCCAGATTGTGGTGATAGCTGGATCCATGGTAATTTGTTTCAATCCTTCTTGTAAATGATCTAAATTTGGATCTGACAGTTCAAGCCATTCTGAAAGTTGCTTATTTATCATTGCCATATTGTTATAAATCATGGGGATTTCTGTCGTAAATAAATCATTTTCGATAAACAGTGGTTTTGCATTGGGGATATAGTGATATAAATACTTCGTCGTATTTCTGATACCTGATCCGATTTCTTCTGTCCAGCCCAAAGCAGTGAAGAATTTTCGAATGGTTGGATTTTTGGGGTGTGGTGAAAAATTTTCAAGATCTATTGGACCGTGAAAAGGCGGAATGTTCGGGTTTGTTATTTTAACCACATTTTGTCCAATTATAATATTTGAAGCGGCTGCACTTGTATATTCTCTATGAACAATAAGATTGCCAATAATTTCATGGAAAATGATTTCACGTAAATTTTTTCTTTGAGTGCCTTCCATGTAAAATTTTTCCGGCAGGTGTTTTTTTATAAATTCCATAAGAAGCTTGTACGTGTCTAACAAATTTGTTCGGAGTGTAATTCGATCATCCCATCGGTCAGTGTTTTCCTTTTGAACAAGTGCTTCAACTTTATACGCCGGTAATAAGTTTTGTATTGTTGTATCTTTTCCAAAAATAAGCGCAGCAGCTAAAGTCAAACCCTCAATCCCTAAACTGTAATCTTTCCGGTAAAGTGATGATTCTCTAAGTAATTGATCATCTTCAACCTTAAGCCAAGGGTGATTGGGGCTTGTGCTTCGAATTATTTTTCGCGCTTCATCAAAAAGACTTTTATCAAGATCTTCATTGCTTAAATTCGGATAAATTGTTGTTTCTGTAAATTTGGCGCTTTTTTGTGCATATAAATCACTGACTTTAGCATGTTCATTTGTTATATCAATATCGGAATCATTTTCGCGCCAATAAATTTTCCCAGCATGTTTAACAACTTGAGAATACGAGAGGATTTCTATAATAATTATTTTACCATCAGGATGACTAAATCTTATTGGTGAAATAAAAAGTGACGGATTAATACAATTCTTGGTGTTACATGCGGTGACAATATTGCTAATAAATTTTGGTGTTTTTAAATCCTCTATTCCCAAAACTTTTCCGGTGTCATCCACCCCAAGAATAATAATTCCACCATCTCTGTTTGAAAAACTTGAAATAGTTTCATATAAACTTTCTGGAACATTGATTTCGGCTTTCTTAAATTCTACTGTTGTGTTTTCGCCATTTAAAAGAATATTATTTATTTCACATATATCCATTAGCTCTTCAACCCCTCTTTACTAAATAATATTTTGTTAATATTTGCTTGTATAACCACAAAATTTAGGAATCTGCGGATGGATAAACAAGGAATTGTTTTTATAGTCACCTTGCCCCAAAGCGCCTGCGCGGAATCAGAATATCAACCCTTGTAAAATTAAATTGATCTTATTCAACCCCGTCGGGGTTGTGGAATATATTCAAATTACGTTTCTACTGTTCTTGAACCCCACCGGGGTTCCGACAATCATTATCTGTGATGGTGAATTGCCCGGATCCCATCTGTGCTTACTGAATTTCTTCATGATTTTTATCTGTTCACGCAGAACATACTTGCTCGCCTCTTTCCGTTCGGGAAAAAGGCATTACTCCCTTCTCTTTTCTCTCTACTCCCTGCTTTCTTCCTCTCCGCTTTTTCAATAGAAAAAGCAAAACCCGCATCAACTGGTTTTCTAGCAAAAAGCGACTTAAATTAAACAATAATTAATATATAAGCCTTATCCTGAATATCCCGTTATCCTGTCTAAAACAAAAATCCCGTCTTTCAACGGGATAAGAGCGGAGAGGAAGGGATTTGAACCCCCGGTTCACTTACGCGAACACCGCATTTCGAGTGCGGCGCATTCGACCAAACTCTGCCACCTCTCCGCGGGTAATATAAAGAATTATTTTACAACTACAATCATGATTTTTATCCATTTAACTTAAGGAATACGATATAAATGGAGGTTAACAAGGTAATATCAATTTTCTCTGGATCAAAATATTACCACAGTCCTCTTCCTGTAAGATATTGCCTTAACCAAATATTACCTGCAATCTGTTTTAAATACATTTCGCGTTTACATGCTTCTGATCTTGTGATAAATGTTTCAGTATAAATCATTTTAAAAGGAGCATGTCCTTTAGTTGATCTTACTTTCTTTTTATTATGGATTTCTAATCTTTTTTCTAGATCATGGGTATGACCTATATAGTGAAAATTATTCTTAGAACTTTTAAGAACATATACAAAATATTTTTCCACATCATCCCCCGAGATCTAGCGCGGAGAGGAAGGGATTTCCCCACAGGGGTCCCTTCGGGAGAACCCCCGGTTCACTTACGCGAACACCGCATTTCGAGTGCGGCGCATTCGACCAGACTCTGCCACCTCTCCGGCGGTAATATAAAGAATTATTTTACAACTACAATCATGATTTTACAAGATATACGCGTAATTATTTTTTAGCTTACACTATATAAAACATTTAATTGCGTGAAATTTTGCATAAATGAATAATTGTTGTATATTACCCAAAACAAATGGAGGAAAAAGATGATAAACAAAAAACTGGAAGATCAAATAAATTACCAGATCAATCGTGAATTATATTCGGAATATTTATATCTTTCAATGGCATCATATCTTGAAGATAAGAGCCTTACCGGAATGGCTAATTTTATGGTCGTGCAAGCAGAAGAAGAGCGTTTTCATGCCATGAAATTCTATCATTATCTGAATGAACGCGGTGGTCGGGTTGTATTTGATACCATTGAAAAACCACCGGTTGAATTCGATTCACCCCAGGCAGTATTTGAAGAAAGCCTGGAACATGAAATGCTGGTGACCAGTCTAATTAACAAACTTATGGATCTGGCTATAGAGGTCAATGATCATGCTGCTAAAAGTTTTTTAAACTGGTATGTTGATGAACAAGTCGAAGAAGAGGCAACTTTCCAAGGCCTAATTGACAAACTAAATCTTGTCAAAGGCAAAGGCGACGGTTTGTTGATGCTTGATAAAGAATTGTCTACCCGGGTTTTCACACCGCCGGTAAAATAATAAACAAAAAGCGAGGTAATTATGACCAAATTACGAGAGATCTATTATTGCCCGATCTGTGGCAATGTAATAGAAGTTTTCAACGAAGGTGCATCAGCTCTGGTTTGCTGTAACCAAAAGATGCAAAAACTCGAAGCCAAGTCAGAAGATTCGACATTGGAAAAACATGTTCCTTTTGTTGAAGAAACTGAAAATGGTGTCCTTATCAAAGTTGGCCAAAACCAAGCCCACCCAATGAGCGAAGATCACCACATCAAATTCATTGAAGTACACACAAAAGATATGATTCTAAAAGCTGAACTAAATGCTGACGATGCTCCGCAAGCTGAGTTTCCGGTCAAAAAAGCTGATATTGTTAAAGTGCGTGAATGGTGTAATCTCCACGGCCTGTGGGAAGCATAAGGGGTATAAAATGGAATTTATGAATTCAAAAACAGCTGAAAATTTAATGAAATCTTTTGCCGGTGAAAGCCAGGCACGTATGCGCTATACATACTATGCTTCCGCTGCAAAGAAAGAAGGTTATCTGCAAATTTCCGAGATCTTTCTTGAAACCGCCGAAAATGAAAAAGAACATGCAAAACTCTTTTACAAACAATTGTTGGCAAATGGGATGAATGAATCCGTTGTTGAGATCAACGCCGGTTATCCGGTTGGTCTTGCCGATACGATTAAGAATCTTGAATATGCAGCCAATGGCGAACAAGAAGAATGGGAAGAGCTTTACCCCGCCTTTGCAAAAATCGCAGACGAAGAAGGTTATCCCGAGATCGGAAATGTCTTTCGTGGTGTTGCCGAAGTAGAGACACGTCATGAAGCACGTTATCGCAAACTCATGAAAAACATTAAAGAACATAAAGTTTTCAAAAAAGACGGTAAGGTTTTTTGGATCTGTAAGAACTGTGGACATATCGTCGAAGATATCGAAGCACCCGAGATCTGTCCCGTCTGTATGCACGCTCAGAAATACTTCGAAGTTTGGGTTGAAAATTATTAAGGGGTAACGTGAAACGCGTGACTTGTAACTTGTGGAGGCGGTAAAACCGCCTCTTTTTTATTTTTTTTAAATATTAAAAGCCTTTTCCATTAATGTCAATTCTATATTTGATGCACCTAATGATTTTCCTTTTATTCGCCAAGAGCTAACAATATTTTTGGTTTTTTTTAGAAATTCTATCGCTTCTTTTTCTTTAATTCTAAAATAGCTAATCATGCTCATACAAAGATCATAGTCCAAACTGTTATCATTTTCGTTTATACTTAGGCTTAATCCTATTCCACCCGGATTGGGATTTATATCATATGCCGGTGAAAGTTTCCACCCCCTAGGGGTCAATAAAAAACCATGATTTCTTAAATGGTCGTCAGTATTGGAAATTGCAACGGAAAACACAATCCGCCTCCATAGCTCTTTTATATCATTTGTTGGCTCACTTCCATATTTTTCTATTAAATCTACAATTTCAAGATAACTGCCACCTTCCTCGTTATCATATCCATCCTTATATCCCAGTAATGTTATTGCTGAAACAAAATGAATTCTCTTGTCTTTTATTCTATCGAATCTTTTTGTCAAATATGTATGTTGATTGCCGGAATATGTTTGTGCTTTCCCAATTGCCATATTTAAACCAAGCTCAACGGCCATTTGGTTTACAATATATTCCCAAGCCCCACTATCAATTTGATCATTTTTACTGGGGAACTTTGCAATCCATAGAGCCCCATCTATATCAACAACATTAGCTTTGGGTCTTGCGCCCCCCAAAGATGATCCTGAAGCAATTAGAATTGCAAGCCATTTGTTTGCTGAAGTATTTTTAAAATTATTATCTTTTTCTAATTCCAAGCTGGCTTGTTCCAGTTCTCTAATTTTAGCAACGGGCGGTATTTCATGATTTGTTTGATTAGCTAAAATATCACCATTTTCTTTTAGCTTAAACCGAAGCGCGCCCATTCTGCTTATATCATTTACCCCCAGCAAATAATCAGACTCCAATAGCTTTTTACTTTTTCGCACTTCAATACGTGAATTTATGGCCTCACGCCTATCCATAAGCATTCTACCCCATCTGTCTGGAGAAGAATCCAAAAACAACCCAAAATTAGGTTTATCATTTTTCAAATATTGAGGACCTGTAAATAATTTTAAATCCGGATCAATTATTTGTGCAAAACCACTTTCTAGCCATGATTTTTCATACTCAAAAGAGAAAACTTCTCTTTCTCTAATGTTGTCAGATCTTAACAAGCCCATTTTTTTTGTTTCAGGCAATCCAAACCAATCTGCGTAAACGATAATCTCTTTCATTTTGCTTTACTTTTAGCTCCTCTTTTCTTGATAATAAGGTTTGCATCTTGCAATTTTCTTCCCAATAAATCATTTTCAGCAACCCGTAGCAGACTGCTTTCTAAACCCATAACGGATAAAACTTTTAAAATCGCACCAATGCTGATATGCTCACTTCCTTTTTCGATATGCCACAAAGATGACCGACTTATATTGGCTCGCTCCGATACTTGTTCTGCTGTTAGTCTTCGCCTTAATCGTGCTAGTTTAATATTTTCTCCCAACAATTCAAGAATCTGATTTTCTTGAAATCTCAATTTTGCGTATTTTGCTTTCATAATGTCTCCATATACAAACAAATATAATGCATATTGTCTGCGTTTGCAAACATTATGTAAGATTGTTCACACGTCAAATTATCTGAAAACCCGATATTTACAATAACACGGGCTTGTTTTCCCCACCCTGCACCCGTAAGAAATGGGGTGTCAGAAAACATACTTTATACTTATTTCTTATAACTTGACTTTATACTTTAATCTTTTGCCTTTTGCCCTGTATTAGTTGTATATTTCTAGGCTTATTTGGTTAATTAATAGGAGATTATACAAAATGGGAATTATGGACAAAATGCGCGCCAAAATGGGAATCATTATGATTATCCTGATTGCTGCGTTTGTTATAACAATTGTTTTCAACTGGGGTGCCGGCGGCGTTGATACCTTTATGAAGGATGGAGATATTGTTGGTGTCGTTAATGGTGAAAAGATCACTATCAAAAGTTTTTATGAAGCGTATAATTCCTCGTTGGAACAATATCGCAATGCCGGTATCGAGCTTGATGCCCGTATGACAGAATCAATTCTTCAGCAAACATGGGAAACTGTCGTTTCTCAAATGCTCTGGAATCAAGAAATTGATCGTCTTGGAATTACCGTTTCTGATGAAGAACTTTATCACCACCTCGAAGTGAATCCGCCTGAATTCCTGAAAACACAGGAAGCCTTTTTAACAGACAGTACTTTTGACTACGGCAAATATCTGAATGTCCTCCGTAATCCCCAAGGCAACGAATGGATAGAGATTGAAAAATATTTGCGCAATAATGTCCTGCCTTATCAAAAATTGAATGATATTATTATTTCTTCTGTTGTTGTAGATGAAAGTGAAGTTCTACAAGAATTCTCTGATCAATCGGTACTGTATAGCGCAAACTACCTTGCCGCTCCGGCGCAGTTGCTGCCAGATTCTATATTTACAGTATATGATGAAGACTTGAAGGACAACTACGAAAAAAGCAAAGAAGAACTATATAAAAAAGAAGAACGTCGTGATATCCGATATATTTATTGGATGAAAGTTCCTTCAGCAAGTGATTCTGCTGCTGTTCTGTCTGATCTGGAAGATATCGTTCTGCGTCAGTCTGAGGGTGAATCATTTGACGATCTTGCTCAAATCTTTTCTGAAACTCAAGGCGATGGCGATAGCGGTGACCTGGGATGGTTTACAAAAGATGAGCTTCTCCCCGAGTACCAAGATGCTGTGTTTTCTGCAAAAGCCGGTGATATTCTTAAGCCTATCTTAATCGGTGATGAATATCATTTGATCATGGTCATAGATAAAAAAGCCGAAAACGGCGTTGAACAAGCAAGGATATCTTTATTGGTGCGCAGCATTGATCCCGTTAATACTTATAACTATTATCAAACAGAAGCTGAAGCTTTTGCTTTGGATGTAGAAAGCTATGGCTTTGAAAAAGCTTATGAGAACGTGGATGCGCAACTGGATACATTGCGGGGTGGCTTTACGAAAGAGTTTCCATATTTTGGAAATCTTGGTTATTTCCCGGCCTTGGCTAAATGGGTATATCGCTCAGAATTTGGCGATATGAGCCCTGTTTATGAAAATGAAACAGCGATCGTAGTTGCTGAATTGATCGGGATCTCTGAGGCATCCTTTATGCCCTTTGAAGACGTAAAGTCCGCAGTACAGCGATCAGTGATAGCTGAACTAAAGCTTGAAAAAAGCACTGAGCTTGTTAAGGAAGCATATGATGCTTTCATGCGCGGTGATGTAGTGCTTTTGGATGTTTCGAATAATAATCTTTTTCTGGAATATAAAAGCTTCTCATCTTCTATTGATGAGCTACCCTATCCTTTCGGTTCATCTCCCGCCTTTGCTGACGTTATTCGGAACATGAGGGTCAACAGCGTATCTGTACCTTTTCCTAGTGGTCAATATGGCTCTGTCTTTGTACAGCTGACAGCTCGTACAGCTATTGATGAAGAACTTTATGCTCAGAAACATGACGAACTTCAAAAATCGCTACTTGCTGAAAAACAAAAGCTCGCCTATGAAACCTGGATAAACAACTTGAAAAGCAAAGCTGATATTGAAGATTTTCGGGTTAATTTCGGATTAAACTAAGCGGATTTTCCATATAGAAAATGAAACGGGAGCAAACGCTCCCGTTTTTATTTCCCCCAATAAAAAAGGGCAACCCCATAGTTGCCCATTTATTCTACACATTACGCGTTACTGATTTTGCATCGCGCCTCAATACATGTTTGTAATATCTTCTTTATCTTTCTTTCTCAAGAAGTGGAAGCTGCCAACCCCGAGATTTTCTTCCTTAACTAAGTCGATCTTTATGCCGTATTTAAATTGGGTTTGGCGCATTACCTTTTTATTTTCTTTAATAAAGTCATAAAGAAACGGATGAACTTGAAGCTCAATACGGCGCTCTCGTGTGTGCTGGCGAAAATTACGAACCCAGCTATCAATTTTTGTAATCATGCTTTCCATGCTGGGAATGCGGCCATAACCGTGACACATGGGACATTCGTCGCTAAGCGAGAACATAATTGAAAGGCGAATGCGCTCCCGTGTCATCTCAAGCAAGCCGTATCTTGACAGATCGCTGACACTTACCGATGCGCGATCTTTGGCAAGCTCGTCTTTAAATGTTCGTATAAGCAGTTTCTTGTTTTCGGGAATCTGCATATCAATATAATCAATTACGATCAAACCGCTGATATCGCGTAATCTTAATTGTCGCGCGATCTCAATTGCGGCTTCGAGATTAACCTTTATAATATTTTTTTCCTGATCTTTTTGTCCCATATAGCGCCCGCTGTTCACATCAATAACAAACATGGCTTCCGTATGATCAATAATAAGATGTCCACCACTCTTCAACCAGACCTTGCGCCGTAATAGTTTGTCGGTTTCTTCGGTAATACCATGTGCGCCAAAAAGAGAACCCTCTTTATGAAAAAAGATGCGCTCTACCAGCTCTGGGGCAACATCTTTAACATAGTTTTGTATCGCTCGAAATTTTCGTTTGTTATCAACAACAACAGATTCCACTTCGCTTGTGAACATATCACGGATCACAGAGGATGTCATACTGTCGTTTTCATAAACCCGCATCGCTTGAGTACTGCTGTTCTTAACCGCATTAACTATCTGGTCCCAGGAACTCAACAATTGTTTGATATCTTGTTTAATATCTTTTTCTTTTTTTCCGTCGGCAACAGTTCGAATAATAATTCCAAACCCTTCCGGTTTGATCGATTTGGCGATCTCTTTTAGTTTTGAGCGGGTTTTATAATTTCTGATCTTTTTTGAAATTCCAATCACATCATGATAGGGGGCAAGCACCGCAAAACGGCCGGGGATAGCGATCTCAGTAGTTAGGCGTGGGCCTTTATTTGCATAGGCATCTTTTACGACCTGCACCAATATTCGCTGGCCCTTTTTTAGATCTTTTGCGCCTGTAAATGTTCTTGGTTTTAAACTGCCGTTCTCAAATGATATATAATCTTTGATCTCGGAAAAACCAAGGAAACCGTTTTGCTGCATACCCAGGTTCATAAAAACAGCATGCATTCCTTGTTGAATATTTTCAACTGTCGCAAAATAAACATTGCCGACAGCGGAAACGTCTTCCGGGGTTTCAATATAGAATTCCACTAATTGCTTATCTTCCATGATAGCAATGCGCGATTCTAATGGGGTTTCACTAATGTATATGTTTCTTTTCATTTTAGTCCTTTACGGTGGCATGTTTACGCTCACCGATAAAATAGGGGATATTTTCGCCAAAAGCCAGTTTTAGAAATTCATCAGGTCGTCCGGTTTGTGATTCGATAACCTTATAACAAACGCTTAAGGTTTTCTCGGTAATATCCCAAGATTTGATAAAAGGTTTAAGATTAATTATCTTCGAACCTTTTTTATGCTTGCGTTCGCACAGCACTTTTTCCTCTGACAGTTGTTCGCCCAGCCGTTTGCGTACACTGTCAATATTTATTTCTTCCTTTAAGTTAAAGACATAAAGCAGTTCGCTGGTATGCTCCATAATAGAGGGGCGTTTACCTTGAATAATATCTGCTTTTTGAATTCTGATCCCTTCGGGCAAGACGTTATTTAATGCTTCTTTCGGATTTTCAACATCAGCGTTCAAGATAATATCCATGGTTTCATTTCCAGCATCAAAACCCATGGGGATGGGATAGCCGGCCGCAATACGGGGGCGTGGGTTAAAACCATTGCTGAAACGCAAGGGCCAATGTAGAATATTGCATACCCGGTAGACAACACGCATAAAGTCATGGTGTGAAATATAGCGCATCCATCCGTCCTTTTCATATTCCAAACGTAGAGTATAGTAAGTGGTTGGCTGTTCATTTTCATTTTTTTTAATTTCACTTACTTTGGTATTCCCAATTCTCACTTCTTTCGCTATTAAGTTTTTAATATCGGCATCGCATAATCCGCAGGCACTGCAATATACTCTGCAATCTTGTGTTGTTTCACCCCGTTCGGCTTTTTCCATTTCTTCGCGGAGAAAATCCTCGTTTACGCCGGTGTGAATAAACGACCATGGCATAGTGCTGTGTCGGTCGCGGGCTCCTATCATATCATCAATTTTCTTTCCGCTCACTGCTATGGCGTTATCCCATGCCTTTTGATTAAAAAATTCTGACCAGGCATCAAAGCGGGCACCGTTCTTCCAGGCGCTGAATAGTATCTCACCGGCTGAACGATCGCCTCTTGACATCAGGCTTTCGTAAATCGAAAACTCGGGGTCACGATGCATCAGCTTTATCCCTTTAAACTTAAGTTGGTTTCGAACGAAATAAATTCGCCTTTCCAATTCTTCAGGTGGCACATGTTCCGCCCACTGAAATGGGGTGTGAGCTTTTGGAATAAAACTTGACAATGTAATATTGACTTGGGCGTGAGGGTATGACCTGATCAAGCCGTATAATCTTTTGATCAAGTCCACAATTCCCTGTAAGTCTTCATCTGTCTCGGTTGGTAAACCGACCATGAAATAAAATTTTAATGTGCGAAATTTGTTTTCCAGGGCTAATTTAACCGACGTGAAAATATCTTGTTCAGAGATATTCTTGTTGATCACGTTCCTTAATCGTTGAGTTCCGGCTTCGGGAGCAAGAGTCAACCCGGAGCGTTTTCTCTTGCCTGCGGCTTCAAGTATCTTTAGGTTTATAGAATCCAGACGCATGGAGGGAAACGAGATGGCAATATTGTTTTCATCACACGTTGGAGCGATACCGTCAACTAAATTTTCAAGTTGACTATAATCTGAAGTGGAAAGGCTCAATAGCGACAATTCTTCATAACCGGTATTACGCAGCGTCTCTTTGGTTTGTTCTATTAGATCCGCCGGTTCCCGTTCTCGTACCGGTCGGTAAATGATACCTGCGTGACAAAATCGGCATCCGGCGCCACAACCTCTTTGAATTTCAAGCGCAAACCGATCTTGGGCAACTTCCAATAGCGGAACAATTGGCTTATTGCTATAATTTTCTGGCTTTAACTCTGCGATCTTTGCTGCCCGAACCATACCGTCTCTTTTTTTATCGTAAAAGGCCGGGGCATATACTCCTTTATTGGGCAGGGAACAGTCTTTAAGTATTTCTGCGCGTGATGATCCTTTTTTCTTATGATCGCGTATGATCTCGACAATTTCCAAGGAGACCTCCTCTGCATCACCGATAACGAAAAGATCTATGAATTCGGCAAGTGGTTCAGGATTAAAGGCGCAACTTCCACCACCAATAATAATTGGGTCTCCATCACCGCGATCTGCAACCCTAATGGGTATGTTTGATAGGTCCAGCGCATTAAGAATGTTCGAATAGGTCATTTCGTACTGAAGCGTAAAACCGACAAGATCAAAATCGGAAAGTGCATGTTTGCTTTCCAGCGAGAAAAGGGGCACTTCTCGTTCGCGCAATAGCTTCTCCATGTCTACCCAGGGAGAAAAAGCCCGCTCTGCAAGGATACCGTCTTTTTTGTTCAATATATGATAAAGGATCTGATAACCGATAAAAGGCATTCCGACCTCATATGCATCCGGATAAACCAGGCAAACGCGACATTCCGCATTTTCCCATGACTTTTTAATTGTATTAATCTCATTGCCGGTATAACGGCCCGGGCGTTCCACCTGTGTTAGGAGAAAGGAAAGATTTTCTTGTATTCGATCTATGACCATTTAAAAACCGTATTTATTATAAGGGGGATATCTTGTGGATTTTTGATTTGCGTGTTCTCATTGTTCAACTGCCTAATATATCCTATTATGTTTCGAATAACCAAGCTTTTATAAGAGCACTAGGGGCGGGGCGGGGCGACTCGATTTTTTGATTTATCAACTTATCAATTCATTGATCAATTATTATCTTTCAATTTGTTTTCATTGACTTTGAGCTGTGCATCCGCTATTTTATTCAGCTTTTTAATGGAAAGATGACCGAGTTGGCTGAAGGTGCACGATTGGAAATCGTGTGTACTGTTAATAGCGGTACCCCGGGTTCGAATCCCGGTCTTTCCGCAATCATTATAACCACCTGATATTCAGCGTATTGTGGTTATTGTGTTCCAATATTGTTCCATAATAATTATATCAATAATTCCCTGCTTATAAACAACTCCGATTGTTTGATTTAATGAACCTTGTTGATCATAATAAACCGGCCTCTTATCCGCCAGCTGGCGGATCGGGGTTCCCCCGAAGGGGTCCCTTTGGGAAAATCCTAGATGGCGTACCACTTATACCCCTGTTAACACGTAAGTTACAGGGGCTTTTTTCAACGCTAGATTTATATAGAAATGTGGCGAGAAACAGCATTATTTATACAAATTAGTAACATTTTGGGCATAAATATGCCACATGGTTAAAGGTGGCTTTATATTACATTAACACATGAAACTGTTCGATTTTTAAGGGGAAGACCAATTCAGTGTTTGGTACTATGGTAAATAGTAAATATTAATAATATATTATTGTATTCTGCATTCTGTATTTTGTATGGGCATATATTATAATATTATGATTACAATTATAATGCTTGCAATTGTATAAACAAATGTGTAGTATGTGGAGCAAAACATTATAATAGGTTTGTTATTGCAAGAATTGAAACTTTACAGTTGTGGTATTATTCTCAAATTGAGGATGAAAAAGTAATTAATTCTCATGTAATAGATGCTCTTGATTTATCTACCTTAACAGGCAATTTTGTTGATACGAAGAAAATGATATTTATGAAATAAGATTGATACTATAGAAAACATAATAATCAAAGGAGAACAAAATGAAACGAATGTTAAATATTTTAATTTGTCTTGCAGTGTTTGTTTTCTTGACTGCTTGTGCATCATCATCTAAGATTATGGTTGCTAAATCTTATGGTGCTCATAAGTTGGAGACAAAAACAATTTCAAATGTTTCTATTGAAATTGACCCTCTCTCGCCAAGGGATATGTATAATTATCCTGAATTATTTGAGTATAATAAACATGAAATACCATCGTTGTTTACTTGGGGGGATCTGTATTATCCCGATGATGCAAATGATCAAAATTGGTGCTATGTTTTTGGTGATGACAATAGAACATTGCTTGCTTTTTATGTTAAAATAACAAATAACACACCCCATATTCTTAGAATGGGGGATGCAAGAATTTATTTAATTCAAGATGGTGAAGAAGAACCGAAAGAAGCTTTTAGTAATATTGGTAACTTTCAAGTTCAAGCTGTAGGTGTTACAACTGCAGGTGAAACAATAGCTCACCCAATAAGTTTTATTAATAGAGATCAGACATTAGTTCATTATTTATCATATTGGGAAAATGAGTTCTCTAAAGCAAATCCTCACCTTATTTGGCCTTATCCAGTTGGGTATACTTCAATGATCGTAAGCCAAAACATACGTAAATACAAATTAATAAATGATGTAAGTAAAGAAATATTACCTGATTTTAGCTATTCGGGATTGCTGGTTTTTAGTGCTTTTTATAATCCCACCGATTTACCTGACCTAAAAATAGTATTCTATGATATTACTACTAAAACAGATGCTGCGGGAAATCCTATAGAGAAAGCTAAATTTGAGTTTCCTCTGAAATATGATAAAATTGATATGTTTTTTGATCCTGTAATAAAAAGATGGAAAGAAGGACTACCCCCAGAACATGAAATTGAATAAAGAAATATAATTTTCATAGTATTAAGAATATATAAGGTGACTTTTATATTCTTAAGTCGGTAATTTTATTGATACAAAAAGGGGTGGGCATTTTAAATGCCAGTTATGAGTTATGAGTGGAAGAAAATATTCACTTCGATGTTAGCATATACTAGATTAAGTAATGGAGAAAGGTCCGTTGAGCTAACGCAATTGCTTAATTAATAGAATAAAACTAAGTTTAATATGTCTTTTAAAAGTCTCATAAGTGTTATACCCTGCAATGCCATTAATAATCAAGAAAATGAAGTAAGAGATGAAAAAGCTATCTTTAATTGTCGTAATAATTTTTACATTTTTTTCGATTGGCTGCAGTCTATTTAAACCAAAAGATGCTGAAATTGAAATTTCAGGATTGGAAATTGTTGAAGGTGGAACGTTTACTATGGGAGATGTTTGGGATGATGGCGAAAGCACGGAAAAGCCCACTCATACCGTAACATTAAACGACTTCTATCTGGGAACTAAAGAGATAACTCATCTTGAATATGTCGAATTTTTGAATGCAGCCGGCATAGATTCTGACGCTATTCATAACGGAAACAAACTCATTTCCATTGATGGCAGTGCTTGTGCAATTACGCATGATGGCAGTTCATTTTATTTTAAGGGATCTGTTTATGCCGATACAATTAATTGTCCGATGATCTATGTCACTTGGTATGGAGCCCTTGAGTATTGCAATTGGCTGAATGAAGAAGATGATTATCAGCAAGTATATACAATTACTGAAGGAAATGTCACTGCAGATTTTAGCAAAAATGGGTATCGTCTACCCACAGAAGCAGAGTGGGAATATGCAGCAAGAAGTAAAGGCAGAGATGACCGGAAGTATAGCGGAACGAATACGGAAAGTGAACTAGGTACTTATGCTTGGTATTACTCAAACAGTGGAAGTAAAACCCATGCTGTCGGTACTAAGCAACACAATAATCTTGGTCTTTATGATATGAGCGGAAATGTATTGGAATGGTGCTGGGATTGGCATGGAGATTATCCATCGAATTCACAAACGAACCCAACCGGACCTTCCACAGGCAGCTGCCGTGTGTTGCGTGGCGGCAGTTGGCACCTCAACGCTTGGCGCTGTCGTATTGCTTATCGTGACTACAACTACCTGTCTATCGGCTACAGCTTCATCGGTTTCAGACTAGCCTTGAATTCAGGAAGTTAATATTTGTCATTTTGTGAGTAGGGGTGCTTTTCCCTGAGCAAGGCGGTAAAAGAGAAAAGCAACGCGGAAAAAGTATAAAAACATATTGTTTGAAATAAGTCTTCTTCCTATAAGCTGGAGAGTTGAATCTAATGGTAGATATTATACCTCAATATGTAATCTAGCCACTCCAAACCCCTATATTTCATATCACTTACATACCCTAAATAACAAAATCAATCCCACCAGCCACATTTTAGTACACACGAACCCTAAACCCGCATGAACGAACGGCAATCTCTAAGCTTGTTTTATGTGTAAAAGGTTCATTTGGGACTTTAAAATGTTCCAGAAATGTTCCAGTTATCTCGAGATATTACGGGACAATACGGGACATTCCGGGAACAAATAAAGACATAAATAACGATTATAGCTAGTATATAAAGGGTATATACAGTATTTATGGGGGTTCTATAAATACCCCGGGGGTTCTCCCGAAGGGACCCCTTTGGGGGAATCCCGGTCTTTCCGCACTACTTCGTCCCGAAGTATCCATTAGACTACCAAGTCCCCAAAAAAGCATTAAATTATAATGTTTAGAATCCTACATGGCGGAGTTGAGCAAGTCTATCCGAAGTTCATTGCTATCGAGCTAATTCCC
>Ga0075115_10000616_pt1 | contig 17685 bp, 16 predicted proteins | sample AntAceMetag02UKH_FD_69785 | JGI IMG/M metagenome (GOLD analysis project Ga0075115, IMG submission 69785) | Saline lake microbial communities from Ace Lake, Antarctica - Antarctic Ace Lake Metagenome 02UKH | ecosystem: Environmental > Aquatic > Non-marine Saline and Alkaline > Saline | place... | reverse complement strand
GTTTAAAGCGAGCCGTCGCCGAAAACATAGAAGAAATAGAATTCTACTATACCCTTGTGGATGGTACTAACGCCACCGCCCCTGCTACTGCTAATTACAGCAAGATTAGATCCGTTCAAATAGCAATATTAGCAAGAGCTGAGCATGAAGATTCCAAGTTCAGCAATTCAAAAAACTATACCACACCCTCAGGAGGCCAATGGGGACCATATTATGATGGCTTCCGCCGCCGCCTTTTGAGCACAACCGTAAAGTGCAGAAACATGGGACTATGATCGACATGAAAAAAAGTAATGAAAAGGGCTTTAGCCTGATAGAGATATTGATAGCTATAACTGTATTTGCCATTGGAATACTTGCAGTGGGCGGGATGCAAATTGCGGCCATCAAAGGTAATTCGTTTGCTAATGATCTCACCAAGGCGACTACATTAGCTCAGGATAGGATGGAAGAATTGATAGGTCTTTCTTATACCGATCCATTATTAGGAGGTAATAATCCAACAGCAACAGATCACAACGATCTCAATAATCCAATCGATGATAGATACAATATTTCTTGGAATATAGCTCCAGATCATTACATAAAAAATACAAAAACGATAAGGGTAATTGTAACCTGGACACATAAAGAAGTACAAAAGAGTATGTCTCTTACTTCTATGAAAGCAGATGTAATATGAAAAATATTTTTAGATATAAGGATATAATATATGAAATATATATTTCATAGCAATGAAAAAGGTTCTACTCTACTAATCTCGCTACTGATCTTGCTCCTTCTTACCATTATAGGAATAGCGGCAACGAATACCAGTACAATAGAGATCCTTATATCAGGAAATGATAAATGGCATAAGATGGCCTTTCACGAGGCAGATGGCGGAACCGAGGTCGGGATTGAGCTTGTTGAACAGAATATTAATCTGTGCGGGTTCAATGGCTCTGAGCTTGCAGATCTTGGATATGTCGATGCAACTAATAGCCCCAATCTGTATATAAACCCTGACCCTGGTACGCCGCCTTTTGCTATTTACGACGCTCACTATGAAGTAAATGGGACTCAGACCAAATTGAGAGTTGGCGGGAATCCCGAGTTATCAACCGGTAGTGCTATCCAAATGGCGGCAGGATACGAAGGGACAGGTAAGACAAGCGGAAAGGGCGGAGGTAAAATAGTTTATAACATCTGGTCTCAACATATTGGAGTGGCAAACAGTAAAGCCATGATACTGCGCCAATGGATGCATGTCATGTAAATTTAGTGCCTAATTATGATTTTTCGATATTCCATGAACCTAAGTTAAGCGATTAGCTGTTAGCCATTAGCGTTTAGCTTTAAAAAATCAAGGTATTACGTTAATTAGATAACACCCAATGGGTGAAAATTTGTAATAACAAAAAATCCTAATAATCATTAAACTAATAGCTAGCCGCTAAAGGCTAACCGATCAATTTAGGATAAAAAAAGTTACCAGAATTAAGTTTGTCACAATTATATAAATGAGCAAACACAAAGGGGAGAATTTATAGCATGAAGATTAGGTCTATATATTTATTATACTCACTATCCATTGCATTTTTAGTTTGTTTTCTATTGCAGATTCCAGATCCTGGTTATGGCATAACCACTGTGGAAAGGACAGATCATAGTGATACAAGGGAGCAAGGCGCTCTCTGCAACCCGCGTATTCCAGTATCTTTTTTAGCATGGAAGGGAGAAAGGCTTGTAACGACTGCCGGGGTCTTCGCCATAGATAAATCGGTCGAGGTTATAGATAGGGCCGGATCAAGGAATCTCAAGCCGGGTTTCAAGGAACCTCCGCCTTCTGTAAAGTTGATTTTGCAAGGCAGAAAACTGATCAAGGTGGTCATAGAATAAACAGAACCTATTATATACTTTCCTTTGTTGATGGAGGATTCTAAAATGTGGTTTCAAGGAAAACTGAATAGAGACTTCCTGGCTGGCCCTTTCCGAGTTATTCCGTTGATTATGGCACTTTTAGCTGTGATGTCTTTGTCTGTTCCTGTTTTTGCAGATAGTGACATTTCAGACTACAGCGCCTTACCGCCCTTTATATCCCAGGGGGTGACACCTAATGTACTTGTGATCCTGGACAACTCAAACAGCATGGATGAGGATGTAAGTGGCAGTGCGGTGGGCAGCGGTGCCGTCAATAGCCGTTCTGAGATCGCTCGCCAGGCAATTCTTACACTTATCGAGAAAAACGCCTCCAAAATGAATTTCGGTCTGATGGCATATAAACAGCAAAGTGTGTCAAGACATGAAATCCACAACTGTGCTTATTACTGTTCTTACGATCCTAATGGCTATAATGCGACAGCTACCCCTACTCCTAAAGATCCAGCCACAAATACGCTTCGCTTTCCCAACCCGTCAGATCCTGGAAATTACATCTACTATGACGTGGCCCTGCCATTTTATGATGGTTCCAGTCAAGGGACCTCCTTTCTATATTCATATGATTTTACAGAAGATGGAAATAGTCGCAATGATCACTATTATGCTTTCCTAGGGAAAACCGGGCTGTTGGACCCGCCTTCTGGTCAAGGTTTAACTGCCCTTACTACAACCTATGGATATAATAATAAATATTATACCTACTATTTTGATCCCACAGATGAAGATATCGCCGCCGGATTCACCGAATTCGGTGAACAGATGTTCTGGTCCCACGTGGGGCCAACCTGGTTTTCCAACAGCTCTCCAGGGAAGGGCTACCTTTATGTCTCCATAGACGATTCTACTACAGCCCACATTACCGCCATTGAGGAGAATCTAGGAACCTCTAATTTTTCAACTAACTCGGCCGACCACCCGAACAACGATCTGGATACACCGCTTCGTAATGCCGGCCTCACTCCTCTGGCCGGAACACTCGAGTCTGCCCGGCTATACTACGAAGGCAATCTGGTAGCCGACCAAGGCGGGCCCCAGGCCAGTCCTATCCAGTACTGGTGTCATAAAAATTTCGTTGTGCTGGTGACTGACGGTCTGCCCAGCGTGGATAAAAACGGCAGCGCCTCCGACGCCGACACCCTTTTGCCGGGGGTAGCAAGCGAGGTTCAGCTCCTTCGCTCTGCCAGCATATCCGGCTTTACCGATCCGTTTGATATCCAAACATTTGTCGTTGGCTTTGCATTACCACCTGAGCTGGGGTCAAAACTTGATGACATTGCCGTGGCTGGTGGAACAGATGTAGACGGACATGCCTATCTTGCCAGCAATACAGATGAGCTTGCCGAGGTATTACAGAGTATTTTTCTCGAAATCCTAAACCGGGTATCTTCAGGCAGCGCGGCCTCGGTCATCTCAAACTCGCGATCAGGTGAAGGGGCCATCTACCAGTCTGTATTCTTTCCGGAAGAAAGGGACTCCTCAGGGAATATTGTCAATTGGGTCGGCGATACGCACGCGCTGTTTATTGATGAATACGGCAACATGCATGAAGACACCGTTCGGGACGCGACTCTCGATGTTGACAATGATTACATCATCAAATTTGACGGCGATACCGGCAAAGCCATAAGATATGATTATGATCCCGTGGATAAAACAAAGACTAAGATGGATGAGTGTGAAATTACAGACATCAACTTTGTATGGGATGCTCACTCCTGGCTCTCTGATCCAAATATGGATGTCCTTACCCAAAGGATTTATGCGTCGGCGTCGGTCGATCATAAGCGTTATATCTTCACCGACTATATCAACACCAGCGCCAATGTCTCCATGACCAATGTCGATAGTATTGATGTTATGCCTTTTACCGCTAATGCTGATTTTGATTTTGTCAATGACCCCGACCATGACAACTACTATTTCCTCAATCCGGCGATACCTGGAGTCAGCCTGACAGAAGGTGAAATGATCACCGAGGCCCAGAACATCATCCGCTTTGTCCGCGGCGAAAAGGGCCTGAGCGAAACAGGCACCGGCAGGCCGTATCCTAACCGTACTCTTAATGTAAATGGTACTGATGAGATTTTTCGCCTGGGAGACATTATTCACTCTACTCCCACTGTCGTCTCCCAGCCATCGGAAAACTATGATTTAATCTATAAGGATGATTCCTACAGGGCTTTCAGAAAAGAGTACCTTAATCGAAGGATTGTTGTCTATGCAGGAGCAAATGACGGCATGCTCCATGCGTTTAATGGCGGTTTTTACGATGCCATCGCCCACAAATTTAAAAAGAAGCATACCGACGAGACTGAGTTCGAATTAGGAGCTGAGTTGTGGGCCTATGTGCCCAACGCCTTACTTCCCCATCTCAAATGGCTCAAGGAGTCATCTGGTTATAGCACCCATGTCTATTATGTTGACCTGAAGCCCCGGATATTTGATGCAAGAATATTCTCCGTAGATACCACCCATCCCGAAGGCTGGGGGACCGTTCTGATCGGCGGAATGCGGCTTGGCGGCAAGCCGATCGGCGTAGATACCACCACTGACGGCAACGGTGATCCCGCCCCTGACGGCACGGATGATCTTAGCTTCCGGTCCTGCTTTTTTGCATTGGATATTACCGATCCTGAAGTCGCCCCAAGTTTGCTCTGGTCTTTCAGCGACAGCAACCTGGGCTTCACCACGTCTTATCCGACTCCCATCCGGGTAGGGAGCAAGTGGTTTATCGTCATCGGTTCCGGCCCGGTTGATTATGAGGCTACACGTGGTGATACTAATACTGAGTATGGCGGCAGCAACAGCACCACGGCCAGCCTGTATATCCTGAATGCAAAGGCCGGGACCCTGGCCAAGGAATTTTCCATGGATGGCTATTCGTTCATGGCTGCCCCGATAGCCGTGGACTTCGACCTGGCCACCACGGATGATAGTGTCACCGGTGATACACTCTGGACAGGCGAGGCGATATACGTCGCCTCGGACGGGTGCGGGGCCTGGGAGGGCCAGGTCTTTAGGATAAAGACCAACGAGGACGAAAACCCCAATAACTGGACAAAAGCAGCCTTTTTCAATCCCAATACGGACGTCAACGATCATCAGCATATCAATACGGCCCTTTCAGTGGCCAAAGATGATGAAGATAGAATCTGGGTCTATTTTGGTACCGGGAGGTTCTGGAGCACACTGGATCGTCAATCGGCTTATCTGGGTTACCAGAACTCGTTTTACGGCGTCAAGGAGCCGGTGGCCGCAAACGGCACGTTGATGACCTACGGGACGGTTGGTGCCAAAGCAAGCCACCTTAGAAATGTTACCGGAATAGAAATAGAGGATTATTATCACCTTTCATTAAATACCTCAAATCCTCTCCATGGAGCCGCTGTAATAGACCGAGATGGGGACGGCAACGCAACTTTCTCTGATCTTATAGCCGAAGTACAGGCCAAAGACGGATGGTATCTCAATTTCGACGTGACCGGTGAACGAAACCTGGGCCAGGCGGCCGTTTTGGGAGATATTGTCACCTTTTCCACCTTTGTGCCCAATAACGACTTATGCGCTTACGAAGGAAGGAGTTATCTCTACGACCTTTACTATAAAACGGGTACTGGCTACTGGGAAGGGGTGTTGAAGACAGACGACAATAATTGGACCGGTATCAATCCAGATACTCACAAAGTAGTTACCAGGATTGATGCCGGAAAGGGTTACTCTGAGACTGCAAATATCCATACCGGCAGGGAGACTGGCTCTAAGGCCTTTGTACAGACGAGTACCGGGGCAATTATCGGCATTGAGCAAACGAACCCGAAACCAACCAAAAGTGGAAAAGCTTCCTGGCAAGAATACTAAGGTAATGATTAAGTAGATTGTAGGCGTTCACAGTTCAGGGTTCACCTTGTTAAGTTTTCCGAAAGGAACCCTATTTAACAGGGTGAACCGTTCAATTCAAGAAGAAGCTGCATAAAAAGCTTGTCCCCACTGCACAAAATCCGCTCATCTGACTTTTCACGCACTCCAGGCCAACGCATCGTATTGACCGCTGACCAGCCAGTAACAGTCTTAACTTATTGACAATATATTGACACAATGGTTTATTGAAATAGGTTATTGGTCATTGGGGAAACAGGTATTTATCACCCATAAGCCATTTTTTAGGAATACTATGAAAAAAATAGAAGAAGACAAGTCAATAACAAGATTCGGAGTCTCTATTCCTCATGATCTGATTCGTTCCTTTGATAAATACATCAGAGAGCGGGAATACAACAACAGGTCAGAGGCCATTCGCGACATCATAAGGGAAAAATTAATAGAGCAGGAATGGGAAAAAGAGTTTGAAGGACAACAGGTAGTAGGCGTTATCGCCTATGTATTTGACCACCACAAGAAGGAGTTGGTAGATTCAATTATTGATATTCAGCACAATTTTCCAGACTATGTTATAGTATCGCAGCATGTTCACCTGGATCATCACAACTGTCTGGAGGTAGTTATTGTCCGTGGGGAACCGGATGTCCTACGCAATTTAGCCCACAAGTTAAAAGCCCTTAAAGGTGTGAAACACTGCCAGCTTACCATGACCACTACAGGGATCAGTCTCAGTTAAACATCACATCGACCTCTCCTTTACAATAAGACCACTACAAGTCAGGAGTCTGCGAAAATGCAGGAACAGATAGAATTATTTTCCGAAGCCACTAAGTCGTGCGGCATTGCCGAAGAGCTCAAGAAGTCCTATCTCGATTATGCCATGAGCGTGATAATCGGAAGGGCCTTGCCCGACGTCCGAGATGGACTCAAGCCGGTGCATAGGCGCATCCTCTTTGCCATGCAGGACCTGAGAAACGACTATAATAAACCGTATAAGAAGTCAGCCCGCATTGTGGGCGATGTCATCGGTAAGTATCACCCCCACGGAGACACGGCGGTTTACGACACCATAGTTCGAATGGCCCAGGACTTTTCCATGGGATATCCTCTTATCGACGGCCAGGGAAATTTTGGCTCAGTCGATGGAGATGCCCCTGCGGCCATGCGTTACACCGAAATCCGTCAAACAAAACTGGCCCATGAACTCATGGCGGATATCGACAAGGAAACCGTAGATTTTGTCGCTAATTACGACAACTCCCTTGAAGAACCCTTGGTGCTTCCCTCTAAGGTGCCTAATTTATTAATCAATGGTTCGTCCGGTATAGCCGTGGGAATGGCCACCAACATTCCTCCTCACAATCTCGGTGAGGTAGTGGATGCGCTGATCGCCCTTATACAAAATCCGAACATGACCGTAGCCGATATTATGGAATATATTCCAGGGCCGGACTTTCCAACCGCTGGCTTTATTTGTGGAAAAGGCGGCATCAAGTCAGCCTATGAGACAGGACGCGGGATCATCAAAATGCGGGCCAGGGCGGTAGTGGAACAGCAAGCCAAAGGCAAGCGGGAACACATAGTTATTAACCAGATCCCATACCAGGTCAACAAGGCAAAGCTGGTGGAAAAGATCGCCCACCTTGCCCGGGATAAAAAAATTGAAGGGATCCATGCTGTGCGGGACGAATCCGACCGGGATGGGATGAGGATCGTAGTAGAGCTGAAAAAAGAGGGGATCGCCCAGGTGATCCTCAACCACCTCTATAAACACACGGCCATGGGGAGCTCTTTTGGGATAATCCTTCTTGCCATAGTCAATAACAGACCGGAACTCCTCAACCTCAAAGAGATCCTGGCCCACTTCCTCCAGCACAGAAAAATCGTAATCATCAGGCGCACTACATATGAGCTTAAGAAAGCCGAAGCGCGCGCCCATATACTCGAGGGCCTTAAGATCGCGCTTGACAATCTGGACGAGGTGGTGGCCCTGATTCGGGGATCGAGCACACCTGCAGAGGCCCGATCAGGACTTATCGAACATTTCGGACTCACGACCATTCAGGCCCAGGCAATTCTCGACATGAAACTTCAGCGCCTGACCGGCCTTGAGCGGAAAAAGATCCTGGAAGATTATCAGCAACTCCTGAACAATATCAAAAGCTATAAAGAAATCCTGGCAAGTGATGCCATGGTCCTTGAAATTATTGAAAAAGAACTCAGGCTCCTTAAGGACGAATACGCTATTCCCAGGCGCACTGAGTTAATAGGGGACCCTGAAGAGATCAATATCGAAGACCTGATAGTTGAAGAGGACATGGTGGTAACATTATCACACACTGGCTATATCAAACGTAACCCTCTGAGCCTGTATCACAGCCAGAGACGCGGCGGGAAGGGTATCACCGGGCTATCCAAAAAACAAGAAGATTTTGTTGCGGATCTATTTGTGGCCTCCACTCATGATTATTTCCTCTGCTTCAGCAATCTGGGGAGGCTTTACTGGCTGAAGGTCTATGAGATTCCACAGGCATCCAGGATGAGCCGCGGCAAAGCCCTAATAAATCTTTTGCCGATTGACAAGGAGGCCAATGAGCATATTGCCGCTGTCGTGCCGGTACGTACCTTTGAAGCGGATCGTTTTGTGATTATGGCAACAAAGAACGGAGTGGTCAAAAAAACCTCTCTTGAAGCCTTTTCAAGGCCCAGGCCGACAGGTATAATTGCGGCCACAGTACGCGAGGGCGACGAAATCATAGCAGCCGCCGTTACTGATGGTCAGGCTGATATATTTCTTGGCACCAGGCACGGACACAGTATCCGGTTTCCGGAAGACAACGTAAGACCCATGGGTCGTACTGCGGCAGGTGTACGGGGCATTAAACTCGCAAAAGGGGACCGCGTAGTCGCAATGGTAGTAATCTCAAAAGCCCAGGATACACTGTTTACGGTCACTGAGAACGGATACGGAAAGCGGACTCATGTGAGCGAGTACCGTGTGCAGTCAAGGGGTGGAAAGGGCGTAATCAATATCAAGACCACAGAAAAGGTAGGCTCTGTAGTAGGTGTAATCCTTGTAAACGGCCATGACGAGGTCATGCTGATCGGTACCAGTGGGAATATCATTCGAATAGGTGTTCAGGACGTACGCATAATCGGCCGATCTACCCAGGGCGTGCGCCTGATACGGATTCAGAAAGGAGACCACCTGGCAGCAGTGGCAAAGCTGGCTGAACAGGACGAGGAATGAAACGGGTAGGAGTATTGGGGGCCGGGAGCTGGGGAACTGTTCTTGCCGTGCTTCTGGCCAACAAAGGAATTAAAACAGTACTTTGGGCCAGGAACCATGAGTTTGCAAAACAAATCCGCAAGAGCAGGGAAAATACGTTGTACCTTCCTGGGTTTGAGTTGCCTGCAGCCCTGGAAATTACGTCAGATATTTCAAAAGCCGTCACAAATAAAGAGGTCATTCTCTTTGTAGTGCCATCACATGGTTTCAGAGAGGTCGCCAAACAGGTCTCGATGGCCCTTAACGATCTTCCCAAATCACCAAATCTTCCTTATGCCCTGGTCTCTGCAAGCAAGGGGATAGAAAACAGGACATTACTCACCATGACGGAGATCATGGAGGAAGTGCTTCCATCCAGGCTATCCGGCAGGTTGGCTGCCCTTTCCGGCCCAAGTTTTGCTCACGAGGTAGCATCTTCCATGCCGACTGCTGTCACAATAGCAGCTTCAGAACATAAACTGTGTACAGGTCTCCAGGACCTTTTTACTACAGAGACCTTCAGGGTTTATACCAGTTTGGACCTTATGGGTGTTCAACTGGGCGGAGCGCTTAAAAACGTCATAGCTATCGCCTCCGGCATATCAGACGGCATGGGATTTGGGACCAATACAAGAGCGGCCCTGATTACAAGGGGACTTGCAGAGATGTCGCGCCTGGGTATGAGGTTGGGTGCAAATCCCCTGACCTTTGCAGGGCTTGCCGGGCTTGGAGATCTTGTGCTTACCTGTACTGGAGACCTGAGCCGAAATCGCCAGGTTGGCCTGAAGCTGGGTCAGGGCCAGTCCATTGACAGCATACTGAAGGAAATGAGTATGGTAGCAGAAGGTGTCAAGACTACAGACTCAGTCTATGCCATGGCTGAGAAGTACAAGATCGAGATGCCCATTACGAACCAGGTCTACAGGGTGCTGTACCAAGGCCTTGACCCTAAAGATGCTGTTAACGAATTGCTCGCGCGGCCCCCACGTGAGGAACTTGGGGATATTTCGGCCTGAAACCCGTGGGGGAAAAACGCACATACCGTTCTTTTATGGCCAGGAACGGCCTGACCGGCTTTCAAGTCCGCCACCAGGAAACCGACCTTCACATACAGGCTGACCGAAATCTTGAAAATGAGGTCTCAACATGGGTCATAGAGGTCCGGCTCTCTATTGAGGATTATGCCCGCAGCCACCCTGGTTTTCTCGAAAGCTATATCCCCTTACCTGATGACCCTTTTGCTCCTGCCATAGTCAGGGACATGTTAGCAAATTCCGAAACTGCTGGTGTCGGCCCAATGGCCGCAGTGGCCGGAGCTATTGCCCAGCATATCGGCAAAAAATGCGTGAAGCTTACTTCAGGTGAGGTTATAGTGGAAAATGGTGGAGACATATTCCTCAGGGTCCTTGAGCCAATTACTTCAGCCATTTGGGCAGGCACTTCACCACTTAGCGGACGAGTCGGTATTGCCGTTGCTCCCGGCCGAATGCCTTTGGGAATTTGCACCTCATCGGGTACAGTGGGTCATTCAAGGAGTCTTGGAAAAGCGGATGCAGTGACTGTAGTCTCTCAATCCGTATCTTTGGCAGATGCAACTGCAACATCTATAGGAAATATGGTAAAAATAGAAAAAGATATAGACTCAGGGCTTAATGCCTTACAAGAAATCCCGGGGATCCTGGGAGGAGTAATTATAAAGGGAACAAAACTTGGTATCTGGGGACAGATAGAACTTGTTCCGTTAAATCTGTAAGTAACCGTTCTGAGGTTCAAGGTTCTGGACCTTCTTTAAAGGGGTTAGGAAAATGATAGAGATAATCGTACTTGGTTCCGGAACAGGTGTCCCTTCCATAAGGAGGGCCGGGCCTGCTACCTGCTTGAAGGTCGAAGGGCAGACCCTGCTCATAGACAGTGCTGCAGGGACCTTAAGACAACTGGTTAAGGCAGGCATATCTTATGATACACTTGACATCTTACTCTATACACATTTCCACCCGGACCACATTGGGGAACTCGCACCCTTTATCTTTGCTACAAGGTATACACCAGGATACAAAAGGAATTCTCCTGTGATGGTCCTGGCTGCTGAAGGGCTCAAGCAGTTTTATCAGTCCATGATACAGGCATTCGGACAGTGGGTGAAACCTGAGCCTGGGAAGGTCATCTTCGAAGAAATACCCCCGGAGATGAGAGCGGCAATGCAGTTCCCTCCCCTTACAATACGAAGTGCGCCAACTAATCATACTCCCCAGAGCCTGGCCTATAGAATCGAGACATCGGATGGCAGATCAGTGGTATTTTCAGGAGATACTGATTTCTGTGATGAACTGATAGAGCTTGCTCAGGGCACTGACCTTCTGGTTTTAGAATGCGCAGCCCCTGAAGGCTACAAAATCCCAGGGCACCTGACTCCCTCTGAAGCAGGCAAAATCGCCCAGGATGCCGGAGTTAAGCGATTGCTCCTTAACCATTTTTATCCGAATTGCGATGAGCATGACCTGATTACACCCTGCGGCAAGATATACAAAGGTCCTATAATACTGGCAGAAGATTTTATGCGCTTGGTTTTTTGAACCAGCAAGGAAGTGTGAGCGGTTACGGACAATGCCCGGCTTTAGTTTATACTCAAACGAATCATCTATTGAAGAAAAAATCGCTCTGGCCGAATATTTATGGAAAAAATATGGAAAAGATCTGGCAGCAGATAGCGAAATTGACCGACTCCTTGGACTTTACAGAAAAGAGATTTCAAGGAGCTATGAACTGATGGAAAAATTTGGTGTAGTGACTGAATGTACCATTTGCGCCACCCAGGTCCCGGGTGGCGGCTGTTGTGGGGCTGGTATTGAAGATTGGTATGACGAATTTGTGTTGCTGCTCAATTTGCTTCTGGAAAGGAAGATACCCACTGAACGTCTTGGGGAAAAAGACTGTCTGTTTCTCGGTCCCACTGGCTGTCAGCTCTTTGCACGGCACCACTTCTGTATCAATTATCTATGCCCACGGATTACTGACCTGCTGAGTCCGGCAGAACTTACAACTCTGAGAGCCCAATCGGGTAAAGAGCTCTTCTTGTGCTGGCAACTGGAGCGGCTTTTGAGGACACAGATATGGCCGTTCCCCGGATTCTGATTGTATCTCCCACAAAAAGGGAAATGGAGTCTTTTCTCAGGCTTGCCGGCAGATACAAGTGCCATCACCTGGTATGCGGCCTTGGACCGGGTAGCACCTCTTTTGAGCTGACAAAATTTATTGAAAGCAGAGGTGCGCCATATACAGTAATCCTGGCCGGTGTGGCAGGGGCATACCAGTGGGCGGATGTAGAGCTTGAGGATGTATGCCTTGCAAGCTCAGAAGCCTATGGTGATCTGGGCCGTCACGGTCCTTCGGGGATCGAGCCAATTTCCCTGGAAGGAGATAAAACGCAGACAGAGTTTGCTCTTGAGCCCGGATGGGGCCGAATCATTAAGCCGGATATTGTGGAAAAGCTTGGTATTCGCTGCGGCCCGATGGTCACTGTCTCCTGCGTTACAGGCACCAGTGAGAGTGCTAGGGACTTGCACGAACGGTTTAAATCTATCGCGGAAAACATGGAAGGGGCCGCGGCCGCGCAGGTCTGCGATTACTATCAGGTCCCTCTCCTTGAGTTTCGTGGTATAAGCAACTGGGTGGGCGATTTTGACAAAAAAAATTGGAGGTTGAACCAGGCACTAAATGCAACAGCCAAAATCCTGGAAAAGGTCCTTGGGGTTTTGTTGGATTAATGCCAGCTGTATGAAAAATATCGAGAACAACAACAAAATCACCCTTGGGCTTTCTTCCTGCCCTAACGACACCTTTGTTTTCTATGCCCTGCTTCACAACAAAGTGCCCTTACAGTATAAGCTATCACCCTTAATAGCAGATGTGGAAGAGCTGAATCAGAGGGTCCTTGCCAGGTCTATTGATGTAAGCAAGGTGTCTTTTCATGTGCTAGGGCATGTCCTGGATGACTACATGCTCCTCAGGTCGGGTAGCGCCATGGGGCGTGGCTGCGGACCCTTGTTGCTTGCAAGAGCACCCTTAGACCCTCAGAATTTTGAGCAATACAGAATTGCCATACCCGGCGAATATACGACTGCAGCACTTCTTTTAAAGCTCTTCGCTCCGGAAATTAAAGAGCTGGTGCCTATGAACTTCGCCCTTATCGCCCAGGCGGTTGCCGGGGGAGAGGTGGATGGAGGAATAATCATACATGAGACCAGATTTACCTATCATGACCTTGGTCTAATTTGCATCCAGGATCTTGGGGCCTGGTGGGAAGAAAAGACCGGATTTCCGATTCCCCTGGGCGGAATCATCGCCAAGCGTTCCCTGGGCATTGAATTGTTGCAGGCAATAGATACTGCCCTCAGAATGAGTATCAAGTCAGCTTTTGAGAACCCCGAGGCCGTTTGGGATTTTGTAATGGAGCATGCGCAGGAGATGTCTCGCGAGGTTATGAGAAAACACATAGACCTCTATGTAAACCAATATACCCTGGATCTCGGTGAGGAGGGTATAAAGGCAGTAGAATTTCTTTTGGAGCAAGGACAAAAAAAAGGAGCATTTTCCTTTGGGCCCGGTATGGACTTACAAAAGGCACTGGAAGGCCCACATCCATGAGTACATATACGTGGGATTAATGAAAAAATTATCACGAAAACACGAAAGATTGAAAACACGAAAGGAAAGGGCTAAACGATAAATTGTGCCTACACCCCGCTTAACCCAACCTACTATATGCTGATAGATTATAACATAACTCAACAGCTTAATAGCTTTCCTACTATTGGAGGATATCAAATATGGCGGTTGATACAACGGCGAACATATGGACCATGATGATCGGAGCAGGACCAGTGGTCAAAATGGTTCTTATAATGCTAGTGGTCTTTTCAATCCTTTGCTGGACCGTAATACTGGCAAAGATCAAGCGATTTCGTCAGGCAAGACTCGGGAATGAAGATTTTGAAAGGCTCTTTTGGGAAAGTCCCAGCCTCACTCAGGCCTATAGCCACGCCAGGGTGATGCCGGAGACCCCTATGGCAGGAGTGTTTCTTGAAGGATATAAAGAGTTGAAGCGTCTTCAGAAATGTCCAAAACCCAGGGACACGGCTATTAGCTTGAGGATATGGCTTGAGACCCTGGAAAGGAGTCTTAACAAGGGTATCCAGGAGGAATTGTCAGCCATGGAACGTACACTTCCCTTTCTGGCAACTACTGGAAATGCCGCCCCATTTATTGGTCTCTTTGGTACTGTGTGGGGGATCATGAGCAGTTTTCACAGTATTGGGCTAAAGGGCTCGGCAAGTCTTGCTACAGTAGCCCCTGGTATCTCAGAGGCATTGGTTGCCACAGCCGCGGGCCTTGCAGCCGCCATACCCGCAGTCATTGCATTCAATGGTTTTATGAGTTGTATGGGCAGGCAGGAGATTCAACTCCAGGGATTTTCAAACGATTTTTTAAATACTGTGGAAAGGCAACTCCTTCATGGCAAGGAAACTTCTCAGGAACCATAAGAGAGGACTGAATGGCTAATAATTCAGGACAGGGAAACGGAAAACGGCGTTATATGTCCGAAATAAACGTGACGCCCCTGGTAGATGTGGTCATAGTGCTGTTGATCATCTTCATGGTCGCGGCACCAATGATGACCAAGGGGCTGGACGTTAAGCTCCCGAAGACCACGGCCAAGTCCCTTCCCCAAAAGAAGAAAAACATAGTTATCACGGTTAATGATAAGGGGAAAATCTATTTTAACAAAGTCGCTGTGGACCAAGAGGTCTTAAAGCGGCGCCTTGCCGAAATGAAGCACGAGGGACGGGCCCAACAGGTCCTTCTCAAAGCAGACAGAACCGTTGCCTATGGGACGGTTGCCAAAGTGATGGCCACAATTCGTGAGGCGGGCATAGAGGACCTGGGCCTGGTGACAGAGCCCCTGGAGCCTTCTAAAACGAAACATAAACGATCTGAGTCAAAGAAGAATGTCAAAAAGGATAGCAGGGCCGGTTAACGAGAATTGGAAGTCTGCGTTCATAGGAGCCATTGGGATACACCTTGCCTTGGCTGTACTCTCTATAGTTGCGCCCAATTTATGGGAAAGATCTCGACCAATGCCACCGGTATATACTGTTAAACTCTTTGAGACAGTTGACCTGCCATCGCCAAAAGCCACTAAACCAAAAAAGCTGGCAAAAGTAGCGCCGTTGCCGACGAAATCAAAGCCGAAGCCGAAAAAGGCCGTATCTCTACACCCCAAGAAGCCTAAGACCACTAAAAAACCTAAACCAAAACCGGTTGCCGCCAAGGACACAGAAAAACTCTTAAGTAAGCGTTTAAAGAATCTTGAGGAACGTGTAAAGGAAAAAGAGTCAGAAACCATTATCAAGAATAGATTGAGCGCCATAAGATCCAGCGTTAAGGCCAAGACAAAAAGAACTGCAACAACGGCTGCTGGAATAGGGGCAGGGGGCGAACAGCAGAATGAAGTGCTCAGGCTCTATTGTACCGAGATTTGGGCCAGAGTCAGGAACCACTGGGTTCTTCCTGAGCAACTCCTTGATAAGACCGGCCTGACATCCATTGTGGTGGTTCGAATTGCGCAGGACGGGAGGGTACTCAAGGCCGAGTATGAACACAAGTCAGGTCATGCCCTGTTTGACCAATCGGCCATAAGAGCAGTACAAAAGGCAAGCCCTTTCCCTCCATTGCCCCGGGCCTTGAGACCCGGTCCGCTGGAAATAGGAATCCGGTTCAGACCGGGTGAAGTGGGATTATAGTGTAGCCGTGAACGGCTTGAAATTGGAAATTGGGAAAAGATAAACGGCTTGAAATTGGAAATTAGAAATTAGAAATTGGGTAACTTCTCAACAACTCAGGGTAAGATGTCTGGATTCCGGCTTTCGCCGGAATGACGTTTGGATGCAAGTGTCCGTCATTCCTGCGAAAGCAGGAATCCAGTGAATAGTCGCAAAATGTAATCTACCCCAAATTATTGAGAAGTTACGAAATTTGGCCTTCATGCTTTTGTACTGTTCCACTCTCCAATTTCTAATTTCTAATTTCAACGTTCCGTGAACGCTTAGGTTATAGTTATAAATTATGAAAGATAGGAATATTTACAAAAAGACATTTATTTGGATTTTTTGCCTTGTTTTTCTGATATTCAGCCCCTCTTTAGTTAAGGCGAGGCTCTATATAGATATAACTTCGCCGTATCTGCAAAAGATCCCTATTGCTGTTCCCTACTTAGAGGCTACGCCGAGCAACTTTGAGAATGATCTCCTGGGCCGGAAGATTTCAAAGGTACTTTCAGATGATCTCATCTTCCATGGCTTCTTTTCAGTACTTGATCCAGCCAGCTATGGAGGTAGGCTGGGTACAGACTGGAGTAAATTCCGCCTGGACTATCTGGTCAGAGGTTCCATGGAAAAAAGAGGCGATTCCCTGACAGCCGAACTAAGGCTGTTCGATATGTCAACAGGGGCCATGATACAGGGAAGACGATATAACGGGAAAGTCAAGGACTACCGCATGATAGCCCATCGCTTCTGTGACCTCATAGTAATGGCAATAACAGGGAAACACGGGGTAAGCCTGTCCAAGATCACCTTTGTGGCCAAAAAAGATGGCCTCAAAGAAATTTATACATCAGACTTTGACGGGTTCAACATAAAGAGAGAAACTTTTGATAATGGCATTACCGTATCTCCGCGGTACTCTCCAAACGGGAGATATATTGTCTATACATCATACAGAACCGGAAAACCATTTCTTTACGTAAAGGATACAAAAACAGGGAAAATATACAGGCTTACCGCATACTCCGGCCTGAACATATCTCCTGCATGGCATCCTGATAACCGGCGCCTTGCCGTAACCCTGAGTAAGGACGGGAATCCGGACATATATATTGTAGATCTTAAGGGACGGATTAAGACAAGGCTCACCCGAGGTCATGGAATAAATGTCTCTCCAACGTGGTCGCCGGACGGAAAGCGCCTGGCCTTTGTATCCGACCGTAGTGGCGGTCCACAGATATATGTGATGGACATTCGAACCAAATCCGCCAAGCGTATTACCTACAATGGAACCTACAATACAGACCCACAATGGTCCCCCCACGGGGATCGCATAGTTTACACAGGTAAGAATGAAGGGCAATTCCAGATATTCAGTATATCGCAGGAAGGAGGGAGTCCCATTCAACTTACATGTTCAGGCAATAATGAGAACCCCTCATGGTCTCCGGACGGCAGGCAAATTTTATTTAGTTCAACCAGAAGGGGGCCTGAAAAGGCCCTGTTTGTGATGTATGCTAATGGCAGAGGACAGCGCATGTTGCTGCGTTATTTAAATGGTGTGGGAATAGCCAACTGGGGCCCTAACAAGTTCTAGGACACGAGTCAGAAGTCAGAAGTCAGAAGTCAGAGGACGGATGACAGAGGATAGCCAACTGAGGCCCTTAACAAGTTCTATGACACGGCAGGGAGAATAGTGTGCTGCAGATGTGAGGCGTACGGATACGTAGACGTACTCCCTGTACTTCAAGTGCCCGACAACAAAGCAGATGCGGTGCCATGTGAACGCTTACA
>Ga0075115_10000611_pt1 | contig 17745 bp, 15 predicted proteins | sample AntAceMetag02UKH_FD_69785 | JGI IMG/M metagenome (GOLD analysis project Ga0075115, IMG submission 69785) | Saline lake microbial communities from Ace Lake, Antarctica - Antarctic Ace Lake Metagenome 02UKH | ecosystem: Environmental > Aquatic > Non-marine Saline and Alkaline > Saline | place... | reverse complement strand
ACTGAGAATGAGCGCCTGACCGGCAGTTTCACTATGGAAGTGGATCGGGATGATGATTTCAAAAAAGTCCTGAAAAGCATCCGTATGATACCCTCAATACTTAATCTCTACCAATTGTAAGCTCTCAGACATTAAACCGAAAGTGCATAATATCACCATCACGTACTAAATACTCCTTCCCTTCAATTCGCATTTTACCGGCAGATTTTACCTTTTGCTCAGAATTGAGTTCAAACAGATCAGTACAATGATACACTTCAGCTTTAATAAATCCCCTCTGAAAGTCTGTATGAATAACTCCGGCTGCCTGGGGCGCTGTATTTCCTTCGTGGAATGTCCAGGCACGGTTCTCATCTGCTCCGGCAGTAAAAAATGTCCGAAGTCCCAGTGTCTCATAAGCAGTTTTAATCAAACGATTCAAACCTGACTCCTCAAGCCCTGACTCGTGGAGAAATTCATTGCGTTCTTCATCAGATTCCAAAGAGGAGATTTCAGCCTCAAGCTGTCCGCAAATAACAATTGCATGGGACCCCTCTTCTTCTGCAATTCTACGTACCGTCTGCACCAGAGCATTATCTTCCTCTAGTCCATTTTCATCTACATTGCAGACATATATTTGTGGTTTCATGGTTATCAGGTGAAACTCTTTCAGAAGCAGTTTCTGTTCCTTGGTAAAATCAAGGCTTCTTGCAGGTTTCCCCTGATCCAGAGCTTCCTTCAGAGCTGTAAGAATCGGCAGCAGCTGAGCAGCTTGTTTTGCACCCTCTTTCCCCATACGGCCAAGTTTATCAAGTTTTGCCAATCGTTTTTCAACTGAGTCCAGATCGGCAAATGCAAGTTCAATCTGAATAGTTTCAATATCAGACTCGGGATTTATTACATTATCCACATGGGTAATATCATCATTTACAAAACACCTGACCACATGAATCAGAATCCCCACCTCACGTATATGGGCCAGAAAACGGTTTCCCAATCCCTCACCTTTTGACGCTCCGCGTACCAATCCTGCAATATCAACAAACTCAACAACTGCAGGAATAACCTTCTTTGTCGGGATAAGTTCAACAATTTTATTAAGCCGTTCATCCGGAACACTGACAATTCCCACATTGGGATCTATTGTGCAAAAAGGATAATTTGCCGCTTCTGCCGGTGCTGAAGTAAGCGCAGAGAAAATCGTAGATTTCCCCACATTCGGAAGTCCAACGATACCACAATTCAAACCCATATTTTTACCATCCTGAAACTATTTATATATTTTTGCCTGTACGAATTTCGGCTGGAATATCCTATCATATATTGACAACAATGATAACCTCATTTAGTGTCTTAACTACATATGACAAATACAACATTTAGATATGATTCTTCCGAAGAACAAGAAAGCCGTGCACTACTGGTCACTGTTCAAACACCCGACATTGATAAACAGCTCGCTAAATATCATCAATCCGAGCTTAAAAGTCTGGTTTCAACACTGGGAATGCCTATTATCGACTCAATTATTGTTACTTTGAGAGAACCCAATGCGGCTTTTCTCTTAGGTACCGGTAAAATGGCTGAAATCATTGAGCTGGCTGAAGAGCTGGAAGCAGAATGCATAGTTATCGATCATGATTTAAGCCCAAGTCAGCAGCGAAATTGGGAAAAACAGTCAGAAGGTGCAGTTATTGATCGGAGAGAAGTGATTCTTCAAATATTTGCTGACCGCGCATCTACCCGAGAAGCAGTACTGCAGGCTGCACTTGCACAGCAGGAATATTCAATGCCAAGGTTAACACGGGCATGGACCCACCTCTCCAGACAGCGTGGAGGCACGAAGGGAACCAGGGGTGAAGGGGAAACCCAGCTTGAAGTTGATAGACGTATAGCTTTGAAAAAGATATCCCGACTGAAAGAAGAACTTAAAAAGGTCATAGCTCACAGGGATACACAAAGAAAGCAGCGCAGAAATCTTCCGGTACCCACAGGTTCAATCGTTGGTTATACAAATGCGGGAAAATCATCTCTTATTCACGCTTTAACTGATGCTGATGTGCTGATAGAGAATAAACTTTTTGCGACCCTTGATCCAACAACCCGAAAAATCGTTCTTCCCGGAGGAGCGGAGGTGCTTGTAACAGATACTGTAGGCTTCGTACAAAAACTTCCTCACAATCTTGTAGAGGCTTTTAAATCTACTCTGGAAGAGACTAAATATTCTGATTTTATTATTCATGTAATTGATGCCGCCCACCCAGATGCCTTAAACTGCTACAAAACCACCATGGAAGTATTGGAATCACTTGGGTGCCAGGATAAACCTATGCTGCTGGTCTTTAATAAAATGGATCTTGTAGAGGAAAGAATCCATCTTAACTCTATTATGGAAAAGCATGAACATGCAGTTTTTATTTCTATAAAAGAAAATTCCGGTTTGGAAGAGCTGCTTGAGAAAGTTTCAGCAATTCTTTCAAATGTGTACCCGGAAGAGATATATCTTTTTCCACCTGACAGGTATGATCTGGTAGCTTTAATAAAACGTAACGGCTCTATTTTGAAGGAAACATATGGGGATAACGGAATTACTATTCATGCAAGAATTCCTGAGAGACTAAAAAACTCATTAAGCAATTTTGTTTTTGTTCATTAGAATAGATAAAAAAATCCCTTTTAACATAAATTCTTACTAGAGGAATCTATGTAAAAGGGATGTCAATTTCCTGAAAAAATATGCTCACTTACAAAATTATGCATTGCATAATTCGTTTGCTTCACAAACTTCGATTTGTGAAGTTATTTGATATTTCATAATTACTCTTAATTCAATTAGTAAAGCAATCAATAAAAAAACTTCAAATCCGTGTATACATGGATCCAGCCAACTTTCTTATTAAATCGGCTTACCCATCAAATTCGTATCTTGCACCAATTCCGCCAACTGCGTCGGCAGTCAACGATATAAAATTAAAGGTAGGTCCCACTTCCAGGAAAACTTCAATTGCCGGATCTTTAAAGTAGTAGCTAATTCCAACAGGTACTTCGATTCCGAGATTAAAAGAAGGTGTTCCTCCGAATTTAATATTTACGTTCCCGCCAAAATAAACATTGAAGTCGAGATCTTCAATACTAAAATCGATAAAATTATATTGAACACCACCATTTATAATCAATGCGCTGCCGCCAAAGCCCAATCCACCTACTACTGACAGTTCTTCATCCAGGTCGTATTTTGCTGTTATGCCCAGAGGTGAGCCAAGATATAGCCCTACTCCAAAATCTTTACCATTCGTATCCGCAGCAGTTACAGGAATCATAATTGCTAACAATAATACAGCCAGAATTAATAATTTTTTCACATTTACCCCCATGGTATTTTTTAATAGGTTAACTATAACTGTACATAGCACTAATATCAACAGAATTTTAAAAAATTATAAAAATATCATGAAGTAAAATAAGAGTATTATTTTACCCTTCTCATACATGCGAAAAAGATGCTATAATTTATGCAGCATACTGACAGGAGAACTAACAGAACGCGTATGAATAATATTGATGATGAATTTGATTTTCTGTTAGGTAATACAAAGGAATTAGAAGCAGACATTTCTCTTCCACCGGATGAAATTGCTGAAATATCTCAGCTCTCACGTCGGGGATATCAACTCTTAAAAGAAAACCGCATATTAGAAGCTGAAAAACTTTTTCAGAAAATCCTTGAAAAATACCCAACCAACAATTATGCGCTTGTTGGTTTAGGTGATATATTCAGGAAAAAACATAAGCATCGAGATGCCATCAAGTTTTATACTACTTGCCTCGCCTACTATCCAGGAAATAATTATGCATATTTTGGGTTGGCAGATTGCTACAAAGCAATGAAACAACTACCAGCAGCAATCGAAGCATGGAATAGTTATCTGGAACATGATCCGAAAAATGTTACAGTTATTACCCGGGTCGCTGATGCATACCGGAAACTGAAAGATTTCCAGACATCAAAAGCAACTTATGAGAGAGTCTTGGCTATAAACGATCATAATGCTTATGCTTTGATCGGTTTGGGCCATCTGCATTTCGATTTTCAGGAATTTGAATCCGCTTTGGTCTATTGGGAGAAAATCTACACAGAAAATCCTGATTCAGTTGATATTAGAGTATTAACTTCCATTGGTAACTGTCATCGAAAACTTAAAACCTTTACAAAAGGGTTAACCTATTTTCTGCAGGCGCTGGAAAAGGATCCAAGAAACTTCTTTGCATTGTTTGGTGCAGCGGATTGTTATCGCGGTATGCATAATTATGAGAGTTCTCTTGTATTTTGGCTTAAAATCCTTCAGGTTGACCCTGATAATAAAGTTATTCTTACAAGAGCAGGTGATGCCTTTCGCGTACTTGATCAGATCGATAAAGCTGAAGAATTCTATATGAAAGCTCTCAACATTGGTTTTGACTACTATGCAATCCTCGGACTTGCTCTGATTCATAAATCTAAAGGTGAATATTCTGATGCGATTGATAAGGTGCAAAGTCTGATTAAAAAAGATCCGAGAAATCACCGTCTATACATTGAGACAGCAAACTGTTATCTGGAGCAGGGGTATAAATCCAAAGCTGTACAGATACTTAAAGACTATCTAAATCTGGGACTTCATAATATATATGTTACAACACTCATTCATAAAATCGAATCCTGACAAACAGGGTCTCTTTGGGCTTTTCCCGGAGGAAATTGCAGAAACATTCTCACCTTCAACCCCTTTCCGCGGGAGACAGGTCTTTGATTGGCTTCTCAAAGGGGTCGGCTCTTTTGAGGAAATGCTGAATGTTCCAAAACAGATGCGTCAGGAGATGTCTGAGGCCTTTGAAGGTAATCCGTTTACTACTTCAATTGAAAAACAGCAACAGGATGATGATGGGACGGCGAAGCTTCTTATTCGTCTGAATGATGGTCTGTATATTGAGAGCGTTCTCCTTATCGATGAAGAAGGACGTAAAACTGCATGTATTTCGTCACAAGTTGGTTGTGCTATGGGATGCTCTTTCTGCAAAACAGCAGAGATGGGATTCCAACGCAATCTTACTGCCGCTGAAATTGTCGAGCAGTTCTATCATCTCTCACGAATTGCCGGGAATCCTTCACACATAGTCTATATGGGAATGGGTGAGCCGCTTGCCAATATTGGTGAAGTTATTAAATCTGTTGAATTATTTCATTATCCAAAGGGTTTGAATATTAGTGCGAGAAAAATGACTATTTCAACTTGCGGGATGGTAAATGGCATAAAAACACTTATGGAAGAGCTGAGTATTCCAATCAAACTAGCTGTTTCCTTAACATCTGCAAATAATGAACAGAGATCTCTATTAATGCCAATTAACAAGAGACACCCTCTTCCCTCCCTGCATAGAACACTAAAATCCTACTGTATAACTACGGGAAAGCGAATAACTCTGGAATACGTGTTGTTGGGTGGTGAAAATGATTCTGAAACGGCTTGTAGGGAACTGGCAGTATTTGCTAAAGATCTCAATGCGGTAATAAATGTAATACCCTGGAACCCGGGATCTGGTAATGGAACTCAGTTCAACGAACCATCCCAGCGAAGTATCAGCAGTTTTTGTTCACTTCTTGAAAAAGAGGGTTTGAGAATTACCAGAAGATACCGACGCGGCCGGGGAATAGATGGAGCCTGCGGACAACTTGCTGTTAAGCCAGATTTAGAATAATCATTTGAGGCTTTTTCCAAATTATTAATTTACTTCTCAAAATTATGTTTAAATAGATCAATAAGCTGATATCGATCATCAACTCCTGATTTATCAAAAATATTTCGTAAGTGTGTTTTGATTGTTTGCACTTTCAACCCCATATTATTCGCAAGTTCCTGATTTGTTGCGCGGGAAAGGCAAAATTCTTTCAAAACTTCAAGCTCTCTGGGAGTAAAATTTATGGTAGAAATATCTAATGTTTCATTTTTGAATTTATCAATTATGTGTTCAAGACTAACAAGTTTATCGTGATATTTCTTAACCAAATCAAAGTGTCGTTTAAGGTCTTCCTGATACATAATAATAGTAATACCAAAGAAAAAAGCACTAAATAACAGTATATACAATCCACGCAAATAGAGACCTGACAACCAAGCTGAAACCTGAAATAAAACAGAAAAGAAAACAATCATTACAATAAGTGATTTCTTGCCCAATATATGATACTTCAATCCCATCAACCCAGCTATCATCAGCATTGATAAATTATATTGACCACTATGATCTTCAAGTATTCCGAAAACACAAAGAAATACTAAAATATAGAATTGAATCAGGCAATTAAGCATTTTAATACTAATTTCAACTCTTTTATTTCTTATAGTAAAACTGAGATAATCTTTTCTTGTAACTGATAATAGTATCAAAATAATTCCGAAAATTATATAAATCAGCTGAAACATATTAAATTGTTTTGTTTCTTGTGTAATTAAAAAGGAACCAATAAAATTAAGAAGAAATACACCTATCCCAATAATCCCATAGATTAATCCAACTACTTTATAAACTTCTTTTTTCAATTGATTTTAGCTTCCTAATTCCCATATCAATGTGGCACTCTCTGATAGAGATACTATACTGTCAATTTCATATGAATCTATCTTTTCATACTCATCAAGAAGTTCCTTTCGAAGTTTTTTGAAATCCCAGGAACCAGCATGCAATGGATTATATTTACCAGCTGCGGCATCTTCATCAATATCACGTTTATAATCATTAACCATCATCAAAGCAAGAAGTGTCATCCCTTTTTGTAGAACATCCTGATCTCCACCATTAAAATTCATAATATCCTGCAAACGAGCAAAAACATCCATATCATCACATTCTTGATGACAGTAAAACTGCTTTGTCTCTCGGATTGACATAATATACACGGCAAGATTGGTGCAGCCATCACGTTCCGGAGTTTTCGTTTCTGCAATATTCGGCAGACATCCAATGAGTTTTGCCGCTTTATTACTGAGAAAACTATCACTTTCTTCATCTGTAAAAGAAAAACTTTTACAAACTTTATTCGCTAAATTTTCCCAATAAATATCCATTGCATTATCCGTGTAACTGTTTTTTAAAGCTATCATAATTCCCTCTTTGATGGTAAATTTTCCAGGTCACTACCTAGTATTATAATGTTCTCTTAAAAATTATAGCATAAATATCTGATTCATCAAAGATAATAGAGAGTAGAAGGGGGTACCAACACTTAGTCAGGTAAAAACAGCCTAATACCCTTAAATCAGTACCGCTTTAATCCTTCGAACCCCGGCAGATGATGACTGCTCTTTCTTAATTTTGAATACACCCAGAACTTTGGTGTTTTCTACATGGGGACCGCCGCAGACCTCTGCCGAGAAATCTCCAATGCTGTAGACCTTAACCTGTTCACCATACTTGCTCTCAAAAAAAGCTATGGCTCCAGCCTCTTTTGCCTCTTCAAGAGGCATCATTTGCATTGATACCGTAAGGTTTCTCTGAATCTGAGCGTTAACCGTATCCTCTACTTTTTTCAGCTCTTCGGAACTCATTTTAGCAGGATGTGTAAAGTCAAAGCGAAGTCGGTCCGGGGTAATATTACTCCCTTTCTGTCCAACATGTTCACCAAGAACATTCCTTAAAGCTTTATGCAGTAGATGAGTTGCAGTATGCAATGCTGTGGTCATTTCAGAATTGTCAGCCAATCCACCCTTAAAGGTTTTCTCTGCACCAGCACGTGAAGCTTCCTGATGCTTCTGAAAAGCTTTCTCAAACCCTTCACGGTCAACGGTGAAATCATGCTCAGATGCCAGCTCCTCAGTCAATTCAAGCGGAAATCCGTATGTGTCATATAATTTAAAGGCAAGTCTTCCGGGAATAATACGATTCTTCCCCTTTAACAAATTTGGCAGCATTTTTTCAAACTCAATCTCGCCTTTTTGCAGTGTTTTCAGAAATTTCTGCTCTTCTGTCGAGAGTTCAGCACTTACCTTATCACGTTTTCCATTAAATTCCGGATAGGGTTCACTGTATTGATCAATAACCAAATCTGAGAGAGACCCGAGAAAAAATTGATTTATACCCAGTTTCTTTCCATGCCGAACAGCCCGCCGAATAAGTCGTCGAAGAATATACCCCTGTCCAAGATTTGAGGGACTTACCCCTTGTTCATCTCCCAAAATGAAGACTGCTGTTCGTAAGTGATCGGCAACAATTCTTATGGAAATATCAAAATCTTCGTTCTCTCCATAGATCTTTCCGGACAGCTTTTCGATACCTGCAATAATATCCGTAAATATTTCAGTTTCATAAACTGACTGTTTTCCCTGGAGTACGGCAATGGTTCTTTCAATACCCATTCCGGTATCTACACATTTTCGATCCATGGAAAGAAATTCGCCCTTCTCAGTTTTTCGATACTGCATAAAGACATCATTCCAAATCTCAAAATATTTTCCACAATGACAGCCGGGGCGGCAATCATCACTACATGCGTCACGGCCGGTATCGATAAACATTTCTGTATCAGGTCCGCATGGTCCTGTTTCCCCTGCGGGACCCCACCAGTTATCTTCGCGGGGAAGGAAATAGATTCGTTCATCGGGAATACCGAGAGACCGCCAGACTTCTGCAGAAAAATCATCTCTTGGAATGCCCCCTTCACCCTCAAATACCGTAACTGAAAGTTTTTCCGGGTTAATGCCAAGTCTGTTACTGTCTGTGAGAAATTCATAGCTCATCCTGATGGCCTCATCCTTGAAATAATCACCGAGAGACCAGTTTCCAAGCATTTCGAAGAGCGTCAGGTGGCTGGGATCTCCTACCGCCTCTATATCACCGGTGCGAATACATTTCTGATAAGTTGTCAATCTTGTTCCGGCAGGATGCGGTTCACCCAGCAGATAGGGAACCAATGGATGCATACCAGCTGTGGTAAAAAGTACTGTCGGATCATTTTCAGGTATCAATGATTTACCGGATATCTGAACATGATTTTTTTCTATAAAGAACTCTATGTATTTTTTTCGTAATTCATTTACTTTCATAGCCCAAATACTATGCAAGCAGAGACTAACTGTCAATAGGAACTGGTTAAGAGAGGAGAAAACACAGGATACTCAAGAATAGGCATAATGATAGCAAATAAAGGGATTAGCAATTCCCTGCCATAGGATAAACTATACAAACACTTTCTTCACGTATGGTGAAATTGATAACCGAAGCAGGGCTGAATAGTTAATATCAAACTCTATTTCACTTCCTACTTCAATAGGGTTTTTGGAATGTAAAATCAAATGATCGCTGCTTGCCCCAATAATTTCGGCATCTATTCTGGGTATAACAGCCTTTGTATCAACATCTTGTTCCCCGATACCAATTATTACCCGGTTGATTGAACCAACATCGGAAAATTCAGGAGTATCCCCAATGGCATTTTGATATATTTCACCGTAAGGTACAGATGGTTTGATTTTACTTTCAATAACCTCACATATGAGTGTAAACGCATCCGTGTATAATTTCGGGATTTTATTTCTCTGTAAAGTTTCCCGACCTAGTAATATAGCTTCGCCAATTCTTAAGTTATTTATATTCCCAATATCTTTTGTAGAAAGAAACCATGCATAATTTGCAGAATTCCCACCAGAAATTACCGGCAGTTTGATTTTGTATTTTTCTTCCAGGTGATCCGCAATTTGAGACAACTCATTCATCTTATCATCTGAAGGTTTAACACCTCCAAAGCAGGCAAGGTTTGCGCCTATACCATGTAATGCAACTCCTTTTAGGAGTAATATCTGTTCAATAATTGAGTCGATATCCCGGGGTAATATCCCTTCCCTTAAATCACCAAGTTCTACCATTACTATTACTTTATGTTTTTTACCTAGTTTGAGCGAATGTTCAGATAATCGCTTAATTGTTGATATTTCTGAGTTTAAACTGATGTCAGCATATTGAACGACCTCTGCCGCTTCACTATGCGCAGGTAGTCTGGTGAGCAAAAATTCTGCTTTCACACCAGATTCTTTCATTTTCTTTATATTCTGAATAAGAGAAACTGCTATAGTAGATATACCGCATGTTAAGATGGCATGGGCGATTTTCGGAGAACCAGCTACCCCTTTTATTACGGCAGTAACAATGATACCTTTTTGGGCAAATAATTCTTTCAACACGACCGCATTGTGCTTTATTTTGTTAATATTTATTTCTAATCTGGGCATTACATTAGTTTATACCTTTTTAGTGCTGATTTAACAATTTTATCAATCAGTTGCTTCGAACCCATTTTTACGGCAACAGCCATAAACCCCATATAACTATGCGGCTTTTCTTTAGGAGTACACATCAACCCTGCAAAAGAGTTGGCTTCTAAGAGATATGGGCCTTTATTTGTTACTATGGTATCTATTCTCCCATAATCTTTAAAGCCAATAGCATTATAGGCATTTTGGGCAAATTTCTTCATCTTGTTCACCTCTTCCGCAGGTAATCTTGCAGGACAATAAAAACTATCATTATCCATCTCTTTTTTGTCAAACGTCAAAAAACGTGATGTGCCGCCAAACGAGATCTCCAATGATGGCAGTACTTCAATATCGTTTCCATTTCCGATTACACCAAGAGTTATTTCCGTACCCTGTAAAAACTCTTCAATTAAAACAGGTTGCTTTATGGTACTTATTCTTTTTTTAACGCCTTGGATAAGTTGATTATAGTTTTCGATAATGGAATCATCATCAATTCCGGCACTTCCCCGACCTGCAACTGGTTTAATAAACAGTGGATAATCAAATGGCGGGTTATCTCTAAAGAGAGAACAATCTTCTACTGATTCAACTACTTTAAAAGGGGATGTTTGCAGACCTTCGAATTCCCATATTTTTTTTGCTAATGATTTATCGGTTGCCAAAGCAATGGCAGCAGTACCTGATCCCACAAAAGGAATTTCCAGTTCTTCCAATATAGCCGCTTCTGCCATACTGGAAACATTAAAGACCAAATCAACCTTACTATCCGACAGCTCTTTTATAAAAGTATCACCCCAATGTATGATGCAGACATCATATCCAGCATCAATTAGTGCTTGTTTATGATGAGCAACTTCTTTATATGTTTCATCAATTACTTTGTCTTTACCGGCAAACTTTTCCTGAATTATAAAATTCCCTCTTTTTTTATGTAATAAACCAATCGTAAATTTTGTCATTTCCCCTGTTGCTCCTTGTTATCAATTATGAAATTCATCCTATCCTTTGCCGATATTCTTTTGTCTTCAAGATAAATGTCAACTCCACCATGCCTTAACCTGGTTTCCCATTTTATAGCTTCAGGAAACTCTTCCCTACAATGTAGCAGTTGAGGAACTGGTAAAAACCCAAGTTTAAAAATGTCGTAAAAACCTTGCGGAGTGTAGGTGTCTTTTATGGTATTTTCGATCGTTTCTATCACTATTTTAGCTTCGTTTATAAGATAAAGCATCCTTGTGTTAACGTCCGGGTTCGCAGCCATAATGTCCACCCAGCCTTTTTTTCGATACTCCCGGTATGCTTTAAGTGAAAATAATGTTATTTTAATACTCTCATCTATAATTTCCGGTGTGGCTAAATCATTACCTTCAGAGTAACTTACTACATGAATAATATCCGGGCTTTGATTGTTAAAAGGTTCAATATCATCCATCAGTGCGGTAATTGAAGCCAGTTGTTTTTTTGCCTTATCAATATCGTAAGATAAATAACTCAACCCAACCCGTGTCTGCAAAAACACATGAAAGTTCGAATCCTCAAGGCTTCTCACCATGTGTAAAGTTGCCCTGGCTTTTGCCAGATCGTTTATAGCTGAGGTGTGTTTAGGGTCATTTAACATTATTTGCAAAATAAAATATTTTATTCCCAACTTCTTAGCTGCTTTTGCAGCAAGAAAAACTGATACTATATAACTGATATCGTCAGAAGAGCGAAAGGCAAAATGATGAGCGACATTTGCTTCATATGGTTTGCCGATTTTTGCAATATAGGCAATTGCCTCAAAATGTTCAGTTAAATTATCAAGAAGATTCAGCTCTCCCCGACCATCAATTTTTGAAAACCACCAAAATGATAGGGCATGCCAGGCGATATGTAAGGATTTTTCATGTACTTCCGCTTGTTTGCGAAGATTTTTTGTCCCGGAATATGTTCTGACGAGCATCGGTTTTGCCGCTTCATATATACGTTCGTACTCTTCCGGTGAATTAACTCCTACACCTCCGCCATTGGGAAGATCATCCCATCTTTCCCCAAATTTTGCCTGGGTTAATTGAGAAGTCCCTATCGACAGTACATCCAGATAGCCACTATGAGCCAACAAACGGGACCATTCAATAAACTGTTTTACTGATTCATGTCTATTTTCATGATAAGGTCCTGCATGAGCCCTTATAACCGGCAGTAAATTATTTTCCCTGGTATACCTGATGCGATCAATTAAACCGTCTTGTTTTGTTCCAAAATTACTATATCCGCTTCTATCCACTGGTAATATTGATAGATAATCTCCTTTATCAATTACTTCTTTACCAAAACTATCCAGGGTCTGCTTATAAGTACTTTCATCATTGAACTTTTGCGGAGCTTTTGAAGGATCTATCCCAATCATTTGCAGGCTGTCTAAAAATGATTCATCACCATAAAAAACAATTACATCTTTATAGAAATATTTAATTTTATTACAGGCTTCAGGTAATCCCGCAAACCAAATACTTTTTAGTTTCCCGCCGTCTTTTACCATCATTCTATTTGATTCCAATTGGTACATGAGTTTCCGGAACATCAGTACTGCATCATCAACATTCAGGCGGTAGCTAAAGCCTAATGCTTTAATAGTATTTTTTCTTATCCACTCTCTTATTATTGATGAATTACTGAGATTTTGGGAATCTGCAATTGCTTTTGACACTTCATTATTTGCGACAATAACGGTAAATCCACACTCTGTGAGGAGCTCCTTCATTGCAGACATACCTAAAACATGAGCGTCAATATGTGGTTTCACTAAACCGATTGTATCATGGGGTGTTATAATGTTATTCAAATTATTATTTCTTCTTCACAAATTGCTACATTCTGCAAATCCAGGATAAGGTTATTAGTTGAAAGACCTAATTTATACAATGTTCTGCCCGTTGAACGAAAATCGATACCTAAAATCTTACTGCCTTCTTCTATAAAGTAGTCAATTGTTGGGGTCGGGACTCCCAAATTATTACCGATCAAGGACATAGGAACTAACCCTGCCGGAATATCTTCCCAAATATATCGGCAATTTATGGTTGTAGGTGCCAATATATCTTTATAGGTAGGATTGGCTTTGATCATGGTATAGATCGAAGTTTTTTGCAGCCCATATCTTGAATGCAGCCAATCCACAGCTGACAGTGTTTTAATTCCTATTACTGATGAAATTGCTTTGAATTCAAGGTCTACTTTTTCTATATATTCAGCAACAAATCTTGTAACACCCTCCGTATAAAAATGAAATGCATCTTTGTTCAGGATTCGTTCTTTATTTAAAAGAGATATTACCGGGTGAAAAATAGCTCCAATATTACTAAAACTTGTTTCAAGAACCGTTTTTGCTTTAATTAGATTAGTAAAAATCCCTGAAAGAGTAGCTATCACATAGTCAGTATCCGGGGGATATAATGCTGAAACTGATACTTCTTTTTTAAATCCTTTTATCTCAACTAAGCCAGGTGTTTTAAGCCTTGCAGCAAAAAACAATGTGTTGGCTTCGGCAATTATAATATTTGCTTTACAGCCAACTCTTCTCAATGTTTGATCAAACAATAGAGCTCCTAATGTTCTTCCAGGTACAAGTAATACGATTTGATCATCTTCAAGATAAGGAGCTATTTTTTTAGCTATTTCGTCATGTCCATCTGCAGTTATTACAATAATTATTACATCACTCTGGTATACAGCCTTAGCAAGGTTAGTCCCCACATAATTTAATCTGATTTTATCAAAGTGATAACCGGAATGAATGGTATAATCATGCTTTTTTATATATGTAATCCGCTCCTCAGACCTGTTATATAAATTAACCTCAAAACCTTTTTTAGAAATATACCCTGCAATTACCAATCCTCCATTCCCTGCTCCAATTACAGTATATTTCATTTTTCGCATTCCATATCCTTTATATTTTCTGTCAAAAATCATAATCCGGCCATGCCTGCACAATCAGGTTAACGCTGATGTATCCCTACAGATCGTCAAGGGGACAAGACCTCTTGTTCCGGGCTTCTCAAAAACATTTCCATAAGTTCTCTGTGCTGAATTCATTTGTCAAACAGTCAGTTTAGAAGTTTTAAGGAGTAAACTTTGCGTTATGCAGCCTTTCTTCTTATATCCGTAGGTTTATATCAAATCGGTTATCTGCAAGGTGTTTACTGATTTGTACTCTAAGTTTAGCTAAATCGAATTTATCTTAGTCAGGGGGTTATGTATCTAATAACACCAAAATCCTTTGGATGGATCCCTTTCACCGATTTTGAAGTAATAACTATTATCTCATAAAGAGTGCGAAGATAAGTATATCACAAATAATGCATTTTGCAAAGGAAGCCGAAATTGTGTGTTCGTATAGTAGTATGAGGATATATTAAACCGCCTATTCCAAAAAAGTTTTGACCCGCTTCTCATCAATCCACCCAATGGAGTAACTGGCCAGCCAACATTTCTTATCAAGTCCATACTATCAGGATACAGAAGTTCCACCGATAGCTGCATACATAATAGTTTCTTGATCAGCATCTTCTATCATCAGATCTGCAGTCAAACGCCCCTCATGCATTACAAGAATGCGATCAGCAAGTTGTAGCACCTCTTTCAGTTCAGATGATATAACAATTATTGCCACACCCTGATCCGCAAGTTCTGAGATTATTTGATGGACCTCTGCCTTCGCCCCAACATCAATACCACGGGTAGGCTCATCAAGAATTAAGACCATCGGTTCCAAAGCAAGAGACTTGGAAATAACAACCTTTTGCTGATTGCCCCCTGACAGAGTTTTAACTATCTGCTCAGGAGAACTTACTTTCATACGGAGAGTTTCAATATATTTATCAGTTACCATTTTTTCTTTTTTTGAATTGATAGTATTTATCAATCCTTTGATTTTCTCATGAATGCTAAGAGTTATATTCTCACGAACTGTCATAGGCAGAACAAGTCCCAGATTTTTCCTATCCTCAGGCAGATATGCAATCTGCGCATGTACTGAATCTTTAGGACTATTAATAACAACTTCTTTATTATTAATAAAAATCTTTCCTGCAGTTTTCTTTTCTGCCCCTATTATAAGCTTTGTAAGTTCAGTCCTACCTGCACCAACAAGTCCAGCAAGGCCTAATATTTCTCCTTTTCTGAGAGAAAAAGAGATATCCTTGATGTTCGGCGGACCACAAATACTGCAAACCTCCAGAATTATCTCATCTGAAATGTTCATTTTTCTTTTAGTATAGAAATGATTTAATTCCCTGCCCACCATCATCGTAACAAGTTTTTTTTGGTCAGTATCAGATGTCAGTACATCACCGCTATTTTTACCATCCCTTAAAACAATAATTCTATCTGTAATCTCAAGAACCTCTTCCAGCTTATGAGATATAAAAATAATTGAGATGCCCCTCGATTTCAGATCACGCATAATTGAAAAAAGATTCTCAATTTCTTTTTCTGCAAGAGCTGATGTAGGTTCATCCATAATCAAGACTTTTATATCATAAGTCAGCGCCTTTGCGATTTCTACCATCTGTTGATATGCAACCCCAAGATTTTTTACAGGAGTATCAGGATCAATATGTATCTTCAATCTGGCAAAAATCTCTTCTGCTTTGACTCTGGTTTTTTTATGTGAGAAAAACCCTCCAGTAGTTCTGTTCTCATTTCCCAGAAAAAGATTTTCCATGGCAGAAAGATTCGAACACAGATTAAACTCCTGAAAAATAATATTAATTCCTTTTTCATAAGCATCACGAGGACCCTGTAAATCAAGGGTCTTCCCGTCGAAAATAATAGATCCTCCATCCGGCTTAAACACACCGGTCAATATTTTTACCAAAGTTGATTTTCCAGCACCATTTTCACCAAGCAGGCAAACAATTTCACCTTTTTTTAGAGTAAAGTTTACTTTATCCAAAGCCTTTACTCCTGGAAACTGCTTGCTGATCTCTTTCATTTCAACCAGATATTCATCCATGCTTAAGCCTTCCTGTTTTTCATCCTGTCTATTACTGCTGCAAGAACAATTATTAATCCCAGAATTGCAGTCTGCCAATAGGCTGAAACCTTCATTAGAACAAGCCCATTTCTGATAACACCCATTATTGCGGCTCCAATAAGAACTCCAATAACACTTCCTGATCCTCCCATAAGTGATGTTCCACCAATAACGGCAGCTGCTATTGCATCGAGCTCCCAGCCGGTACCACTTGAGGTCTGAGCAGAACTAAATCGTGCAACTAACATTATTCCGGTGATAGAAGCAAGAAGACCGGAAAGTCCATAAACAATACATATAATTTTTTTTACATTAATCCCGGACAGTCTTGTCGCCTCTTCATTTCCCCCGATAGCATATACCCTTCGCCCAAAGACAGTAAATCGTAATAAAAAGTGTACTAGTACTGATACAATAATCATAGCAATTACCGGTACCGGTATACCTAAAAGATCACCCTGTCCAACAACCAAAAAATTTTCATTGATATTTTCAATTGGCCAGCCCTTAGTAATAATCCAGATAGTACCTCTAGCCATACTTAGCATTCCAAGCGTAACAATAAAAGGTGTTACCCCTACATAAGAAACAAGAATCCCATTTATCAAGCCTACTCCGAAACCTGTTGCCATTCCCACCAAAACAGCAAAAAACGGATTCATTCCTGCAGCCATAACCATGCCGCAGGTAATCCCGCTCAACCCAATAAGAGAACCAATAGAAAGATCAATTCCCGCTGTAATAATAACGATAAAAACTCCAAGAGCAGCTATTGCAACAAATGATATCTGCCTGGCAACCCGATAAATATTACCAGGAGTTGCAAATTTGGGAGCAATAATTGTTATAATCAGCATTATCCCCAAAAGAGCAAGAAAAATTGTTGATTCTTTTTTTGAAAAAAATCGATAAAAAATATTTTTTCTGCTTTTTATTTTGTTTGCTGCAACATCTAAATCAGCCATCTTTTGCTTCCTCCTGAAAAAGGGGGCAGATTATTCACCTGTCCCCTTTTGATGTTAATAAATAAGGCTACTCAACTTCCGCTTTTACCTCAGCCATATAGCTGTCTACATTTTCTTTGGTTACAATAATTAGTCCTGTGTCAATAACATCAGGAACACTTTTCCCGGCTCTAAGATCGAGTATTTTTTCTACGGAAATCCAACCCATCTTGTAAGCCTTCTGCACGAGACAGAACTGAACGGTACCATCATTAATTCCGGTAATTGTTTCTGCAAGATCATCAAATCCACCAATAATAATGTCACCAGCTTTTCCTTGTTCTTTAAGAACTGTAGCTGCAGTAGGAGCTCCATATGCAGAAACACCGAAGATAGCATCTGTAGATTCCCGCGAAAATTTCTTGAAAAGTTAAAGATAGTACCGTATTATTTTATGCAGAACTAAAATAATGAAAGGAAATAAAGCGGGACACGGACAGTAGTTAGCCACTCCAAA